>Ga0068993_10000084_pt1 | contig 9868 bp, 9 predicted proteins | sample Browns_ThreeSqC__FD_62347 | JGI IMG/M metagenome (GOLD analysis project Ga0068993, IMG submission 62347) | Wetland microbial communities from the San Francisco Bay, California, USA, that impact long-term carbon sequestration - Browns_ThreeSqC_D1 | ecosystem: Environmental > Aquatic > Marine >... | reverse complement strand
GAAGGGCGCATCGTCGCCGACGACGTCGAGGCTGCAGCCGCGCAGGCCGCACCCGCCGCGGCTCCGACTGTCGCACCCGCGCCGCCGGCTCCACTCGCGCCCGCGCTGCATCCGGGCGAGGTCGAGGTCGTCGAGCTGACGTCCACACGAAAGACGATCGCGCGCCGCCTCACCGAAGCCTGGCAGGCGCCGGTCTTCCAGCTGACCGTGACCGCGGACGCATCTGCGCTCGTCGCGACGCGAGAGCAGATGGTCGAGCTGCTCCGCGAGGGCGAAACGAAGCCGACAGTCTCGGACGTCCTCACGCGTGTCGTCGCCTCGGCGCTCCTGCGGCACCGCCCGGTCAACGCCCATTTCGTGGACGGGCGGATCCTGCGCTTTCTGGCCGCCCACGTCGGGATCGCCGTTGCGGCGCCGACCGGACTCGTCGTCCCCGTGATCCGCGATGCCGACCGCAGATCGGTGCACGAGATCGCCGCCGCTCGCGCGGATCTCGTGAACCGCGCGCGCGAGGGGAAGCTTCAGCGTGCCGACCTCGAGGACGGCACGTTCACGATCTCCAACCTCGGCATGTACGGCATCGAGCAGTTCGTCGCGGTGCTCAACCCGCCGCAGGTCGCGATCCTCGCCGTCGGCTCGATCGAGGAACGGGCCAACGTCCGCGACGGTGCGCTCGTGCCCCTGCCGACGCTGACGATGACCCTCACCTGCGACCACCGGGCGATCGACGGCTCCGAGGGAGCCGAGTTCCTCCGAGCCGTGAAAGCGTTCGTCGAAACGCCCTCGCTCGCTCTGTAGCGGCGTCTCTGCGGGTTTCCCGCATCGCGCCACTCGCTTCTCCCGATGCCCGTTCGTGCGGTGCGGGCCCATCCTCGTAGTGGAGGTCGTTCCGTGAGTGGTGGATTGCCAGGCCGTTTGGCTGCTCTCGTTGCGGTCTTGGCGATCTCGGTAGGGGTACTGGCGGGATCCGTGCCGGGGCGCACGCACCGCCCGGCCTCGTCACAGGTGGCGGGCCCATGGCGGCTGCTCCCGCACTCGCCGATCGACCGTGCCGGCCAAGGCTTCACGGGTGTCTGGACGGGGAGCCGGATGCTCGTCTTCGGCGGCGTCGCGAGCGTCGACGAGCAGGGCAAGCGAACGTACGTCGGCGCGGCCTACAATCCCGTCGCCGGCACCTGGAGTTCCCTGCCCGACGTGTCCTCGGGGAACCCCTACGGCTACAGAACGGTCTGGACGGGGAAGGAGCTGATCGCCTTCAGCGCGCTCGGCTCGAGCGCCTACGACCCCGGGACTGACGTCTGGCGGAAGCTGCCCGGCGGCGGAGGGTTCGGCGGGGTTCTCGCCTGGACGGGTCACGAGCTGATCGCCTGGGGCGGAGGCTGCTGCGGGGAGGCATCCAACACCGGGAGCGCGTACGACCCGGTCACGAACGGGTGGCGCAAGCTGCGCCGCTCGCCGCTCGCCCCGAGCCAAGCGCCGGTCGGAGCGTGGACCGGCCGGGAGCTCGTCGTCCTCGTCAGCGGCTTCGGCGAGAACGTCTCGTCGAAGCCGTATCCGCCCTCGTTCGCGCGTGCTGCGGCGTACAACCCGAGGACGAACACCTGGCTGAGGATCCGCCCGGCCCCCGAGCGCCGCTTCTGGGAAGGAGCGAATGCGATCTGGGACGGCCGCGAAGTGGTCTTCGTGGGTGGAAGCCTGGCGACGGGCGAAGGGCTGCCCGGTCGGCTCTCCCGCGTCCCGCTCGCGTACAAGCCGAGGACCAATCGTTGGCGGCGGCTCGCGCCCATGGAGTCCGGACGCTCGGACTTCGCAGCCGTGTGGACCGGGAGGAGATTGCTCGTCTGGGGCGGCCACGCACCTCGCAACGTGATCCAGCGTCCGCCGCGCGGGCTCGCCTACGACCCGGCGGCAAACCGCTGGTCGCGCCTGCCGCAGGCGCCGCTGCGCGGACGCGTCGACCCCGTCGGCGTCTGGACCGGCCGTGCGCTGATCGTCTGGGGCGGGGGCGGATTGCCCGACTACCGGAGCTTCACCGACGGGGCTGTGTTCGCGCCCGTCCGACCGTAGGCGACGCCCTCGCGCGCCTTCCCCGCCCGGCCGTCGGGTACGCGGGACGCCAGTAAGCTGCCCGCATGGTGATCCGGCGAGGCGGCCGCCAGGACGTCCGTTTCCTCCGGGACATGCTCCATCACGCCTACTACTGGCGGGAACGAAAGCCCGGAGACGAGCCCGGGCCCGTGTCGCGCTACGTGAAGGGCTGGGGACGGCCGGGTGACACCGCGCTCATCGCCGTCGAGGAGGCGCTCCCGGTCGGTGCGAGCTGGTACCGGCTCTTCCGGCGTGAGCAACCGGGATACGGCTTCGTGGACGAGCAGACCCCCGAGCTCTCGATCGCCGTCGTCCCGAGCCGGCGCGGCCGCGGCATCGGCGACACGCTGCTCAACGCCCTCTGCGACCGCGCGCGCCAAGAGGGCCACCGAGCGATCAGCCTCAGCGTCGAGCGCGACAATCAGGCACTGCTCTCGTTCTACGGGAAGCACGGCTTTCGACCTGTTGCCGAGGACGGGGGTGACACTGTGACCCTGCTCAGGGAGCTCTGACCGCCCTGAGGTCGCAGGAGGAGAAGGGTCGGGCCTTTCGCGAGCTGCACGGCGGCGAGCCGTTCGTGATCCCGAACCCGTGGGACGTCGGGACGGCCCGCGTGCTCGAGGCCCTCGGCTTCCGGGCGCTCGCGACGACGAGCTCGGGCTTCGCCTTCACGCTCGGGCGAACGGACGGGAACGCCACGCTCGACGAGGTCGCCGCGCACGTCGCCGCGATCGCGGCCGTCACCGACGTCCCGCTCTCCGTCGACCTCGAGAACGGGTACGCGGCGGACGTCGCGGGCGTCTCGCGGGCGATCGTCCGAGTCGCGGAGGCCGGCGCGGTGGGCGGGTCGATCGAGGACTTCGACCCGGAGGGAGGTATCTACGAGGTACCGGAAGCTCTCGAGCGGCTGGCCGCCGCCGTCGAGGCCGCTCGTGCTCTACCGGTCCCGTTTACCCTGACCGCCCGCGCCGAGAACCACATCCGAGGCAACCCGGACCTCGATGACACAATCGCACGGCTTCGCGCCTACGAGGAGGCGGGCGCGGACGTCCTCTACGCGCCCGGCCTGAGAGAGACGGCGGACGTACGAGCGGTGTGCGAAGCGCTGACGAAACCGGTGAACGTGCTCGTGCTGCCCGGGATGTCCGTCGCGGCGACGTTCGCCGCCGGCGCTCGGCGAGTGAGTGTCGGAGGCGGCCTCACCTGGATCGCTGTGGGCGCGCTGGTCGACGCCGCCCAGCCTCTGCTCGACGGGGGCTCGCTTGCACCCCCGCCGGCGCCCTTGGCCCTCCGGGACTGGCTCGCGAGCTGACTGGTCCGAGCCGGCTAGGATCGGCCGGAACCTGACGAAAGGACGCGAGGGATGGAATTCGACGTAGCGGTCCTCGGTGGTGGCCCGGCCGGGTACACGGCGGCGATCCGCGCCGCCCAGCTCGGGGCGAACGTCGCCTGCATCGAGAAGGAGGCCGAGCTCGGCGGCACGTGTCTTCGGGTGGGCTGCATCCCGACGAAGGCGTGGGTGCAGACGGCGCATGCGCTCCATGCGTCGCGGGAGACGAACGCGAAGCTCGGCGTCGTCTCGAAGAAGACGGCGCTCGACTTCGGGCAGGCGAACGAGTGGAAGGCCGCCGTCGTGAAGCAGATGACGAGCGGCGTCGCTTCCCTGTTCAAGGCGAACGGCGTCACCTGGCTCCAGGGCTCGGGCCGATTCGAGGACGCACGCTCGATCGCCTTCGCGCAGGGGGAGGTGGGGCTCAGCTTCTCCACGGCGATCGTCGCGACGGGCTCGCATCCGATGCGCCCGCCCATCCCGGGGCTCGAGTCCCCGCGCTGCGTCGACTCCACCGGGCTGCTCGCCCAGACCGAGGTGCCGCGGCGCCTCGCCGTCCTCGGAGGCGGGATCATCGGCTGCGAGTTCGCGTCCATCTTCGAGCGCTTCGGTAGCGAGGTCACGATCGTCGAGATGCTCGAGACTCTGATTCCCCAGGAGGACGCCGACGCGACCAACGAGTTGAGGAAGGCGTTCGCGAAGCGGGGGATCGTCGTCCACCTCGGGAAGCAGTGCACGAAGGTCGAGGACACCGGCTCGGAGCTCGTCGTCCACTTCGGCGAGGGCGAGACGGTCGAGTGCGACCTCATGCTCGTATCCGTGGGTCGGGCGCCGCTGGTGGAGGGCATCGGGCTCGAGGCTGCCGGTGTCGAGTTCGACGCGCGGGCGGGGGTCAGGACCGATACGCACCGACGGACGTCGGTGCCGCACATCTTCGCGGTCGGCGACGTGGCGGGCTACTGGCAGCTCGCCCACACGGCCTTCCGGGAAGGCGAGATCGCCGCCGAGAACGCTACCGGCCACGAGGTCGAGATGCCGGACGCCGCGGTTCCCCGTCCCATCTACACGGACCCGGAGATCGCGGGCGTCGGTCTCACGGAAGCGCAGGCCCGCGAGCGCTACGGGGACGAGAGCGTCGCCGTCGGCCGGTTTCCGTGGGTCGCCAACGCGCGCGCCGTCATGTCGGGCCAGGCCGCGGGATGGGTCAAGACCATCCACGAGACGACGTACGGTGAGCTCCTCGGCGTCGTGATCGTCGGGCCGCATGCGACCGATCTCATCGAGGCTGCCGTTGTTGCGCTGGACGCCGAGTCGACCATCGAGACCGTCGCGGACGGCATGGCCGCCCACCCGACTCTCGGCGAGGGGCTCAAGATCGCGGGCCAGGTGGCGCTCGGCCGAGCGATCGACCTGCCGCCCAGGCGTCGGTAGCACGGCCGGGATGCGTTAGGCTCTCTCCATGAAGGCCCTGAACAGCAAGAAGCGCGCCGTCGTCGGCTACGTGGCGTTGAAGCTCGTGTCGCGGTACCTGCGGAAGCGGAAGCGCGACCGCAGCGCTGCCAAGGTCGCCCTCTACGTCGCGCTCGGGGTCGTCTCGGCCGGGCTCGTCGCAGGGTTCGTGTACTTCTGGCGTCAGCAGTCGGCAGCCGCGAAGGCCGCCGCGGACGAGGTCAGGGAGGAGGCGGAGGAAGCGCTCGCCGGTGCGGCAGAGGCTGCGAATGAGGCCGCTGCTGCCGGACGGGAGACGCTCGCAGACGTGGCGGACGAGGCCACCGCGCAGGCCGAGTCACCCGCGGAGGACGGCTCGCAGGCGCTGGAATCGACTCCTACCACGTGAGCCAAGGCTCGGCCGGCCACGCGGGCTCGCCGGTTCGCGTAGCGCTGGACGGGCTCGTTCCGTACGAGCCGGGGAAGCCGGTGGAAGAGGTTCAGCGCGAGCTGGGTCTCGAGCGCGTCGTCAAGCTGGCCTCGAACGAAGGCCCGTACGGTCCGTTCCCTGCGGCGCAGGAAGCGATCGCCCGCACCGCGCTCGAGCTCAACCGGTACCCGGACGGCGGAGCATGGCGGCTCCGCCGAGCGCTCGCCGAGCGCCACGGAGTCCCGTTCGAGAAGATCACCGTGTGTGCCGGAGCGGACGCCGTGATCGGATTCGTGGCTCTCGCCACGCTCGATCCGGGCGACGAGGCGGTCACGGGTTGGCCGTCGTTTCCGAGCTACGTCCTCGACCCGCTCAAGCTGGGTGCGATCCCCGTCCGCGTGCCGCTCGCCGACGACCGGTACGACCTCGACGCGATCCTCGCCGCGGTCACGCCGCGCACGAAGCTCGTGTTCATCGCCGCACCCAACAATCCGACGGGCACGACCAACAACCGCGCCGAGCTCGACGCGTACTTCGGCCGCGTTCCGCCACACGTCCTGACCGTGCTCGACCAGGCCTACCTCGAGTACGTCGACGACCCGGAGTACCCGGACGCGATCGAGGAGTACCTGAAGGCGGGGCATCGGGTTCTCGTCCTCAGGACCTTCTCGAAGATCTACGGGCTCGCCGGCTTGCGTGTGGGCTACGGGGTCGGCCCTCCGGAGGTGATCACGGCGATCGGGAAGGTGCGCCGCGCGTTCGACGTGACCTCGGCCGGGCAGGAAGCGGCGCTGGCGAGCATCGGGGACGACGAGGAGATCGCGCGGCGACGAACGGCGAACCGGGCGGCGATGGCGCAGCTGATCGGGACGCTCCGGGATCACGGTCTAGACCCGGTCGAGCCCGCGGTCGCGAACTTCGTGTTCGTGCGGGTGAGCGATGCAGTGGCGGTGAACGACGCGCTCCTCGAGCGAGGCGTGATCGTGCGACCGATGGGGCCGTTCGGCGCGCCGGATGCCCTGCGCGTCACCGCTGGAACACCCGAGGAGATCGAGTTCCTGGCCGACGCGCTCGGCACAGTCGGCGAGCTGCTTCCCGTCACGAGCTCCTAGCGTCTCCGGTCTCCGAAGCGGGGTCGGCACTCGGGGGGCAAGGGCGGGAGACGGAGTGGGCCTTGCATCGAGGAACGTTGCCTTTGTTCTGAGGTGCAAGGCCCGACTCCGTCCTCGGAGCAGTCGTTAAGACTCGGAAGCGCGGGCAGGGATGGCGCGGATGGACACCAATCCTCCTCCTGTGCCTGAGCTATCCTGCCGCGGCGGGCGCCCGGAGGGCGCTCGTCGGCCGTTATGCGAACGACTCTGAAAAGAGGCTTGGGGCGCGGTGGGGTGCTGAACGGGAGCGGTCAGGCCGTTCTGCCCCCGGGTGCCGCCTCGCCGATCCGCTTCTACCGTCAGCCCGCGTCGCGCTCTCGGTCACGCGCGTCGCTCGTCGGCCGGATCGCGCTCTGGTTCGGCATCGCGTGCCTCGTGCTCGTCTCCGGGGCGGCCGGCGGCGCCTACCTCTACTTCCATCAGTCGGTCGCCGCGGTCGCCGCCGACACCCCCGCCGTGAAGCGCGCCGCCCGCCAACTGGACGTCGCCCTGCCCGGGCACCCGGCTATCGCCCTCGTGCTCGGGTACGACCACCGTTCGACGGACGGCTCGGCTCCGAGCCGGTCGGACACGGTGATGCTCGTGCGTGCCGACCCCGAGACGGACTCGATCTCGCTCCTCTCCTTCCCGCGCGACATGCTCGTCCAGATCGACTGTCCCGGGCAAGCACCCACCGTCGGCAAACTCACGTGGGCGTACGCGTACTGCGGGCCGCAGGGATCGCTGCGCACGATCAAGGGGCTCACGGGCCTGCCGATCAACTACCTGATCACGGTCAACTTCCGCGGCTTCCGGCAGATCGTCGATCGGCTCGGCGGCGTGTGGATGGACGTCGACCACCGCTACTTCAACGACGTGCGCGGTCCGAACGGCTACGAGTCCATCGACCTCCAGCCGGGGTATCGCCTCCTTTCGGGGAGCCAGGCGCTCGACTACGTCCGTTTCCGCCACACCGACTCCGATCTGTACCGCGTCGCCAGGCAGCAGCAATTCGTGAAGGCGTTCAAGACGCAGGTTCATCAGAGCTTCGCACCCCTCACGCTCCCGAAGGTCGTGAACGCCGTCACCAAGAACGTTGAGGTCGCGCAGGGAGGCGGACAGAAGGTAGACGGCAGAACCGTGTTGTCGTATGCGCTCTTCGCGTACGGTCTTCCACGCGGGCACGTTTTCCAGAGCCGGATCGAGGGGTTCGAAGGCTCGGCCGATCTGACGACGGCCACCGACAACGTGACCAAGGCGGTCGAGACGTTCACCCATCCCGACGTCGAGTCCCCCGAGAAAGCCACCGCCGTCGCGCTCGGCGAGAAGTTGCGGCAGCGCGTGCCGCCTCCCAGATCGACATCCATCACCGTGCTCAACGGCAACGGCGTCTCCGGCTCGGCCTCCACGGCGGGCTACCTCCTCGCCCGGCGCGCGTATCAGATCCTCACGCCGCCGAACGGCCTGCCCGCGAACGCACCGAGCTTCGACTACTTCAGAACGCAGATCTACTTCGACCCCTCCCGGAGGGGCGCCGAACTCGTCGCCACGAAGGTCGCGAACCTCTTCGGCTCGGCGGAGGTCAAGCGCCTCCCGAAGCAGGTCGCGCCGCTCGCAAACGGGGCGATGCTTACGGTTGTCGTCGGTCAGACGTTCCACGGCAGCCTCACCCCGGCGCCGATCGACGAGACCCCGGCCCGGGAGAAGCCGAACGTCGTCTACGCGCCCAACGCCGCGCTCGAGCACCTCCGGGGCCTCGGACGGGGCCTCGGCTTCCCGCTGATGGTGCCGACCGTCATCGAGAAGAGCTCGTGGACCGACTCCACGGTGCCGGTCCGCAAGTACTGGGTCGACCCCGATCGCAGGCACAAGGCGATCCGACTCGTGTACCGGATGGGCTCGAACGAGTACTGGGGCGTCGAGATGACCGACTGGACCGACGCACCTGTGCTCGCCGACAAGAGCCTCACGCGTCGGATCAAGGGTCGGACGTACGACCTGTACTACAACGGCCCGAAGCTCCACATGGTCGTGCTACGAACCCCGCACGCGCGTTACTGGGTGATCAATACGCTCCTCGATCGCATGTCCAACGAGACGATGCTCGCGATCGCGAAGGGCCTGAAGCCGTCGGGAAAGGTGAAGGGGTAGGAAGATGAGGGTCGCCGTCTTCGGTGCGGGCTACGTGGGTCTCGTCACCGGTGCGTGCTTCGCCGACCTCGGTCACGACGTCGTCGTTCGGGACATCGACGGAGGCAAGATCGAGGCGCTCCGGCGAGGCGAGGTGCCCATCCACGAGGACGGGCTCGGTGAGCTCCTGGAGCGGAATCGAGAGCGGATCGTGTTCACGACCGAGGTCGGCGTGGCCGTCGAGGGGGCCGACGTCGTCTACGTGGCGGTCGGAACCCCGCCGACGTACTCGGGGGACGCCGATCTCTCGGCGGTGTGGACCGTCGTGGACGAGCTCCCGAAGGTCGAGCGCCGGATCGTCGTCGTCATGAAGAGCACCGTGCCGGTCGGTACCGGGCGCAACGTGCGGCATCGCCTCGGTGAGCGCGGCCTGGCCAACGTCGGCTACGCCTCGAACCCCGAGTTCACCGCCGAGGGCACGGCCGTGAAGGACTTCATGCACCCGGATCGCATCGTCATCGGGGCCTTCGACGCCGAGGACGGCGACCTCGTCGAGCGCTTGCACCAAGGCATCGACGCTCCGGTCGTGCGCTGCGACGTCGCATCGGCGGAGATGATCAAGCTCGCCGCGAACGCCGCGCTCGTGACCCGCATCTCGTTCATCAACGAGATCGCGAACGTGTGCGAGGCGACCGGAGCCGACGTCCAGACCGTGGCGCGAGGCATTGGCCTCGACCGCCGGATCGGCCCCTCGTTCCTGCGCGCAGGCATCGGGTACGGCGGCTCGTGCTTCCCCAAGGATTCGCTCGCGCTCAAGCAGCTCGCTGCGAACTCGGGCTACAACTTCCAGCTCCTCAATGCCGTGATCGAGGTCAACGAGCTTCAGAAGAGGCGTGTGGTGGGGAAGCTCGAGCGGCGGCTCGGGCCGCTGCGCGGCAAGCGCGTCGCGCTCCTCGGGCTCGCGTTCAAGCCGGGTACCGACGACATGCGCGAGGCGCCGAGCCTCGTCCTCGCCGGCAGGCTGCTTGCCGAGGGCGCGGACGTGCGCGCGTGGGACCCGATCGCCGACGCGCAGGTGCACCTCCACGGCGTCGAGATAGCCGAGTCCGCGCTCGAGGCCCTGACCGGTGCCGACGCTGCAGTCGTCGTCACGGAATGGCCGGAGATCGTCGACCTCGACTGGGTCGCCGCGGGCGCCGTGATGCGGACGAAGCTCGTCGTCGACGGACGAAACGCGCTCGATCCGGCAGCGCTTCGCGAGCTCGGCTTCACCTACGAGGGCATCGGCCGAAACGCGGGATGACGCTCCCCGCGGTCATCCTCGTCGGGGGG
>Ga0068993_10000082_pt1 | contig 9966 bp, 9 predicted proteins | sample Browns_ThreeSqC__FD_62347 | JGI IMG/M metagenome (GOLD analysis project Ga0068993, IMG submission 62347) | Wetland microbial communities from the San Francisco Bay, California, USA, that impact long-term carbon sequestration - Browns_ThreeSqC_D1 | ecosystem: Environmental > Aquatic > Marine >... | reverse complement strand
GCCGGGGAGAGGGGTTCGGGTTCGTGTTCCTCGAGGCGCTTGCGTGTGGCGTGCCGGTGGTCGGCAGCAAGACTGACGGGGGCAGAGAGGCCCTGCGCGCGGGCTCACTGGGCCGGCTTGTCGACCCCGGGAACGCGGCTGAATTGGAAGAGGCGATCTTGGAGGCACTTCGGGAGCCCAGGCGCGTCCGAGAGGGCGTCGACTACTTCTCATTCGGCAATTTCGAGCAGCGATGTCGCAGACTCATGATTCGGTCGTCAGTGGTCTCGGGCTGATGTAATCGCAATGAGCTTCTGGGCGAGGATTCGGCAATGGACGCGACTGTTCTCGGAATACGCCGCCGCTCAAGCCGTCGTTCAGGTTTTGGGCGTCGCCGCCGGGCTGTGGCTCGTCAACCTGCTTCCGGTTCGCGAGTACGCGCTTTATACGTTCGCAATGTCGATCTTCGCTTTTCTATCGGTGTTCTCAGATCTCGGTGTCGGCGGCGCGCTCCTTTTCTTTCGCCGCGAGACACGCGCCGCGGGGATCGCGTTCGAGCCCTATGTCCGCGCGGCGTACAAAGTGCGTTATGCCCTGCTCGCCCTGGGCCTGTGTGCCGGGCTCGCCTTCATGGCGACGACCGGGCCCGAGCGCGGATTCGGCTACAGGGAGATCGTCGCCGTCGGCGCGGTGCTGGTTGTTGCAGTGTGGGCCCAGGTGGGATCCTCCGTCGCCATTCTGCAATTGCGGCTCGAAGGCCTTTACCGCGGATCGTATCTTGCAGAGGCCTGCGCAAGTGCGCTCCGCCTCCTTGTCGTGGCCGCGATGTGGCTGGCTGCAGCGCCGCTAGCGTGGCTGGCGATGCTATCGGGTGCTGCCGGTGCGCTGGCGAGCAGGACGGTCGCGGCGGGCGCCCTCAGGCGCGCCGGGCACGCTTTGCCCGCGGACCCGTCCCAATCGCCTCAACGCGCGCCGCTCGAAGGCATCGTGCGCTACGTCCTGCCGATGTCACTGAGCACCGCCTACTTTTCCATCCAGGGGCCGCTTACTGTATGGCTGAGCGCCTATTTCGCCGGTACCCAGTCGGTTGCCGAAATCGGCGCACTCGGACGGCTCGGATTGATTTTCGGCCTGCTTTCGGGGTTCATGGGTGCGGTGCTCATTCCGCGGCTCGCGGTGGTGACGGACGACGCTCACTACTTGCGCCGATATCTACAGTTCTGGGTGGTGCTCGCCGTGTTCGGCGCAGGCGTTATCGCGCTTGCCTGGGGTGTTCCGAACTGGCTACTGTGGCTGCTGGGCGATTCCTATGCCGGACTTGGCGACGGTGTCCTGATAGTTGCGGTCAGCGCCGTTCTGGCGAGCTGGGGCGGCTATATCGTGGGCATCAACAACGCGCGCGGCTGGGTGCGCCTTCAATCGCCCGCGGCGGCGATCTTCGCCGCCACCCAGGTCTGGCTCATCATGGTTCTCGATCTCTCCAGCACCATTGGCGTGCTGTACTACGGCCTGTGGAGCAGCTTGGCCGGGCTACTGCTGCAGGTGGTGATCAATGTCGCCGGTTTCCGTAAGCTGACGTGGGTAACCTGACACAATTGTCCGACCGCTACTCAATGCAACCCTGTATGGACGGGCAAAACGACGCGATGCGCCCGCAGAATCCGGGTGCCCTGCGGCGAGATGTCAACCTGGGCTGCGGCCGTAGGCGACGCGAAGCCTGTTTGAATGTCGATCGCGCTGCGCAGGTCGCGCCAGACCTGGTGTGGGATCTGGACCAGTATCCGTATCCGCTTCCCGAATCCCGTTTCCGTCGAATTCGCGACCTGTGGACGCGGCTGGTCCTCGAGGGGCGCAGGCGCGTCGAGCAACGGTTCGCATGGTCCGGGGTCGTCGAGCACTGTCTGCGCGCCTACGCCATTAGATGCAGGCGGCGCGAGGGCGCCGGCCGGTGAACAACGTGGGGGACAAGATCAGGACAGCGGCTCGACTCCTAGGCGACCGCGGTGTGCAGCATCTCGCTTTGTATGCGGTCCGGCGCTACAAGTATCCTGTCCTCGAGCGCTGGGTGCGGTGGTTCCCGACCAACAATCCGATACGACAGCCGCAAATCCTGCAAATCGAGATTTCGAGCAAATGCAATCTTCGCTGTCCCTCTTGCTCGCTTACTCGCGAACCATTACCGGGCAGAAACCTATCGCTTGACGATTTCAAGAAGCTGCTGGCGGCGGTGCCCTTCAAGCCGTCGATCGTATCCCTCAATGGCATTGGAGAGCCGCTGGTCAATCCGGCATTGTTCGCGATCCTTGACTATCTTGAGAGCGAAGACATTTCATGCTCGTTTTTCACAAATGGAACTCTGTTGAATCGAAGGACTCGTGAGCAGCTCGTTGCGCGACGGTGCGTCGTGTTTGTCGGCATTTCCTGCGACGGCGCCTCGGCGGAAGTGTTTGAGCGCCTGCGCTTAGGAGCGGATTTCAGGTCGTGGCTCGAAAACGTGACCGAGTTCGTGCGTTCCGCCAAGTCGCGGCAGCCGATCCCAATCCAGACCGCACTTAACACGGTTCTCAGTCGAGAAAATGCGGACGAGGTGCTCGAAATCGTCAGACTTGGTGCGCGGATCGGGTTTCCATCAGTCAGTTTCTCGGACGTGGTAGTCAACGATGATTCGACAGCGGGAATGGCGCTGACACCAAAGGAGATCGCGGTGCTCGATCGAGAGGGCGCGATTCGCTTGGGACAGAAGCTTGGCGTGACGGTTCAGTTTTCCTCTTTTGCGAGGAGGCCGCGCCCCAGGTTGAATTGTTTTCAGCCCTGGGAGTACGCGCAGCTAAGCGTCGAGGGGGATGTACTTCCATGCTGTGCCATCCTTGGATCGGATCAGGCGCAAGTCATGGGCAACGTTCACACTGCGGACTTTCGGCAGATCTGGACAGGGCCGAAGTATCGCGAATTCCGGGCGGCGGCGGCGGAGGGGCGCAACGCCGTCTGCAATCGCTGTCCGTATTACTGATGAGCGTTCAGCCGGGCGAGCACATTGGCAGCGCGATGCCTTGGCAATGAAGCCCTGCCGGGGAGGTCTGTCGGTGGCCATGTTCAGTGGCGCGGTCCACGGGATACTCCCGGCGTGGTTTCTTATCTTTCGGCTTGCCGCACTCAAATGACTGGTGCATATGATGGTGCGTCGCGCTGAGGCACCCCTGGTCGTCCACGTTAGTCCCACCTATTTCGCGCCTGAGTCAGTGATTGGTGGAGGCGAGCGCTACGCGGAGGAACTGGCGCGCGCGATGTCGGACCGTATTCCAGTACGGTTCGTGAGTTTCGGACCAAGAGGATTCAGGGATCGAGTCGATGAACGATACGAGCGCGTCATTCTTAGGAGTTGGACACGGAGCAAGATGACTCCCTTCTCGCCCGAACTATTTCGGGAGGTGCGCGGAATGCGCGTGATCCACTGTTATCAGCTGAATACCCTGCCCACGTTCATCGCCGTCGCGTTCGGGCGGCTGCAGGGGAGTGCAACCTTTGTGTCCGACCTGGGTGGAGGGGGCTGGACGCCTGGCTACCAGATCGATCTCGGGCGCTGGCTCGATGGGCACTTGCCGATATCCGAGTACGCCGCGCAGGGCATCCCGCGCGGGCACAGGAACACCGGAGTCATATACGGAGGCGTCGACCTCAAGAGGTTTCCGGCCCGCGAGGAACTGCGTCACGACGGCAGCGTCATGTACCTCGGTCGCATCCTTCCGCACAAGGGCATTCACACGCTGATCGACGGACTGCCGGCCGATTGCCTGCTGCGAATCGTTGGCCCGGTCGGCGACACGGGCTACCTGGAATCACTGGTGCGTCGCGCCCAGGGCAAGCGGGTCGAGTTCCTTCACGGCCTTGCCGACGCCGAGGTCGCGGAGCGCCTCAGGCGCGCCGCGGTCCTCGTTCACCCGACGCCGGTCGATGCCGAAGGCGCGGCGGGCGCGAACGAGCTGCTCGGCCTGGCGGTGCTTGAGGCGATGGCGAGCAATTGCCCCGTTGTCGTTACCGCCGCGGCATCGCTTCCGGAACTCGTCGAGGACGGCGTGTCCGGGCGGATCGTCCCGCCGAACGATGCCGACGCGATCCGGCGCGCCGTTCGCGAGATCATGGGCGATCGCGACCTGTGGACGCGGCTGGCCCTCGAGGGGCGCAGGCGCGTCGAGCAACAATTCGCATGGTCCGGGGTCGTCGAGCACTGCCTGCGCGCCTACGGCTTGGGCGCCAGGGCCTGAGCCGTGCGCGTGCTGCTGGTGGTGCTTTCGCCGATCCGTCCCGAGCTCGGCGCGGCGCAGATGGCGCTTAACCTCGCGCGCGCGCTGAAAGCGACGGGCGTCGATGCTGTCGTCTGGTCGCCGCATCCGGTGCCGGCCGGTGTCCGGTGGTGGCGACGAATTGCGTGGATGCGCAGGCGTATCGTTGACTTCGTCGCTGCCAGTGGCCCGTTCGACTGCGTGGATCTGCCGCCGGTCGCGGTGACGCCATCGCTTGCTCGCACCTGCCGGGTGATCGCGCGCACAGTGCAGCCTGACCTTGCGTACCTGTGGACGGAATTGCGCTACGGGCCGCGGCTACGCCCAATCGGCGTCGCCTCTGGCTTGGCGACCGCGATCCACAATCTCTATTTGGCCGTACTCGTAGTCATGGGAGAGATTCGCGCGGCGCACGTGTTGTGCCTTGGTCGTCAGGAGTACGAATGGACGAACCGATGGCTGCCGTGGTTGCGCGGGAAGCTGGCGATGTACGTCAACGCGCCTGCCGACGAAGAGCGCGCCGCGCTGGCTGCAATACGGGCGACACGCGCGCCGCACACGGGTTTCGAAACGCGATTCCTCTGGATAGGCCGCTGGGTGGCACACAAGGGGGCCGATCGGCTTCTCGCGTTTATCCGGAGCGAGGTCGGCCCGCACTCGGGTATTCGCGTGACAATCGCGGGGTGCGGAGACGAGCCGAAGAATCGCGTCTCGGCCGACGCGTTGAGCTCGGGCAGAGTGCGCATAGTGCCTTCCTTCGACCGCCGCGGTCTCGTCGAGCTTCTCGCCCACCACGACGCGGGGCTGTTCACGAGCAGGGTCGAGGGCTGGGGACTGACTCTGCAGGAGATGCTCGAGTCTGGGATGCCGGTATATGCCACTGATGCGGGGGCAGCCGCCGAGCTCAAGGACGCGTTTCCCCGGATGGTCCGGCCGTTCCCGCCGCCGGCATCAGGTGCCCTCGACGTTGCGGGCGAACAGGCGCCGAGCCGCGACTACCTTGAACGGTACGCATGGGACGCGATCGCGCGCGACTATCTCGCGATCATCGGCGCGCCGGCCAGACACGCACGCGCGCCTGCATGACCCAGAGCCGGCCCCGGATCCTCTGCAATTGCGAGACGCGACGCGTCATGGTAGGGCCGGCCGTCCCGCACTTGGGTTTTGTCTCTCCCAAACCCATGACTGGTACGCGTCGTCGAGACGGTTCGCTGCCGTATCCCAGCGCAGTTCCTGCACCCGACGATAGCCGCGCTCGGCGATCTTTCTGCGTAACAGCTCGTCCTGTGCAAAGCGCGACAGGCAGTCGATCAGCGAGGGATTTGACGTCGACGGGAAAAGAAGTGCTTCTTCACCATCGATCAGTGATGCCGCAAAGCCCACCTTGCTGGCAACTAGCGCGCAGCCGCAAGCCATTGCTTCGGCGGATGCAAGGCAGAAACTCTCGTAGACCGACGTTTGGATTGCCACGCGACTGCGACGATAGACATGCCTTAGGTGCGGCTCTCGTGCGACGTATGAAATGACCTCGAGGCGGTCCAAGAGAGCCTCCGGGAAATGGTCGATCGCGCGGAAACTCGAGCCCACGCCCACGAGGATGAGTTTCCACTCGGAATGCATGGTGAGAAAATCAGATACATCTCGACGCAGTAGATCGACGCCCTTGATCCCTGTCCAGGCGCCGCAAAAGACTAGATTGGCCGGGCGTTCGTGAGACAGCGGCTGGCGCAGATAAGTATCGGGCAGCGGATTCTCGATTGTCAGGAGCCGATGACCCGCCTGGTAGCCGTTGCGCTGCGCGAACTCGCGGTCGAACTCGCTGACCGTAACCAGCGCATCCGCATTGCTGAACGCACGCCTATACAGCGCGGAAAGATCGGCCTGATACCAGCGCGCTACGTACTGATCGTCTGCAAGACGTACTTCTGCTAGCAATTGCGAAGCGTGGGGTTCAAGTCCATTCGAGTGAGCGACCAGCAACGGTCTTCGGCCAATCATTCGCAATATCGACACCGCAAGCCACGCTTCGCCGCCATAGAACTCCAATATGTCGTAACCGCTTGCGCGGCAAGCAAGAGCCTTGATCGTCAGGCCGATCATTAAACGATATCGAAGTCCGATCCTGCCTTGCTTCGGAATCTGGATGTCAACTGGACCCACAACGTCAACGCGGTGCCCGCGTTTCCGGAGCTGTTTGGCATATCCAATGATGACGTAGCCGGAACCCCGAGTCTCGTCCAGCGGCGAGTTGCTCAGTGTGAGAATTTTCAAACTAGATCTCTTGTGATTCATGCGCGTAAACGCTTTTCGGGTGAGAATGTCAATCTGTATGAAGTGGTGGGCAATAATTTTGCCAGCTATTGAATTCGCGTCGCTGATGTTCTGATCCGCATGAAGTGCTTGCGCTCATTTGAATAGTTTGGGTGATGAAGAATGCAAACGTCCACCGCCGGTGTTTAGGTCATTTCTTGAGCAGGTGAGCGAACGCGTGGTACTCATAATCTGGTACCGCGCGTGGACCACAATTTCTCTCCCGGTCGAGAGGATGCGCTACGCGAACGTGGCGTCGTCGTCGTGACCGGACGCTGTCCGAACCCGGCGTGCGGTACTGACGATGTACGCACCGTGCTCGAGCGCAGGTGCAGCATCCAGGTCGGCGGGCGCACCGAGACGGTCGAATTCCGCTTTGCCTACTGCCGCGCCTGCGGCCTCGGGTACGTCGACCCGCAGCCTGCACCGCACGCGCTGGACGCGTTCTATCCCTTCGACTATGCCTATTGGGATGCTCCACGAGAGCGGCTTTCGCTCGCGATCCGGGTCAAGTATGCGCTCGCACGCTGGCGACACCTGCCGCAGCTCCGACGCGGACTCTTTGTTCGGCTGGCTTCGCGCATCGCGCGACTAGCGGAGACGGCGCTCGGGCGCGACGCGTCCTTCACGATGGGTATTCCGCTCGCGCTACCGAGGATCTCGCGCATTCTCGACTTCGGTTTCGGCGCGGGCGACTATCTCCTCGCCCTGCGAGCGCTAGGACACACCGGCCTTTGGGGCTGTGACGTCGAGCGCAACCGGCGCAATCTGGACCGCCTGCAGGCGGCGGGTATACGCGCCGTGCGCGGAGACGCGTTCGCGTGCCTGCCCGATCGCGAATTCGACTGCATCCGCCTCGAGCACGTTCTCGAGCATCTGCCCGCACCGATCGAGACGCTCGCGGCGCTTCGAGGCAAGCTGCGCCCCGGCGCGCACTTGGTGCTGACGGTGCCCTCGATTCACGCGTGGGAGCCCGTCGAGGGACTCGCCGAGTCCGCGCACCTCGACCATCTGCAGCTTCCGATTCACCTGTGGCACCATTCGATGCGTTCGCTAGGCGACTTTCTCTCCGCCGCGGAGCTCGAGGTGATCGAGGTGCGCCGCCTGCGGCCAAGCGGCTATCTGTCAGCGCTAGCGAGAAGGGCAGGGACGTGACAACGACACGCGAGATTGTCCAGTTCCTGCCGAGCCTGCGCGCGCGCGAAGACGGCGTTGCCGACTACGCAACGCTGTTAGCCGCCGCGCTGCGCGAACAGGCGGGGATCGCGACCCGCTGGCTGGTCGGCGATCCCGGCGACCGCGCGCTCGACGCGGGCGAACGTCACGACGGGCCGGCGATTCGGCTGGAATCCCGCTCGCCGGAACAGGTCGCCGCGGCGCTACGGGCGATTTGCGGGAACGGTGACGGCGCCGCACGTTGCACCGTTTTGCTGCACTACGCGAACTACGGCTACGCCTCGCGCGGCTGCCCGCGCTGGCTGATCGAAGGACTGGGCCGGTGGAAGACGAGCAATCCTCGCGCGCGGCTCGTAGTTATGTATCACGAGGTCTATGCCTCGGGTCCTCCCTGGCGAAGCGCGTTCTGGCTCGGTCCGCTGCAACGCCGCTTGGCCGCGCAGTTGCTTGCGCTCGCCGATCAGGCCATTACGAGTACCGAGCTGTATCGCAGGATGCTCGCTGCGGCTGGCGGCCGGCCGGCGGAGGGGATCCTGGTTCTGCCGGTGTTCTCGACCGTCGGCGAGCCGGCCGACAACGTGCCGTGGTACGCGCGGCGACCGTGGCTGGCGGTCCTCGGACGCGCGGGAACCGAAGCGCGCGCCTACGAGCGGCATCGAGCGGCGCTCGCGTCGGTGGCGCGCATGCTGCAGGTCGACGAGATCGTCGACATCGGGGCGCGCTCCCGCCCCGTGCCGGCGAAGCTCGCGGGCGTCCGGGTGCACACCACGGGCTACCTGCCGCGCGCGGAAGTGTCGAAACTGCTGCGCAGCTGCCGCGCCGGTTTTCTGGACTACCCTAGCGATGTGCTCAGTAAATCGACGGTATTCGCGGCCTACTGCGCGCACGGCGTGGTCCCGCTCGTCACGCAGCTTCGCGGGGCCGGGATGGACGGCTTGCGGGAGGGCGCGCATTTCCTCCTCACGCGATCCGAGGGAAGTGGCGCAACAGTGTCGCCCGCGATGCTCGCGCAGATTTCGCAGACGGTTTGCGCCTGGTATCGCGGGCACAGCGTCGCCGTTCAGACCGCGGCGCTGTCCAGGGTGCTGGACTGATGCTCGACCGACTGATGCGAGGGGATCCGCGGCGCCGGACGCGGCTGCACGATTTCGAGGGAAACCGGCTCGAATGGCCGGGGCTGCGCGACCTGCCGGCGTGTATCTGCACCGCGCTGCTGCGCAAGGCGGGAATCGAGGCGCGGTCGCCGTGGTGGCCGTATCCGGCAATTCGGCGCCTCGAGTCGTTGCTCGACGCTGCCTGGCGCGTGCTTGAGTTCGGCGCGGGGGCCTCGACGATCTGGCTTGCGCGCCGCGTGCGACACGTCGTGTCGCTTGAAAGCAGCGGCGAGTGGCACGCGCGCGTACAGGCTCGGCTGCGCGCGCTCGGCTGCACGCACGTAGAGCTGCTCCTATGCGAGGACCGCGGCGACTATGTCTCGGCCGACCATTGCGACGGGCCCGCGTTCGATTTCGCCGTGGTAGACGGCGCCTGGCGCGATCTCTGCGCGCGAACAGCCGTTCGTCTGGTAGCCCCGGGTGGCTACGTCTATCTCGACAACAGCGACGTCCCGGATCCCGACCATCGCAGCGCCGTCGCGACGCTACTCGAGTCCGCCGAGCGCATCGAGCGCTTCGTCGGATTGTGCCCCGGCACAGTCGCCGTGAATCAGGGGCTTTTGATCCGCGTGCGTGGTGCGTAGGTTTCGCAACGCCCGGAAAATCCCATGGGTCTTCGGTCAGCGCTGCAGGCAGTCGTTCCGGGGAGAGTCCGGGCCGCCGTGCGCGACTTTCTGTGGCGGTTGCTGAATGTCAGATGGGGTTTGCGCTCGGGGCTATCGATTGAACTGCGTGGATTGTCTGACTGGGTCGTCTACAGCGATATTTTCGTGAACGGAGAGTACGACGACGCAATCGAGCACGCAGTGTCGACGCTGGCAGCCGGAGAGCGCGCGAGAATTCTTGACGTCGGAGCCAACGTCGGATTTTTTTCGCTACGTTGTCTGGATATCGCGCATCGGCGGGGCGTGAGCTGGGAGCGACTCGATCTGACGCTCATCGAGGGAAACACACCGGTGTACCGGGATCTGACGACGCGGATCCGGAATTGGGGCAGTGCTAAAGATGCCGTGCACACTCGATACGGTCTAGTTGGGCTGCATGAAGGCTTCGCGACAATGGATCAG
>Ga0068993_10000078_pt1 | contig 10069 bp, 10 predicted proteins | sample Browns_ThreeSqC__FD_62347 | JGI IMG/M metagenome (GOLD analysis project Ga0068993, IMG submission 62347) | Wetland microbial communities from the San Francisco Bay, California, USA, that impact long-term carbon sequestration - Browns_ThreeSqC_D1 | ecosystem: Environmental > Aquatic > Marine >... | reverse complement strand
CCCGGTCCCCGGGGACCTTATCGACCGGCAGCGATTCGCCGGTGAGCATCGATTCCTCGACGGCCGAGGCACCGTCCACGACCTCGCCATCGGCTGCCAGGCGCTCTCCGGGACGGACAACGACCCTATCGCCCGCTCGCAACTGGGCCACCGGCACTTCCAGCGGCCCATCGGCCCGTTCGACCAGGGCGGTCGCCGGCTGCAAGCGGAGGAGGGCGCGGACGGCATCGGCGGCCTGGCCCTTGGCCCGGGCCTCCAGCCAGCGACCGAGTAGAACGAAACCGATGATCACCGCGGCCGAATCGAAGTAGGTCTCCAGCGGCAGGCCCATCGACCGCGCGGTCGCCGGGGCCAGGGTGAGGAACGTCGAGTACGCGTAGGCGGCGCCGGTGCCCATGGCCACCAGGGTGTCCATGGTCAGGTCGCCGTGGCGCAGCCCCCGGGCGGCTCGGGCGAGGAAGCGTCCGCCGAGCGCGAACTGGACGAAGGTCGCCGGCAGCAGCAGAACCAGGTTCAGCTGTTCGGCGCTCAGACCGATGCCGCCCGGCCAGATCCCGATGACCATCATCACCAGGCCGATGGCCGTGGCCAGCAACCCGTCGCGCAGCAACCGCCGCCGATCGGCGGCGCGGACCGCGTCCGCGGGATCATTGCTGGCGCTGGTGGCAGCAATCGGTTCGAGGACGACGTCGTAGCCGGCGGCCTCGATGGCTCGGACGATGCCCGCCCGATCGATCCGGCCCGGGTCGAACTGGACCTGGGCTCGCTCGCTGGCCAGGTTGACGGTCGCATGTTCGACGCCGTCTGCCTGGTTCAGGAAGCGCTCGATACGGTAGACACACGAGGCGCAGGTCATGCCGACGACGGCGACGCTGAGTTCGGCCGGTTCGGCGGTGGAGGGGACTGGTCGGGCGGCGATGGTCATCGGTTCGGGGTCCTGGCAGATACTATGGGGGAGTATCCAGCCGACGTCAACGCGACCCCGCTGGTACCCTCCGCAGATGGAGGTGCTGCTGCTCACCAACGAGTTCCCGCCAACCGTCTACGGTGGGGCAGGGGTGCACGTTGCCGAGTTGACGCGGGCGCTCCGCGGCCGGGTGGACCTCGACATCCGGACCTTCGGCTCACAGGCGGTCGACGAGCCCGGCTGGATGGTGCACGGCTACCCCGAGCCGGCCGGCGTCGCCGAGGAGACGCCCGAACTGCGCCCGGTGATGGGCGCATTCGGTCGCTGCCGGGCCATGGCAGCGGACCCCACTGGCGCGGACCTCGTGCACTGCCACACGTGGTACACCCACCTCGCCGGAACGACGCTTCGCTCGCGCGGCCTGCCGCTGGTGGTCACCGCCCACTCGCTCGAGCCGCTCCGTCCGTGGAAGCGCGAGCAACTCGGGGCGGGGTACGAATTGGCCGCAGCGGTTGAGCGGTAGGCCCTCGAGACGGCGGACGCGGTGATCGCCGTCAGCGCCGCCATGGCGCGCGACATCGAGTCCCACTTCTCGATCGATCCGGCCCGGATCCATATCATCACCAATGGCATCGATGCCGAAGCCTTCCAGCGGGAGGCGGCGGTTGACGAGTTGACCGCCCGGGGCATCGATCCAGCGCGGCCGTACATCCTGTTCGTCGGGCGAGTGACCCGACAGAAGGGCCTCACCCACCTCCTCGACGCCCTGCCCCATCTCGATCCCACGCTCGACATGGTGCTGGCGGCCGGGCAGGCCGACACCCCCGAACTGGCCGCGGAGGTCGAGCGGCGGGTGGCGGAGGGCCGGCGAACCCGCCCCGGGCAGATCCACTGGCTGCCCGAGATGCTCGATCACCGGACGCTGGTCCAGCTGTACTCGCACGCCGCGGTCTTCGTCTGTCCATCGGTCTATGAGCCATTCGGGATCACCAATCTCGAGGCCATGGCCTGCGGAACTGCCGTGGTCGCAACCCGGACCGGGGGCATCCCCGATGTCGTGGTCGACGGCGTTACCGGCATCCTGGTCGACCCGCCCGTCGCCGACGGAGCTGAGGCGTTCGCGGCGGCGCTGGCCGCGGCCATCAACCGGGTGGTCGCCGATCCGACCTTGGCGGAGGCGCTGGGTCGCGCCGGCCGCGAACGTGCGGCCACGGCCTTCAGCTGGACGGCGGTGGCAGACCGGACGATCGCGGTCTATCGGTCCGTCGCCTAGGATTGCGCTCCGTGACCGCGCCCGCCCCGATCATCGTTGCCCGCGACCTGCGGAAAGCCTATGGCTCGCTGCAGGCGGTCGACGGGGTGAGTTTCGAGGTGGCCGAGGGCGAGATCTTCGGCATCCTCGGTCCGAATGGCGCGGGCAAGACGACCACCCTCGAGATGATCGAGGGCATGCGGCCCATCGATTCGGGCTCGGCCACCGTGGACGGCATCGATGTCGGCCGCGACCCGCGCGGCGTCAAGGCGCGGATCGGCATTCAGCTCCAGGCCTCGTCGTTCTTCGACGAATTGAGCCTGACCGAGCTCCTCGTCCTGTTCGGCCACCTGTATCACGTGAAGGCCGACTCCGCCGGGCTGCTGGCGGACGTCGAGCTGACCGAGAAGGCAACGAGCCAGGTCCGGACACTGTCCGGCGGCCAGAAGCAGCGCTTCAGCATCGCGGCCGCCCTGGTGAATCACCCGCGTGTCCTGTTCCTCGATGAGCCGACCACCGGACTCGATCCGCAGGCCCGTCGGCACCTGTGGGGGGTCATCCGCAATCTCCAGGAGCGCGGCCACACGGTCGTGTTGACCACGCACTACATGGAAGAGGCCGAGCTGCTCTGCGACCGGGTGGCGGTGATGGACGCCGGCCGGATCATCGCTCTCGACAGCCCCGACGGTCTGATCGGCAGCCTCGTCGACCGCGGCTTCGTCAAGGAGCGGGTCGAGCGCGCGGCGAGCCTCGAGGACGTGTTTATCGACCTCACCGGCCACGAGCTTCGGGAGGACTGACCGATGCGCCGACTGGAGATCTTCTGGGCCCTGTTCGTGGCCTCCGCCAAGATGTTCGTGCGCAACCGGGCCGCCATCTTCTTCAGCCTGTTCCTGCCGCTGCTGATCATGCTGATCTTCGGCGTCCTCGACTTCGGCAAGGCCGCCAGTTACCAGGTCGGCCTGGTCGACCAATCGGGCACGCCCGACGGCGCCACCATCGTCGGCGCGCTGACGGCGGCTCCGGGGCTCGAGGTCACCACCGGGAACGCCGAGGACGAATTGGCCGCCATCGCCGACGGTGGTCGCGATCTGGTCATCGTCATCCCCAGCGGCTTCCGCCTGGTCCTACCCGGGTCCGAGGGCTTCGTTCCGATCGAGGCGACCGTCAACTCGAACACGCCGCAGGAGTCGCAGACCGCATTGCTGATCGTGCAGTCGATCGTCGGCCAGGTGCTGTTGACCGCGGGCGGCGGCGGATCGACCTCACCGCTGATCACGGTGACCGCGGTCGGCGGACAGTCGCTGGCATACATCGACTTCCTGGTGCCGGGCATCCTGGGCATGACGATCATGCAGCTGGGCCTGTTCTCGGTGGCCTTCGGCTTCGTCCAGTTGAAGCGGACCGGTGCCCTCCGACGACTGTTCGCCACGCCGACGCCGCAGGGTTACTTCCTCGGGGCGCAGGTCAGCTCGCGGCTGCTGTTGGTGCTGGTCCAGATCTTCATCCTGCTGGGGATCGGCATCTACTTCGGCCTCCAGCTGGTGGGCCCCCTGATCGAGGTGGTCGGGATCGGCCTGCTCGGCGCGCTCATCTTCCTGGCCATCGGCTACGCCGTAGCCGGCTGGGCCAAGAACGAGGACCAGGCGGCACCGGTGGCCAACCTGATCAGCCTGCCGATGCTGTTCCTGTCGGGGACGTTCTTCCCGCGCGAGGCGATGCCCGACGTGCTGCAGACGGTGACCGGGTTCCTGCCGCTCACCTACCTGAACGACGCGCTGCGCCAGGTCATCAACGACGGCGCCAGCCTGTCGGCCCTGGGCACCGATTTCATCGGCCTGGTGGTCTGGGCGCTGATCAGCTTCGTGCTGGCGGTCCGCCTGTTCCGCTGGGAGTGAGCCAGCCTCCGTCGACCGACCGGATGGCGGTCAACCTCATTCTTCGTGCCGAGGCGGTGGCCATTGGTCTCGCCGGGGTGGCGCTGTACCTGGTGAACGATGGCCCGGCACTCTGGCTGCTGCCGCTGTTGCTGGTACCCGACCTGTCGGCCGTCGGCTACCTGGCCGGGCCACGGCTCGGGGCGATCACCTACAACGCGGGCCATAACCTGGTGCTGGCCATCGGCCTGTCGGCTCTGGGCGGCTGGCTGGCGGTCGGCTGGGTCAGCCTGGCGGGCGCGGTCCTGCTCGCCCACGTGGGCTTCGATCGGGCGCTGGGCTACGGATTGAAGTTGCCGACCGATTTCCGCGACACCCACCTGGGGCGCATCGGTCGCGGCTGATCAGCCGTCGCCGGACAGGCGGTTCTTGGCGACGAACGCGGCGACCTGCGCCCGGCGCTGGAGGTTCAGCTTCGACAGGATTGAGCTGACGTAGTTCTTCACGGTTTTGTCGGAGAGGAACACCTCGGCGGCGATCTCGCGATTCGTCTTGCCCTCGGCGACGAGCAGCAGGATCTTCCGTTCCTGCGAGGTGAGCGCACTCAGCTCGTCCGAGGCCCCGGCATTGGCCACCCGGCGAACGCGTTCGAGAACGCGTTCGGTGACCGCGGGGTCGAGCAGTGAATCGCCGCGCCCGACCGCCTCGAGCGCCTCGACCAGGTCGCGCGCCCGGATCTGCTTGAGCAGGTAGCCGCTTGCTCCGGCGAGGATCGCCGACAGCACCGCCTCCTCATCGGGGAACGAGGTGAGCATGACCACCTTGGTCTCGGGCATCTCCGAGCGGATCTCCCGGCAGGCCTCGATACCGGTTCCGTCCGGAAGCCGGACATCCATCACCACCAGGTCGGGCTGGAAGCGTCTCGCGGCGGCCAGCGCCTCAGCCACGGTCCCGGCTTCGGCCACGACCTGGAAGCCGGGGCGCCGGGCGAGCAACGAAGACAGCCCCTGCCGAACGACCTCGTGGTCATCGACGATCACCAGCCGCAGGGGCCGCACCTTTTCCGCATCGGACGTCATCGCGCACCTTTCTCCGCTCCACGGTCGAGCGGCACGCTGGCGATGATACGGGTCCCCTCGCCCGGGGTGGACCGTACTTCGAGCCGCCCGCCCAGGTCGAGCGCCCGGCTGCGCATGTTCGCCAGGCCATGGTGGTCGGGTGCGGCGCGGCCGGGCGCGAAGCCGCGACCGTCATCGGCCACGGTGATCGTGGCCCCGCGCTCGGTCTTGCGGACGGTGACCGTCGCGGTCATCGCCTGCGCATGGCGAACCACGTTCGACAGCGCCTCGCGGACGATGGCCAGCAGTTCCAGCCGCGTCCCGTCGGGGAGGCGGATGTCGCTGCCGACGACGCGCACCTCGATTCCGCTGGACAGCTCGACCTCGTCGGCCAGCATCTCGAGGTCGCCGCCGAACTCACCGTTGACCGCCGCCTCGCTGCCCAGCCCGTAGATGAAGTCGCGGATGTCGCCGATGGCCGCCTGGATGGCGTCGATCGCCCGGTCGACGCGCGCCTGGGCCTCAGTCGGGGCCTCGTCCACCAGCTCGGGCACGTCCTCGAGTTGCAGGGTCACCGCGTACAGCCGCTGGATGACCCCGTCGTGCAGGTCGCGCCCGATCCGATCGCGCTCCTCGATGACCGCCAGTCGCGCCTCGCGGGCGTGGAGGCGCGCGGTCTCGATGGCCAGCCCGGCATGCAGCGCGAACTGCTCGACCAGCCGCTGATCGTCGGCAGTGAACGTCCCTCCTCGCCGCTTGTTGGCGAGGTACAGGTTCCCGACCGATCGGCCTCGAACGTGGACCGGCACGCCCAGAAAGGCATGCATCGGGGGGTGATGAGGCGGAAACCCGGATGAGCTGGGGTCGGCCACCAGGTCGGTCAGCCGGACGGACCGGTCCTCGCGGATGATGAGCCCGAGCAGCCCGCGGCCCTCCGGAGGAGCCCCGATCTGCGCCCGGCGCTCGGCGCTGATGCCGCTGGTGAGGAACTCGGTCAACCGGCCGTCCGGTCCGGCAATCCCCAGCGCCGCGTAGCGGGCACCGGCCAGGTCGCGAACGCGATCGACGATGAGCTGCAGCACGCGATCGAGGTCGATGACCCCGGCGATCCCGCGGACGGCACCGTCGAGTGCGGCGAGATGGCTTTCGGCGCGCCGTGCGCGGGCTTTCCAGTCGGTGCGCTGAGAGGGCATTGGTGCACACAGGGTAGTCGGGGCGCGGGCGATCGGTCCCGACGGTTATGTGCCATTCGGCCCATCCGGGTGCGCGGCGCGCACCCTAGCATCGGGCCTGCCTTGGGGGATCACATCTCATACCTGAGGATCAACAACCAACATGGGCCGACTGTTCGTCTACGGCAGCGCTGTCGTCAGCGTGGTGCTGTTGTCGCTGATCTATATCGTCGTGTCCGGCAACGGGACCGCGTCGCCAAGCGCGTCGCCGCTGCCGAGTGGTTCGGCCGCGGCCTCGTCGAGCGGCGGCGCAGTGGGCACGCCCGGGGTACCGGTCGGCACGATCGAGATTGCGGCGCATGAGTCGCCGAGTCTCGGCTTCGACCCGGCCACCGTCGACGTGACTGCGGCCGGCTGGTACACGGTGAACTTCACCAACCACGGCGCGCTACCCCATGACCTCACCTTCGCCGACGGCACCAAGATTCCGGCCGACCCGGGGCAGAGCGACAGTGCCGTGGTCTACATCCCCGAGGGCGGCACGACCTTCCTGTGCTCGGTCCCCGGCCACGCCGACGCGGGCATGACCGGCACGGTGACCGTGAATGGCGCCGGGGGCGACAGCCACGGCGGCCCGGCACCGAGCGCCGATGTCCAGCCGGACCTGAACGCGCCCGACTACACCCTGTACCCGGCCGAGGCCCCGCCCCTGATGACCGGGACCGTGCACGACGTAACCCTGACCATCGAAGAGAAGCTGATGACCGTCTACAAGGGCACCGAGGGCGGCTACGTTCAGGCGGTCTGGACGTTCAATGGCACGGTGCCCGGACCGGTGCTCCGGGTAAAGGTCGGGGACACGATCAACGTCCACCTGGTCAATCCGGCCACCAGCCTGCTGTCGCACTCGATCGACTTCCACGCGTCCCAGGTCGCCTGGAACGACGAGATGACCAGCATCGCCCCCGGTGAGGAGAAGCTGTACTCCTTCGTGGCCGAGTACGCGGGCGTGTGGATGTACCACTGCGGAACAAAGCCGGCGCTGCACCACATCGCCAACGGGATGTACGGCATGGTCATCGTCGAGCCGGCCGAGGGCCTGCCCCAGGTCGACAAGGAATTCGCGATCGTCCAGAGCGAGTGGTATCTCGGGCCCCAGGGCGAGCCGGCCAGCCTGAGCAAGGCCTCGGTCGGCAACCCGGCCCCGGACTTCGTTGTCTGGAACGGTGTCGCCAACCAGTATGCGGACCACCCGCTGCAGACCGCCACCGGGGACCGGGTGCGGGTGTTCGTCCTGAATGCGGGGCCGAACATCGACAGTTCGTTCCACGTGGTGGGCACGATCTTCAGTTCGGTCATCAAGGAGGGTGTCCACCTGAGCGTGGGCAACGAGGGCAATTTCGGCTCGCAGGCGGTGGACCTGTCACCCGCGCAAGGCGCGATCATCGAGTTCGTGATGCCCGAGGACGGGCTGTACCCGATGGTCACCCACGCGTTCAACTTCGTGGGGAGAGGAGCGCTCGGCCTGTTCCAGGCCGGAGACGGGGATCCGCTGAACTGACCGATGGGCCGGCGGCCGCGTCGCGGCCGCCGGCCTGAGGGCCACCCGCCCGGTGCCGTACCATCCGCGGCATGCTTCGTTTGTTTGCCTGGGCGGCCGCCGTGCTGGCCGTCCTTCTGCTGTCCCTGGGGTACACCATCGCGACGGGCGGTGGTCAGCCGGACGCCACCCCGACGCCACCCGAGGCCAGCGGCTCCGTTGCGCCCAGCGGCTCCGCGACGGCATCGGTCGAGCCGACGCCCACAGCCACGGTCGCGCCGACCCCGGGTACGCCGCTGGGCACGATCGAGATCCATGGCCACGAATCGCCGACCTTCGGTTTCGAGCCGTCGGCCGTGACGGTCACGACGTCAGGCTGGTACACGGTGACCTTCGTCAATGACGGCGCCATCCCCCACAACATCACCTTCGCCGACGGAACCACCATCGCGGCCAGTGGCGGCGAGACTGCGACCGGCACCGTGTTCCTGCCGGCCAGCGGCCTGGACTTCATCTGTTCGATCCCCGGCCACGCCGACGCGGGCATGAGGGGGGCGGTCGCCATCAGCGGCAGTTAGCCGCCGGATCGATCAGGCGGCAGCAGCCAGGTCGGGGAACGCCACCACCACCAGCGGGCTGCGCGCCACGAAGGCCTCGATCCGCGCCGACGCGCCCCAGGTCCGGGTGATCGGCTCCAGCAGCCGGCGTCGTTCCTCCGGGTCGGTGACCGGGGTGGCCACCGCGACCAGGTCGGCGGCGAACGGCTGCTTCAGGTGGAAGGTGAACCGCCCGTCGGCGATGAGGTTTGCGTACCAGTCGCGGCGGCCCGGCATCCCGCTGATGACCACGGTGTTATCGACCCAGTGGGAATCGATCTCGATCCGGATCCGGCGGCCGGTCCGGCGACCCGTGGTGGTGATGTCGACGAGCTGATGGCGGCGGAGGGCCGCGGCCAGGGTCTGGGGGGTGGGTGGGGCACTCTGCATTTCAAAGGAAATCTAGCCGAATCGCCGACCGTCTGCCCTAGACTGCCCGGACCGTGGCTGCCCGAACCGACCCCCTGGCCTCGTTCAGCCCGGCCACCCGGACTTGGTTCGCCGAGGCCTTTGCCGCGCCGACCGATGCCCAACGACTGGGATGGCCGGCCATCGTTTCGGGTCAGCACGTCCTGCTCCATGCGCCCACCGGCTCGGGCAAGACCCTGGCCGCGTTCCTGTCGTGCCTGGACCGATTGCAGACCGAGGAGCCGCGCCGACCCGGGATCCGGGTTCTCTACGTCTCGCCGCTCAAGGCACTGACCTACGACGTCGAGCGCAACCTGCGCGCGCCGCTGGCCGGGATCGCCCGCGTCGCCGAGCGCGGGGGGACCGTTGTCCGCGAGGTCCGGATCGCGTCGCGCACCGGCGATACCCCGGCCGACGCTCGTCGGGCATTGGTGAAGACGCCGCCCGACATCCTGGTGACGACTCCGGAGAGCCTGTACCTGCTGCTCACCAGCCAGGCCCGCGAGGCGCTGCGGACAGTCGAGCAGGTCATCCTCGACGAGGTCCATGCCGTGGCGGCGACCAAGCGCGGCGCCCACCTGGCGCTGAGTTTGGAGCGCCTCGAGGCGCTGACCGACCGGCCGCCGCAGCGGATCGGCCTGTCGGCCACCCAGCGACCGCTCGAGACGATCGCCGCCTTCCTGGGCGGGGTCGATCGCGAGGTGCGGATCGTGGACGCCGGGTCACGCAAGCGATTCGACCTCGAGGTGATCGTGCCGGTGGATGACATGAACCGTCCCGGCGACGGCGTTGCTGACGACGGCAATGCGGATCCGGAGCAACGGCATTCGATCTGGCCGGCCATCTACCCGCGGCTGCTCGAGTTGATCCGCAGCCATCGGTCCACCCTGGTGTTCGTCAACTCGCGGCGGCTGGCGGAGCGGATGGCGTCGCGCTTGAACGAACTTGCCGGGGAAGAGCTGGTGCTGGCGCACCACGGCAGCATCGCCCGCGAGCAGCGGCTCGGGATCGAGGAGGCGCTGAAGGACGGGCGGCTGCCGGCGCTGGTGGCCACCTCCAGCCTGGAACTGGGAATCGACATGGGGGCCATCGACCTCGTCATCCAGATCGAGGCGCCGCCCTCGGTCGCGGCCGGGCTGCAGCGGATCGGGCGGGCCGGGCACCAGGTGGGCGAGGTCAGCGTCGGCCGGATCTTCCCGAAGTTCCGCGGCGACCTGCTCGAGGCGGCGGTGGTCGTCGACCGAATGCTGGCCGGGGAG
>Ga0068993_10000077_pt1 | contig 10088 bp, 10 predicted proteins | sample Browns_ThreeSqC__FD_62347 | JGI IMG/M metagenome (GOLD analysis project Ga0068993, IMG submission 62347) | Wetland microbial communities from the San Francisco Bay, California, USA, that impact long-term carbon sequestration - Browns_ThreeSqC_D1 | ecosystem: Environmental > Aquatic > Marine >... | reverse complement strand
ACCGTGTCACCCTCGCTTTCGCATGCCTCGACGCTCTGCTTTCGACCTTTCAAAAGGCGCGCCGCCGTGCCCGCCGCCGCGAGCGCCGCCGAACGCCGCAGACCGAGACGGGCGAAAGCGGCCGCCCGAACGGATCGATGAACAGCGTCACCGGCCCCGTGTGGGCAGGAACCGTCCCTTCGAGCGCCTCGATCGCGTACGTGAGATTCCCGGCGCCGTCGAGATTCGGCTCCTTGAGCACGATGACGACGTCGTCCGGCACGTCGGCGCCGGGCTCGAGGAACGCAAGCACCGCGTTCGGCGGATCCGTCTCGAAGCTGTTGTCGCCGATCGCCCAAAGATCGACGAAGTCGGCGGTCGTCATGTGCCCGGTGACCCGCTCCGGTCGATCGGAGAAGTAGAGCGTCGAGGGCGTGATCCCACGCAGCGTGAGAGTGCCTCCATCACTGTCGATGCCCTGTGCGGTCTGCACGAACATCGACTGCTCGGTCTCGAGTTGCTCGGCCAAGATGTCGGTCATCGTCCTAACCTCCTCGGTTGTTCGTCGTGGATGAGCTGGTGTGGGGTGCCGGCGAGCAAGGGTTAGCTGCCGCCTGTCAGCTGCTGGCAGGAACTGGACTGCTGGAACGCCGTCGTCAGCTCGCCCTTCGCGTCCAGCTGCTTCAAGCTCGTGATGGTGGCGTTGACCTGCGTCTTCATCGTCGCGACGGTCGTGGTCGCCGTCGTCACCGCGGCCGTGATGTCGCTCATCCCGGATGCTCCTTCGGCCGCGCTCTTGATCGTGTCGACGTCCGCCTGCAGCTGGCCCGTGAGCGTGTCGATCTGATCCTGAGCCTGTTGCCCGACCTGCGTGTCCGGCTTGCCGAGGTCCTTCAGGTCCGACGTGAGCGTGTCGGTGGCCGATTTCGCATCGTCGGCCGCCGTTTTGAGCGAATCCTTCGAGACGTCGCCGCTCGTGATCGGCTGCGCGGCAGACTTGAGCGCGTCTTCCCAGGTGCTGACCGCAGAGCAGACACCGTCCGCCCATTCGGCCGTGGTCGGCGGCTTCTTCGATCCACCGCAGCCCGCGGCGAGAGCCGCGATCACGACGACGAGCGCGAGCGGGAAGAGCCACCTCATGGTCAGGGCACGTGTCCTTCGCTTCGGTGTCATCTACTTCTCCTTCTCGGGTGCTAAGGCAGCGGGCGAGGTCGCGAATACCGTCGCGAAGTCCTCTTTCATGCTCACGACCGTCCAGCCGTTTCCATCTGCCTGCTTCAAGGCCGTCTCAGCTCCACTCGTGTAGGCGAACTCGCGCTCCGCGTCGTCGTGGAGGACGAGCAGCCGCAGCGAGGGCCGATCCTGGCGGTGTGCGAACTCGAGCATCGGCACGTCGCCGTTCGAGTTTCCACCGGCGAGAAGCGGCCGCCGTCCGGCGTGCGTCCAGATCTGGATCGGCTTCTGCCCACCGTCGTCGAGGAAGGCCAGCTGTGCCTGGTGGGTGATGGTGCCGCCGTTGCCGTCGCTCGCGTACCGGAGCTCGGAGGCGCTGCCGATCACACGCTCGGGTGGGATCCCGAAGAGCTCCTGGCTGATCGGCCGTATGAAGTCGCCACCGCTCCCGGAGACGATGCGGTTCGTGAACCCGTTCGCCTCCAGGTACGCGAGCAGCTCGAGCATGGGCAGGTAGGCGGTCTCGAGATAGCCTCGGCCGAGCGTCGGATGCTTGGTGCCGCGAAGGAACGAGGCCGATTGCGCCTCGAAGTCCTCCACGTCGACGCCCGCAAACGCCCTACTCACACCGTCAAGAAACAGCGCGGCTTTCGTGTCGTCCCCTGCGTAGTGCTCGGTGATTGCCTGACCGAGCCAGCCGTTGTCGTGCTCGTGGGCGGCTTTCCAGGGCTGATGCTCGCGTAGCTTCGGATCGGACTCAGCCTGATCCGCCAGCCGCCGGAGAATGAAGTCGACCTCGACCGGTACCGGCTTCTCGCACCACAACGTCCCGTCGGCGTCGAAGACGGCGATGCGTTCTTCGACCGGGACGTTCCCCGTCACAGCCTCCTCGACGAACTGCACGATGGCTGCCTTCGCGGCGCCCTCGTTCCAGTTCGAGAGGTCGTCCCTGGCCTTCACGATCTGCCTCGATTCCCCCACCGGCGGCACGAGCGGGCCGACGGCAGGCGTTGCGTTATTCGACTTCTTGAGTCGACGGCTCAATCTAGGACGGAGCAGATCGAGGTGGCATCGGCCGTTATGGCCTATCCGACGCGGTCGACCCCTGAGCTGTCGCTCGCTGAGATCAGCCTCTTTGGCCGATGAGTGGCCGGGCGCATGGGACGTAGTGTGGGCAGCGATGAGTCTCGTCTCGACCGTGCCGCCCGACGCGCCACGCGCCTTCCATCTTCTCGCGAAGCCTACGGGGGCGGTGTGCAACCTCGACTGCTCGTACTGCTTCTTCCTCTCCAAGGAGATGCTCTACCCGGGCTCGCGGTTCCGGATGGCGGACGACATGCTCGAGGCGTACGTCCGGCAGCTGATCGAGGCGCATGCGAGCGTGCCCGAGGTGATGGTCGCCTGGCAGGGCGGCGAGCCGACGATGATGGGAGTCGAGTTCTTCCGGCGCTCGGTCGAGCTCGTGGATCGCTACCTGAAGCCCGGACAGAAGGCCGTCTACACGATCCAGACGAACGGCACCCTGCTCGACGAGGAGTGGGCCGCGTTCTTCAAGGAGCACGACTTCCTGGTCGGGATCTCGATCGACGGGCCGCGCGAGCTACACAACACCTACCGCGTCAACAAGGGCGGGAAGGGTTCGTTCGAACAGGTGATCCGCGGCCTCGAGTATCTGAGAAGCGTGGGCGTCGAGTGGAACGCGCTCACGACCGTCCACGCCGCGAACGGCCAACACGGCAACGACGTGTACCGCTTCCTGCGCGACGAGTGCGGCGCCACGTTCATCCAGTTCATCCCGATCATCGAGCGGGTAGCGGAGGCCGACGCCGACGGAGAGGTGCCGTGGAGCTCCTGGCGCGACCGGCCGCTGTACGTGCAGGAGGGCAAGCGCGTGACCGGCCGCTCGATCTCCGCCGAGCAGTACGGACGCTTCCTGATCGACGTCTTCGAAGAGTGGGTACGCCGCGACGTCGGCGAGGTGTACGTGCAGATGTTCGACGTCGCGCTCGCCAACTGGGTCGGCGAGCCGCCCGGGCTGTGCGTGCACTCCGAGACCTGCGGGCTCGCATTGGCGCTCGAGCACACCGGCGACCTCTACTCCTGCGACCACTTCGTCGAGCCGGCCTACCTGCTCGGCAACATCAGAGAGACCCCGATGCTCGAGCTCGTCGCCTCGCAACGACAGCGGCAATTTGGCCTCGACAAGCGCGACACACTGCCCACCTACTGCCTCGAGTGCGACGTGCGCTTCGCCTGCCACGGCGGCTGCCCGAAGGATCGCTTCATCTCGACTCCGGACGGCGAACCGGGTCTCAACTACCTCTGCGCCGGCTTCAAGGAGTTCTTCCACCATATCGACCGGCCGATGCGCGTGATGGGCCAGCTCCTCGCCCGGGGCCGCGCGCCCTCCGAGATCGTGCAGCTCTATGCCAACGAGGACGCAGCGCGCGGCCGCAACGACCCCTGCACCTGCGGCTCGGGTCGCAAATGGAAGCACTGCCACGGCGCCGAGTCGCGGGCGTCCTGACGACCCGGCTGTCGTGGCGGCGCCCGTGAGGCGCCAGCGCCAGATTAGGCCGAAGTGGCCGATGTTCAATCCTTATTTGACGACGGATCCTGGTGCGCGATGCCTGGTCCGGCGGTAGATCCCCGCGTCTGGGCGGCACCGGGGCCGTCGGGGATCAGACGCTACGTACCGGTGTTGACATGGCTCCCCGCCTATCACCGGGGGTTTCTGCGCTTCGACCTCATCGCAGGCGCGACCATCTGGGGATTGCTGGTCCCGGAGTCGATCGCGTACGCGGGGCTTGCGGGGCTCCCGCCGGAGGCGGGGCTCTACACGCTGCTGGCCACACTCGCCGCCTACGCGATCTTCGGAACGAGCCGGCAGCTGGTCGCTGGAGCGACCTCCGCGGCGGCAGTGCTGATCGCGTCCGGGGTTGCTGCCATCCAGCCGGCCGGCGCGGAGGAGTACGCGGCGGCGGGCGCGGCCATGGTCATCTTCTGCGGCTTGCTCTTCCTCGTTGCGGGCTTCCTGCGGCTCGGATTCGTGGCGCAGTTCCTCTCGGTTCCCGTGATGGCCGGCTTCATCTTCGGACTGGCGATCTTCGTGACCGTGAAGCAGCTGCCGAAGCTGTTCGGGATCGAAGGGAGCACGGGCGACACGATCCGGCAGTTCGTCCACCTGCTCACCCACCTCGACGAGACGAGCTGGCTCACGCTCGCCATCGGAGTGAGCGCGCTCGCGCTCCTCTTCGGGCTCGAGCGATTCGCGCCGAAGGTGCCCGGCGGATTGATCGCCCTCCTGCTCGGGATCGTGATCAGCGGCGCCCTCGATCTCTCGCAGCACGGGGTCGCGATCGTGGGCGACGTGCCGAGCGGGCTGCCCTCGCTCGGCATCCCAGACATCAGCCGGGGCGACGTTGCGGCGCTGATGGTGGCCGCGGCAGGAATGCTGCTCGTCGTCTTCAGTGAGTCACTCGGCGCCGCGGAGACGTTCGCAGCCAAACATGGCTACGAGATCGACCCCAATCAGGAGCTGATCGCGCTCGGCGTCGCCAACGTCGGCTCCGGCCTTGTCGGCGGGCTGGCCGGCGGAGGCAGCCTCTCGCAATCGGCCGTGAACGACGGCGCGGGGGCGCGTTCCGAGGTCTCGCCGCTCTTCGCGTCGGTGCTGGTCGTCATCACCGTCCTGTTCCTGACGCCGCTGTTCAAGAACCTGCCCGAGGCGGTACTGGCGGCGCTGATCATCTTCGCCGTCTCGCACCTGTGGAAGATCCGCGAGTTCAAGGGCTACTTCCGGATCAGTAGAGTCGAATTCTGGCTCGGGATTGCGACGATGGCAGGCGTCATCACCTTCGACGTGCTCCCGGGGCTCTTGATCGGCGTCGTCTCGATGCTGATCCTCTTCATCTACCACGCGAGCACACCGCACGTCGTGACCCTCGGACGGATACCGGACGTCCCGGGCGCGTACGGCAACCTGCGGCGTCACCCGGAGTACGAGGCGGTGCCAGGGCTCCTCGTCCTGCGACTCGACGCGCCGCTCTTCTATGCGAACTCCAGCGGAGTTGGTGGCGCGATCAAGCGGCTCGTCGGCGCCGCCGACCCGCTCCCCCACGCCGTGATCGTCGACGCGGGTGTGAACGACTCGCTCGACATTACGAGCGAGACGATGCTCGCAAGGCTCGTCGCCGAGCTGCGCTCGGCCGGGATCGACTTCGCGCTCGCCGAGGCGCGCCACCCCGTCACCGGCATGGCGCGCCGATCGCGGCTCCTCGAGCTGCTCGGCAAGGATGGTGTCTTCGACACGGTCGAAGAGGCCGTCACGACGCTCGAGAAGCCGGGCGCTGGAAGCGCCGCTCCGATCCCTGCTTGAGTCGAGCGCCGGCCCGTACCCTCACTCACTCAGCACTCGCGTAGGCGTCCACGGCGGCGCGCACCGTCGGACAGAGGTGCTCGCGGCCGATCGCGTCCAGCACTCCGGCGTCCTCCAGCTCCTGCTCCATCCGGGTCCGAAGCCTGGCGACGACGAGCGTGATCTCGTCGCGCCGCAGGTCCTTCGTCACATCCAGAAGAGCGTTCAGGCCCGTGGCGTCAACGTGTGTAATCGCGTCCGCGTCGAGGACGAGCCAGTGGACTGGAGCGGGCGCCGCCCGGACGGCCTCCCTGACGCGTCCCTTGAAGTAGCGCGCGTTCGCGAAGAAGAGCCGGTCGTCCAGGCGGTAGACAACGACGCCCGGCGTGACGCGTGCCGAGGGATGCAGGGAGACGTCTGCGTAGCGGCCGAGCCGCTCGACCCAGCCGAGCACGGCGTCGTGCGGGCGGGCGCTACGGCGTACGGTGTCGATCATCGAAAGCCCGACGGCGACGATCAGGGCCTGCAGGACGCCGAAATAGATCACGCAGCCCGTGGTTACGGCGGCGATCGCGACCTCGACGTGATCCACTGCTGCGAGCGCACGCCAAGCCGCGGGTTCGATCAGCCCGACCGCAGCGAAGACGATCACGGCGCCGAGGACCGCCTTTGGTAGGTACTGCACCGGCTCGGTGAGAAACAGCAGGATGACGGCAACCGTCGCGGCGGCGAAGAGACCCGCGATCTGGCTTCGCGCGCCCATGTCGTCGTTGACCGCGGTGCGCGAGCCGCTCGCTCCGATCGGGAAGCCCTGCGTGAATCCGGCCGCAGCGCTCGCAGCACCCATCGCCAGGAGCTCCTGCGAACCCCGCACGCTCTGGTTGTGCTTGCCGGCGAAGGATCGCGCCGTGAGGATTTCATCCGCGAAGCAGACGAGAAAGATGCCGACCGCCGCAGGCGCGAGCCGCACGATGTCGGCAAAGCCCGGGGTCGGAATCGCGAAGCTCGGCAGCCCGGCCGGGATCGGCCCGACAACCGCGATTCCATGGGCGGCGAAGTCGAGCCACCAGGAGAGCCCGATCGCGACGAGGACCACGAGCAGCGCCGCCGGAAGCTTCGGCATCACAACCCGCAGCGCGAACAACGCCGCCAGCGACACGGCGCTCACGATGACCGTCGCCCCGCTCACGCTGGCGAGCTCCGTGATCACCTCCCAGAGCTGAGGAAGAGGATCCATCGCATCGATCGAGAGGCCGAGCAGCTTCCCGAGTTGCCCGACGATGAGCACCACCGCGACACCGTGGATGTAGCCGACCAGCACGGACCGTGAGAAGTAGTCCGCAATCCAGCCAAGCCGAAGCACCCATGCGGCGACGAAGCAGACCGCGACGAGCAGCGCCAGCGTCGCCGCCAACTCCGCGGCGTCGGGCGAGCCCACAACAGCGAGTGGCAGCACAGCCGCAGCCACGAGCGTCGCGAGCGACCCTTCCGGACCGATCGAAAGCTGCCTCGACGACCCCAGCAACGCGTACGCCACGGCCGGGAGCAGAAGCGCGTAGAGCCCGTTCACCGGCGACACGCCCGCCACCTCTGCATACGCCATTGCTGAGGGAATCGCGAGCGCGGCCACCGTCAACCCGGCAACGGCATCTCCCCGTGCGCTCGGGACACGGTAGCGCGGGATCTCAGCCGAAACGGGAATGACGCGATTCAGCAGCGGCTCCTGCTTGTCGCGCTGAAAGGGCGACCTCTCGGCGTAGTCGACGCCCCCCGGCGTCGAGGCGACGCTGTGGGCATCCGTTCTGCTGGTCGAGCCCGGCACATCACTCCCGTCGTCGCCGGTCACCGCGTTTCACACTACGACCGCGCAGCTCGAAGCGTCATCGGCCGGAACGGCCTATCCCGTGCTGGCTACGGCTCCCCGTTTGGCCCTTCGGAAAAGATCAGCCAATGTGGCTGATGAGGCAACGGTTCGGTCGAAGTAGCGTCCACGGAGGTTCCGTCAACGACGCACGGGAGGCAACCATGTGGTGGGGAATCGGTCTTGGAGCGCTTGTCTGGTTCATTCTCTTTGTCTGGCTCGGCCTGAGGACACTCCGAAACGGGCACGGCTGGATGTTCTTCTTCGGGATCTTCTTCCCGATTCTCTGGATCTTCGGGGCGTTCATGCGGCCGGCTGTTGAGGTGATCTGACGACGGTCGACACCCGAGTCGTCGAACGGATCTGACTCCGCAGGAGCTCCAATGCGGACGAGAGATCGTGCGGTTTCCGCTGTCTGGGTGCTGGAGCTCGCCGCCGAGGGCGCGATCGAGGTGTCCTCCGAGGGTGACCGGTTACGCGTGCGCCGCCGTGATCAGGTCACCACCGCCTTAACCTGATACGAGAACCCACCACGTCGACACGCGGTAACGGCTGCGCGGAGCCGGAGGGGCTGCGCGGGAGGTCAGTCGAGCGTGTGGATGAGAAACGCTGTGGCGAAGCCGAGCGTCGTCACGACGCCGACGAGCTTGCCGCCGTGCTCGTACGCCTCGGGCATCATCTCTTCCGCGAGCATCGTGAGGATGGCTCCGGCCGCGAACGTGAGGACGAACGCGACCGTGTTCGGCGACGAGTGCTGGAAGAGGGAGTAGCCCGCCAGCGACGCGAGGCCCGAGACCAGGGTGATGGCGATCCACATCCAGAGGATCCGCGCCTTCTTCCAGCCTCCCGCCAGGAGGCCGCTCGTCGAGGAGATCGACTCGGGCAGGTTGGAGATGAATACGGCGATCAGGTACGCCGCGCCGACCTTGCCGCCCTCGAAGATCGTCAGGCCGATTACCATCGACTCGGGGATCCCGTCGAGCACCGACCCGAGCACGATGGCGAGCGCCGAGCCGTCCTTCTGCGCGCCGGTCGGGTCCTTGCGCTTGCCTCCACCGGAACGGCTGATCAGCCAGTCGCCGCCGAAGTACACACCGCAGCCGGCGAACATGCCGATGTAGACGGGCCAGTCTGCCGTCGCCGAATTGCTGGCTTCCTCGACGAGGTCGAAGGCAACGGCGCTGATCAGCACGCCGGCTCCGAAGGCCATGATCATCCCGATCCAGCGCAGGCCGATCCGGAAGACGATGGCGAGGACTGCACCGATCACGAGCGTCGAGGCCGCGAGCGTTCCCCAGGCGAACGACGCCCACATCAGCGGCTCACCATGCTCACGCCGCTCGTCGCGTTCGCCGCGTTCGCGACCAAACGCTCCGGCCCGCCCATCCCCTGACGGTCGGCGATCCCGGCCCAGTCGAGGTCGATCGAGTCCGCGAAGCCCGCTGCGACGGTCGCGTCGAGGCGCGCGATCTGCGCCTTGACCGCGTCGCGATGCTCCGGCCGCACCTCCTGCAAGAGCTTCTCGAGCACGGCACGCACCCGGCGCAGCACCTGGATCGAGGTGCTGCCGAATTCGCGGATCTCGGTGATCGCCAGCGCAAGGAAGTCCTCCCAGCGACGAACCGGGATGAGGACGCCGTGCTTCGCCGCGCCGACATGCCAGGAGGGCGGCGAGAGGTCGGCCTGGCCGATCACTCTCAAGCTGTCGCCGAGATAGTCGAGCGCCTGCACGGCGGTCGTCGGGTCGTTGATCGCGGGAGAGAGCGCCTTGCTCGCCACGTCGACCATGATCCGGAGGGCGAACGCGGGATCCTGCTCGATCGTCCGCTCGAGCCCCAACGCCACGAGCCCGCGCAGGTCACGCTCGGCGCTGTCGGTCTGACCCGGGTCCCCGTACACCTCGAAGAGGGCATCGCCGGTTTCGATGAACTCGCCGACCGAGTGCCGCATCACCACCAGGCACTCGTGCCGTCCGGCCCACGCCGCGATTCCGCCGAGGTCGACTGCCTGCACTGCTCCCGAGCGGGTCGCGCGGACGATGAGTGACACCGACTCGGTCATGCCCTCGAGCGGTCCCGCGAAGACATTGCCGAGGTTCCGTGTGTTCGCGATGTCGTTGTCGAGACTCTCGCGTAACGACTTCGCGACGAGCGCAGAGACGGCGACCGGCCGGAGCAGATGCACGAAGCGGTTCAGGAACAGCACGAAGATCACCAGTCCGACGACGAGCAGCAATCCCGCAAGCGTGACCCCGAGGTCCGGAACGAATGTGCTCTCGATCCGCCGCAGCAGCGAGAACGAGTACGCGAGCGTGCCGACCAGCAGAGCAAGCGAGCCCTTCAGCACGGGGTCGCGGTACCAGAGACGCATCGACCGCGGCGAGAACGAGCCGCTCGCCATCTGCACCACCAGCACCGTGACGGTGACGACGAAGCCGGTCAGGGCGGCGACTGCGCCCACGATCGCCGACAGGACGGTACTCGCGGTGGACGGCGAGTACGACCAGTTCGACGGCACGTTCACGTGCGAGTCGATCGAGATGAGCACCGCGGCGGCCAGGATCCCGACGACCGCTCCCAGAGCCGGCAGCACCCAGAGGCTCTCGCGGAGATACTCGCGGATCCGGAAGCGGGTCGCCCAGGTCATGTGCTCACCCGCCGCACGTGGGTGAGATGAACGCGGGCCAACGCGTCATTGGCGTCCGAGCGTTGAACGTAG
>Ga0068993_10000072_pt1 | contig 10408 bp, 12 predicted proteins | sample Browns_ThreeSqC__FD_62347 | JGI IMG/M metagenome (GOLD analysis project Ga0068993, IMG submission 62347) | Wetland microbial communities from the San Francisco Bay, California, USA, that impact long-term carbon sequestration - Browns_ThreeSqC_D1 | ecosystem: Environmental > Aquatic > Marine >... | reverse complement strand
GACGAGGCCGCTCGCGCGGGCGATGATCCAGAAGGTCGGGTCGTGCGTCATCCGAGGCCCCCGGCGAGCCGGACGTCGCCGCTGCGGGTGACGAGGACCGCGGGGACGCCGCTCTCGTCTGCCTCGGCCGCTGCGCGGGCGACGTCGCCGGCGAGGAAGAGCGACTTCGCCTCGACCTCCGCCTGGGTGGCCGTCGGTGCGACCGCGGTCGCGGTGAGGATGTCTCCTGCGGCGGGCGCTCCTGTGGCGGGGTCGATGAGATGGTGCGCCTCGCGGTCGCCTTGCTGCCACCGCCTGCGGTCGCGGCCGGAGGTGGCGAGTCCACCGTGCGTGAGCTCGAGGGTGAGGTGGCCGGCGGGCGTCTCGACTCCGACGTGCCAGACCCCGTCGCTGCAGGAGACGTCACCGCCCGCGTTGACGAGCGCCGGCCCCGCCGGGGCGAGACGGCCGAGGGCCCGATCCGCGGCCCAGCCCTTGGCGATCCCGCCGAGATCGAGGCTGGCGCCGGCGCCGAGGGAGATGCGCGACTCCGAGAGGTCGACTTCGACGTCGCCCGCGCAGGGCGCGGGAGTGGCGTCCGGGACGACCGAGGCGTCGACGAGCTCGAACGTCCGGTCGTATCCCCAGGCGACGAGCGCGTCGTGCACCGTCGGGTCGAAGCGACCCTCGGTGCGCTCCCGGGCGCCGAGGGCGAGCTGCACGAGCTCGAGGAGCTCGGGACCGACCTGGCGAGTGCGCTCCGCGTTGAGGAGCGAGAGCTCGGAGTCGGGCCGGAAGCGTGAGAAAAGAGCCTCGAACCTGAGGAACTCCGCCTCGGCCTCTGCCAGGAGCCCCGCGGAGCGCTCGTCGGCGTCGAGGAAGAGCTCGACCTCTGTGCCCATCGCCGGAAAGCTGCGCGTGAGCATCACGAGGTGCGGGTCGCCGTGAGCGGAGGGAGCGTCACGATCCGGACCTGACGCGTCGGAGCGGAGGAGGGTTGGGTGGGGCCCAGTTGCTTCAGGAGAGTCGCGTCGCTGCGCAGCCGCGCCTCGTAGGTCGCGAGGGCCTGCGCTTGCGCCGCGGTCGTGTCGGCCGCGGGTTGAACCTTCCAGGGATGAGCCGCTATCCCGGCCCAGGCGAGGAAGAGCGCGAGCAGCGAGCCGGCAGCGACGTACAGGCGCGCGATGTGGCTAGTCATCGCGTCCCTCGGAGTGGTCGCCGTGACCGTCGTCGCCTGAGTGCGATGCGCTCACCGGAGCGGTCGCCCTCTCGTAGACGATCGTCGGCGCGGTCCGCGCCGCCGCGCTCGCCTTGCGGCGGGCGGCGATCTGGCGCTGGAGCGATGCCTCGAGCTTGTCGAGCTTCTTCATCCGCACCGAGATCGCCGCGTCCGTCCCGCTTACGGGACGAGACTGGGCCGATGTCCTGCTCACGGCGAGGAGCCCTGCGACCGCTGCGGCGCCGAGCAGGACGACGATGAGAAAGAGATGTCCACGTGCCATCGGGGCCTCCTTGGAATCGACTCCCCGACGGTACGGCGACCCGGGCTAGACGCGGGCTCGGTGAAGGTAAAGCATCTCCAAGTCCTCGTAACGGTTCGGTTTTCCACCGAGGGCCACGACGGGCGCCGGTGCCACGATTACGGGGTGGACATCCTGCTCGTCGAGGACGAGGACTCGATTGCAGACCCGCTCGCGGAGGGGCTGCGCCGTGAGGGCTTCGAGGTCAGCCGCGTCGCGACGGGCGCGGAGGCGCTCGAGGCGCCGATCCCCGACCTCGTCCTGCTCGACCTGCGGCTACCCGATCTCGACGGCACGGCGGTCTGCCGGCACATCCGCGCGCAGTCGGACGTGCCCATCATCATCGTGAGCGCGAAGGGCGAGGAGATCGACCGCGTCGTCGGCCTCGAGCTGGGCGCCGACGACTACGTCGTCAAGCCCTTCGGGTTCCGCGAGCTCCTGGCTCGCATACGCGCAGTGATGCGTCGCACCAGGCCGGGCCCCGACGACGACCTCCTTCGTGCGGGAACACTCGAGATCGACGTTCGCGCCCGCCGGGCGACGCTCGAGGGCGCAGATCTCGCGCTCACGACCAAGGAGTTCGACCTGCTCGCGCTGCTCGCGTCCGACCCGGGGGCGGTGGTCTCGAGGGATCGGATCATGCGCGAGGTCTGGAACACGGACTGGTTCGGGCCGACGAAGACCGTGGACGTCCACGTCGCCGTGCTGCGGAAGAAGCTCGGCGACCGGCGCTGGATCGAGACGGTTCGCGGCGTCGGTCTCAGGCTCGCTCCCCAGCAGTGAGGCGGCGGCTTCTCCTCAGCTACCTGCTCGTCGCGGCGCTCGTGCTCGGGGCACTCGAGATCCCGCTCGGCATCGCCTATGCCCGCAACGAGCGTCAGGACCTCACCGACAAGGTCGAGCGCGACGCCGTCGCGCTCTCGACCCTGGTCGAGGACGCCCTCGAGCGCGGCGTCACGGTTCCGCGCCAGGTGCGAAACGTCGCACAAGCCTACGACAGGAAGACGGGCGGGCGGGTCGTCGTCGTCGACCGGACCGGCCGACGACGCGTCGACACCGCCCCGACCGGTAGCACGAACTTCGCATCGCGCCCTGAGTTCGCCGCGGCACTCGCGGGGCAGGTGAGTACGGGGATCAGGCATTCGAACACGCTGCGCACCGATCTCCTGTACGTCGCCGTGCCGGTGGCCTCGACCGGCGTCGTCCACGGGGCGGTGCGCATCACGTACCCGATGTCCGACGTCACCTCGCGCATTCACCGCTACTGGTCGATCCTGGGGCTCATCGCCGCGAGCGTGCTGCTCGCGTCCACCGCGCTCGCGTACGCGCTCGCCCGCTGGGTCTCGAAGCCGCTCGACAGTCTCGAGCAAGCGGCCGAGGAGGTCGGATCCGGAAACCTCTCCGCGCGCGCGCCGGTGGAGGGGCCGCCCGAGGTGCAGCGACTCGTGAGAACCTTCAACGAGACCGCCGCCGCACTCGACCACCTCGTTCGCTCGCAGGATCGCTTCGTCGCCGACGCTTCGCACCAGCTCCGGACGCCGCTCGCGGCACTCAGGCTCCGGCTCGAGAATCTCGAGCGCGACGTCGTGCCTTCCGGCCGCACGGAGCTCGACGGCGCACTGGCCGAGGTCGAGCGTCTCTCGAGCCTCGTGGACGCTCTGCTCGTGCTCGCGCGCGCCGACCGCGCGAACGCTTCGCCCGAGCCGGTCGACGTGGTGCAGGTCGTGAGTGACCGCGTGTCCGCCTGGCAGGCTCTCGCCGACGACGCGGGCGTCGCGCTGGACTCGCGGCTCGAGGGACGCGTCACGGCGCTCGCCACCCGGGGCCGGCTCGAACAGGTGCTCGACAACCTGCTCGCGAACGCTCTCGACGCGTCCCCGCGAGGGTCGACGATCACGCTTGACGCTCGGCGTGCAAACGGCGCCGTGGAGGTACACGTGATCGACGAAGGCCCGGGCATGTCCCCGGAGGACCGCGGTCAGGCGCTCGACCGTTTCTGGCGCGGAGACGCCGGCAACGGTTTCGGTCTGGGGCTCTCGATCGTCGAGCGGCTCGTGACGACCGACGGCGGACACGTCGAGCTTCGCGAGGCCCGGAACGGGGGGCTGGACGCCGTGGTCGTGTTGAGCGCCGCGGCTGCCGGGTCTACTTCGTGAGGCTCTGACAGTCGGGCGAGCTCTGGAGCGCGTCCTTCAACTCGCCTTGCGCGTCGGCGTTCTCGATCGTCGAGATCGTCGACGAGATCGCCGAGTTCATCGTCTTGAGCGAGGCGCCGATGTCCGTCGCCGCGCTGACGAGCCCGGAGACCCCCGAGGCGTTGTCGATGCTCGTCTTGATCGCGTCGACCTGGGTCTGAAGCGTCGTCGTCAGGTCGTCCACGGATGTCTTGACGTCTTGGCCCGACTGGGTGTCAGGTGCGCCGAGGTTCTTCACGTCGTCGATGAGCGTCTGGGTCGCGGCCTCCACGTCGTTCGCGGCGGTCTGCAAGCTCTCCTTCGAAGGCGAGCTCGTGACCTGCTCTGTGGCTGACTTGAACGAGTCCTCCCACGTCGCGACCGCAGAGCAGAGCCCGTTCGCCCATTCGGACGCCGAGGCTGCCGTCGTCGTCGTGGTGTCGCTGCTGCTTCCTCCACAGCCTGCGGCCACGACCGCGAGTGCTGCGATTCCGGCGGCCACCGATAGACGCGCGCTCTTCACCCGCGCCACCCTACCGTGCGCGGGCCGCCACCAGCGCGAGAAGGGGCACGAGGCTCCAGCACGCGAGCTCCCGCGCTCTCGAGCCGTGTGGCTGCGCCTCGTGCGTCGTGACCAGCTCGACACGCGCTCCCGTTCCCGCAAGCGCGGCCCGTGTGAGGGCGTGTGCTCGGCGGCCGTGCCAGCTCGACGTCACCACGACCACGTCGTCGACGCCGAGAGACCGCGCGGCGCGCCCGATCCCGATCGCGTTTCCCGCCGTCGACCTCGCCCCTCGGTCGAGGACGACCCTGCGCGACGGCCCCCTCCACGCCCCAGCCATGAGCTCGGCCTCGGATGCGGCGGAGCCGTGTCGCGACCATCCCGAGAGGAGCACGACGTCCTCCGAGGTCGTGACCTCGGCCGCACGTCGCAGGCGCGCGGCGCAGACGGGATGGAGACTCGCGCCGGTCCCGTCCGAGTAGCCGAGCACTGCGACGAGCCTGCTCACGACCGTCTCCCGCGCGCGTGCCGGCGCCAGAGCCCGTACACGAGCAGCGTGCTCGCGACGGTGAGGACGAGGCGGACAGCCTTGCTCCCGCGGAGCTTCGACTCGCCTCCCGCGCGCTCGCGCATGTGCACCGGCACCTCGACGACGCGAAGGCCGGCCTCTCGCAGGCGAAGGAGCGACTCGACTTCCGGGGCGCCGCTCGTGTAGGGCTTGCCGAGGGCGGCCAGTGCCTTCCGGTCCACCGCGTACATCCCGCTCGTCGCGTCGAGGAAGGGGCGGCCGAGCGCCGCCCGCATCGCACGGCGGAGGACGGCGATTCCGAAGCGGCGGCTGGGCGAGGCCTCGTAGCGGAATTCGTCGTAGCCGTCTCCCGAGGCAAAGCGTGAGCCGACCGCGACGTCGGCCTCACCGGAGCGAACGATCTCCAGTAGACGGGTGAGCTCGTCGACGGGGTGCTGGCCGTCCGCGTCCACACGGCCGACGAGCTCGTAGCCGTGCTCCTCGCCCCATGCATAACCCGCGGCGATTCCGGCTTGCAGACCGCGGTTCTCGCCGAACGAGAGGACCTCGGCGCCGTGCTCGCGGGCCACCGTCGCCGTGCCGTCGGTCGAGCCGTCGTCGATCACCAGCACGTCTGCGTTCGGAAGTCCCGCGCGGAGCTCGTCGAGGACGGCAGGGAGGTTCTCCTCCTCGTTCCAGGCAGGGATGAACACGAGGGTGTCGGCCATCGGCCCATGGTAGGCGTGGTCGCCGCCGAGCTGCCTTCAGACGACGTTGCGCTCGGGGCGAGGCGCCGCCTCCGCGAAGCGCTTCGCGGAGAGCGGCGTGACATCGAGGAAGGGCCGACGTCCGAGGACGAGGTCACGCCCGATGATCGTCCGCGACCTCGTAGTAGCCCTGCCAGCCGCCCGCGAGCGGCATGTCTCCGAGCGTCGGCAGCCGACGCTCTGCGACCGCCAGCACCTTCTCAAGCCATGTCCGGTCCGACGGGGCGTCGAACCCCGGCGCCTGGTCGGGGTCGGCCATTCCGAAGAGCAGCCCGGGCCCCTCGCGGTGGAAGTAGAAGCCGGTCGAGAAGTCGATGGTCAGCGGGATGCGCTCGGGGAGCGCCGCCTCCGGGCCGGTGAACCCGATCTCGCGCAGGTACGGCTCGACGGGGAGGTCGACCCCGACGAGCCGCGCCAGCGAGGGCGACCAGACGCCGGCGGCGCAGACGACCACGTTCGTCTCGACGGTGTCCAGGCTGGTCGCGACGCGCCGTATCTCGCCGGCCTCGGCGTCGATCCCGGTCACCGCGCAGCGGGTGACGACGCTCGCGCCCGCCCCGCGGGCTCCGGCCGCGTACCCCTGGACGACCGCCTCCGGGCTCGCGTGGCCGTCGAGCGGGCAGTAGCTCGCTGCGAGCACGCCATCGAGCCCCGCCAGCGGGTTCAGCTCGGCCGCCTTGGCGGGGGTCAGCATCCGTCTCGGCACGCCGAGCTCGTTCTGGAGCGCGACGCTCCGCTCGAAGGCCGCCACGTCCTCCGCTCGGTCGAGTAGGAAGAGGTAGCCGACCTGGTGGAGGTCGATCTCGGCTCCCGGCCGCTGTTCGAAGCTCATGTACGCCTCGATGCTCCGGAGACCGAGCTCGACGTTCAGGGGATCCGAGAACTGGGCGCGGACGCCGCCCGCCGCGCGGCTCGTCGAGCCCGACGCGAGCTCGTCCCGCTCGAGCAGGCAGACGCCGACGCCCGCCTCGGCGAGGTGGAACGCGATGCTCGTCCCTATGACGCCGCCTCCGACCACGACCACGTCGGCGCGCTCGGGAAGACGGCTCATCCGCGCACGAGGTTCTTCAGGAAGAAGCCGAGGTTCGCGGGCCGCTCCGCGAGGCGCCGGGTGAGGTAGGGGTACCAGTCGGGCCCGAACGGCGTCGCGACGAGCACCTTGTAGCCCTCGTCCGCGATCTCGCGCTGGAGCCCGGGGCGGACGCCGTACAGCATCTGGAACTCGAACCGGCCGCGCCCGATCTCCTCGCGCTCGGCGAGTTCCTGCACGTGGCGGATGATGGCCTCGTCGTGGGTGGCCACCGCGACATGCGCGCCCGCGCGGAGCGCACGCTCGACGAGGGCGAGGTACGCGCCGTCCACGTTGCGTTTGTCCGGGTATGCGACCTCCGGGGGCTCGAGGTACGCGCCCTTCACGATCCGGAGGTTGGGCGCGAGCCGTAGGAGACGCTCGAGGTCGGCGGGCGTGCGGTAGAGGTACGACTGCAGCACGGTTCCGACGTTCTCGTGTCCCGCGGCTCGGAGCCGCTCGTAGGCACGCAGGGTCGCATCGACGAGCTCCGACTGCTCCATGTCGATGCGGACGAACGTGCCCAGCTCCCCGGCCCGCGCGACGAGACGCTCGACGTTCTCGTAGGCGACCTCCTCGTCGAACGAGAGCCCTAGGTGCGTGAGCTTCAGAGCCACGTTCGCCCTCAGCTGCTCGGCCACGAGGCGATCGAGGATCCGCTCGTACTGGCGGACCACTCCGGCTGCCCCGTCGGGGCCGGGGATTGCCTCGCCGAGCAGCGTCGTGTTCGCGTACAGCCCCGCCTCGTTCAGCCGGCGGAGCACCGCGACGCAGTCATCGAGCGTCTCGCCCGCCACGAACCGGGCGGCGCCGACCCGCATCCCGTGGCCCTGGACGAGCCGCTGGAGGCGGCCGCTGTCGGCGGCGCGGAGGATCGCCGCACGAGGGATGGACGAGAGGCCCACGGCGTCGGAGCCTAACGCCGTCCCTCCTCGTGAACGCCGATGAGGGTTGGGTCTCGCATCTCGGCACGAAGAGCAAGATCCCTCGATGCGAGACCCGTCCTCACGTGCCCGCGGGTGGTCACGTCTTGCATCTCACACGACGGCGACGTGCTCGATACAAGGTGTGACCACGCGCTTGCGTGATACCGCGGCCTCGATGCGGTAGCTGCCGGCTCTGACCGGGGCCGAAGGCAGGCGGGGTCGGGTCCCGCGTCGAAGCACGTTGCCGTTAGTGCTGAGACGTGGGAGCCGACACCGCCTGCTCCGGCACTCGCCTACGCGCCCGGATCGATGTTCTGGTTCAGGTGGAAGACGTTCTCGGGGTCGTAGCGCCGCTTGATCTCGACGAGGCGCGTGTAGTTCGGGCCGTACGCCGCGCGTGTCGCGTCGTCGCCGTCGTCGTCCGAGAGGTAGTTGAGCCAGCGTCCTTCGCGGAACCACGGCTTCAGTGCGTCGAACGTCTCCCGCGTCCACGCGATGTTCGCTTCCGTGTCGGCCGGGTTCAGCCACGTCGTCGGGAGGAGGAGGTTGTAACCGGGCTCGCGGTTCGCGACTGCGGTTGCCTCGGTCGGTACGCGGGTGGCCGCGCCGTGGTACTGCTCGATCAGGATCGCGTTCATGATCGAGGGCGTCGATGCGAATCTGGCGATGACCTCCTCGATCAACCCGTCCGAGAGCTGAGACAGGAAGCTCGACTTCCAGTAGCCGAGCGCGCCTCTCGGATAGCCCTGGTCGAGCATCGCGTTGACCGCCGAGTACGGGATTCGGCCGAGCATGTCCACCATCGGCTCCTTGAACGCACGCATGGGAGCGAGGTCGCGCTCGGCCTCCTCCACTGTTCCTGCGTGACAGATCGCGAAACCCGTCAGCTTGACACCCGACCCGTCGGGAGCGTGCGCCAGAACGACGTGCATCGTCAGCGCGTCCGGCGCGTCCTGCGTGAAGTCGCGGTAGAAGCGCATCACCTCGCCGGCCTGGTCGATCGGGTACGCGACGATGCCGCCCGTGACCTCGCTGAGGGGGTGGAGCCGGTACTCGAACGACGCGGCGACGCCGAAGTTGCCGCCGCCGCCGCGGAGGGCCCAGAAGAGATCTGGATGCGACTCCTCGTCGACGTCGAGCACCTGGCCGTGGGCCGTGACGAGCTCGACGGAGAGCAGATTGTCGATCACGAGTCCGTGCAACCCCATGAGGTAGCCGAGGCCGCCGCCGAGTGTGAAGCCTGCGATACCGGTCGTCGAGATCTGCCCGCCGGTGACCGCCAGTCCGTGGAGCTGTGTCTCGCGGTTGAGCTCGGCCCAGGTCACGCCTCCCTGCGCGCGCACGGTGCGCGCCTCGGGGTCGACGTGGATGCCCTTCATCTCCGCGAGGTCGACCATGAGCCCGCCCTCGGTGACGGCGAGGCCGCCCACGTTGTGGCCGCCGCCGCGGATCGAGATCTCGAGGCTCGACTCCCGGGCGAGCCGGATCGCATCCACGATGTCCGCCGTTCCGCGGCAGCGGGCGACGAGCGCGGGCCGCTTGTCGATGAGGCCGTTGTGAACCTGTCGGGCCTCTTCGTAACCGTCGTCGTCGGGCCGCAGCAGCATCCCCGAGAACGCTGCCGAGATCGTCTCCACCTGCTCCTCGATCGCTGCCATCTCTCCTCCCGGAATCACGATTACGCGTACGTCGCCGATTCTTTCACGGCGGTAGGGTCGGTCAGACGCAGCCGATCACGCCCTCGACCACGAGACGCCCGAGCGCATCGAGTTCTTTCGCGATGCGCGGTGACGACTTTCAGTGAGCGGCCGGGGTCCCGGCTCCGCACTCGAAGACGTCGGCCTCGACCGAGGACCGAGTCGCGCGGCGGGGGAGCGGAGACGGCTCGATGCCCTGCCGCTCGAGCTCGTCATCGACGACCCGCAGCCCGAGCGCGGCGAGCGCACGGTAGAAGGGCGCGTCCTTCGCCTCCTCGGCGACGGCTGAGAAGAAGGTCGGGAGCCAGCGTCCCGCGTGGTCGGCGAGGAAGGACGCGCGAATCTCGTCGACGAGGTCTGCGCCGTCCTCCTCCGCTTCGACCGCAGTGACGTAGCGGAGCTCCAGGAACGAGAGGAACTCGAGCTCGCAGCCGACGAAGTCCGGGCGCTCGGCGCTCGGACCGTGCGCCTCGGCACCGAAGGCGCGGTAGAAGGCGGCCACGTCCGCCATCTGCCGCCCCTGCCGGATGGGGTCGAGCTCGTAGCTCCCCTCGTAGGGCGACACGACGACCGTGCCGCGGAAGAGCCGCGAGAACTGCGCCGAGAGCTCCTCGTCGACGGACTCTCGGGCGAGACGGAGCACGTCCTCGACCTCGGCCGGACCGCCCGTCGCGGCGAGCCCGTCGGCGAGGAGCTCGACCTCCGCGAGCGTCTCGGAGGTCGGCGAGGCGAAACCGAGCGAGAGGAGCCGCCACAGCGCAGCGAGGCCGACCCCGCCCGCGGTCGCGGTACTCATGCCCTCTCCTCGATGACGAGCGTCTGCCAGTCCGCGATCTGCTTGCGCGCGCCGCGGTTGTCCTCGGAGCCGAGCCAGACGGCGAACGCCACAGGCCACGAGCTCCCGGGGGTCAGCGCCTCGCCGATCCCTGCTCGCTGCATCGGAACCGACACCACGACCCGCCAGCGCCCGCCGTCGTTCACGCCGTGACCCTGGGCGGTCTGGTGACCCCCGAGGTGCGTGACCGATCCGAAACCCTCGGCAACGATCTCCTCGATCGGGGTCGTGCGGTACTTCTGCGAGAGCGGGTTGCCCGCCTTGCGGCCGACCCAGTAGTACGCGGCCGTCTGGGGAGGCAGCACGTCGTCCGGCATGACGTCGTGGACGACCTCGGGGTAGATCTGATCGACGCCTGTCTTCCCACCCGAGTCGATGTCTCGCTGCCAGGTCGCGCGCCACTGGAGGACGTGGACCGGGATTCCGGGGGC
>Ga0068993_10000070_pt1 | contig 10591 bp, 10 predicted proteins | sample Browns_ThreeSqC__FD_62347 | JGI IMG/M metagenome (GOLD analysis project Ga0068993, IMG submission 62347) | Wetland microbial communities from the San Francisco Bay, California, USA, that impact long-term carbon sequestration - Browns_ThreeSqC_D1 | ecosystem: Environmental > Aquatic > Marine >... | reverse complement strand
CCGGAGAGCCTGGCGGAGCTGGTCCGGCATCATCCCGACCAGCTCACCGAGCTGCCGGGGATCGGGGAGGACCTGGCGCAGAAGATCGAGGAGATCGTCCGCACCGGGCGGCTGGCGGCGCTCAAAGAGGTCTCGCGCCGGACGCCGCCCGGTCTCGTCGAGCTGATGCGGCTCCCCGGCCTCGGCCCCAAGAAGGCCAAGGTGCTGTTCGACCGGCTCGGCATCCGCAACCGATCGGACCTCACGCGGGCGCTCAAGGCGGGACGGCTCGGAGAGCTGCACGGCTTCGGCGCCAAGACCGAGGCCCGGCTCCGTGAGGCGCTGGCGGCGCCCCGGGAGGGCGACCGGCGCATGCCGCTGCCGACGGCGACGCAGTACGGGGAGGCGCTGCTGGCCTGGATCCGGGAAGCCCCGGGGATCGGCGAAGCGGAAATCGCGGGGAGCTTCCGGCGCCGCAAGGACACCGTGGGTGACCTCGACATTCTGGTCACCGCCCATGACAGCGGGCCGGTGATCAAGCGGTTCCTCGAGTATCCGGAACGGGCGGAGACCCTGGCGGAGGGGACCACGCGCGCGGCGATCCGACTGAACGCCGGTCTGCAGGTGGACCTGCGGGTACTGGAGCGGGAGAGCTACGGAGCCGGGCTCTACTACTTCACCGGATCGAAGGCCCACAACATCGCCCTCCGGCGTATGGCGCAGGAACGGGGGCTCAAGATCAACGAGTACGGTGTGTGGCGGGGAGAGAAGCGAATCGCGGGCAGGACCGAGAAGGAGGTCGTCGAAGTGCTGGGGCTCCCGGTCATCCCGCCGGAGCTCCGGGAGGATCGCGGCGAGATCGCGGCGGCCCAGACTGGGAAGCTGCCGAAGCTGATCGAGCTGCGCCAGATTCGCGGCGACCTTCAGACCCATACGACCTCGAGCGATGGACGGGACACCTTGACGCAGATGGCCAAGGCGGCAGGGGAGCGCGGGTACCAGTACTTCGCCATCACGGATCACACGCCGGCGGTACGGGTGGCGGGCGGGCTGGACGCCGCTGGGTTCCGCCGTCAGCGGGCGGCGATCGACCGGTGGAACGCACACGGCGATCCGCCGACCCTGCTGGCTGGCGCCGAAGTGGACATTCTCCCCGACGGTAGCCTGGACCTGGGCGACGAGACCCTGGCGGCGCTCGATCTGGTAGTGGTCTCCACCCACAGCGCGCTCACGCTCAGCCGGCGGGAGCAGACCCGCCGCCTGGTCCGCGCCCTGCAGCATCCCTCGGTGGACATCCTCGGCCATCCGATGGCGCGGCTACTCGGCAAGCGGCCGGCGATCGAAGCGGACTTCGAAGAGGTGTTCCGGGCGGCGGCTGATCACGCCGTGATCATCGAGGTGAACGGACAGCCCGAACGGCTCGACCCGGACGATGTGATGATCCAGGCCGCGCTCGGTCACGGTCTCCAGCTGGCCATCTCCACCGACGCCCACGGGACCGAGGAGCTGGGCTTCATGCGGTGGGGTGTGGATCAGGCGCGGCGCGGCTGGGCCACGGCGGCGTCGGTGGTGAACACCCGGTCGCTGCCGGCGCTGCTGTCGCTGCTGCACCAGAAGCGGGCGGGTGGGAAAAAGGGTACTTCGAAGCGGAACGTACGAGCTCAAGCCTGAACTCGGGCCCTGAAGGGCCCGCTCGGCTTGGCTGGCTGAAGCCAGCGAGTTCGGAAGTACTCCAAAGTCTCCGGATCCAGGTCGCTTTAGCGACCCACGCCGAGCGGGGGCTTCAGCCCCCGGAAACGAAGATCGGGGTGAGGTCCCGCCATTCAGGTGGCATCAGGACTCCAGGTCCCTCGCTCAAGGACCACGCGATACCCATCGCTGTCCTCGAAGGTGCGACCGTGCCTCTCCCAATATGGATTGACTGACGTCACCTGCCTGAATCCAGCCGCCAGCATGCGGGCGCACGTCCCTTCCCACTCCGGTTCCGACGGGATGTACAAGACCAGCAGGTCTTCGGCGGTCGGGGAAGGCCGCACCGGGTGGGCTCGCGAGCGCGTGAACTCAAAGTGGTAGTTGGCGTCCGGCACGCCGAGCATCACTCCATCGATGCCCGCATGGTTCTCGAAGCTGTCGAGGACGCTCAGGCCGAGGCCGCGAGCGTACAGGTCGGCGCTGCGTGCAGGGTCGCTTACCGGCCGCGCGACGCGAAGATGAGGAGGCATGACGTGGGTATGGAAGTGGGCGCGGTGTGCACAAGCTTCTGAAGGACAACGGACGCGGGTTGGGCCTTCGCCTGATGCGTGGGGCCGGTGTGCCCCAGTCGATGGCGGTCAGTTGGATTCGCCAAGGCGCTTGCGCAGCAGCAGGTTCTTGTGGCCGCGCGGATGGTCATCCACCACTGCGATGACCTCAAAGCCGTGCTTGGCGTAGAACGCCGGGGCCTGGAACGAGAAGGTCATGAGCAGAACCTGTCGGCAGCCCCGCCGCAGAGCCTCCTGCTCGGCTGCCCCGAGCAGTCTGGTCCCCAGCCCCTGTTTCCGCCGAGCCTCCTCTACCCAGAACTGGCGGATCTCCAACCCACCGCCCCAGGTATTCCCGCAGATCCCGGCAACGATGCGGCCTTGTTCGTCTTTCACGAAGATCGCCAACCACTCGCCGTCCGTGATTCCGGTCGCGGCCGAGTTGAATTCATAGATCCGGTCCTCCAGATACTGGACCTGATCTGGCGCTGGTTCCGTTGTGATGACGAGCTCAGGAGTAGGCATGGTCTGACACCTCGTTGCCGGCTGGCGCAGCTGCGTGGTAGCGCAGGAAGACAAGCCAGCGGCTACTCCACCTCGATCGTCCCCTCGCTCACCATCACGCTCGTCCCTCCGACCCAGGCGGCCACGACTTTCCCCCCGCGCTTCTCCGCCCGCGCCTCGAGCACGCTCGGCCGGCCCATCTCCACCCCCTGGGCGATCCGCCACGAGGCGATGCCGTCGGTCGCGGGACCATAATGCCGCAGCAACCCGGCCAGCGCGCAGTTGGCGCTCCCGGTGGCCGGGTCCTCCGGCACCCCGTCCACCGGCGCGAACATCCGCGCCCTGACGTCGAAGTCGTCTCCACTCCTGGTATACATGTGAATATCGGGCAGGACGCCTTGCGCCTGGATAGCGTCGAAGCCCGTGGCGTTGATCCGCGCGCGCCCCAGGGCCGCCCGGTCCTTGAGCTCGGCCATGAGAAAGGGGAGCCCCACGGAGGCCACCTGGGGCAGATGAGTCGTGGTGACCACGTCGCCAGGGGTCAGCGAAACCGCTGTCGCCAGCAGGTCCGCCGGAATCGTCTTCCCGAGCGAGAGCCCTTCGGGGGCGGTCAGCTCACAGGAGAAGGTTCCGTCCTGCCGTCGGATCGAGACTGGTACCGGCCCCGCCTTCTCTTCGAAGGTCACCGTCCTCGGCGCATCGATCTTGCCGAAGGCGCCGATCGTGGCCAGGACGAACGCGGTGCCGACATTGGGATGGCCGGCGAAGGGGATCTCCCGGGTCGGGGTGAAGATCCGGACCCGGCGGTCCTTTCCCTGCTCCGCCGGGAGCACGAAGGTCGTCTCGGAGAAGTTGAACTCCCTGGCGACCTGTTGCATCTGCCGGTCCGAGATCCCCTTGGCCTCCGGCAGCACCGCCAGCTGATTGCCGCCGAACCGACTGCCGGTAAACACGTCGCAGGTGTAATAGCGATACTTCACCTCGACCTCCCTCGATGTGCAGTGGACGGGACGGCTCCCTGGAACATACGCGCCGTGATGGCATCCACCAGCAGCAACGCTGAGGATGACATGCAGTCACTACGGACAAGCAGGCGCCGTTGTTCTGCGCGGTGCGAGGCGGACCAGCTCCATCCCCTGCCACGCGAGAGCGACTAGGACGTTCCGCCTCTCCTGGTGAGGGTGACCCGGATCCTCCCGGGACCCACGATGCCATCTCCTTCCAGCGCGCCCGAAGCCAGGTGGAATGGCAGCCGCTGGAGAAAGGTGTCGACGGGCCCATGAAAGGAAACCGTGTCTCGGTGCTGGGACCACGTCCCGGCCAGGCTGAGGGGCTCATCGCTAGCGGCCGGTACGAACAGCTGCCCGGTGGTCGTGCTGTCGGCCGACAGGGTGATCGTGAGCGTGACCCCCTCATTGAGTTGATCGACCGTCACACCATTGGCGGTGGTCTCGAAGCTCGTGGCGACATAGGTCCCGACCGCATTGCTCGATGCGGTGGGTCCGTTGCTGTCGCTGCAGCCGAGGGCAATGGAAAGACAAACCAGAAGAAGAGAGAACCGCGGGTGTTGCACGATGAACCCTCCGTTGAGAGCTGGTGCCGCCGTCGGCGCGTCGGGCGACGCGCTTCCGGCGATCATTGGCTACAGAGGGGAGACCTGCCCGGAGGCGAGTTTATTCCCGGAGTATGACCTGGCTGGATTCTGTTGCGGCGTCTTTCGGGCTAGCTGGGCGGCTCCATACGGTATAACGCCCGCAGCTCTTTCTTCGCCCTCTCCAACCGGGCGCGTTGCGCCTTGGGTAAGTGGCGCCCCGCCCGATTGATGTAGAAGGTCAGCATGGACATGGCGGAGCGATAGGGCGGCGACCGCCGGCGGGCGCTCTGCTCGGCCGATCGCATCAGGGAGCGGGCGATCTCTCGGGGATCGTCCAGGGTGAAGACCCCCGGTTCCAGGTCGAGCGCATTACTGGTCCGGGTCACCCCGTTGCGACCACCGATTCGTCTTGCGTGATCTCACCGAGGCCTCGGAGGGAGCCCTCCGTCGTCGAGCAGGTATTCGGCCGACGGGCCTACCAGCCTCCGCCGGTTCATTTCGGGGAAGCTCAGGGCGCCCAAGGCAGCCTCATCCGGCGACCACGGTCATGCGTCGCCCACCGTGACCGGTCACGACGCTCGCCAGGCCATGAGCAATCTTGGCGGCGCCCGCCGCCGAGGGCTGGATCTGGAGCTTGAAGTCGGCCGAGGTGGTCAGGATCGACCGCAAGTCCAGCAATTCCAGGGCCCACCGATTGGCGGTGCGAAGGATCCGATCGTTCAACATGGTGAGGATCACGCTCGCTCGACGAGCCGTGTTGGCCCCCACCAACGGCGGTTCGTAAATGGTGCAGACCACGAGGCGTGGGGCGAGTCCGTGCAGGGCCTGAATCAGTTGATCGTACCTCGCCTCGAACTCGTTAGCCAACTTCGCCAGAGCGTCGAGCGTTTCTCCGCTGGAGAGCGTGGGCTGCTGCAGCATCTCCACGTGTTGCATGGCGTCGCTCCCCCCGACGCTCAGGACGATCAGGTCCACGCCGGGCGGCAGCCGCTGCAACTGCGATTGAGAGGTCGCGATGGTGGAGCCCTCCGCCGCCAGCAGCGTCACCGTCCACCCCGGTAACAGATTGCGAAGGATGGCGGTCGTGTCCGGTTCCGGCGCCGCGTGCTTGGCATTGGCAAGCGTGGCGTCGCCGAGGAGAGCAAGGTGTGGCATCACATCCCCCTGAGTGTACGTGGCGGTCCCCCGACCCCCGGGGAAACGGCGCTCATCGATCTTATCCCACCCAACACAAAGCGGAAGGCTGGCGGAATACTCCGAGACGACAGGGTGTCGATCTCATTTCGGGCCCTGAAGGGCCCGCCGGCCATGGCTGGCTGAAGCCAGCCGCTTGGTGGGTAGTTCCGGCTCCGGAACGCGCGTGGCTTTAGCGACGCACGCCGAGCTGGGGCTAGAGCCCCCGGAGCTCGCTCTCGCTAGCCCGACACGGTCCGGAGGTATTCGTCCACGTTCTGGCCCAATACGTCGAGCGGCACGTTGCCCCCGAGTACCACGGTGTCGTCGAACCCCTTGAGGTCGAACTTCGGGCCGAGTGCGGCCATCACCCGCTGGCGCTGCCGATTGATCTCGCTGTGCCCCACCTTGTACCCACACGCCTGCCCCGGCCACGAGCAATAGCGATCCACCTCACTGGCGACCTCCTCCGGATTGGAGCCGTTCACGTCCACGAAGAACCGGACCCCCTGCTCGCGGGTCCAGCCCTTCGCGTGAATGCCGGTGTCCACCACCAGTCGGCACGCGCGGAAGGCGATCGACTGCAGATAGCCGAGTCGCCCCACGTGATCGCTATCGTAGGCACCGAGCTCGTCGGCCAGCTGTTCGGCGTAGAGGGCCCAGCCTTCCGAATAGGCATTGAACGCGAGCAGCTGACGAGCCAGCGGCATGGCGTGGGTGTACTCCCCCTGCCAGATGTGACCGGGGATCGCCTCGTGAAACGACAGGTCCGCCAGACTGTACTTCCGGTGCAGGTCGGTGGTCCTGAGATTGATCCAGAACCGCCCAGGGATGCTGCCGTCGATCGACCCGGCACCCCCGTAGGCGCCCGGGGCGCCCGGCTCCTCCTCCGGGGGCAGCCGCTTCACCTCCATGTTCGGATCGACGACCTTGTAGAACGCGCGCGGCATCTGCGCCTTGATCCAGTCGAGCCGCTCCTTGATGAAGGCCATGATCTCGGCCCGGCCCTGGTCGCCCTCGGCGAACCGGTAGCGCGGGTCCTTGGCCAGACCCTTCATCCGTTCGCCCACGCTGCCCTCCGAGTAGCCGATCTCCTTCAGGATCCCATCCATCTCCGCGTGCAGACGCTTCACCTCGCTCTGACCGAGCTCGTGCACTTCGTCCGGGGACATCGTCGTGGTGGTGGAGGCCTTGAGCGCCCAGCGATAGAAGTCCTCGCCGTGAGGGCGCACCGCGATTCCCGCATCGTCGGTTGCGACGGCGCGCTGGGCCTCCAGTTCACCGATCTGCCGTTCCAGCGCCGGCGCGATCTCCTGCACGGCGATCATCCGCGCCCGACCGGCCCAGTCCCCGGGGATGCTCTTCGACCGCCGCGCGATCGACTCGACCAGCGATCCGCCTTCCCGGGCATTCCGGGCCGAGACCCTCATCTGCAACAATGCCTTGTCGATCAGGAACGCCGGCGGCACCAGCCCCTGCTCGCGGGCCGCTTGTATGCGTCCGAGCTCGCCATCGAGTTGCCGCGCGTACGACTGCAGGCGGGCAAGATACGCCTCGGCGTCAGTGGCGTTCTCGATCCGATGATCGCTGTCGAGGAAGCGGGGGATGTCGAGATAAGCGCCGACATTCTGGATCACCACGTAGGGCGTGTTGCGCCAGCCTCCGACTGTGATGTCGCCATACGGTAGCGCGAAACCCTCGAGCGACGTCTGGTAGGCGCTGCGCACCACCGCGAAGCTGGTGCGGGTCGAATGGGAGAGACCGCTCGCGTCGAAGGCGTTGACGCGGTCCAGGTCGGCTCGCAGCTGCTGGGCGATCCGCTGCTGGCCCGCCGCGGAACGATCGGTGAGCTGCGAACGGAGGGCGGCTCTCGGCCCGATGTCGATGCCGAGCGAGGTGGCCTGCTCCGGGAACAGGCTCAAGAGATTGTTGGCCACGTCGTCCAGCAGTCCGAGGCCGTCGGCGTCGGTCCTGGGGGTCGGCGTCGACACCTGGTGGCTGCCGCATCCAGACGCCAGCTGGAGAACGGCGGCGGATGTCAGGGCCGCCAACACCTCGCGGCGGGTCAGAAAGCGGTGAGTCATGGGTGCTCCGAAGGCAGGCAGTCAGCGGTCGTAGCCCGCTGTAGAAGAGGTCAGGGTGAAGGTCTGTCAGCTCACGCCAAGGGAGAAACGAGATCACGTAAGGATCGCCGGCAGCGCCCTGCCGGTCTACTGCGTTCTCACCGCCTCCTTGGCTGCCTTCCTTCGCTCGGTCTCCTCAAGGACCAGCCGGTAGGCAACGTAGTACTTGAAAATGTTGGCGACGTAGGTCACGGTCTCGCGCCCAATGCGCTCGGACGCGATCTGCTCCACGTTGCCGAACCAGATGTTGGGGTTCAGGCCGCGCTTCGCGGCTTCCTCCCGCAACCGGCCAACCCGGCCCGGCCCCGCGTTGTACGACGCGAAGGTGAACAGCGCCTTGTTCAGGTCGTCCATCGGCTCGTCCTCGAAGAGCCTGTCCCGCAGGGTGCGCATGTACTTGACCCCGGCATGGATGTTCGGCTCGAGTTTGGTGATGTCGCCGACCTTCAGGGACTTGCCGGTCTCCGGCATGATTTGCATGACGCCAATCGCACCGACCCGGCTCCTGGCGTTCTGATCGAGCCCGGACTCCTGGAATCCCTGAGCGGCCATCAGCAGGAAATCCACCTTGTACCGGTCGCTGTACTTCCGGAAGAGCTCCACGACGGCCAGGAACGTCTTGCGCCCTTTCTCGGACGTGGCGCTCTTCGCGTAGGTCGCGTTGACGAGGTATTTGCGCTCGGTCTGGTTGCCAAAAGCCGACCCCAGCCCGTACTTGCCCATGAACGTGTTCAGGGCGGCGAGCAGCTGCGGGTTGTTCTTGCGGACCGCGATGGCGAGGCGACCGCCGGTGCGCAGCGGAACATTCTCGTGCACGAGGAGGTTGGGAAATACCTTGCTCCAGAACAGTGCGAGGTAGTCGTCGACCACGATGGTCGGGATCAGACCGGCGTTGACCATCTCGAGCAGGTCGTCGTCCTCAAGGCTCGGCGGAACGTCTCGAATCACCACCAGCGGCTTCCCCTCGGCCTTGAACCGCTCGTTGAGTTCTAGCAGGCTTTGGGCGTAACCGCCCAGTTTGCGGGCGAAGACCTCTCTGCCTGCCAGGTCCTCAAGGGAGCCAATCGTCGGCGCGCCGGGGCCGGTGACCAGGATCTGGTTGACGTTCATCCGAGTGGGATCGCTGAAGTCGACGTACTTCGCCAACTCAGGCGTCACCGGGACCTGCGCCGCCACCAGGTCTACCTTCCCGTGGACGAGCGCCGAGAGCAGCAGTTCGCGCGGCAGCGGCAGCAAGATCACGTGGATCTTGTTGCTGAGGGGGGTCTTGAAGTGTTGGTTGAGCCGGTCCTCCATGAGCTGTCCGTACTCGTACGCGATGCCGCGTTGGACGCCCCGGTCGACGAAATAGAACGTGCGATTGAATGTCACGCCGACTCGCACGACCCGTCGCTTGACCAGCTCATCGAGGTCGCCTGTAAACGGCTTCAGCACAGCCTCGCGCACCGAAGGCGGCAGCTGGGTTTCGAGGTCGGAGGGCGGGAGCGGGGCCTCGGCCTCCTCGATTGGCTCCGCCTTCTGGGCTGGCGACTTGTCGCCACCGCACGCCGCGAATGCCACCACGGCGCCAACCAGCAGAACAGCAGCCACCTCGCTCTTTGCCCTCATGATTCTCTCCTGCTCCAGATCCGAGGGCCGGTTAGGACGTCCCGGAGACCGCGCACACCAGCCTATGGAAATGGGTGCCGTCAATCGGCGGGCCCAGGTCCCGGTGGCGCGCCCGCCGCTACGCGCCGGCGCAAACCAACGTTCCTTCTGAGCTTCACGGAGGTTCACGCCCACGCGGAACTCCGCGCCACCTCTGGCCTGGGATCTTCCCTCAGTTTCGTAGACACCGTGTTTCACGCTGCCTGCCCGCTTCATGCGGTAGTTAGAAGCCAGAACCTAGGAGCCGGCGAGAACTTGGCAGGCCTCTAAGCGATTCCCATCCGGATCCCAGAATGTGAAGAACCGCACGCCCTCAACCACCTCGATGGGTCCCGCGTCAACGTCGCGCGCCAGCAGCGTTGTCTGAAGAGACGCCGCATCACTTGTCACGAGGATTGGGTACGGGACGGCGGTGCCTCGCGGCGGCAAGACCTCGCCTGGCTTCAACTGCCAAATGGTGAGGGTATGGTCATTGAAGGGAAGCACGGCAAAGCCTTGCACAGGGTCAGTATAGCTGGCCCGGAGGCCGAGCTTCTCGGCATACCAATCGGCCGCCGCTTCCCAATCGCGGACCCGAATGATGATCGTGTCGAGGCGGCCAAAGAGAGGAGGGCCATTCATGGAGCCCCCAAGGGAAGTGGTGACAGGGAAAGCACACGTGCAGCGCGTCCAAGTGCCGGCGGGCGCTGCTGCCTCCATCATAGTGCAGGGCACGCATTCGGACTAGGGAGGTAAGGTCACCGACCCTGGCCCCTTATCGCATCGCGCATGACTGCGCGGTCGGGCGGCCAATAATCGAGAAAGAGCCGTTCGGCCGGACGTCGCCGCCCCCGCGTGCCAGCGCCATGGGCTGGTCAGGCGATTGCGTAACCAGAGCAAAGCACGTCAAGTGACCCTGTAAATCATATTGAGCAATAGAAAGAGCAACGGTGCCGCTCCTTGAATCAGTGCGCCGCGCCACATTCGGGGTGCTGACGCCGCCAGGACGAGTGCCGCTCCAACCATGAACAGGCAATTCCAAATCACCAGCGTCAGGCCCGCACCGGGCTGCCCCATCAACATCAGCCCGAGCCCCGCGAAGGTTCCGATGGCTAGGAACAGATTGTAGAAACCCTGATTGAACGCGAACAATTTGGTCGCCTGGGCTTGCTCGGGAGCCTGGCGAAAGCGGGCACGGACTTTCGGGGTGGTCCACCAGAGGCTTTCCATGCAGAAGATCAAGACGTGAACAACACCCGAGAGTATCGCCGCCAACCATATCACGACCAGCATCGGAGGGCCTCCAGAATCCTTGCCAAACAACGGGTCATACAATTGGCCTACCGGGGTAG
>Ga0068993_10000068_pt1 | contig 10630 bp, 12 predicted proteins | sample Browns_ThreeSqC__FD_62347 | JGI IMG/M metagenome (GOLD analysis project Ga0068993, IMG submission 62347) | Wetland microbial communities from the San Francisco Bay, California, USA, that impact long-term carbon sequestration - Browns_ThreeSqC_D1 | ecosystem: Environmental > Aquatic > Marine >... | reverse complement strand
CCCCTTCGCGTCGTTGAACCACTTGACCGTGCCCTGTGCCATACGTCTGTTCCCTCTCTCTTGGGCGGGGATGGACCGCCCGCTAGGCCCCGCGCCACCATGGCTGGGGTTTCCCCCCGGAAGCGGGGGGAACAAAAAAAGCGCCGTAGAGGACCGAGGCCCTCACGGCGCTACCGTTCCCTGGAACCGAGGCTCGTTCACGTACGAGAGAAACAACACTTCATGATCCTGAAATCGCGCGCAGGTTAGCAAAGGTGCGGAAGCACTGTCAAGGCTGTTCTGGCGGGGGAAAAGACCGGGCCCCGGAGGGATCCGGGGCCCGGCGGGTGCGGCGCTTAGACCTTGCGGACGTTCGCGGCCTGGAGACCCTTCGGCCCCCGGGTTACCTCGAACTCAACTCGATCGCCCTCGGCCAGGCTCTTGAAGCCCTGGGCCTGAATGGCGCTGAAATGCACGAACACATCCTCGCCATCCTCCTGGGAAATGAACCCGTACCCCTTCGCATCGTTGAACCACTTCACGTTACCCTGAGCCATCTACTGTCCTCTTTCCGTGAGGCGTTGAACGCCTCGGTGATTCCCCGTCACCATGACGGGGGTGCCCTCCAGAATCGGAGGGCAAACAAAAACGCCACGCGGACTTGAGGTCCTCGCGGCGTTGGTATCGAACTTCTGAATCCGACTACCGAGTGACCTACAACCTGCCCCGCAGCCTAGCGGAGCGGGCCGGTCCTGTCAAGCCCTATCCCGTCTCAATCGAGGAGCGCCCGGCGGGGCCCGTCGCGGTGAGCCGGGCGGTATACTCGGGCCGTGAACCCGTGGCACGACGTGGACCTCGGGGCAGACATCACGCGCGACTTTCGCTGTGTGATCGAGATCCCGAAGGGCTCCAAGGTGAAGTACGAGCTCGACAAGCAGACGGGCATGCTCTGGCTCGACCGCGTGCTCCACTCGGCCGTCCACTACCCGGCCAACTACGGCTTCTTGCCCCGGACCTACTGCGACGACGGCGACCCCCTCGACGTCCTCGTGCTCGGCCAGGAGCCAGTGGTGCCGCTCTGCATCCTGCGGGCCCGCGCCATCGGGGTCCTCACCATGAGCGACGATAAGGGCCAGGACGACAAGATCATCGCGGTCCACGTCGACGATCCGGAGTACGCTCACTACCGGGACGTCGCCGAGCTGCCCCCGCACCGCCTCAGGGAGATGCAGCGCTTTTTCCTCGACTACAAGGTCCTCGAAAACAAGGCGGTGGACGTCGACCGCATCCAGGGGTGGGCCGCGGCCGAGCAGGTGATCCGCGACGCCGTCCGACTCTACCGGGATCGGATCGCGCCCAGCGCCGGGCGGACGCCCGAGTCTCCCTAACTGACCGAAATCCTGCCCGTTTTTCCGCGGGCACCGGCGGGCCCGCTCCCGGATCCCCGGACGGCTGGCGCGCGTGCTGTCCATCTTCCCGAAAAGCCAGCGATTTCCTTGTTGCGAAAAATTCAGGGTGCTAGACTCAGCCGTGAGCTCGACCCCGTCTCAAACGACCTCTTTTGATAAGGGTGGCCTATGCTGATTAGCCTTCTCGCCGGGCTGTTCTCGAACGACCTCGCCATCGATCTGGGCACGGCCAACACGCTGGTCTACGTCCGCGGCGAGGGCATCGTCATGAACGAGCCCTCCATCGTCGCCATCCACCAGGCTGACCACTCGGTGCTGGCGGTGGGACACGAAGCCAAGGCCATGCTCGGGCGGACGCCGGGGAACATCACGGCGATCCGGCCGCTCAAGGACGGGGTCATCGCCGACTTCGACGTGACCGAGAAGATGCTGCACTACTTCATCAACAAGGTGCATCGGCGCCGTACCCTGGTGCACCCGCGCATCGTCATCGGGGTCCCGTCCGGGATCACCCAGGTGGAGAAGCGGGCGGTCCGCGACTCGGCCATGCAGGCGGGCGCGCGCGAGGTGTACCTGATCGAGGAGCCCATGGCGGCGGCGATCGGGGCGGGCCTGCCCATCCAGGAGCCGGGCGGCAACATGATCGTGGACATGGGCGGTGGCACCACCGAGGTGGCGGTCATCTCGCTCTCGGGCATTGTCTACTCCAAGTCGGTCCGCATCGCGGGCGACGAGATGGACGAGGCCATCGTGCAGTACATCAAGAAGCACTACAACCTGCTCGTCGGCGAGCGGCGCGCGGAGGAGATCAAGATCAAGCTGGGTTCGGCCTACCCCATGGGCGGTGAGCGCATGACCATGGAGGTGAAGGGCCGCGACCTGATCGACGGGATTCCGAAGACCATCGTCGTCACCGACGAGGAGATCCGCGAAGCGCTGCGGGAGCCGGTCATGGCGATCGTGGATACGGTGCGGACCTGCCTCGAGCGGACCCCGCCCGAGCTGGCCGCCGACATCGTGGACAAGGGCATCGTGCTCACGGGCGGCGGCGCGCTACTGCGCGGTCTCGATCTGCTCCTGCGGCAGGAGACCGACCTCCCCATCACGGTCGGCGACGATCCGCTGTCCTGCGTGGCGCTCGGCACCGGCAAGGTGCTGGACGAGCTCGAGCTTCTCAAGAAGGTGGCGATCCCCGCCTGAGTTGGGGGTCAGGTCTTGAATTGCGACATTTCCTCGCGCGCGGCCTTCCGCCGGCCAGCGGGAGAAATGTCGCAATTCAAGACCTGACCCCGGGGTGACGGAGCGGTGAGAGTTCGCAGATACGGGATCCTTCTCGCGGTGCTGCTCGTGTCGTTCCTGCTGCTGACGGTGCAGACGCGCGGCGGCGGCACCGGACGGGCGGGCGAGCTGGTGGCGATCGTGCTCACCCCGGTCCAGAGCCTGCTGGTGCGCGTCCATCGGGGCGCGCTCGGATTCTGGGCGAACTACCTCGACTGGAAGGCGGTGCGCCGGGAGAACGCCACGCTCCGCGGCGAGAACGAGCAGCTCCGCGTCCAGACCCTCCAGGCCGGCGAGACGCGGGAGGAGAACACGCGGCTCCGCCGGCTCCTCGTGCTGCGCGACCGGCTGCCCCTGGCCACGGTGGCCGGGGAGGTCATCGGGCGCGAGGCGGGTGGCTGGGTGCGCTCCCTGACCGTCAATCGCGGGCGCGGCGACGGCATCGCCCAGCAGACGCCGGTCATCATGCCGGACGGGCTGGTGGGGCGGGTCGTCCAGGTGCACCGGAGCGCCGCGGTGATCCAGCTCCTGAACGATCCGGCCTCCACGGTGGGCGCGGTGGTGCAGCGCACCCGCACCGCCGGGCTGGTCGAAGGCGACGCGGGCGGTGCGGTGCGCTTCAAGTTCATGGCCCGCGATGGCGCGAGCGTCGCGCCGGGCGATCTCGTGGTCACCTCGGGCCTGGGCACGCTCTTCCCCAAGGGTCTTCCGGTTGGACGCGTCGTGAAGATCGAGGACAAGGGATCGGCCCTGTTCCACTTCGCGGTGCTCGCGCCCGCCGTCGACTTCTCCCGCGTCGAGGAAGTGCTGCTCGTGACCGGGCAGACGACCCAGGACGTGGCCGCGCTGTTCCCGTCGGATGGATAGCCATGGCGCTCCGCCTGCTCCTGCTCCTCGTGACGGTGGGCGGCGGCGTCCTGCAGTCCACCGTGGTCGCGGCCCGGGGCGTGGGCGGGGTCACGCCCGACGTACCCCTCATCCTCACCGTGTTGATCGCCCTGCGCTACGGGCCGGAGTCTGGCTGTCTCGCCGGCTTCGTCGCGGGATTGCTCCAGGACGCCACCGGGGGTGGGCTCGTGGGTGTACAGGCCCTCACCAAGGGACTGGCCGGCTTCGGCATGGGCCTCCTGGTGGGCCGCTTCTGGGTCACGAATCCGCTCGTCCAGGTGCCCGGCCTCGTGCTGCTGAGCGTGGCCGAGGGGCTGGGGCGGTTCCTCCTCCTGCAGATGTTCCACTATCCGGCGGCCTTCGGTGAGCTGATGCTCCACGTGATCCTGCCGCAGGCCCTCTACAACGGGTTGATCGGCACCCTGTGCATCCTGGCCGAGGCCGGCTACGAGCTGATGCGGAGGCGCACGTGGCAGTGAGCCCGGCGCTCTCGAATCGCCGCGAGGCCTGGGGCCGGCGTGTCCTCGCGCTGGCGGTGGTCAGCTCCATCGGCTTCGTCGCGCTGGTGGGGCAGCTCTGGTACCTCCAGGTGCTGGAAGGCGGCCGCCTGCAGGAGCTGTCGGAGAAGAACCGGATCCGCATCCGTCCGGTCGCCGCGCCCCGCGGGATCCTCTTCGACCGGAACGGCCTCGCGCTGGTGGACAATCGTCCGGCCTTCACCCTCTCGCTGATCCCTCGTGAGATGGAGGACCGCAACCAGGTGGTGGCGCGGCTGTCGGTCTTGCTCAAGATGTCGGCGGGCGAGCTGCTCGAGGCCCTCGAGAAGGTGCCCGCGGATTCGATCCGTCCAGTGCGGGTGCGGCGCGGCCTGTCGCTGGAGGACGTCACCATGGTAGAGGAGCGCAAGCTCGAGCTCCCGGGCGTCATCGTGGAGGTCGAGCCCCAGCGCACCTATCCGACCAGCACGTTCGCGGCCCACGTCTTGGGCTACGTGCGAGAAGTCAGCGACGAGCAGATGAAGCAGGGCCGCTATCGCCGCGGCGACATGATCGGGCAGTCCGGCCTCGAGCGGCTCCTCGACGAATACCTGCGCGGGCGCGACGGCGGTGAACGCATCGAGGTGGACGCGCTCGGCCGGCCGGTGCAGGTCATGCGCCGCGAGGAGCCCGATCCGGGCGCCCAGGTCATCACCACCGTCGACCGCCGCATCCAGGAGGCGGCGGAGCGCGCGATGGCCGGGAAGGCCGGCTCGGTGGTGGTGATGGATCCGCGCAACGGCGACGTGCTCGCCCTGACCTCGAGCCCCGCGTTCCCGCTCGATCGGCTCACCGGGAACCTCGACCGGGACGAGTGGGTGCGTCTCGTGCGCGATCCCATGTCTCCGCTCATGAACCGCGCGCTGCAGGGCCTGTACCCGCCAGCGTCGGTCTTCAAGATCATCGTCGCGGCCGCCGGGCTCCAGGAAGGCTCGCTCACCCCGATGGATCACATCTACTGCAACGGCGAGTTCAACCTGGGCAACTGGACCTTCAAGGACTGGAAGCCGGGCGGGCACGGGCACGTGGACCTGCACCAGGCCATCGCGCAGTCGTGCGACATCTTCTTCTATCAGGCCGGGCTCAAGGTGGGCGGCGACGTCATGGCGAAGTACGCGCAGGCCTTCGGCCTGGGCGCGCCCACCGGCATCGACCTGGGCGGCGAGCGTTTCGGGCTGGTCCCGTTCTCCCCCGCCCAGCGTCAGCGCAGCAAGCGGAGCTGGCTGCCCGGCGACACCGTGAACATGTCCATCGGACAGGGGCAGCTCCTGGTGACACCACTCCAGATCGCGCGCATGATGGCCGCGGTGGCCAACGGTGGTGTCATGTGGAAGCCGCGGTTGGTCCAGCGCGTCGAGCGCGCGGACGGGAGCCTCGCCTACGGGTCGTCGAGCCAGATGACGGAGCGCGTCGACCTGTCGCCGGTCGTCTGGGCCTTCCTGCGCCAGTCGCTGGCCACCGTGGTCAAGGACGGTACCGGCGCGCTGGCCCGGGTGCCTGGGGTCAACATCGCGGGCAAGACGGGGACCGCCCAGACCATTTCGAAGAGCGATTCCGCCAAGGGGCAGGACCACGCGTGGTTCGCCTCCTTCGCCCCCGTCGACGATCCCCAGTACGTCGTGGTCGTGCTGGTGGAACGTGGGGGCAAGGGGGGCCAGGTCGCGGCCCCGATCGCGCGGCAAATCTACGAAGCCATCTTCCTCCAGAAGGTGGCCCAGGTGACGCTCGGCGAGTCCGGCTGATGCTCAAGATGGACCGGCGGCTGCTCCAGAACGTCGATTGGCCGTTGCTGGGCGCCGCGCTGTTCATCATCGGACTCAGCCTCGTCTGCCTCTGGAGCCTCAATCCGGGCCGCGGCATCTCGGCCTTGATGTGGCGCCAGCTCTCCTGGGTGGGCATCGGTCTCGTCGCGCTGCTCGTGGTCGTCAGCGTGGACTACCGGAACCTGGTGCGGTTCGCCCCGGTGTTCTACGTGATCGGCCTCGGCCTCCTGCTCTCGGTGTTCATCCTGGGCCGCACCGTCTCGGGCGCACGGCGCTGGATTCACCTGGGGCCGCTCACGGTGCAGCCGTCGGAGCTCTTCAAGCTGATCTTCATCATCACGCTCGCCTGGGCGCTGACCTCCGGGCGTGGGGAGCGATTGAGCCGAACCTCGCTGGTGGGCACCTTCGTGCTCCTGGGTGTACCGTTCTTCCTGGTGGTGCGGCAGCCGGACCTGGGTACCGCGCTGGTGCTGGTGCCGGTGCTGGCCGCCACCCTGGTGGGCCTCGGCCTGCGCATGAAGGTGCTGGGGGGGCTCGCGCTGGCGTCGGTGGCGCTCATGCCCCTCGCCTGGTTCGTGCTCAAGCCCTACCAGCGCGACCGGCTGTTCGTCTATCTCGATCCGTTCCGCGATCCGCTCGGAACGGCCTACAATGTCATTCAGGCGAAGATCGCCATTGGTTCGGGCCAGCTCCTGGGGAAGGGCATCGGCGGCGCGACGCAGAGCCGTCTGGCTTTTCTTCCCGAGCGGCACACTGATTTCATTTTTGCCGTGTTCGCGGAGATGTGGGGGTTTCTGGGTTGTCTCGTGCTGATCGTGGCCTACGCGCTCCTGGTGTTGCGGGGGTTCGAGATCGCGGCCGGTACGCGGGAGACCCGGGGGCGCATCCTGGCCCTCGGGGTGACGAGCGTGTTCGCGGTCCAGATCCTGATCAACATCGGCATGGTGACGGGCCTGCTCCCTATCGTGGGGATTCCGCTGCCGTTCATGAGCTACGGCGGCTCCTCCATGGTGGTCTCGCTGACAGCACTGGGTCTCCTGATCTCGATCCGAATGCGGCAGTTCCACTAACCGCATCATTGCTGGCCGGGTCCCCCGCCGGGACCCTGGATCGAGGTCGGCCGTGGGAAAGCGCATCGTCGTCAACGCCGGCGTGACGGAAACTCGTCTCGCCGTCCAGGATGGAAATCTCCTCACCGAGCTGTACATCGAGCGCGCCGACCGGCGCTCCATCGTCGGCAACATCTACAAGGGTGTCGTCACCAACGTGCTCCCCGGCATGCAGGCCGCGTTCGTGGACATCGGGCTCTCGAAGGATGCCTTTCTCTACGCGGGCGATTACACCGCGAACCTCGGCGCGGAGGATCAGGCGCCGCCCGCGGAGGAGGAGCCCGCCGACGTCGACGAGGGGGAGGGCGACGCGGACGGCGACGCGGAGGCCGAGCCGCGCCGGCAGGCGATCGCGCCGATCGAGGAGATGCTGCGCAAGGGCCAGGAGGTCCTGGTGCAGGTCTCGAAGGAGTCGCTCGGCACCAAGGGGGCGCGGGTGACCTCCTTCGTGTCCATCCCGGGCCGCTACATCGTCTACATGCCCCAGTCGCGTCACGTCGGCGTCTCGCGCCGGATCCACGACGACACCGAGCGCGATCGGCTCCGCGCCATCGTCAAGGGGCTGCCCGCGCAGTCGGGGGGATTCATCGTCAGGACCGTCGCGGAGGGCAAGGGCGAAGAGGAGCTGGCCGCCGACATCCAGTTCCTGAGCCGGCTGTGGGCCCAGGTCCAGGCCCGCTACGAGTCGGCCAAGGCGCCGTCCCTGCTCCACGCGGAGATGGACGTCACGTTCCGGGTGGTGCGCGACCTCTTCTCCCCCGAGATCGAGGAGTTTCTGGTGGACAGCCCCCCCGCCTACGAGAAGTGCCTCGAGTTCGCCACCCAGCTCGTGCCCCAGCTCGCCGCCCGGGTCAAGCAGTGGGACAAGGATCAGCCGATCTTCGAGGCCACCGGCATCGAGCGCGAGATCGAGAAGGCGCTGCGGCGACGGGTCTGGCTCAAGTCCGGCGGCTACATCGTCATCGACCACACCGAGGCCCTGGTGGCCATCGACGTCAATACCGGCAAGTACGTGGGCAAGCGCGACTTCGAGGAGACGGTGCTCAAGATCAACCTGGAGGCGGCCACCGAGGTGGTGCGCCAGATCCGGCTCCGGGACCTGGGCGGGATCATCATCATCGATTTCATCGACATGGAGCGGGCCGAGCATCGCGATCAGGTCTTCAAGGCGCTCACGCGCGCGCTCGCCGACGACAAGGCCCGCACCAACGTGCTCGAGATCTCGGAGCTCGGCCTGGTGGAGATGACCCGCAAGCGCGTCCGGCAGAGCCTGCAGTCGCTCTTCTGCGCCCCGTGCCCGACCTGCAAGGGCAGCGGCGTGGTCAAGTCGGACGTCACCCTCTCCGCCGAGATCTTCCGCAAGATCCAGGCGCAGAGCAAGGAGGGAGGCGGTCGGGACGTGGTGGTCCGCGTTCACCCGGAGATGGCCCATCACCTGGAGTCGGGCCAGCGCGAAGGCCTCGAGAAGCTGCAGGCCCTGATCGGGCGGAACGTCGTGATCCAGGCGATGGCGTCCTATCATCGCGAGCAGTACGACCTGACCGTCAAGTAGCGCGGAGGCGGGGCGCGCGTGACTCGACCCTCTCGCATCAGCCGGGGCGTCATCCTCGGCCAGCTCCGGCTGGCCGCCACCAAGGGCGACCGCGCGGCCCTGACCCTCGCGGTGGACCAGATGAAGACGTGGGCGTACTCGCCCCGGTACTGGCAGAAGTACATGCAGCTCCTGGCGCATCCCCTGGCGCGCCTCGTCGACCTGACCGTGATCAAGCAGGGCGACAAGATCGCGCATCAGAAAGGGTGGGTGAAACGGCCGCGGGAGCCGCGCAAGCCCAAGCGCAAGCCCGACCGCCGCGCCGCCGGCCGCCGGCCGCGCCTCGCGGCCGCCCCCGCTCAGCCCTCCCTGTTCCCGGAGCTCTGAGCCCGCGGCGCTCGGTCTCCGTCGCCCCGCGCCTACCCGGGTAGGGTATAAGCTGGAGGCCGGATGGGACGGCGGGGCGCGATCGGGGTGGTCGGGGGACTCGCGGTGCTGGCCGGCGCGGCCGCCTGGCTGGTCGCGCCGATTCCACAGGATCCCGCGTACCACCGCCTGGCGGACTCGCGCGTGTGGCTCGGCATTCCCAACGCCCTGAACGTGCTCTCCAACGCCGGCTTTCTCTTGATCGGCGCCTGGGGGCTGGCCTTCGTGCTCGGAGCCGGAAGCCGAGCCTTCCGGGACCCGAGCGAGCGGTGGCCGTACGCGGTCTTCTTCGGCGGCCTGCTCCTGACCGGGGTCGGCTCCGCGTACTACCACTGGGACCCCGGCAACGCCCGGCTGGCCTGGGACCGCCTGCCGCTGGCGATCACCGTGATGGGCCTCCTCGCCGCCACCATTGCGGAGCGGATCAGCGTGAAAACGGCCCGATGGCTCCTGGGGCCGCTCGTCGCGATCGCGGCGGGCTCCGTCATCTACTGGCACTGGACCGAGCAGCGGGGCGCGGGCGATCTCCGCCTCTACGCGCTGGTCCAGTTCTATCCGGTCGTGGCGATCCCGCTGATGCTGTGGTGGCTGGCGCCCCGCTACACCCGCGGGGGCTATCTGCTGGCGGCCGCGGCGACCTACGCGGCGGCCAGGGCGCCGGAGCTGCTGGACGGGTGGATTCTCTCGGTGACCCGTGTCGTGAGCGGGCACACGCTCAAACATCTGCTGGCCGCGCTGGCCGGGTACTGGGTGCTGCGCATGCTGCGGCACCGCCGGCCGGCGTGAGGGCGGGGACACGACGATGGACAGCCAGACGAAGACGAAGGCGCTGGGACGGCTGCGCCGGATCGAGGGCCAGGTGCAGGGCATCCAGCGGATGGTCGAGGAGGACAAGTCCTGCGTGGACATCCTCCTCCAGCTGGCCGCCGTGCAGGGCGCGGCGGAGCAGGTGCAGAAGCTCCTGCTGGGCCAGCACCTCGAAGCGTGCGTCGCGGAGGCGCTCCGCTCGCCCACCTCGCGCGATCGCCAGCGGAAGATGGACGAGCTGCTCGACGTCTTCTCGCGATTCTCCCGGCGCTAAGGGCGGTATGCTCGATCCGTTGCCCATAGCCTGTCGAAAGGAGCGATGACGATGGCCAAGGATCCGGTGTGTCAGATGGACGTGGAGCCGAAGCACGCGGCGGGGCAGTCCCAGTACCAGGCGCAGACGTACTACTTCTGCGCGGTCGGCTGCAAGGCCAAGTTCGACGCCGACCCCCGGAAGTATCTCGGCAAGTGATCGGATCGCCGTTCCTCGCCGGCCGCGACCGGTACGAGCGGGTGATGGAGGGGTGGGTGGACAATACCCACGACGCAGCCTTCACCCATACCGTGCGGATCACCGACCCGGATGGCGGCGTCGAGGTCGGTCTGGTCTGCACCCCTTCGCCCGGATACGAGGTCCAGGCCGCGAGCGCCCGCGCGCTGTCCGGGGTCGACCCGGCCATCGCGGCGGATCTCGCCGGGCTGGCCGGCACGCGGATGGTGGGTGGCTTCACCAAGCGTCTGGCCGAGTTGTGCGGGACGCGCCCGGGGGCGGGGCTGTTCGTCGACGCGGGGATCGAGGTGGCCCGGCTGGCCCGTCAGGTCACCAAGCTGCCCGCGTCCGCCACCGCGGGGCTCGATCCGGAGGATGCACTCGCCTGCTGGCGGCTCGACACCACGGGCTGGG
>Ga0068993_10000064_pt1 | contig 10962 bp, 6 predicted proteins | sample Browns_ThreeSqC__FD_62347 | JGI IMG/M metagenome (GOLD analysis project Ga0068993, IMG submission 62347) | Wetland microbial communities from the San Francisco Bay, California, USA, that impact long-term carbon sequestration - Browns_ThreeSqC_D1 | ecosystem: Environmental > Aquatic > Marine >... | reverse complement strand
CGGGTTCACCCCCGTAGAACTTGACCAGGTCCATCGTCGCCATCGCCAGGCCGGCGCCGTTGACGCAGCACCCGACCGCGCCGTCCAGCTTGATGAACGTGAGACCGCCGTCGCGCGCCGCCACCTCCGCCGGGTCCTCGGCGGATACGTCCCGCAGGGCGGCGATCTCCGGCCGGCGGTCCAGTTCGTTGTCGTCCACGCTGATCTTGGCGTCGAGCGCCACGACCTCGCCCGCCGACGTCGTGATCAGGGGGTTGATCTCGGCGAGGGACGCGCCGACGGCATAGAACGCCCGGTAGAGCTTGCGCATGATGTCCGCCGCGGCCCGGGCGCGGGCGATCTCCGGGTAGAGCCGCAGCGCGAGACCGAGGGCCTGGTGCGCGAGCAGGCCGTAGCGCGGATCGATGGCGAGGCGATGGATCTTCTCCGGCGTCTTCGCCGCCACGTCCTCGATGTCGATCCCGCCCGCCGGGCTCACCATCAGCACGGGGCGCTGGGAGGCGCGGTCCACGATGATCCCGACGTAGCTCTCGCTCGCGATCTCGGCTGCCGGCACCACCAGCACCCGCTGCACCGTGAGGCCCTTGATGGTCATCCCGAGGATGCGCGAGGCGTGGGCGTGGGCCTCGGCGGCATCCCTGGCGAGCTTCACCCCACCCGCCTTGCCCCGGCCCCCGGCGTGCACCTGCGCCTTGACCACCACGGGCCCGCCGATGCGCGCCGCGATCGCTTTCGCCTCGTCCGCCGTCGTTGCCACGTCGCCGGCGGGCACGGGAATACCGTGCTGCCGCAGGATGTCGCGCGCCTGGTACTCGTACAGGTTCACGCCTCGTCTCCGGTGATGGTCGTTCCCGTCTCGCCGCGCAGCGCGGCGAGCCCCTGGGCGAGCTCGGCGATGATGGCCCGCCGGCCCCCGTCCCGCACGAACGCGACCGCCGCCTCGACCTTGGGCCGCATCGACCCGACGCCGAGCTCCGGGCCGTCGAGCAGCCCGCTGGCGGCGGCGAGCGACAGACGCGGCAGCGCCCGCGCTTGCGGCGTCCCGAACCCGGTATACACCGCGTCCACCGCCGTGAGGATCAGCAGGGTCTCCGCGCCGATGCCGCGCGCCAGGATCGCCGCGGTGCGGTCCTTGTCCGCCACGGCGTCGATCCCCTCGAGCCCGAGCTGCGGGTGCCGGTACACCGGCGGGCCGCCGCCGCCGCACGCCACCACGATCACGCCGGCCTGCACCAGATCGCGCACCACGTCCTGTTCCACGATCGCCCGCGGCTGGGGGCTCGGCGCGATGCGCCGCCAGCGTCCCGGCCGCTCCAGGGCGACGGCCTCGCCCGCCGCGCGCAGCCGAGCGAGCCGCGCGTCGTCCAGCGGATGGCCGATGGGCTTGGTGGGACGGGTCAGCGCCGGGTCGTCCCCATCGCACAGCGTCTGGGTGATCAGGGTGACCACCCGCCGGTCCGAGCCCGCGCGCGCCAGGGCGTTGGCGAGCGACTGCTGGATCATGTATCCCATCCAGCCCGCCGTCCCGGCCACCAGCACCCCGAGTGGCAGCGGCTCCACCTGGTCGCCGGCCAGCTCGTTGCGGGCGAGCTCGTCCCCGACCTGCGGGCCGTTGCCGTGCACCAGCGCCAGCCGCCACCCCGCGCGGGCCAGCTCGACGATCGGCGAGAGGCTCTCCCGCGTGTGGCGGAACTGATTGGCGATCGTGGGCCGCTCGCCGGGAGGCGCCACCGCGTTGCCGCCGAGGGCGACGACGATCGTCCCGGGACTCACGGCGGCGGAAGCTATTGGGGGCGTTCGGCCGGAGCAAGCTGGCCGCGCTCGAGACCGAACAGGCGGTGCAGCTCGGCGTAGACGCGCCCGAACCGCTCCAGGTCACCCCTGGAGAGCGCCGAGTCTGCCTGCGCCAGGAGCCGGCGGGCCTGGTCCCACACGTCCGCTGGCGCGGCCCCGCCGTCGCCCGGACGGGCCGCGAGCAGCTCGAGGTCCGCCCACGCCGCGGCGGGTCCCGACCCCTCCCCCAGGCGCTCCCGCCAGCTCACGTACACCCGGGACAGCACCGCGGGCGCCGGGGTGCGCTCGGGCTGGTCGAACTTCGCCTGCACGCCCAGCACCGCGCCGGCCGCGGGCCATAGCCGCAGGATTCCCGGCTTGGTCTGGCTGGACCCCAGCACCGGCGGCGGCGCCCGGAAGGCCGTGTCGGGCCGCCACAGCGCGTACCCCGGCCCCGTCCCGGTCATCCCCCCCGCGAACAGCGCCACGAGCCGCGCCGGGCTGCCCGCTTCGAACCCCTGCACGCGCCACAGCGCCGTACGGTCCGGCGCCCCCGGTGCCGGGGCGACGGTCTCGACCGGTGTCCCGGGGCGCCGCACCCAGCCGGTGTCGCCCTCCGCCCGCTGCGCGGCCTCCAGCGCCGCGGCGAACGCCGCCGCGGGCGACGGCAGCGCGGCGTGCAGGGCCGCGGGGAGGCTATCCACCGGCAGCACCAGGGGCGCGAACTGCCGGCCCCAGGCGGCCGCGAGCGAGTCGTGGCCCGGGGCGAGGTAGAGACGGGTATCGCCGTCGGCTGCCGACACGGCGCCGACGAACCCCGCGTGGAGGTAGCGGGTCCGTCCGCCCTGCCACGGCACCGGCGCGACCAGGGGGAACGCCGGGCTGTCGACGTAGCCGTACGACACCCACCACAGGGCGCTGTCGGCGATCACGGGGACCGGCGGATCGAAGGTCGCGAACGGTGCGAGGCGGGTGAGCCGCTCGTGGACGTCGCGTCGCCACAGCAGGGCGTCGCCGATGACGTCGCGCGCCCACAGCTCGGGGCTCTGCAGCGTCCAGGCGAGCGCCGCGCGCCGCCACACCCCCGTCAGGGCGATGCCGCCGCGCCGGCCGGTGACACCCGGCCGGACCGCGTACTGGGCGAACCCCGGACCGTAGAGCCCCAGCGTGTCGCGCAGGGGGACCGGCCCCGCGGCCAGCCCGGCGCCTGCCTCGCGGACGGCGAGCGGCGGTCCCGTGGCGGACCACGCGCCGCGGTGGATCTCGCTCCACGCGGGCTGCGGGACAGTGTCCCGCAGGGCGAACTCGTCGGGCGCGGGCACCACGAGCCAGCTGGGGTCGGCCCCGGGCTCGAGGCGCACCGCGCCGACCGTGGCGGCCGCCCCGAACGCCCGTTCGTGGCGCAGCCGCGTCGCCACCCGCTCGCCGTCCCACAACGGCATCACCCGCACCGCGGCACCGGCGGTGGCGAACTGCGGCAGCGCGCCACTCATGACGCGGAGACCGAAGGCGCGATTGGTGAGGGTCCGCACGGCCGCGGCGCGCGCCGTGTCGGCGGCGACGGCGGTGCGACCGCTGGCGGCGGCGCCGGGGACGAGCCAGTAGGCGATCGGCATCGCGGCGAGCAGGACCCCCCACGTCGCCGCGAGGATGGGCGTGCGGCCGGTCCACCCCCACACCAGGCTTGCGAGCACGGTGACCGCCGCGATCCCCGCGACGACGCCGGCCCCGCGGACCCGCGCCGCGAGCGCGGCGAAGCTCGCCACGCGATGCAGGCCGCCCACCACCTCCGCGGGGTCGAGGGTGGCGCCCCACACCAGCACGGCCGCGAGGCCCGCGAGCAGCACGCCGAGGTGGAGTCGCGCACGCGGACTCACGTCGAGCGCGCCGCGGCGCCACCGCACCACGCCGATGCCGACATAGAGCAGCGTGACCACGGTCGTCACGCTCGCGATTGCCGTCAGGAGATGATCCTGGAGCGCGGCATTCCAGCGCAGCGACGACAGGTAGTACCCGAGGTCGCGCTGCAGCACGGGATCCACCACGCCCACGCGCGGCGGGTCACCGGCCAGCAGGGCGGCGAGCCACCAGTCGCCGGTACCCCAGGTGAGCACGAGGCCGAACACCAGGCCGCTCGCCACCGTGCCCCCCAGGAGCACGCGCCGCGAGACCGCCTCCACGATCTCCAGATCCCCGAGGCGGCGCGGCAGCTGCACCGACCCGATGGTGAGATAGACGAGGTGCAGGTTGGCGCTGGACCACGCGACCGCGAGCAGCAGGACGGCGACGCGGAACAGGCGGGCGAGCGCGCGGCCGTCGAGGTAGGTATCGCCGCCGGGGATGGTCGCGGCCCAGAGGCGCTCCGCCGTCTCGAGCGCCGCCCAGCGGCCGCCGACGAGGAGGGTGACGAGGACTCCCGCCGCCACCGCCCAGGCCCACCGGCGGCGCGCGGGGCTCACGGCGCGCCGCGGTTCCGCGCGAGCCAGCCCTCGACTTCCGCCCGGTACGCTGCGAGCGTCGCCGCGCTCGTCGCCTCGAATCGGAGCACCAGGACCGGCTGGGTGTTCGACGCCCGCAGCAGCCCCCAGCCGTCGGGGAACGTGATGCGCACGCCGTCGAGCGTGGACACCGGGTAGCGGGCGGCGAAGTACTCGGCGGCCCGGGTCACCACGGCGAACTTGGTCTCGTCGGGGCAGTCCACCCGGAGCTCGGGCGTGGCCACCGTCGTCGGCAGGTCGGCGAGCAGGCGCGAGAGCGGGCCACCCTCGCGGGCGACGTAGCGCAGCAGGCGCGCGGCGGCGAACAGGGCGTCGTCGAAGCCGTAGTAGTCGCCGCCGAAGAACATGTGCCCGCTCATCTCGCCGGCGAGCGGTGCGGCGGTCTCCTTCATCTTCTGCTTGATGAGCGAGTGCCCGGTCTTCCACATCAGTGGCTTGAGGCCCGACTGGGCGAGCATCCGCGGCAGCACCTCGGAGCACTTCACGTCGAAGATCACCGTGTGTCCCGGACCGCGCGCCGCCGCGAGGTCCCGCCCGAACAGCACCAGCAGCTGGTCTCCGAAGACCGGCGTGCCCCGCTCGTCCACGGCGCCAATGCGGTCCCCGTCGCCGTCGAAGGCGATCCCCAGCTCGGCGCCCTCGCGGATCACCGCGGCCTGCAGGTCGCGCAGGTTCTCGGGCACGGTGGGATCGGGGTGGTGGTTCGGGAAGGTGCCGTCCGACTCGGCGAAGAGCGGCACCACCTGGGCCCCCGCGGCGCGCAGGGTTTCGATGGCGATCAGCGCCGTCACGCCGTTGCCGCAGTCCACCACCACCTTCACCGGCCGCGCCAGCGGGGCATTCCGCTCCAGGATCGCGTCACGGTAGGCCATGAGGATTCCGGACTCGGCCTGCCGAGTGCCGCCCGGCGCCACGGCGAGGCGGTCGTTCTCAATGCGCTCGTGGAGTCCCTGGATGGCGTCGCCGTACACGGCCTCGCCGCCCAGCACCATCTTGAACCCGTTGAACTCAGGCGGATTGTGCGAGCCGGTGACTTGCAACCCGCCGTCCACGTGCCGCACGTGCGTGGCGAGGTAGAGCGCCGGCGTGGGGAGCTCGCCGACGTCCACAGCCGTGCCGCCGGCCGCGACGATGCCGTCCATCACCCCTCCGGCGAGCGCGGGGCCCGACGGCCGGTTGTCCCGCCCCACGGCGAGCCGGGGCGCGCGGCCGAGGCGCTCCCGCGCCAGGGTGGCGAACGCCTGTCCCACGAGCGCCGCGGTCGCAGGCGTGAGCTCGCGGTCCACGGTGCCGCGGATGTCGTACTGCCGGAAGATGGTGGCGGGGAGGCGCATTGGCTCGGGGGGGCTATCGGCCGGCGGTCGAGCCCGCCGGCGGCGCGGCCGCGCGGTCCGCGGTGAAGACGGCGGTCGGCCGCAGGGTCGCGGCGGTGTCGCGGGCGATGTCGAGGAGCGGTTGGGGCCGGACGCCGAGCGCCAGCACGGCGGCGACGGCGACGGCGACGCTGGCGCGCACCAGGCCCGCGAGGCGGGTGTCGCGGTGCGCCCCGTCGTGGGCCGTGGGCTTCATGTAGGCGGCCATGAGCACCGGCAGATAGAAGCCAGCCGAGATCACGCTGGTGACGACGAGGACGACGGCGAGGATCCACCGCCCCGTCTCGACGGCGGCGAGAAGCACGGTCCACTTGCCGATGAATCCGACGGTCCCCGGGAAGCCGAGCAGCGACAGCATGCAGACGGCGAGCGCGAACGCGATCCACGGGTGGCGGCTGGCGAGCCCGGCGAGGTCGTCGATGCGGACGTCGCTCTCCCCGCCCCGGCCGAGCCAGGCCACGATGGTGAATGCCGCGAGGGTCGTGACGCTGTACGCGACGATGTACGTGAGGAATGCCGCGGTGCCCCCGGCGCCGCCCGCGGCGGCGGCGACGAGCAGGTACCCGGCGTGCGCCACCGACGACCAGGCGAGCATCCGCTTGAGCGAGCGCTGGGCCAGGGCCACCAGGTTGCCCACGGCCATCGTCACCACGGCGAGGCCCGCGACGGCGCTGGCGGCCGCAGGCACGCCGGGGAGCGCCTCGACGAGCACCCGGAACAGGGCCGCGAAGGCGGCGGCCTTGACCGCGGTCGCCATGAATCCCGTGACGGGCGTCGGCGCGCCGTCGTACACGTCCGGGGCCCACGTGTGAAACGGGACGGCCGCGACCTTGAACGCGAAGCCGACCACCAGCAGGCCGAGGCCGGCGAGGAGCATCGGATTCCCGACCAGGTCGAGCATGCCCACCTGCGCGCCGATGAGCGTGAGATTGGTGGTGCCGGTGGCCCCGTACAACAGGGCGATGCCGTACAGCAGGAAGCCCGAGGCGAACGCGCCGAGCAGGAAGTACTTGAGCCCGGCCTCCGCCGCCCGCGGGCTGCGCCGGTCGATCGCCGCCATCACGTAGACGCCGACGGACATGGTCTCGAGCCCGAGGAAGAGCACCATCAGGTCCGCGGCACCCCCCATCAGCATCATGCCGAGCGTGGCGAACACGAGGAGCAGGTAGAACTCGGGGACGAGCAGCCGCTCGCGCTCGAGGTACTGCGGCGAGACCAGCACGGTGACGCCCGCGGCGCCGAGGAACACCAGGTCGGTCACGAAGCGGTAGTCGTCGACGGCGACCATGGAGGCGAGGCCCTCGACTCCCGCGCGACGCCACCACAGCCACCACACGGCGGCCGCGGTCGTGGCGAGCGCGAGGCCCGTCGTCCAGGCGGCGAGGCGCAGGTCCGACGCGGTGCGGTGCCGCCACCCGACGAGAAGCAGCAGCACCACCGACCAGGCGGTGAGCACCAGCTCGGGCAGCAGCGCGAGCGCCAGGTCCGCTGGCGACGTCAGGTCGAGGTTCACTGGCGCACCGGCGTCGTGTCGGGGATCGCCGCGCTGGGAGCCGCGCCCCGCACCGGCCCGGCGTCACGCCGCACCTGTTCCACCAGCCGCTGGGCAGCGGGCTCCATGCGGCGCAGCAGGGGGCGGGGGTACACGCCCACCCACACGATGCAGGCGAGGAGCGGCGCCAGCACGGCGGCTTCCCGCCACGACAGGTCCGGCAGGCGCTCGTTCTCGGCCTTGTCCAGCGGATTGAACAGCACCCGCTGCAGGGCGGGCAGCAGGTACATCGCCGCGACGATCACGCCCGTCGCCGCGATGATGGTCGGCACGGGATAGATCGGGAAGGCGCCCACGAGCACGAGGAACTCGCCCACGAAGCCGTTCGTCCCGGGGAGGCCGATGGACGACAGCGACACGATGACCAGGGCGGTGGAGAGGAGCGGCACCACCCGCGCGATCCCGCCGAACGCCTCGATCAGGCGGGAGTGCCGCCGCTCGTACAGCATGCCCGCCAGGAAGAACAGCGCGCCCGTCGAGATGCCGTGATTGAGCGTGATCAGCATCGCGCCCTGCACGCTCTGCACCGTCAGCGCCCAGATCCCCAGCATCACGAAGCCGAGGTGGGCCACCGAGCTGTAGGCGATGAGCTTCTTGAAGTCGGGCTGGACCATCGCGACGAGGCCACCGTACACGATACCGATCAGCGACAGCCCGACCACCACCGCTTGCACCGTCGGGTGCAGGGCCACGCCGGGGAAGAACGGCAGGGCGAACCGCAGGAAGCCGTAGGTCCCCATCTTCAGCAGCACGCCCGCGAGGATCACCGAGCCCGCGGTGGGCGCCTCCACGTGGGCGTCGGGCAGCCACGTGTGGAACGGGAAGATCGGTACCTTGATCGCGAACGCCAGTGCGAACGCGCCGAAGAACCACCAGGCCAGGGGCCCGAGGCCGGCGAGGTGCGCGAACAGGTGCGCGTACGCGAACGAGTAGGTGCCCGTGACGCGGCCCACCACGACGTACAGCCCGACGATCGCCACCAGCATCAGCAGCGAGCCCGCCATGGTGTACACGAAGAACTTGATCGCCGCGTAGATGCGGTTCTCGCCGCCCCACACCCCGATGAGGAAGTACATCGGGATCAGCATGACTTCCCACATCACGTAGAACAGGAACAGGTCGGTGGCGACGAACACCCCGATCATCCCGGTCGTGAGCACGAGCAGCAGCTGGTAGTACGCCCGCTCGAGGCGCGTGATGTACGCGTAGCTGCCGAGCACCGACAACGGCACCAGCAGGGTGGTCAGCATCACCAGGAGCAGCGAGATGCCGTCCAGGCCGACGGTGAAGCGGATACCCCAGCCGGCGATCCACGGCCGGTCGGCGACGAACTGCATCCCCGCCCCGGGGTCGAACCGCCACCACAGGGGCACGGAGAGGGCGAACTCGACGAGGGTGGCGACGAGGGCGACGTGCCTGGCACGCGCCGCCGGCACGGCGTACAGTGCGGCTGCCGCGACCAGGGGCCACGCGAGGAGGGCGGGCAGCACCCAGTGGTCGTACATCGGTCAGCTCCCCACCGCGCGCAGCACCACGACCACCCCGATCACGAAGACCACGACGTAGAGGCCGACCTCGCCCGTCTGCAGCCAGCTGCCGATCCAGCCGAGGCCGCGGGAGAGCCGCGCCGCCCCGTTCACGCCCGCCCCGTCCACCACACCCTGATCGAGGAAGCGCCACAGGAGGTTGCGCGACACCCAGGTCAGCGGCCGCACGATCACGGCGTCGTACAGCTCGTCGACGTACCATTTGCGCCACAGGAGGCGCCCCAAGCCCCTCTCGGGGCGCGCCAGCCGCGCGGGGACGAGGTCGGCCGGCTTGAGGAGGCGCCACGCGGCGAGGATCCCGACGAGCGCGATCGCGACCGCGATGCCGACGAGCGTCAGCTCGGTGCCGTGCTCGAGGTCGGCCTCCGGCAGGAATCCGGCAGCGCCCGCCGTCACGGGCGCGAGCCAGTGGTGCAGCCACTGGCCGCCCCCGACCAGCGCCGGGAGGTTGAGCACGCCGCCCACCAGCGACAGGAGCCCCAGCACCAGGAGCGGGCCGGTCATCACCCACGGGGCCTCGTGCAGGTGCGGCTCGGCCTTCTCGCCGGTGCGGTTCGGACCGTGGAACGTGTACAGCATCATCCGCGTCATGTAGAACGCCGTGAGCAGCGCCGCCACGGCGCCGCAGCCCCAGAACAGGTACCACAGCGGCGCGTCCTGCCCCCGCGCGAACGCCGCCGCCAGGATCTCGTCCTTGGAGAAGAACCCCGCGAAGGGCGGGATGCCCGCAATGGCGAGCGTCGCGATCCACATCAACGCGAAGGTCCACGGCATGTGCCGGCGCAGGCCGCCCATGTTGCGCATGTCCTGCGGGTCCTCGTGGGTGTGGGTCGCGTGCAACGCGTGATGCATCGCGTGGATCACGCTGCCCGACCCGAGGAACAATAGGGCCTTGAAGAACGCGTGCGTCGCCAGATGGAAGATCCCGGCCGCGTAGGCGCCGGTGCCCACCCCGAGGAACATGTACCCGAGCTGCGAGACGGTGGAGTACGCCAGCACCCGCTTGATGTCCCACTGCTTCAGCGCGATCGTCGCGGCGAACAGCGCCGTGAGGGCGCCCACCCCGGCCACCACGGCACTCGACACCGGCGCCATGGCGAACAGCACGTTGGTGCGGGCCACGAGGTAGACGCCGGCGGTCACCATGGTGGCGGCGTGGATCAGGGCCGAGACGGGGGTCGGGCCCTGCATCGCGTCGGGGAGCCAGGTGTACAGCGGGATCTGGGCCGACTTGCCCGTGCAGCCGAGGAACAGGAACAGCGTGATCGCCGTGACGACGGGGCCGCCCAGGGCGAGGTCCGCCGGCGCCCGCTCGAACACGGTGGCGAAGTCGAGCGCCCCGAGATGCCGCCACAGGAGCAGCATCGCGGCCAGGAACCCGACGTCGCCGATGCGGTTCACGATGAACGCCTTCTTGCCGGCGTCCGCGTTGACCTTTTCGCCGAACCAGAACCCGATCAGCAGGTAGCTGCACAGCCCGACGCCCTCCCAGCCCACGAACAGCACCGGGAAGTTCGCGCCGAGCACCAGCACCAGCATGAAGAACACGAACAGGTTGAGGTACGCGAAGTAGCGGGCGTACGCGGCGTCGGCGCGCATGTACCCGACGCTGAAGAGATGGATCAGGGCGCCGACGCCCGTCACCACGAGCATCATCACGGCGGAGAGCTGGTCGAGCTGGAACGCGACGTCCACGCTGAGGGCGCCGACGGGCATCCAGGTCCAGTACCGCACGATCTCGGGCGCCGCCTCGCCGTGGCCCATCCCGGCCACGATCCATGCGGCCACGGCGAACGCCGCGGCGAGCACGCCGACCCCGACGGCGGACACGGCGCCCTTGGTCGCCGGGCGGGCGAGGGCGAGCGTGCCGTTCACCAGGAACCCGGCGAGCGGCAGCGCCGGGACCAGCCAGAGGAAGTCGGTCGGGTGCCCGGTCATCAGCCCTTCAGGAGGTGGATGTCCTGCAGGTTCACCGTCTCCTGGTGGCGGTAGATGGCGAGGATGATGGCGAGCCCCACCGCCGCCTCCGCCGCCGCCACCGCCATCACGAAGAACACGAACACGTGCCCGGCCACGCCGAGCTGCTGGGCCAGGGCGATGAACGTGAGGTTCACGGCGTTGAGCATCAGCTCCACGCACATGAAGATCACGATCGCGTTGCGGCGCACCAGCACGCCGGCGACGCCGAGCGCGAACAGGATGGCCGACACGGTCAGCGC
>Ga0068993_10000058_pt1 | contig 11213 bp, 15 predicted proteins | sample Browns_ThreeSqC__FD_62347 | JGI IMG/M metagenome (GOLD analysis project Ga0068993, IMG submission 62347) | Wetland microbial communities from the San Francisco Bay, California, USA, that impact long-term carbon sequestration - Browns_ThreeSqC_D1 | ecosystem: Environmental > Aquatic > Marine >... | reverse complement strand
TGTAGCATCCGGGTTTGTATGGCATCCATATTGGTGTTGTCATAGGGCGTCACCAGAAGCTCCTCAGCCTTGGCTATCCAATCAATGACCTGCTCAATGGTCATCACAAATTCGGGTATTACCACCCGGTCAGGCATGACGTAATTTTCAAGCGTTGGACGTTTCATCATTGTCTGTGTTTGGTGTTTGAATCTCATATTTGCCGCACGCTGGCCAGTTGGCCCGGTGATCCGTTTTTGGGCCGTTGCTGTCACCCCTGAAAGAACATTTGAAATACACCTTGGCGTATTTCTTCCTTATCAAGTGTTTGCACTCTTTGCACCTGGCGCCCTCCGGGCCGGCGCCGCATCTGGTGACCATCGGGTTGTTTATATAGCTCCCGTCCCGGTTGCGAGCTCGTGGGTGCTTTCTGATCGTCTCCGGGTCAATCGGGTTGCCGAAAAGGTCAAGGATTGGGTTGCTCACGGTCGTACTTTTTAAAAAGCTTATTGAATTCAGGGACGATCACATTTTTAAAAGTTTCCATGCTGTCCTGTAGCTCAATGTGGGTATCTACCAGGCGTTTTTTATCCGCTTTGCTCAACTCCCTCAACCCTACAGACCCCATAGTATCGCCGACGCAACCGTGCACCGGTGGGTCGCCGTAGTCGCCGGTACAAACATTCTGGCCAGAGTAAACCGGGTCAGTACACTCAACAAAAAACTCCTTTCCGCACGCCTGGCAATTGCAGACACGCATGTACTTCAAAAAGTCCTCACCGAAATACGCTTTCCCGGTTTTTTTGCCGATCCTGAAATGAGGATCACCGATCTCATAACAAGGCGCCCCGAACACGTCATAGTAGACCGGCTCCCCGAGGATCTCAATTTGGTACAAATAATTGTTTTTCATTATGAATTGTGTTTGGTTTTAAAACATAGGGGCGCTCAATCTTCGCTACTCATGCCCTTCCATCCTTTAGCTCTTTCCGTGCGAATGGGTGCACTATGGAAAGCCAACAACCTAAGAGCACTTTCGCCGCAATTCAGCCCCTCGCGCCCCTTACTTGGGTGGTTTTATTTTTCTGGCAATTCCTGCCAGATCATTTTAGTGTGCCAGGTGGTTTTAGCATACCTGACGGTCGCCCCGATCCACTTCTTCCGCATGGCCTCTTGAATCTTGCTCGCTTCAATGCCGGCGTTGTAAAGCACCGACACGTCAGTAATGATTGCGCTGTTCGACGTGTCCGGCGTTGTCGTCAGGATAAACCGGGATTGCTCACTACTGGCGCAGAGTTTGCAGGTGGTTTCCCCTGGCTCTGGCGCCGTCTCATAGCCGTAGGCCTCAAGGCCTTTGCCGGCGTTGAGTTCCCGGCAAGTCTGTTCGACCATTGATTTGTCTGAGTGGTCAGTTCCATGCAATACCCGGCCGATGTTGTCATACACCGCGAACGATCGGTAAAGCGGTGACCACTTCACGTAAAAATCATTCTTGCTCATCGCTGTTGATTTCAGGTTGGTTTTTAAAAAAAAGATTTGATCTAAGTTCTGCAAAATCGAAACGCCGGACGCCGCCGACCACCGCCCGCCCGTGCTGACAATAATCCATGTACCAGCACCGGCCGTACCCGCTGGAAAAGCCACCCTCACACGTCACTTTGTCGGCCTTGGGCGCGTAAATCATATCAAGGTGCACCGTCTCGACCAGCGGCTTGACAAATTTGGTGAAATCCTCCTCGACCAGTTGCATCACTACCAGGCGCACAATAGGCCGTTGGAAACGCTTCTCAACGACCACGTACACAAACGGAAGGATTTCACCCGTTGACTCCCAATGCATCCACGGATAGAATACCGATTGCAGGTATTCCTCCTTTGCGTATTTGAAGTCCCACACTCCACTGATGCTTTCAGTATATTTCAGGTCTGCAATTACCCTATCAGTGCCGGCGACGTCCATGGCCCGGTAAAGGTCATCCAGCGTTGCCATATCATACACCACGTCAGGCAGTACGTCAAGGTTTAAAGGGCCGTAGTAATCCGCTTCACCGTGCACCACATAGTCAGGCGTTTCATACCTTAGCCAGTGAAACGCCTTGCCCAGGCTGTTCGGCTTGGTTTGCACGTAAAACCGGGCGTCATCGCCCTCAGCGGTGAAGTCCTCAATGATCTCAAGCGCCGGGCCGGCCGGCGTGCCTATGATCATCTGTTGGGCCTCCTCCAACGTGGCCGCCGCGCCGATAATATCAGGCTCCTCGAAAAACAAGGGCCGGACGTGGCTGGCGTGCCCGCGTATTACGTTGATCGTTTCCTGCTTTTTTCTGCCGACCAGTTCCTTCTCGGTTTTGCCGGCGGTGTCCTTGAATCCGAAAACGTACCCTTCAAACAGGTTGCCGTCGCGGAGCGCCGCTTCGTTTTCGATAAGGGGTTTAAAGTGCCGGGAAAGGTCAAACATCCGCGGGCAGCGGAGGTACAACGCCAGGCGGGAAGGACTGTAATACTGTTTATCCTTCTTCGGCTTTCGCCGCATCATAGTCGGCGCCGTTTTTCTTCTCAGGTTGTTGTTCATCGCTATTTGTGTTTGGTGTTACTTTTGCCTTTTTGGCCGTTCACGGGCGCCTCAATCGCTTTTTCCTCCTTGGCCTTTAATTCCATATAATGCTCCAGGAGAAGCCCGCGAAAGGTTTGAAAATCATCATCGAGAAGCCCTTCCTTTTTCGCCTCATCAAGAAGCGACGGGCCTTCAAGGTGCAGGGTGTTCCTGTCAGTGTAGTCGCTGATCTTGCCTTTATACAATTCCAGCACCTCAATTGACCTGGCCAGCAATTGTTTTTTGGCTTCAACTTCCTGCATGGCCTCCACGGAATTGAGGCCCGTGGGTTTATACTCGCCCTTTTTGAAAGGATCGCGGTTGAGGCCACGGCCGAAACGCCGGCCAAGCTTTGCGACCGCATTGGTAAAACAATCACTAATCAGGTGGGGCATGGCGCTTTCGAGGGCGTTGGTGTACTTGGCGTCGTAGTCGCTTGGCTTGCTGTTCGCCTTTTGTTGGATCATGACGGCGCCGGCGCCGGAAATGGTCAACCAGGTTTGAAAAATCGGATGCCAGTAAAGCACATCAATGGCGCCGGTCACCTCATTGGCTATCGTGTGCCAGCGGAAATTGACGGTTTGGAAAGCCCCAAATACCTTCATTACTTCCGTTTCCAGGATGTCAATGGGGATGTAATAATGAGGCCGGTAGGTGCCGTCCGTGTTCTTGTATGTGATCCTCTCGCGCACACTGATGTGCTCTATAGGCGGCGGCTCCTCCAATAGCTTATTGAAGTTTTCCAGTTCGAGAAGAAACATGCGGTGAGCATCCGGATCTAATGGCCGGAGGGCGCCAGCGGGCGCCGGGTGAGTTGGTTGTGTGGTCATCGCTAATTGTGTTTGGTTGTAATAATTTCCAAATATACTAAATTTTGTAGTAATTACCACCAATACACACAAAAAAAAAGGCGGCATTTTCGGCCGCCTTTTAAAATCCCCTGTCTAAGTTACATTTTTGAACCGGGTGAAGGTTCTAATGCCTCTTTTAGTGCTTCGTTCTGCGCCTTGATCGTTCTTGCTTCAACCAGTTTTAGCTCAAGGCGCTTTTGTTCCAGTTGAAGCAATTTCTCAAGGACTGCTTTAAGCTTAAACTCTGAGACTGCCATTACATAAACTGTTTATTTAGTTAAGAATTACAACACATTGCCCACCACTCTTTCAGTGTGACAGGGGGGGAGGTATCACCTGATGATGAGCATTCTTTTAAAAAGGCTTGGTATCTCAAATAGTCATTCCATGTTGGATATTTACCAATATCTTCATACGAAATGTCTGCCAAGCCTTTAAGACTTTTGGCGGTAGTGCCTTGAATCGTGCCTTGAGTTGAAAGGGTGGTTTTATCGCGGGGCGTGGGTTGTCTTTTTACGGCCTTGTTGGAGTCAAGTAGATAAGCTGCCAAAAAACATGACATAGAAAAGATCGACAATAATATCAAAATTAATACTCCCATCAAAATTATATGTGTTAAGAAATATATCTTTTTTATAACAATTGAATTTTCGGCAATACATTATTGGAAAGAGAATCAAGGTCGTCATTCATATAGGCGTCAATTAGTTCAAGGGTGTGCTTTAATCCAACCGCGAAAGATGCCGCCCGGTTGAGTGCCCGCATTTTGGCAATGTTGCCCGCTTGCTCCTCGATGTGATTATCCCACCAATCCCCTGCTCTCCTCAACTTCCCCTCATATACTGGCATCTGCTGTCGGCCGACGCTTTTGTACCCTACAATTATTTTTGTCCTTGCGTCTTTCTCCCTGATTAATTTGGTGCCGGCCGTCTTGAGTTCAACACAAAGGCCGTAAAACCCACAATGCGGGTCATAAACCTCAAAATCGTGCCAGGCACGGCGCTTGTTCACCGCGTTCATTTTCCCGGCTTGCGCCTTAGATAGGTTACTGCCAGCCAGGTCTACCCGGTACTCCGAGTTTTTATAATACAGGTTCATGTAATAAGACACCAGCTTCTGCAGCCTGTATTCTTTAACAGGCTCTACCCCGGTTAAAAAAGCCTTTCTCCGGCGCTCAAGCGGCATAAGACCCGCGATCATCATTTCCTAATACCTTTTAATTACCCAATAAACAAAAGCCACTGAGGCGGCTAAAACAAGCCCCAGGAGCACGTCAAAAAGAAACCAGGCCAGGCCCGAAAAATGAAGTACCAGGCGAACAAACCAAACGTCAATGATCGTCAACCTGGCATACTCGTTTTTCCCTGCATTGCGGCCGGCGCCCCGTGGCACGAACATTTTCTTTCTGAAAAAGTCGTGTAGCCAGTGCTCAAGACGTGTAGCACGGTAAACCAGCACCGTGTCAACAATTTTGATGCTGCCAGGAAGATCCTCGTCGATGTTGTCACGCCGGCGCTCTGGCTTGTTACTGATCCCTATTTTGTATTCACCAGCCAGCCAGCCAAAGGTGACCAGGCGCCAGAGGGCGCCTAAAACAGTCCACCGGTTTGGTACCCGCTTCATGAGGTACACATACCTTTTGTCATAACGTCTATTCAATTTCCCGATCATTCATATAGGTTTTTTCAAGCCTTTCGTCAACGGTGCTCGTTAAAAGCTCCGCATATACCTGTGTCGTCCTTATTGAGTTGTGCCCCAATATTTTGCTGAGGGCGTGAAGGTCTATCCCGTCATTGAGCAAGGCCATAGCGCACGTATGCCGGGCCGTGTGCGAACTTATGTTTTTTTTGATGCCGGCCTTTTTAGCCACCAATTTTATCAACGTGTTGTAGTTGCTGGTGTCATATCCCCCAAAAACAAACTCCTCGTCATGCTTGCCCCCAAGTAGAGGCATTATCAAGGTTTCAGGCCGGCCGCTGAACATGGCGTAAAGGGGCAAATCAATCTCCGTGCCTTTTTTTCTGGTTTTTCGGGGCGTTTTCCTTAGCCTCAATCCCTTTTCAGTGCGGTACAAGTGCTTTACCTGCAAAAGCTTGGTATCACTTATTCTAAGGCCCGTGAAGCACGCAAACAGGAAACGTCTGGTTTCCCTGTGTTGCGCCGGCGGCAATTCATTGCTGTCGAAAAGATTAGATATTGCCCCTACCTCCTCCTTTGTCAGGTAGAGCCTTTTCGATTTAAACCGCTTGACCGTATAGGCAATGAATGGATTTTCCTTTATCTTCTCATCTTCAACAGCCAGGGCAATGTAGGCTTTGAAGAAATCAATAAGGTTTGAGACGTAATTTCTTCCGAGGCGCCCGTGCCCCTTTTTCTTTTTCTGGCTCAAAAGCCATTTTTCAAAGGCTGAAATGAACGGCCTGTTCAATTGTGCAAAACGAAGGCCAGGTTTAAACTCATTGAGATATGTAACCAATAGCCGGTGAGTTACCTTTGAACTATCTTCAAGGTCTGTCCTGTTTTTTATCTGGCTGATAATGTAGTCAGTCACCGTCTGCGATGACTGCTCAAGGTGGGCTTTAACGTCGGCGGCCGTTGGAGATACCCCCAAGGATTCAGCCTGAGCGTAATACGAAAAGGCCTTTAGTTTTTTGCCGGAAAGCGTCACGTTGATGTTGATTGAATCGGAGTGCCCGCGTACAACCTGATTTTTGTCATCCCACTGCTCAGGCTTGACATAATAGCCGGTTGAGTGGTACTTTGCAGGGCGACCGGAAACGTAAATTCTCAACTGGATCAACCCGCGCCCGTCATTGGACGGGCCTTTTCTGGCGTGCACAAATTTGAGTGTCAGCATGGCGGTACAATATTGGTACAAATGTCAATATGACCATCCAGTGCAAACCAGTATTAACTACAACTTTTCACCGTGGTCATTCCAAATATTACAAATATAATCATGAATGACTACAGTTAAAAACATTTACAATAGTTAAACTACATTTAAAGTATTGCCCCGGAAAGCCAGTATTTTCAACCCTTCCAGCTTGCCAGATCATTACGGTACAACGCCGGTACAATATACCGCTAGAAAAGAATATTTCAAAGAACTTTATTGCTCAACTTGGGTTCCCGTCAACCTTGGGTTTATTAGCCATTACAAAATGATCCTCAAGATTTGCTATTGACTTCCTTAAAGCTTCTGCCCCGTTCATGCCTGGCGTCTCGTCGATGAGCTGTATCACACCGCATAACGCCTGAGTAAGGCATAGGCGCAAAATTTCAGCACCGGCCTTTGACAGGGTGCCGTCCTCCTTAAAGCAAATGGATAAAATCCAATCAGGCGCGTTCCCGAAAAATGAGGTATACTCATTGACGTAAAACCGCATGAGTATAGGATCATATTCGCATAAGAACTCCCCAATCACATCCATCCTAAACTTTTTGGTGTTATCCATTTTTGCAAGCGTCTGGGTGGATTCCGAGACGCAAGTCTTCCCGCAACTCGGAGGGGTAAATTAATACTTGTTTCCCGAATTTGTACGTCCTGACGACAGGGCGCCCGTCCTGGCGTACCTTTCGCCGGTACTGGTCAAAGGTTGTGCGCGGTATGCCGCACAACTCACACACCTTTTCAAGGGGTACTGGAAGCTCACCAAATGACGAGGTTTGTGCCCGCTGTAGCGTTTCGTCAATGGTGCTCAATTTGTCCAAAAATTCCGTCACCGTCTCATCGCTCAAGAGGGCCACGGTTTGAAGTCCTTTGCCTATCATGAGAAAATCTTTTTCATGTCTGCCGGCCGGTAGGTAGAGGGCTTTATTATTTTCCCAAACTGGTTCTTAATAAAGAACCGGCCGAATTTAGAGTAGACCTTATGCCTTATACCGGTGTTTGCGGTAAACCTTTGAGCCTCCTCTTGTGCGTGCACCACACTGACGCAAAACTTGGTCATATTGCTTTGGTGAACCTCCTCATATATGGCATCAAAATCGCTGGCCAGGCCGGCCTCGATGATGCCGCCAGACACCACGTATTGCAGGTCAGCGTATTCCTTGGCGATCTTCAAAATGTCTCCCTCGATGAGGGCTTCCTTTACCTCTTTCAACTCCTCCTCTATCAACATTATCCTGGTTTTGATAACCGCCGCCGACGGCACACTTGGCTCGTCAGCAATATGGGCGCCGAAGCCTTTTGCCCATTGAAGTACAAGCTTCTCTCTTTTGTCCATGAGATTTTAATAAAGAAAAGCAGAGGGGTAGCCTCTGCCTCTCTTGATGAAAAAAACACCTAAAACCTTTAGCGATACTCGTGGAATTAGGGCGGCGTATTACCGCCGCCCTTGTTATAACCCCAAAAAACCAAATATATTGAAGATAACATTAGTCCCAAAGAGGCGCCGAGGCGCCACTGAAATAATCCCATGAAAAAACTATGACGACCTATAATTTGGTAACATCCTTCCTCTATGATGCGGTAAAGATAGTAATTATTACAGTAAGATCAAATACTAAAAGGTTACTTTTTTCATCACATTCAATTAAAATAGGCGCCGGTTACCCGGCGCCCTCAAATCAAACAATTCAAAACGTCATATCAAAAAGGCAAATCATCGTCTGCCGTCACCGTCGGCTCGGCTTGTTCAGTTGATCCTGTCGGCGTCACGGGGTTGGTTACCCATGCCGGCACGGCTGAGTTCTGGCCGTTGCCGTTGGCTGGCGCCTCATTGTTCTTCCTGTTTATCACCCTGGCGTAATTGACCACTATCTTGGTGGTATAACGGGTATTCCCTTCCTTGTCCTGCCATTGTTCAGTAGTAATTTTGCCCTCAACGTAAACAGTGTCACCTTTGTGGAAAGAGGCATGAATTTTTTCAGCCAGGTCTTTCCAGGCGACGATGTTGTGCCACTCAGTTTTTTGCTCCCACTCACCTCCACGCTTGAAAGACTCGGACGTGGCCAGTGAAAAGGTACTCAACACCGTGCCATTTTCCAAGGTGCGAGTTTCAGGGTCTTTGCCCACATTGCCTACCAGAATAACTTTGTTGATCATCGGTAAAAGGTTTGATGTTTAAAAATATCCTATCCGCGGAGCACCGCGTTAAAATCAAAAATCGCCTGTGTCTCTTGGGAGCGTATAAATTGCTCCTCTGTAACTAACTCCTCTCCCGTCTCCTCCACTATTTGCCGGTACTTTTCTTTCCACCCTACTCGCAAGGCCTCTGCGTCCTTTTCAGGGCACTCGCTGCCGGAAAGGCCCAACCCCTGCTCTAGGGTCTTTACGCGCACCAGAGCCGGCCGTGAGCCGCCAGAAGGGGCTTGCCGGCCTAAAAGGAACTTTCGTTCAACATCCTGCAAAATCTTGATCGTTTTGTCGATCTGCTGAATGTTTGGCGCCTTACCGTTGGCCGGCTTTTCCAAGTTGCTCTCAGAGATCCCGGTCGCCACGAGCCCGCGCTGGTCAGTGTATTCCAGAAACCAGTTCATTACCACATCGGCCGTGCTGTCTCCGTAAAACTCGCGCCCGTACTGGCCACTAAGGCCGGCGGTGACGGTGTATTTTATCTCGGCAATGGTCAGGTAGTAATATTCCCGGAAAATCATCTGACAAAGCAATTGGATTTGAGCCGCGTCAAGGGCTTTCTTTTCCCCTTGTGACCGGTTAATATCACTGAGCACCTTGGCCAGGGCCGCATAGCATGTAGACTCACCCCTGTATTTTTTGATCGTGGCCAGTGTAGGGAAAGCCTCAACGTTCATCGCTTCCATCATTGAACGCGGAGCTACCAGCTTGCTCATAAATTCCTTGGAGACAACCAAGGAGAGTTCTGCTTTGGCCACGTCAAAACGCCCCGCATTTATCAAGGCTGGCCAATGCGAGTGTTCGGGCCGGTCGGCGTGCTGCTCAACCAAGGGCTTCGTCAACGCGCCGCCAGTCGTATTCACTGACGCGCCTGGCGCCGGTATACTCTCCGGCTGCCTCTGCTGCATTGAGTTTTGTAATTGCATCGGTAATTCTATTGAAGTGTGAAATAAAGTTGCTTGGTAAAAATTCCTTTGCAAACCATTCCTTCCCGAGGCGTAGGTACCCCTCAAAGAACGGTGTCAATACATTGTCACAAAAGCCTTGCGGGTCATTGCTGTAGTCTTGGCCGGCGACCTTGGCACGTTCGACAAGCCACTTCACCAGGTTTTTCCAATTGCCGCCTTCCTTGCCCCGGATGATAACCCGGACGTCCGCTTCCGTCACTTCCTGGCAGAGCTTGGCATTAAGCTCAAGGAATTTACGCCGATATGCAAAAAACACCGGTATGCCGGCTTGTGTGAGGGTGACTTTTCGTTCTGCAGGAGGCCTTGCCGGTGCCTTTTTGCGCTTTGGCTTGGGCGCCTGATGCGGTTGCGAAAAAAGGGTTGCCGAAGGCTCAACCGGTTTTCCGTTAGGAAAACTGATAGTAGTCTCTGCTTCCTCTGTAGTCTCTGTGTTGTAGAGGTTGGTGAGTTCACCATCTCCAAACGGCTTTCCCGTGGTGAGTTCACCATCTCCAAATTTTTGGGCTGGCTTCTCCGTGGCTTCAAGGGCTGCAATCGGGGCGTACTCGTTGCCCACCTTGGCCACCGTGTCAAACTCCTCAACGGCCTCAAGGCTTGGCCAGGTGTAGGCCCGCAACACGTTTACGTCAATGTCGATCAGTTGACGCCAGTTTTTGCTGGTCAATTTGTTTCCCGCCAGGTGCCGGCCGTGGTGCTCATGGTATACGTGCACAATGCCCCGGTATTGTAGCAAGGCCAGGGCGTCCCGCACCTGCTCGGCGGTGACGCCAAAATGGTCGGCAAGGTCAGCGGTCGATCGTTCGAGCATGTTGCCTTTGAACCGCTTTTCATAGCCGGTCACGGCGCCGGCTTCGTTCCTTATTACCTTGGGCCGATACCAATAGACTATTTCAGAGAGGATGTTTACCGCCAGGAGGTGCGGGTATCTACCCCGCTTCGTGCGGTAAGTAATGGTTTTGAACCAGGTTGGAGGAGTGACATTTCCTGTCAATTGCAGGGCCGTCATTTCCTGAACCGTTTCAGGAAGCTTTTTCATGGGTGGTAGTTTATAGGAAAAATAGGCGCGGGAGTTACCCCGCGCCGCCCGTCAGTACGCTTCTGAAAAACTACCTCGATTAACTGCTTTTCATAGGCCTAGATTTTTGGTTTTGCATCGCAAAAAGTTACATCTAGGCAAATGTAATATTTATTTGTAATTATTCCAAAAATTTCAAAAAAAATTAGTCTCCTTCATCCGGGCGTAAAATTTTACGGTACGCCAAGAATTTTTCAAGGTTCTCAGAATTGGTCTGGTAGCTTGCCCGCGCCGCTGCGAGCTTTTTTTCCAGCTTTTCCCGTTCTGGATCATCAGATGCCAGGGTTGCCAGCTTGCCCTCAAGGTCATTGATCTCTTGGGCTTTTTCTGATTTGCGGGTACGATAAACAGGTATTTGTTTCTTCACCTTGTCAAATCCGATCTCGGAGACTTGCCCGTAACTGTTTATGTGCCGGATTATCGCCTCTCCGTTGACAAAAATAGTGGTGACATGCTCAGAGGATTCTCGCCTGGTTGATACCGGCGGCGGTGCGGCCTTTTCAGGTTTCTCCTCTGGCGCCGGCGGTTTGACCTCCTCCTCTACCGGCGGCGGTGCGGCCTTGGTAGGATGTGCTTCCTTCAAATCACCTGCCAGGCGTTGATAAATCTCCTCATATAACTCCCTCAGTTCTCTTGCCCCTACTTCCATTTTTATAGGTTGTACCTCTTG
>Ga0068993_10000055_pt1 | contig 11312 bp, 7 predicted proteins | sample Browns_ThreeSqC__FD_62347 | JGI IMG/M metagenome (GOLD analysis project Ga0068993, IMG submission 62347) | Wetland microbial communities from the San Francisco Bay, California, USA, that impact long-term carbon sequestration - Browns_ThreeSqC_D1 | ecosystem: Environmental > Aquatic > Marine >... | reverse complement strand
CGTCGCGCTCAGCGCTGACGGCGGCGAGCCGTTCCTCGAGGACCGGAGCCTCCGGATCCGACTCCGGTTTGGGCTCTGGCTCAGGCTCCGGCTCCTCGATCGCCTCGTCGACCTGCTCGGTGAGCTCCTCGCTCACGACTTCGCCGCCTCTTCGTCGATCACCTCGTAGTCGGCGTCCTCGACGACCTCGTCTTCGTGCGTCGCGCTGCCGTTGCCGCCAGCCTGCGAGGCCGCCTGCGCGGACGCCTGGGCGTAGATCGCGTCGGACAGCGAGCGTGACGCCTCCTGCAGCGCGTCCGTCTTCGCCCTGATGTCGGCGAGATCGCCCGCCTCGACCGCCTGGCGGAGCTCCATGATCCGCCCCTCGATCGTCGAGGCCTCGGCCTCCGGCAGCTTGTCGCGGTGCTCCTTGAGCGTGCGCTCGGTCTGGTACGCGAGCTGCTCTCCTCCGTTGCGCGCATCGGCGAGCTCGTGGAGGCGGTGCGCCTCGCCCGCGTGAGCCTCGGCGTCCTTGATCATCCGATCGACCTCGTCCCCCGAGAGACCGGAGCCGCCCTCGATCCGGATCTGCTGCTCGTTCCCCGTTCCGAGGTCCTTCGCGCTGACGTGGATTATCCCGTTCGCGTCGATGTCGAATGCGACCTCGATCTGTGGCGTGCCTCGCATCGCAGGGGGGATCCCGACGAGCTGGAACTTCCCGAGCGTCTTGTTGAACGCCACCATCTCGGACTCGCCCTGGGCGACGTGGATCTCGACGGAAGGCTGGCTGTCCTCGGCGGTCGTGAAGACCTCGGACTTGCGCGTCGGAATCGTCGTGTTCCGCTCGATGAGCCTCGTGAACACGCCGCCCTTCGTCTCGATCCCGAGTGAGAGCGGGGTCACGTCCAGCAGCAGGACGTCCTTGACCTCGCCCTTCAGCACGCCGGCCTGGATGGCGGCGCCGACCGCGACGACCTCGTCCGGGTTCACGCCCTTGTGCGGCTCCTTGCCGACGAGCTCCCTGACCTTCTCCTGGACGGCCGGCATACGGGTCATGCCGCCGACGAGGATCACGTGCTCGATGTCTGCCGAGGTGAGCCCTGCGTCCGCGAGAGCCTGCTTCGTCGGCTGGACGGTCCGCTCGAGCAGGTCGTGCGTGAGCTCCGTCAGCTTCGCCCGCGTCAGCTGGAGATCGAGATGCTTGGGGCCCTCGGGGGTGGCCGTGACGAACGGGAGGTTGATCTGCGTCGTCATCGTGGACGAGAGCTCGATCTTCGCCTTCTCGGCCGCCTCGTAGAGGCGCTGGAGCGCCATCGGGTCCTGACCGAGGTCGATCCCCTGATCGCGCTTGAACTCGGCGATCATCCAGTCGACGACGGCCTTGTCGAAGTTGTCGCCGCCGAGGTGGTTGTCGCCGTTCGTGGCCTTCACCTCGAAGACGCCGTCGCCCAACTCGAGCACGGAGACGTCGAAGGTGCCGCCGCCGAGGTCGAACACAAGGATCGTCTGCTCCGCGCCCTCCTTGTCGAGCCCGTACGCAAGAGCGGCGGCGGTCGGCTCGTTGATGATGCGGAGGACGTTGAGGCCCGCGATCTTGCCCGCGTCCTTCGTCGCCTCGCGCTGAGCGTTGTTGAAGTACGCGGGGACCGTGATGACGGCGTCGCTCACGGGTTCGCCGAGGTAGGACTCGGCATCCTGCCTGAGCTTCTGCAGGATCATCGCGGAGATTTCCGGGGGCGCGTAGTCCTTGTCCTCCGCCTGCACGCGAACGTCCTGGTTCGGCCCCTGGACGACCTCGTACGGGACGATCTTCATCTCCTCGGAGACCTCGTCGAACTTGCGCCCCATGAAGCGCTTGATCGAGAAGATGGTGTTCTGGGGGTTCGTCACCTGCTGCCGCCGGGCCGGCGCGCCGACGAGCCGCTGGCCGTCACGCCCGAAGGCGACGACGGACGGTGTCGTGCGTCCGCCCTCGGCGTTGGGAATGACTGTGGGCTCGGATCCCTCGAGTACCGCCATGCACGAGTTGGTAGTCCCGAGGTCGATGCCGATCGTCTTTGCCATGTGTGTGCTCCTGTCTTCGTGTGTGCCGTGGTGAAAATCTGAGTCTCACCGTAGCAGATCATGTCGCAGGAGACCATTCGCCCGCTGAGAACACTCAACGCGCATGCGCCTGATGACGGAGAAGGGGATGGCGAGACTCGACCGATCGGTCGTCTCGGGCCGGGTCATCCCCTATCTCGTCGGCCTTATGTTCGTGATCATGACCCTCGGCGCGCTGGCAGTCCGGTTCCTCAGCCCGAACAGCTTCTCCAGCCTCGGCGACGCGTTCTGGTGGTCCGCGACGACCGTGACGACGATCGGGTACGGCGACGTCGTGCCCGCCACTGGGTGGGGTCGCGTGATCGCAGCGGTCGTGATGTTCGCGAGCGTCGCAACGGTGTCGTTCACGACTGCCGTCGTGACGGCGACCTTCGTCGGCTACCAGCGACGCCGTACAGGCCACGAGGCGGAGCGACATCAGGAGCTTCTGGAGAAGCTCGCTCGGATCGAGCAGCAACTCGAGGAACTCGCGGGACGCGTCGGCCAGCGGTAGATCCCGATCAGAACGCCGCCGGTGACGATCAGCGCCGCCCCGGCGACGAGTGTGATGCCGATCCGCTCGAATCGCCGGAGGAAAACCCACGAGAGGGCGACGGGGAGGACGGGCGTCAGGTCATTCCGCGACGCCGGGTCAGGGCACGCAGGGCGCTGGCCGCAGCGGGCTCGGCGAGGACGATCCCCGCCATCATCACGGCGCACCCGAGCCATCCCAACCAGCCGAGCACCTCGTCCGCGAGCAGGACGCCGAACAGCGCCGCGAACGGAGCCTCGAGCGTGAAGACGAGGGCCGCTCTGGCCGCCGTCGTCCGCGCCTGCACCCACGTCGCGATTAGGTAGCCCAGAGCGCCGGCGAACAGGCCCGTCACGAGGAGAGCGACCCAGACGGAGCCGTCGGTCGGCGCCTCGAGCTCGCCGAGCGCCAGAGCGACGACGAGGAAGCCGACGAACGCCGTGACCATCTGCAGGAACGTGAGCGCGCGCGGGTCGTAGCGCGGCGCGAAGCGCTCCATCGCGGTGATCTGGAATGCCTGCAGCACGGCGTTGACGAGCACCAGGCCGTTCCCGAGGAGCGAGCCTCCCGGAGCACCGTTCAGGAGCAGGAGACCGACCACCGCGAGCGCGATTCCAGCCCAGAGCGCGCGCGGCACCGGGGTCCCGAACAGCGCGAGCGCGAGCAGCGGTGTGAATACGACGTAGAGGCCCGTGATGAAGCCGGTGCTCGCGACCGTGGTCCGCTCGAGCCCGGCGGTCTGAAACGCGTAGGCGCCGGCGAGCAGGACGCCGACGAGGATTCCGGCCACCCACCCCGACGAGGGCAGGCGCCGAAGCGAGCTCCAGGCGAACGGCGCGAGCGCAAGCGTGGAGATCGCGAAGCGGACGGCGAGGAACGCGAACAGCGGATACAGCACGAGCGCGTCCTGCACCTGCACGAAGGTGACGCCCCAGATGGCCGTGACGCCGACGAGGGCGAGAAGGGGGCCGGGTCGCCGCACCGGGCGGATTCTCTACGCTCTCCGGGTGACCGTCACCGACACGCTCGGCCGGCCGCTTCGCGACCTGCGTATCTCGGTTACCGACCGCTGCAACTTCCGTTGCGTGTACTGCATGCCGCGAGACGTGTTCGGCCGCGACTACCGCTTCCTCCCGCGCCGCGAGCTGCTCACGTTCGAGGAGATCGAGCGCGTCGCGAAGATCTTCGTGGGTCTCGGCGTCCGTAAGCTCCGGCTGACCGGCGGTGAACCGTTGCTCCGGCGTGACCTCGAGGACCTCGTCGCACGACTCGCCCGGCTCGGCGCTCTCGACCTCACTTTGACGACGAACGCCTCTGTGCTCGACGAGAAGGCGGCCGCGCTCGCCGCGGCCGGCCTCACCCGCGTAACGGTGAGCCTCGACTCGCTCGACGACGACGTGTTCCGGGCGATGAACGACGTCGACTTCCCTGTCTCGCGCGTGCTCGCGGGGATCGACGCCGCGGCCGACGCCGGGCTCCCGGTGAAGATCAACGTCGTCGTCAAGCGGAATCTCAACGAGGGGTCGATCGTGGAAATCGCCCGACACTTCCGCGGAACCGGCCACACGGTGCGCTTCATCGAGTACATGGACGTCGGGGCGACCAACGGCTGGCGGCTCGACGACGTCGTTCCGGCCGCCGAGATCGTGGATGCGATCGCAGCCGATTTCCCGTTGGAGCCCGTGGAGCCCGCATATCGCGGCGAGGTCGCCCGCAGGTACCGCTACGTGGATGGCGCGGGCGAGATCGGGGTCATCGCGTCCGTGACGCAACCGTTCTGTGGCGACTGCACTCGCGCTCGGCTCTCGGCCGACGGAAAGCTCCACACATGCCTCTTCGCCGTGCGCGGGCACGACCTGCGCGCGATCCTCCGCTCGGGCGACGCGGACGACGAGCTCGACCGGGCGATCCGGTCGGTGTGGGAGCGGCGCACCGACCGCTACTCGGAGATCCGCACCGAGGAGACCTCTCGGCTGCGGAAGGTCGAGATGTCGTACATCGGCGGCTGACGCCTTCTTGAGCGCTTCTTGAGCACCTGCGCGCACGCTGTGCGCGCAACGACTCCGGGAGGATGACATGGACGGACTGGCGCCGCGGCTCGCCGCCTGTGGCCTTCTCGCGCTCACCCTCGTGCTCACGCCGGCAGCGCCCGCTGCGACGAGTCAGACAGCTCCGGCGATCGCGTACACGTGCGAGCTCGGGCGCGACCTCGACGTCTGCGTCATGAACGGCGACGGAACGGGGCGCCACCGGCTCGTCGGCACACGGGGGCTCGACGTCGGCCCACAGTGGTCGCCCGACGGCACGAGGCTTCTCTTCCTCTGCCGCTGGGACTCGAGCAGCGCGAACTACGTCCTTCCCGTACGTGACCTGATCGATTTCGGCCCGGTCGGCTTCGCACGCAACAACGGAGGTGAGGTCTGCATCGCCAACGCCGACGGCACCGGGCTCCGGAGGTTGACGAGCACACGCGCGCGAGCTGCAGCGCCCACGTGGTCTCCCGACGGCACCGAGATCGCCTTTGCGAGCCGCGCAACTCCGGTCGGGGCGCCCAGCGGGGCCGTCGGGATCTTCGTCGTCGACGTCGCAACCGGGAAGACCCGAGTCCTGAGTAGGAACGGCGCAGACGATCTTCCCGCCTGGTCCCCGGACGGCTCACGGATCTCGTTTACACGCAACGGCGCCATCGTCGTGGTACCGGCTGCAGGCGCTCCACGGACGCTCACGCGACCGCGGAGCGGTGACGACCTCGGTCCGTCGTGGTCGCCCGACGGCAGCAGGCTGGCGTTCACCCGGTACACGGAGAACGACGTGCGCGAGACGTGGGTCATGAACGCGAACGGGAGCGCGAAACGGCGGCTCGCGCGCAGTCCTGCGGTGGACGAGCTCGACAGCATCGGGCTCGACTTCACGCCGCGGTGGTCCCCTGACGGAACGCGGCTGGCAGTCACCACCGGACGGGAGACGAAGGCCTCGGGGTGGCTGCGCGTCTCGATCGTCGGGGCGACCGGCGGGGCCGCGCATGAGGCCACTCCGCGAACGTCCCTGCCCCGGGCAATCGGATCGCTCTTCCCGACTTGGTCTCCAGATGGATCGCAGATCACCTTCCTGACCGACTTCGACGGGCGCGACTTCGAGATCCACAGCGTTGCGCCCAACGGAAGCGAGCTGGTGCGGCTCACGAGCGACGCGAGCGAGCAGTTCGAGCCGGGCTGGCAACCGTCCGCCTCGGGATGAGGACTCTCACGGGCGGTAGGGCCGGGAGGCCGGCACGGCGATCCGTTCGCGCCGAAGCAGCCCGCGGCCCGGCTCGACCGCAGTGCCGCTGGCACGCAGGATCATCGCCACGGACACCAGTACGGCTCCTCCCGCAACCACCATCTGGAGCGTGATCGCCTCACCGAGCAGCGTCCATCCGAGCGCGACGGCGACGATCGGGTTCACGTACGCGTACGTCGAGACGAGCGAGATCGGGGCCGCCCGCAGCAGCCAGACGTACGTCGTGAACCCGATCAGGGTGCCCGCGACGACGAGGTAGGCGACGGCGAGGGCCGCGTCCAGCGTCCAGTCCGCCTCGCCGATCTCGCCGGTCAGCGCCGAGAGCGCCGCGAGCACGAGCCCACCGCAGAACGCCACGAGTCCGGCCGACACGAGCGGACGCTTCGGAAGGGGAGCGCCACGGGAGTAGAGCGATCCCGCCGCCCAGCAGATTGCGCTCGCGACGATGACGAGCGCGCCGAACCGGTCGATGGACGCCTCGCCGAACGGGTCGAACAGGAAACCGAGCCCGACGAACCCGAGCGCGATCCCGACGTAGGCGGAGCGCCGAAGCCGGCGACCGAAGAATGCGCGGTCGAAGAGCGCCATCCAGATCGGGATCGACCCCACGATCAGCGCCGCGGTTCCCGCGGGCACGGTCTGCTGGGCCCAAGCCAGCGCGCCGTGTCCGGTGACGAAAAGGAGCCCTCCGAAGACGAAGGCGGCCACGACCTGACGCCGTCCCACGGGATCGCTCTCTCGGTCTCCCCGAGGGAGCGCGAACGCCAACAGGATGCCCCCAGCCACGAGGTGACGGAGCGACATCGCAAGGAAAGGAGGAAGATCCCGCACTGCGATCGCAAGTGCGACGAAGGTCGAGCCCCAGACGAGGTAGATCGTCGCAAGCCCGAGCCAGACCCGAGCGCTGTAACGCGCCGTCATCGGCGGAGGTCGTCCATGCCGGAGGGCCGGCTCAAGTCGACTTCGACGGCGTGCCGATCAAGTGCGCTGATTGGGGGTGACGGTGAGGCGGAGCACGTCGGGGCGGTGGTAGTGACCGGCGGGGTCGAAGCGCTGCCGCTGCTCGCGCAGCCTGGACGCGTCGAGCTCCGCATAGAGGATCCCCTCCTCGCCGTAGAGCGGCCCCGCGAGATACGAGCCGTCGGGCGCGAGGATCGCGCTTCCTCCCCGACCGAGCAGGTCCCGTCCGGCGAGAAGACCTGCGAGCGGAAAGTCCGCTGGGTACGCGGACGTCCTCTGGAAGTGACAGGGAGACACGAGGTACGCCCGCGACTCGCGGGCTATGTGCACCAGCGTCGCCTGCCACTCGTCGGCGTCGTCGGCAGTGGGAGCAAGGTAGATCTCGACGCCCGACTCGTACAGGGAGAAGCGGGCGAGAGGCATGTAGTTCTCGAAGCAGATGAGCCCGCCGATCCGCCCGAGCGAAGTGTCGATGGCCCGAAGGCCGCCGCCGTCCCCCTGCCCCCACACGAGGCGCTCGTGGTTCGTGGGCACGAGCTTGCGGTGACGAAGCGGGAGCGAGCCGTCCGGTGCGTGGTAGAGCAACGTGTTGTAGACCGTGCCGTTGCGCGCCGGCTCGAGCTCGTTCACACCAGTGACGAGCCAGACGCCGTTCTCTCGCGCAATCTCGCCAAGCCGCTCGGCCGCGGGCCCCGGCACCTCGACGCCGGAGTCCGCCAGCAGCGCGAACGCAGGCCTGGCTCCCGGCTCGTCCCAGCCGGCGAGCGCCTTCGCCCACGCCGAGGACGGGTACACGGAGACGAACGTCTCCGGGAAGACGACGAGCTCGGCTCCTTCGCGGGCGGCCTCGGCAGTGACCGCGGCGAGCTTGTCGAGCGTCGCGTCGCGGTCGAAGACCACCGGCTCGGCCTGGACGCAAGCGACGTTCACGGAACGCTTCACGGGGGACGTGATTCTCGCACGCTGCTGCGGGAAGTCCGAACGGCTTTCAGCGAGTGCCCCGATTCAGCAGTATGGGGCGATGGCGACCGTGTCGAGCATGGGCGAGCGCGTGACGATCGACGGCAACGAGGCAGCGGCCTGGGTCGCCTATCGCGCGAGCGAGGTGATCGCGATCTACCCGATCACACCCGCGACCCCGATGGGGGAGCTCGCAGACGCCTGGTCCGCTCAGGGAGTCCCGAATGCCTGGGGCTCAGTGCCGCAGGTCATCGAGATGCAGAGCGAGGGCGGGGCGGCCGGCGCGGTGCACGGGGCGCTGCAGGCGGGCGCGCTGGCAACGACGTTCACGTCGTCGCAAGGGCTCCTGCTGATGCTCCCCAACATGTTCAAGATCGCCGGCGAGCTGACACCGGCGGTGATCCACGTCGCCGCCCGCTCGGTCGCCACCCACGCGCTCTCGATCTTCGGCGATCACTCCGACGTGATGGCCGCACGGTCGACGGGGTTCGCCCTCCTTTGCTCCTCGTCGGTGCAGGAGGCCCAGGATCTCGCGCTCGTCGCGCACGCGACGACTCTCCGAGCGCGAGTCCCGTTTCTCCATTTCTTCGACGGCTTCCGAACCTCGCACGAGTTGAACACGGTGGATCGCCTCGACGAGGACGACCTTCGAGCGATGCTCGAGGACGAGCTCGTTGCAGCACACAGGGGACGGGCGCTCGATCCGGACCACCCCGTGCTCCGCGGCAGTGCGCAGAACCCCGACGTCTTCTTCCAGTCGCGCGAGGCGGTGAACCCGTTCTACGCAGCCGTCTCGACGATCGTGCAGGAGGAGATGGCGAAGCTCGGCGAGCGGACGGGGCGCCGCTACCGCCTCTTCGACTACGCGGGACACGCGGAGGCGGAGCGCGTGCTCGTGCTCATGGGCTCGGGCTCGGGTGCCGCGCAGGAGGCGGTCGCGCGGCTGGTCGCGGAGGGGGAGCGAGTCGGCGTGGTCACCGTACGGCTGTTCCGCCCCTTCGACGCCCCCGCGTTCGTGGCTGCGCTACCGGCGTCGGTCCGTTCCATCGCGGTCCTCGACCGAACGAAGGAACCGGCCGCGCTGGGCGAGCCCCTCTTCCAGGACGTCGTCACGGCGCTCGCCGAGCGACGTGAGGAACCTCCGACGGTGATCGGCGGACGCTACGGGCTGTCGTCGAAGGAGCTCACTCCGGCGATGGCTGCCGCGGCCCTCGTGGAGCTCGAGCGCGAGTCGCCCAAGCGCCGCTTCACCGTCGGAATCACCGACGACGTGACCGGGCTCTCGCTCGAGGTCGACCCGGAGTTCCAGACCGAGGCGGAAGACATCCGAACCGCGGTCTTCTTCGGCCTCGGCGCCGATGGCACGGTCGGCGCGAACCGGAACTCCATCAAGATCATCGCGAACGCGGCAGGCCTCTACGGGCAGGGCTACTTCGTCCTCGACTCCAAGAAGGCGGGTTCGATGACCGTGTCGCACCTTCGGTTCGGGCCGCGCCCCATCGCCTCGACGTATCTCGTGCAGCGGGCCGACTTCGTCGCCTGCCACAACTTCGGGTTCCTCGAGCGGGTGGACGTCCTCGGGCGAGCGAAGGACGGGGCGACGTTCCTGCTCAACGCTCCCTACCCCGCGAACGAGGTCTGGGAGCAGTTGCCGCGCGAGGCTCAGGAGCAGATCGTCGAGAAGGGTCTCCGGTTCTTCGTCGTCGACGCCTCCTCGGTCGCGCGGGAAGCCGGGCTCGGCAAGCGCGTCAACACTGTCCTCCAGACGTGCTTCTTCGCGCTGGCCGATGTGTTGCCGCTCGACGACGCGATCACCGCGATCAAGGACGCGATCCGCTCGACGTACGCGAAGCGCGGCGAGGTCGTGCTGGAGCGGAACTTCGCCGCAGTCGATCGGGCCCTGGAGGGCTTGCGCGAGGTCGACGTCCCGTCGCAGGTCACGTCCACCATGCTCCGGGCCCTCCCCGTGCCCGAGACGGCACCCGCGTTCGTCCGCAGCGTGACCGGAGCGATGATCGCTGGAGTCGGCGACGACCTCCCCGTCAGCGCTCTCCCGGTTGACGGGACCTTCCCGACCGGAACCGCCCAGTACGAGAAGCGCTCGATCGCGACCGAGATCCCCATCTGGGATCCCTCGATCTGCATCGACTGCGCGAAGTGCACGCTGGTCTGCCCGCATGCGGCGATCCGGATGAAGGTGTTCGAGCCCGCCGCGCTCGAAGGTGCCCCCGACGGGTTCCTCTCGAAGGACTGGAAGGCCCGCGACCTCCCGGAAATGCTCATGACCATCCAGGTCGCTCCCGAGGACTGCACGGGTTGCGGCATCTGTGTCGAGACGTGTCCCGCCCACTCGAAGGAGGAGGTCCGGCACAAGTCGATCAACCTCGAGCCGAAGGACGAGCACCTGGAGGTCGAGCGCGAGCGGTTCGAGTTCTTCCTCTCCATCCCGGAGATCGACCGCACTCTCGTCTCGCCCGGAACGGTCAAGGGATCGCAGATGCTCCAGCCGCTGTTCGAGTATTCCGGAGCCTGCGAAGGATGCGGCGAGACCCCGTACCTCAAGCTCCTGACCCAGCTCTTCGGCGACCGCCTCCTGGTCGCCAACGCGACCGGGTGCTCCTCCATCTACGGGGGCAACCTCCCCACGACGCCCTGGGCGACCAACGCGGACGGCCGCGGGCCGGCCTGGTCGAACTCCCTCTTCGAGGACAACGCCGAGTTCGGCCTCGGCATGCGGCTGGCCGTCGATCAGCAGGCGGCCGCGGCGCGTGCGCTCGTCGCCGATCTCTTCCCGGATCTCGCACGGGCGCTGCTCGCGGCCGATCAGACGACCGAGGCAGGGATCGCCGCACAGCGCGAGCGGGTGGCCCAGCTCGAGGCGCGCTGCCGCGAGCTCGAGACTCCCGAGGCTCGGCGCCTGCTCACGGTCGCCGGCGCCCTCGTCCGGAAGACGGTCTGGATCGTGGGCGGAGACGGCTGGGCCTACGACATCGGCTTCGGGGGGCTCGACCACGTCCTCGCCTCGGGGCGCGACGTGAACCTCCTCGTTATGGACACGGAGGTCTACTCCAACACCGGAGGCCAGGCTTCCAAGGCCACCCCGCGTGCCGCCGTCGCGAAGTTCGCGGCAGGCGGCAAGCGAACCAGGAAGAAGGACCTCGGGATGATCGCGTCGGCGTACGGAGACGTCTACGTCGCGCAGGTCGCGATGGGCGCGGACAACCCGCAGACGGTGAAGGCGCTCGCCGAGGCGGACGCCTACCCGGGGCCGTCGCTCGTCATCGCGTACAGCCACTGCATCGCGCACGGCATCGAGATGAAGAAGGGCATGGAGCAGCAGAAGCTTGCGGTGGACACCGGGTACTGGCCGCTCTACCGCTTCGACCCCCGCCATGCGGGCGGAGGAGAGCACCCGTTCAAGCTCGACTCGCGACCACCGAAGCTGCCGGTGACGGAGTTCATGTCGCGCGAAGCGCGCTTCGCGATGCTGTCTCGCGCACGGCCCGCGGATGCCGCAGAG
>Ga0068993_10000050_pt1 | contig 11625 bp, 20 predicted proteins | sample Browns_ThreeSqC__FD_62347 | JGI IMG/M metagenome (GOLD analysis project Ga0068993, IMG submission 62347) | Wetland microbial communities from the San Francisco Bay, California, USA, that impact long-term carbon sequestration - Browns_ThreeSqC_D1 | ecosystem: Environmental > Aquatic > Marine >... | reverse complement strand
TCCTGTTTTGAGGTATGAGATAATCTTCACCAACCAAGAGGAGCAAGCCCACTGGATCGGATTCGTCAAGCGCCTGAAACACGCATACCCCTATTTCGAGACAATATCTGAGCGCATAGTCCAATTTTTGAACGATTCTGACGATCTGTTGGAAGAAATCCTAAAAAATGGGGAGGCCGAAGCCAACGAAGGGGAAGAAATATAGCGAGACGGAAAACGTCTATGAGGCGGCAAAGCGCCGGCTAAGGGACATCGTAGAGACGCACGATGATGTTCACTTCTGCTTTTCCGGCGGCAAAGACAGCCTGGTGACGCTTCATCTTGGTGAGGAGGTATGGAAAGAAATGGGGCGTACCGATAAAATCAAAGTCATTTTCAGGGATGAGGAGTTCATTCCTGATGACGTGCTCGAATTTGTCAACAGACACCGCACAAGCGGAAAATATGACTTCCGTTATTTCTGCCTACAACTCACCGCCCACAAATACGTCCTTGGCCGGAAAGAAACGGTCATTCAATGGGACGCCAACCGCCGGCACATCAGACCAATGCCGGATTTTGCCATTACTGACCCTCGTGTGATGGATCAATACACCGCTGACGCCTTCACCACTTTTTACGACGGCAAGGGTAGTGTCTGCATGATAACCGGCATCCGGGCGGCTGAGGGCTTGGTACGTCTCCGGGCCATAGTAAACAAGCCCAACCGGCCACATATTGCCTCAACGGAGACGCCTGGCATACATTTGGGGCGCCCTATCTACGATTGGGAAGTCGAGGACATTTTTTACTACCTATGGAAAAACAACATTGAATACTGCAAAATTTACGATTCGCAACTGTTCAGTAACGCGCCTCTACGGGTGGCCAGCTATGTGACGGTTGAAACCTCAAAGAGGTACCACATTTTACAGCAAATGTACCCGGTGTTCTTCCAGCAAATACTTGACGTTTTCCCTGACCTATATATGCAATTCCGGTACTATGACCAGTTTGACCGGCACGCCGCAATCGCTCAATACCCGCGCTCGTGGTCTGGCGTGTTCAAATACATTGAGGAGAACATCCACGAGAGCCAGCAAGCGGTAGCCAAGCGGCGGGTTCTTGAGGCGATGAAGCACCGGAAAAGTCGGTACCGGGACGAGCCAGAGGCGGCGGCCGTCAATTTTGGAGGGTACCCCATTTTGCACGTGTTCAAAACTATTGTTGACGGCAATTTTAAGCGGGTAATACTTCCAAAGCGGGATATTACTAAAGCGGAAATGCAATATGAGCTACAATGACGATGTGACGGTGACCTATTTGGGGGCAATACCAAAAACGTACTTTGACCAGGTGCTCAAGCCGGCATTGTGGGGAAGTCGAAAGACCGTGCCCCTGCAATACGACCAGGCCGGCGAGTGGTGGCTGGCCAGGTCAGAGGGGCAGATTGTCGGGTGTGCCTGTCTGCTGCCAATGGGTAGTAAGGCCCGGCTAAAATCCGCAATCGTTCACAAGGATTTCAGGGGGAAGGGGATTTATGACCGGCTATTTGCGGCCCGGCTGGAATTTATCCAAAATGACGGCCGTTTTTCGTCAGCAGATGCCTTTTGCTCACCGATGAGTTTAACTACCCTCTTGCGGTATGGCTTCGTGGCAAACGGCAAGCGGTTCGGCGGGGCGTCAACGTATGTAACAAAGGTTTTATAATGGCAGGAAGGTACAAACAATGGACGGGTGCACAGCGGGCGGCAATGGCTCAAAAGACCAAGGCGGCCCGGGAGGCCGGTGAAATACCCTATCCTTCAAAGTGCAACCGGTGCGGGCAAGTTGAGGGCATTATTCAATACCACAATCATGACTATTCACACCCTACCAAATTCCTTGAAGAACTTTGCTGGCGGTGTCACATGGTACACCATTCCCGATACATAAATCCGCAAGCATGTATTGACTATTGGGAGGCCATTGCACAAGGCAAGCAATTCCCGCCGGTATACGCACATGATTTCGGTATTCTGGCGCGGGAACATGGGATAGTAAAACAACAATCAAAATGAGAGATTTCACTTTCACCAGGGTAAATTTTGGCGAGCAACTTGGAGAAGTGCCGCCTACACCGTTCACGGGCTTGCCAGAGCCGCGAGAGGATCATATACGGGGCAATGCCTTCATTGAGAGCCTGGTGCGCCTCATGGGCCTTGAAATAATGACGACAAAGGAAAAACAGGGGCGCCGCATTCATGACATTATCCCGATACAGGGGCGAGAGGATTCTTTCAGCAATGAAGGATCGGGGAATTTCCCTTTTCACGTTGAAGTGCCTCATTACAACCGGTACAACCGGCCGGATTTTGTGGCCTTCCTATGCCTTAGAGGCCTGGCCAATGCCGAAACGCTGTTCATTGACACCCGCGAATTAGAGGCGTGCGTGTCTCGTGAACTCATGGCCCTTCTCAGGCAACCCCTTTTCAAGATCAAGCACGGGGTATCTTTTGGGGATGAGAAATACACCGTTACCGAAATTGCCCACAAAGACGGCATCTGGACGGTTGACCTGGCTGAAATGATCGGAGTCAATGAGGACGGAGAGGCGGCCCTGGCTGGCCTGAAAGAGATAATTTCCAGAACGCCCTCAATCATTCAAAGCGTAACACTAAGAACAGGAGACTTTTTCATTTTCGACAACCTGCACTTTCTACACGCCCGCAAAAGCTGGAAAGAGGAGGTAAAATATGATGGATCACAACGATGGCTAAAACGAGTATATCTAAAGAAGCCGCGCTAAGGCTGGAAATTGAGCCTGTCTCTAACATCCAATGGGTTGACGCCAGGGAGTTAAAGGCCAATGACTACAATCCAAACTATGTCATGTCAGCCGAGCTTGAGCTATTGGCCGTCTCCCTGGTGTTAACCGGGTGGATTCAACCGGTGCTGTCATGGGTTCACCCACAAAGCGGCACAAAGGAGATCGTTGACGGGTATCATCGAGTTTGGCTTTCCTGCAATCACAAAAAGGTCATTGCCAAATACAATTACCTGGTGCCGGCCTCATTCCTTGACGTCTCCGAGCCGGAAAGAATGATGTTAACGGTACGCATTAACCGGGCAAAAGGGGTGCACCAGGCCGTCAAGATGCATGAACTTGTTTCCAGGTTGTTCAATGAGTTTGGAATACCCAAAGCGGAGATAGCTGAGAAGATCGGCGCCACGGCCCAAGAGGTTGACCTATTGATTCAGGAGAACGTGTTTACGAAGTTGAACATACCTAAACATAAATGGTCGCCGGCATGGGCGCCCGATTATTAACAGTGGTAAAACAGTGGTGAAGTCACTAAAAAAGGTGATGTAACCTTTTTTTGGGTGGAAAGCGGCATATTATGGGAAAAACGAAGGTAAAACAACCGCACGGGGGCGCCTTGACGCCCTGGCAGAAGGGAGAAAGCGGCAACCCAAACGGGCGGCCGCCGAGCGTGCTCGTTCGCATCAGGGAGGAAATAGGTATCGACTTCACAACGACGATACCAAAGGCCGAGCTTTACCAAGCCATTGCCTCAATGATGGAGCTTACATCTACTGACTTAAAGGCCTTGTTTGAGCATCCCTCAACGCCCGTTTTTGTTCGCATTGTGGCCAAAGGTCTGCATGACGATATGAGGACGGGCAACATGAGGAGTTTGACGGAAATCCTTGACCGTATTTACGGCAAGCCAGAACAAAGCAGCAAGGTACAACTGTCTGGCTCCTTGGGCCTTGAAGCGTTGAGTGACGATGAACTTGATGAGCAAATACGAGAATTGACCAAATAGGTGGATGACCCGTGAACATAAAATTGAACTCGTTAGGAAGCTCAAGGAAAAGAAGAAACGGGAGGTCACAAATTCCCTCTGGGAGTTTTCTCGCTACTTCTGGGATGCCGTCGTCAAGGAGGATGAGCTTAGAGAAAACTGGCACATGGTCGCCGTGTGCAACGAACTTCAAAAAGTTGGAGAGCGCGTAATTGAAAGAAAGGCCAAGCTTTACGATTTAGTGATAAATGTACCTCCGGGATCCTCAAAGAGTACGCTGGCAACGGTGCTCTTTCCGGCCTGGTTGTGGGTTCGTGATGCCTCATTGAGGATAATAACGACCTCACACTCTGGAAAGCTGGCGATTGACCACGCCACTCTAAGCCGGGATATTTTCGACGATGAAAAATTCCGGTCAATGTTCCCTGAGCTTTTCAAAATGCGGCAAGATATTGACGCGAAAAGCCACTATAAGAACAGCAAGGGGGGAGAGCGCCGGGCAACGTCGGTAGGTTCAAAGATCACCGGGAACCACGCCCATATCATCATAATTGATGACGCCATAGACCCTAAAGGGGTAAAGAGCCAGGTGCAAATAGAGGGCGTAAATGAGTACCTGAATAAAACCCTTTCTTCACGGAAGGTTGACAAGTCGGTAACGCCTATGGTGCTCATCATGCAACGTCTGCACGAAAATGACCCAACGGGTAACTGGATTCAACAGGCTCAAGACCACGGGCGCCGGCTAAGGGTGGTTTGTTTCCCGGCAACGTCTGAGGACTTTCTGGTATCAATACCGGATGCAAAAGTCACCTGGCGGGGGAAAACGAGGACGGTAAAACAGTGGTATGCAGCCGCCGGCGGGCTTCTTGACCCGGTAAGGATGAGCAGGGACGTTCTGCAGGAGGCTCAAAGCACTTTAGGAGACAGGGAATATGCCGGCCAATTCGGGCAACAACCGCGCCTAATGGAGGGCAACGTCCTCAAAGATCGTCATTTGCCGGTGGTAGACTGGCATCAGGTGCCGGCCGGCGTGCGGATGAGCAAGCGGTTCTTTGTTGTAGACACTGCGTATGAGGAGAAAACGGAAAGCGATTACTCTGCGGCGCTACTCTGCACCAAATTCGAGAACAACTTGTATCTGCTTGACTATACGCGGGGCAAGCTGGCCTTTTCCGATCTGGTTGACGCCCTGGTGCGCTTCTATGAGGAGAACGTCACAAGCGCAAGCCCCATGTTCATTGAGCCAAAGGCATCAGGAATTTCAATCGTGCAATACCTCAAAAGGCATACCGTTCTCCCGGTCATAAAATACAAGATGCCGGGCGGCGATAAAATGTCCAGGACAAACGCCAATGAGCCGCACATGGCAGCCAGGCGGGTGTTCCTGCTTCGTGGCCCGTGGAATGAGCAATTCATAGACGAGTGCAAGGGGTTCCCCAATGCAGCCCACGATGAGGCGATTGACTGCCTTAATATGGCTTGTGAGCTTGCGTTTAACCGGGTAACAACCAAGAGAAGGACAATATCAGCATAATTAAACTCAACATACTATGGAAGAAGTATTTGAAAAACTGGCAGAAGCGTTGGTCATTTTGTCTGAGGACAAAAACAACCCGCACTTTACCCGCGAGCTCGCGGCATTAATGCGGCGCCGGTTCCCGGCCCGTGCCCTTGAGGTTTCAAGGATTTCAAACAAGGGGCGTTTTAAGGCCCGTGAAGAAGCGCAAGACCCTTTAAGCCCTGGTAATACATGGGTGCACCCATCGTTGCGTCAGCCGGACGAGACGGCCCGGGACGTGGCTTTTCCGGCTGACGTTACGCCAGCACCCAAGGCGCCGGCGGTGACGGCAAAAAAAAAGCATGTTGCGGAGGAGGGAAGTCAAAAAAGTGACGGCGTAGACCTTTTGGCCCTGGCGGTAATGGGTGAGGATGAGATCAGGGAGCGCTTCACCCTGGCAGAGCTTAAAAAAGCCCTGGCAGACCAGGGGGTTCCAATGCCCCGAAATGCAAATTGGGCATTGGTCTTGCCGGCCATAAACGAGTACCTGCAAAACCTGTAGGATGTATGAAATAAAACTGTCGTCAACAGCCGGCAAGCCTCTAGGCGTGCTGTTATTTCCTGAGAAGGCTTCTGAGGTCACCTTGAAGCAATTCATTCGCTTTGAGGTTGCGGCCGCCAACCTGGAAAAATGGATCACTGAAAACGAGAGCAAAAACCCGTTTGATCCCAATTTTGCAGCGGGGTACATTTGGCGGGTGTTTACTTGCGTCAATGAATTTTGCGGAGACGGCAGAATACATCAGGTGCCCGTTGGAGACTACCCCAAGGCGTTGAATAAATTCCTTGGGGTGAAAAAAATTTCCGACATTGACCTGGTAGGCATTGAGGATTCAGTGATGGGTCTTTATGCCAATATCTGGCGCACACTGGCAACCTACAAAAAGCACTATGACGCCGGCGCCGGCGTGGACTACAGCTTTGAGTACAAAGGGGTAACATACCGGTTGAAGAAGTCTCACCGGGATGCGATCACCCAACAGATACGCTTTGAGAGCCTTACCACGGCACAGGCCGTAGAGGCTCTTGAGGCGTTACGGATGTATAATCATCACGTGGCCAGCGATCCAAAGAAGGCGTTCTATTTCACCACACTTTTGCACCTGGTAGCCATTTTGGCCCTGGCAGATGGAGAGGCTTTCCCGACAACCGATTCCGAAATAGACCGCTGGATCAGTGATCGTGTGCGCTACTTTGAGGACATTGACATGGAAGCTGCCCTCAACGTGGCAGATTTTTTTTTAAGTACCGGAAAAGCCTTGAAGGAAACGTCCGGTACCAATGGTTTTTTCGACCGCCTCAGCCTTCTATTAAAGGACTTGACGCAAAGGCGCTCTCAGAGTGGAGAGCTAGAAACCGCGAGTTAATGGATAGGGTCGGGCCAAGGTACATTTACCAACGCCTGATCGAGTCCGGCGCCTTCAACGGCCTGGCAGCAACACCGGCGCAATCCGTGCGTCTGGTAGCCTTTGAGGACGCTATAGCGGAAATTTCAAACCAAAACGCGCTGACATGAAAAAGACGGATTTTTATCGGCTTCTTGGCGAGGCCGTGCGCTATTCGCCGGAGAGCGAAAACAAATATGACCAGCTTCAAACCTTTGTAGTCATGCGGTCGCTGGCAGACCTCAACGCCGAGAGTTTTGGCCGCACGTCGCTTGATCGTTTCAGGAATTTTTTCTACTCCCGCCGGTGGGAAGATACCGGGTACACGTCGTCGATCCAACCGGAGTTCCCGGCCCTCATCGCCATTGACCGGTCTGCCAGGCTGACAAACTTTATGCGGCATCCCGGGAATATCATTTGCCCACAAATTCAGCTTGCGGTAGTGTACCCGAACGTTGAACGGATAGAGGGCACTACTCCGGCAGCGTGTGAAGCCCTGGTATCTGAGGAGATCTATGACCTTACCGAGAAGCACCTGCTTTACGTTCTTGAGTACATTGCAGGGGCTGTCTACGCTTCAACTGACGTCAACCCGGTGCCGGCCTGGTACAATTCTTATCGTTTGATGTGGGAAATTGACCAAGGAGACATAGCCACTTTCAGCACCAACCAACTGGAAACAAACCGTTTCGTCAAAGACATGCAAGCCAACAACGCCAGCGCCGTGATCAACTACATCGACGACGTTTCCGTAAACAAGCTCTGCGGGGTGTCAATGGATGTGGTGTTTTGTGGGGTTACCTGCTCAAGCGGCATAAATGCAGCGTTTACGGCGGCGGTTGATTGTTGCAATCAAAATGTATGAACCTACCAAAGGAACAAATCGAGGATATTACTCTGGCGCTTAAATTCCTGCTGAACGAAACGGCCACGCAGATAAGCAAAGAGTTCAACCTACAGGGGCACAAGCTGTCTGGCTCATCCATCCGGCAGATGGAAATAAAGGTCACGCAAAGCGGCAACACTGTCACCGGGGTAATTCTAGTGGCGTACTATTGGAGTTACTTGGAGAACGGGGTGACCTCTGCCCGTATACCCTACTCCGGGCGCCGTGGCGTGGCGAAGGTTTCCAAATACATCCAGGGGCTTATTTCGTATTTTGAGCGCCGTGGTCTGCCTGAGAAAGAGGCCAAGAGCGCCGCGTTCGCCACGGCAGCGGTGCACCGCCGGCAGGGTATGCCTACACGAGCCTCCCGGCGGTTCTCCCGCGCAGAGGGCGGCGCCCGTACCGGATTTATCGCCCGTGCGGCCGAGAGGGTGGAGAGCTACGCCTATGAGGTTTTTGCGGAAAAAATGGCTGGCCAGCTACAATTGAGGATCGTCCAAGCGTTATCTAATCAGGAGGAGGTCATTGAAATAAACTAAAACCCTGCAAAATATGAAACTAAAAAAAATTATTGCCGCTGGTGTTTTTATCTCCGTTTCAGCCCTTACCGTCCCGGTGGTTTTTTGGTATAACTTCCTGACTGGCCAGGCGGCCGTAAAGGAAATAGAAATCCAAGAGTTCCCTTGTATCAGGTTTACCGGCCCGACAGAATTCATGTACTACGATAATAAAACTTGGTCTAGGTGGTCTGTCGAGCTTCGTGACAGCCACGTGGGAATTGGCGCCGCCTCTCCCGACGCGCCGGTTGAAATACAGGGGATTATTCAAGTGGAGTGAGAAAATAAGTCAAAATGACCATAAAAACGGCACGAAGAATCAATTTTGCCTTTTATGCCGTTCAAACGTTGATCGTTGTCTACATTCTTGTTGGTTCAATAATCGCCTTCGTCACGGCAAAGACGACGTTTTAAACAGCACTCAATGACAAAAAAAAGCCCGGCACAATGTACCGGGCCTGACCCCTTTTTGCTCTCTCCAATAGGTTTAATCTTCTGCCACAAAACTAAGCTTTGCCGCGCTCTCATACAACTCCTCAAGATATTTTTTTATCCCGGCCTGTAGCTTGGCAATCGTTTCGTCATTGAAGTCGCCCGTGCTCTTTTGCTTCTTATAGAAGCCATAGGAGACGCCAACCAACCGGCAGAGGTTCGCGGCGTTGATGGCGTTATCGTCAATGAAGGTGATTATTTCGATCACCTGCTCCGCTTTCGTCATGGTCATGGTCGTGGTTGTGGTTTCCATAAAGTTACTTATTTTTTTTGTTTTGTCAAATCAGGTTTCGTTCACACCTTCGTTTTGCCAGGTGGCCAACTCCTTCAACTGGTCAAATATGAAGTAGCCGGACTCTACTGACGTGTTTATCGTTCCATCCCGATGCAGCGGGGCGACCACTTGGACGGGGCGCCCCTTGCCTTCTCCGATCCTCACAGACCGGACAAACAGGGGCAGCTCTGCCTCATCGACCAGCGCCGGGATAAAAAAAGATTCGTCGTCCTGGTATATGAACCAGGTTGACGAGTCATCCGGCAACCGGTGGCCAAATATCAATTGACCTGGTACGCTGTAAAGCCAATGGCCGTGATCGGGGGGCGGCTCTATGACTTCAAACAGAAAAACCGTTGCTGATTGAGAACTCATTTTGGTATTGTTTATTCATGTGCCTCATCCGGCCCTTGCCCGTCATCGGACTTCTGGCCGGCCTGGCTCTTTTCCTTGATTGCAGCGCAGTACACGCATTCACTGTAATCCATTCCTTCGACCCACAGGTGTTTAACGCAATAATTCAATACTCCACGGAAGCCAAACCCGTAAAGGTGCTTACCGCATAGCTGACACGTCTCGCCGTAATTGTCGCCCTGGCGAAGGTGGTGGTCACAATCCTCTGGCTTCGGGCGGGGCAAATCTCCTTTGAGAATCTTTTCGTCCTGCTCCATCCGCTTGAGCATCGCTTGGCGCTCCTCCTCCGACATTTCACTAATAAGCTTTTTAAGCTCGTTGTTAATAAACTCAGGGGTAATCCCGTGCGTATCGGGATCAAAGTCATGAAATTTCATCGCTATAAGTGTTTGGTGAAAAATGCGGTTCAGGCCTTATCTGGCGCCCCAGGAGCGCCGTTCTCGGCGGCGGCGGCCTTGGGCGCGTACCACTTGGGCGCAAACGCCTCAGGGGCGCCATTTAAGGCGACGCCGTGGAAGTAGCCGTCCCAAAAATGGTTATTCACCGACACATAGGCGCCGGCGGCCTGTAGGCCTTTGATAACCTTCTGCTCAACCTCATCAAGGGGCTGGCAGGTTACTATCCCGAAGGCCTCACCGTGGGAGGAAAATATCGGGAATGTCTTGTGCCGGCCGGCAAACCACCCTCTGGCGGCTGCAAATTTGTCCTCTATTTTCATTGCCTTGGTCATCGCTATTCGTGTTTGGTTTAACAATACACCAAAGGTAATAACCTTTTAGTTACCTTGCAAATTTTTATTGTAAAAATTACAAAAAAAAACGCGGAAATCTGTAACGATTCCCGCGCCGTGGGAGAGGAGGAAACTCCCGCGAGGTCTTAGCGGTTAAAAACCACTAAGCCGGTTTTGTAAAGGGTGCCGGATTCCTTGAAGGCGTTGTCCGGCAGCGGGTGCCAGGCGCCGCCTACTTCAAACAGCCACTCTTTGAACATTGCTTTGCGGCCTCTTTCGGCATACGTCCAATCAGCCGGCGCAACACTCACCAGGAGGCTCTTGCCTTCGCCCCTCATGTGCCAAAACATTTTGGTGATATGGTCGCAGTATTCACCCTGGTACCCTGCAAAGGGTGGGTTCGCTACGATAAGATCGTATTTGTTCCGGCGCTCTAACGCCATAAAGTCAGCACCCGCGACGGCAACGCCGGGCCGTGGTGCTTCGCCAACCAGGTAAAAGGCTTGCCTGAGATCATTGTCCTTCTCGCAGACGTCAATACGCACGCCGGCGCCGAAGAAGTGTAGAAGCTCATTGACCAATACGCCGGTGCCTGCAGACGGCTCAAGGGCGTATATTGGCCGGCGGGGCTGACGTTGGGAAAACTCCCTGACGTGCTCCATAATGGCCTCCCGGACAATAGGCGTGCTCACATAAAGCTGGCGCTCCTTGGTTTTGTTTACCTGGTCACCGGCCTGTAGCCTGGTGAGGATCTCAGCGGCTTTAATGTGGCCAGGGAAACGGAAGCCCCAAAATTTACCACCTTGCCACTTGCCGCCATTCTTCACGAGGTCGGTTTTGACTTCCTGGTAGAGCTTTGCGTCAAGCTCTTGCCGGGTCATCATAATTGCATTGGCGCCCTCATCGAGGGAGAGCAGGTTGAAAACATCTTGCTTGGTCATATCGAAAAAGTGTTTGGTTTACGCAACTTCAACAACCTCTATCACCTGGTCACGCCCTCCTCTGGCCAGCGGGGCGCCGGCTCTGGCGATGATCGCAGACGGCGCCTGTATCAGGTGGGTACCGTTCAATAGGGTTCGTACCATGAAATTCCTCTCGACGGCAGTAATGGTGATGCCAAGCTCAGGCAGGTGCTCACCTATCTTGTGATGCAGGTCATCGCCGTACCTGCTCTTTAGAATGCTCACCGCTTGAGCATGTTGGCGGTCGTTGATGGTCACCGTCTTACTCAGACCGGTACCGGCATAGTTGTGGATTGTGTATGTCACTCGCATATAAAAAGTGTTTGGTTAAAAATCGTCGTCAAATTCGTAGGCGCTGTCATATATATAGGCGCTGTAGTCAGCATAAGAAACGCCGGCATCAACCTTCACAAGGGCGTCAGCGTTAAACACCACCAAGCTCGCAATGTCCCATTGGTAGTATCTGGCTTCGTCATGTCCCATCCAAAGGGCGTCATACTGGCAGCTTATCGCGTGCCAATCCACGGAACCGTCAGCGTTTTTGGGCAAGCTCATAGAATCCTCTACGGACTCTATACAAAGTACCTTTGCGCCTTC
>Ga0068993_10000048_pt1 | contig 11720 bp, 31 predicted proteins | sample Browns_ThreeSqC__FD_62347 | JGI IMG/M metagenome (GOLD analysis project Ga0068993, IMG submission 62347) | Wetland microbial communities from the San Francisco Bay, California, USA, that impact long-term carbon sequestration - Browns_ThreeSqC_D1 | ecosystem: Environmental > Aquatic > Marine >... | reverse complement strand
TCTGCAAGCACCGTCCCGAACGGCGGCACTCCCCCCTGGTAGAGTTTCGGTGCGATGCGGGAGGCGCCCATCACAGGCGAGTATGCCCGAAACCCAGGCCGATTTGCTACGCCTTGGCGCGAGCGGCGGCGCGGAGCGCGGCCCGTGCCTGGGCCCGCTTCTCGCGGGTGGTGTGAGTGTGTGTGCCGAGCAGCTCGACGGCGCGCCGAGCGCGCCCGACGGCTTCGGTGGCGAGCCGCACGCTGCGAGAATGGGCGGGCTTACCCTGTGCGAAGAGCGCGAGCCGGCGCTCGGCGCGCTCAAGGGCAGCTTGGGCTGCCGAGGCGTCATCGAGGCCGGCGAGGCGCGCGGCGGACTGTGCGCTCTCAGCGATGGCCGCGAGGGTCAGCGAATCGATCGTGGAAGGTTCGCTCACCGGCCGGGGAGGACTTCGAGCTGCGTGACCGGAAGCTCGATGAACGTATCGTTGCTCAGGAGCTTCACGAGTGCGAAGAGCGCGGACTCGGTACCTGTGCCGCTTGGCTGGCGAGTGTAGGTGCGGATGACCACGCCGGTGTATTCGGCGCTCACGGGTCCCACGGGCCGCACGACCTTGCCGAAGTGTGGCGTGGAGGCGCCGGGGTTGATCTTGTCGAGCGCAGCGATGGGAACGGTCTCCGCGAACGTGCCGTTCGACCAGAGCACGTCAGCGTCAGCGCCATTCAGCGCGGCAATCACGCCGAAGAGGAAGTCGCCGTTCCGCTCGACATAGTTCGAATTGGAGGGTGGCTGAAAGTACGCGGCCTCTTCACCGACTGCGAATGCCATGATGCAGGCATGGTAGCCGAGCCCGCCCAAAGGCAGCAAGTTTTTCGGGGGAGCGCTACGGACAAGCGAATTCTAGCGACTGGAACATGCCGCTCAGCTCGGCGCCGAAGTCCTGATCGGCATCATCGGCGGCCGGGGCATAGCCGCCCCCCGGCAATTCTGGCGAGCAGTCCCGCTCGTTCAGGAGCCAGGGGATTGCCGCTCGGCCGGATACGTCGCCCAGGCGGTAGCGGCCGTTCGCGACGGTGATCGTGAAAATCGCCGTCACCTGCGCGGTTTGGTCGATGGTCGTGTCGCAGGGCATCTCGCTGCCACATACCCCAGCTCGAAACGCTGGCTGTGGTTGGCACATCAGATAGAACATCACCGTCGCGCTATCTCCGCCGTCGTGCACCGAGAGCTCCAAGTTGCGAAATGAGCAGACGGCGCCATCCGAGCTCGCGCAGTAGGATTGGTCGCCGTCGTCGAAGCGACCAGCAAATCCGCCCCAGGTGAAAGTTTCGGGAATGGCAGAGACGACGATGGCTTCCTCGGGGGCGCAGCTGGGTGCTCCGCCGCCGGTGCCGCCCGCTGGCTCGCCGCCGGTCCCCGTCGCCGCGCTGCCGGCGGATCCGGCCGAGCTCGACCCGGCGGACCCTGCTGCCGCGCCGCCTGTCCCAGCGCCCCCGGCGCCGCTGCCCGCCGGGCCGCTGCCGGCGCTGCCGCCGGTGTCCCCCGCGCCGGCCGAGCTCCCGCCCGAGCCGGGGTCGACGTCGCCGGCTGCGCCGGCCTCACCTGCGTCCCGATCACCCGTGGTGAAGTCGGTGCCGCCGCAGGCGGCGAGCGCAAGCGCGAAAATGAAACAAGAGGCGAGGTGAATCGAATTCATGGGTGACTCCGAGTTAGCGTACTTTTTTCAGCACCTTCAGGGTCTCCGTCAATGGGGATGTCGTTCCGGTTCCAAGGCGAACACTATGCACCGGGCGTGCCAATGTGCAAGCAGAGGGATCCATAGGGTTACAGTGCTAGCAAACGTAACGTGTTACGGTGTGTAGTTGCGGCCGAGGTGGAAGGCTGCGAGCGCGAGCTTCTCCGCTTCGAGTTCGAGCGGATGGAGCAAATGCGCGGTGTAGTCGTTCATTTGAATGAGAATGTCGAGGCGCTTGCGGAATGCCTCAAGCGCTGGCTCGATGGCATCTCGGGCTTCGGCGGCGAAGGCAAGCGCCGTGCATGTCGGACAGCCGTTCGTGGCATCGCAGTCGTGAATGTCGCAATGTTCGTAGCTCATTCGGAATCCTCCCCGCTCGTGCGGGTAGTAGGGCCGCCGTCGCCTTTCACCAAAAGCGTGTGGCAGCGGCAGACTTCGCAAGGATCGTCCACCCGGTACGCCTTGCACCGCGCGCACCACCGGTCCCACAGGTCGAGGGTTTCCTTGGCGATCGGCTTCGTCAGTTTACCGGTTGTCTGAAGCTCGGCGAGACTATCCAGCGCGGCTTCGAGGTCGGCCGCCTTCTCTTGGCGCTTCTCGTGATTTAGGCGCTTGTGCAGAGCCGCAGCCGCGATACGTGGGTCCTTGCCGATCGTAGCAAACAGTCGCGCCTTGCGGCGTTCGGCCGTGCGCTCCGTCACGCGCGGCGCCGCCGCTTTACGCTCTTGCTTTTTGGCAGCGAGCTCCTGGTCTCGTCGGTCGCGTAACACGCCGCTCACACATTGCTCGTATGCCGTCTGTAGCTCGGGATCGCCCAGTGTCAGGCGCAACAGCGTGTTCGGGGTCGTGGGAATGGAACGCGCAGCGGCCGCCACACTCGTGTACGACCGCAACGCAATCAGCGCACGCTGCCTACTCACTCTGCGCATGGATCTTCCTCCAGTGCTCGTCCGAGCAGCACGCGGCCAGCGGTCGTGAGCTCGTATTGGACGACCTTGCCGTCCTGCGTGGCGCCGACTCGACGGAGCAAGCCCACGCGGAGCGCGGCCAAAAACTCGGCGCGCGTCAGGCGAAGATCGCCCGGCTCCGGCTCGGCGTGCGCAACGGACGAACGGCTCATGCGGAGCTCTCTCGTGCGGCGCGCTTGACCCGGAAGTACGGCTTGAGGCCGCCCCGGACCACGCGCACGGCCACTTCGCGCGCGAGCGCGAGCGTGAGCTTCGGGAGCTGGTCGCCATGGCCGACGCACCGGAAACACTTCGTCCCCTCGAAGCGATCGTAGAACCCCGTGCCCGCACAGCGCGCGCAGGGCTCGGTGAGATCGAGCGCGCGCAGGCGCGGGAGGACCTCCTTGTCGTCCCAGCCGAGCGAGGTGGCGAAGGCGGGGAGGTTCACCGCTGGAGCGCCTCGTAGGTCATGAGCACGCCGAGTTTGCGAGCGAACTGCTCAAGATCGAACTTCGAGTCGACGACTTTGCCGGCGTCGAGGTCGACTACGTAGTACTCACCGAAGTGTGGGCGCTGACTCTTGGACGACTTCAGCAGCTGACGCTTTTGGGTTGCAAGCTTGCGATTGATCCGCCCCACGACGGCGCGCTGGAGGACCGGAATCCGGTGCTTCATGCGAGTGCTCCCGCAGTCCGGAGCGCCTCTTCGAGCGCGACCATGAGATCCCGATTGTAGCGCGAAACCCTCCAGTGCTCGGAGTGCTCGCCGAGCTCCGTGCCGTAGGAGTGGAGCTTTTTCTGTTCGACGGTCACGTGGTACTCGCCGAGCATGCACTGAATCGAGATGCACGCGCCGTGCGCCTCCAGCCAGCGCCCGAGCTCGTCGGCCGCGACGGGCAGGTTGATCGTGAACTTTCGCAAGGGTTGCGTCATCAGGAAAACTCCAGAATGGCGAAGTCCTCGCGCGTGGAGTAGCGCGCGCGCAGCACCGACTTCGGCTTCATGCCGTAGAGACACACGCTCTCGAACGGTCCGCTGCCGGCGGCGAGCTCTTGCCAGAGCAGGGGCGTGTTGACCCAGCCAAAGGTCACGAGATGCTGGCGGGCGGCGTCGGCGCTCTCGAACACGCCGAGGGACTCATCCTGCCGGCAGCCACCCGAGGTCTCTTCCATAAATAGTAGGACGACCATTGGTTCAGCAGCCGAGCCGTCGCTCGTACTCCTCCTCCATGCGGTCGCGGTGTTCCGCATCGAGCTTCGTGTGGTAGAGCGCGAGCGTCGCCTTGTCCTCGTCGGACACGCATGCGTCCTCGTCGACGGCGTCGATGACGCGCTCGCCCTGGCACTCCGAGCACGTCACATCGTAGCGGCCGCCGTGCTTGAAGTACTCTTCGGCCTGCTCGTCGTCGAACGATTCCTCGAACTCTTCGGCGGTGTAAGCGTGGCCACGCATGCCGTCGCAGAGCCGCGTGCCGTGCCCGTCGCAGCCGGGGCAGACTTCGCGCCTGGTCGGCAGCTCGTGTTCGAGCTCGTCCGCGCTGACGACGTACCAGCGGCTCGTTTCGCTGGCGTAGTGCGCCCAGTTGCCATCCGTCAGCTTGGTCGCGTCGATGTGTTCGGCGGCCCTCTGAATATCTGCTGCGTTTGCCATGAGCATCTGGGTTTGCATCAGTCGTGCCAGCCTGCCGAGCGGCTATATCGTCGGGCCGCGGCGCAAGCGTAGGTGTTACAGGGGAATGTTACGCTCCAATTCCAGCATTGGGACAATTCCCCTTGAGCCACGCGAACAGGCTCTGTTCCTCGATGTGTCGGCGCCCTTCCTCTTCACCGAGCCGCGTCATCGCGAAGAGCGCGGCGCGCGGATCGATTGCGATGATGCCCGTCCAGCATTTGCCGCAACGGCAGAACGGGCGGCCGAGCGAGACGGCCTCGGGCGGCGGCGGGCGCTTTCTAACCATCGCGCACCTCGGGATCGCCCCCCGAGCCGCGCGCGCTCAGGAACAATCGATGGACGACGGGATCTTGGAGCAGCGCGTGGATCGACCGTCCGCTAGCGCGTTCGGCGTTCGTGATGAGGCGCGCCATGTTGTGCTCGTAGGAGACTCGCTTGTCCTTCTCGGCGTAGTGCTGCGTGCGGAGGTCATCGCCATGTGGAATGGCGCCGACGAGCTCGGTCGGGATCTCGATCGTGCGCAGGGCCCGGGCGAGGTGGAGGCGCAGCCGGAGATCGAGATCTTCGGCGCCCCAGCCGACGAAGCCCGGATCGGCGCCGTCGACGGCGAGGTAGTCTGCGCGCGTGACGCCGAGCACGCCGGTGAGATCGCGCGCCTCGACGCTCGGTGGCACGATGAACAGCGCATCCGCGGTCACCCGCCGACTGTACCAGACCCAGAAGCGGCTGAAGACGAGCGTGTCGGCATCGAGAAAGAGTAGGCGATCGGTCTCGGCGAGCTCGGCGCCGAGGTTCAGGGCGATGGGTTTCGAGAAGTGGTTGTAGATCCCGGCACCCGACGCGTGGATGCGAATGCGTGCGTCGGTCAGCACGCCGGAGAGCGGGGCGCCGGCGAGCTCGGGACAGCCATCATCTACGACGAGAATCGGGCACGGCGTCGCCGAGAGCCAGCTTGCTGCAGCCTGCTCCAGGTAGCGCCGCCGGCTCTTGCACGTGGTCACGATGGTGGTGTTCATGAGCGCCGCTTGCCCCCGAGAAAACCGTCGACGATGATCACGGTAAGAATCCCAAGGCCGTAGCCCACAGCGAGATAGAGCAAGTAAGTCAACGACACGGGATGGATCCGTTGTTGGCGGCACGTGTGAGTACGTGCTCGTCGAGCGGTCGCCCAAGCTTCTCGGCGTGATCGCGAACGCGACGTGAGCCCGGGCTCTTTCCGTTCCAGATCACGACGACGCGGTTCGCGAGCTCGACGGCGGCAATCGAACGGAGCGGGCCGCCCTTTTTGCCGTGCACGCGCCAGTTCGCCTCGAAGACGCCGGTCACGAGCCCGCGCTCGCGCGCGAAGCGGTGCACAGCCTCATCCACCAGGCCGTTGCCACCGTGCAGGACGATCGCGTCCGGGGGGAGCTCGTAGACGAGCTTGCGTACGAGCCCAGTCGCATCGAGATCACGAGTGCCGGCAAACATCACGACGGGGCGCGGCTTGATCTCTGCTAGCGTAGCGTCGGTCACGGTGCACCCCCATACACTGCGAGCGTCTCCCACTCCGGCAGAGCGAACTGCGCGAAGTCGCCTAGACTACGGTTACGCTCTCGGCGCCACGCGAGCTCGTGCGCGTGACAGGCGCGACAGAGGATGAGGTTCGCGCCGCCGCCGAGTGGGAGCACTCGCACTTCGCTCGCCGCGCTCCGACAGTGGGAGCCGTCGCACATGCCGTTGAGCTCGCTCATTCCGCCCTCACGACTTTCACGATACGCGCCCCTGCTCCGATTTGCTCGGCGAGCTTCGTGGCGCGCTCGGGGACGTTCTCTTCGTCGTCGATGACGAGGTCGACGCCGGCTGGCTTGAAGATGCCGAAAACGCCCGGCGTACCCGCGGGGATTTCACCGGCCAGTCGACGTCGCATGGTTTCGTCATCCGAAACGGTTGGCGGCGGCACGGCGAAGCGGTGCGCGAGGTAGACGACGGTCTCGCCGAGCTTGAAGCCTTTGGGAACGGCGGAAATCTTGCGGCTCACTCCCATCCGCTGCGCCTCGGCGAGAAAGTCGCCTGGCTGCTTGTAGAAGCCCTCGCCGATCCACAGCAGGCCGTGCCGCCCGGCGGGCATTGCGTGGCCCGCGAAGCACACGCGGCACTCGACGTGGAGCTGCCGGCGACCCTTGGCGCCCGCGGGTTCTAGCGGACACGGCGGAGCATCAGCGCAGAGCTTCGTCGGCTCGATCCACGTCCAGCTCCGGCTCGGCTTGATGCCCCCTGAGCACGTCGGGCAGCTGTGGAGCGGAAGAGGGAGCCGCATGCAGGGGTGCCCGGTGCCGGGGGCGACGAGGTAGATCCCGACGCCGGTCTTGTCGGGCTTGCGATAGCCGCACCCGCGGGCGGCTTCGGTGGAAATGGTGACGCTGGTCATGGTAGCGGGATCTCCTTGCGGCGTTGCTCTTCGGCCTGGATCGCCTGGATGGCACGGGCCCAGTCATCCCTGTGCATGATGTGCATCGAAAAAAACGTCGGCATGCCGTTGATTGCGCGCGGGCCCGCCTGGGAGAGGCGTTCCCAGACAATGCCGATCTCCTCCACGTACTCACGGCTCGCCTTCTCGAACGCACCGAAGATGAGAGGCATGAATACGTTGCCGAGTAGCGAGTCATCCATGATTTGAGCGGACGTGAAGATCTGGCCGTTGCAAAACTCGACCACGAACGTGCGGAGATCGGCGTCGGTCATGCGCGGCACATGCTCGGGCTCGGTGGACGGAGCGGGTGCGGGGGTCGTGGTGTCGCTCATCGGGCTCCTCGTACCTTGGCAAGCCGCGCGATCGAGGCATCGAGCGCGCGGTGTGTTTCCGTGAAGGGTGCGATGAGGAGGTTCAGCTCGGCGGCGATGCCGCAGATGTACTGCAGGTCGCTACTGTCCTGAGCCCGCATGAAGGCGGCGGCAAATTCGCTGGCGATCCGAGGGACGTCGACGCTGATCATGCTCGTACCTCCAGCGGCTGCGGTTCGGCATCTAGGGCAAGCGGCTGAGCGCGCAGCGCCCGCTCGCGCCGCAGGCGGTGGGCTGCCAGCCAGCCGGCATCTGTCAGCATGAAGCGCGGCTCCGTGGCGCCACCGGTGTCGACGAGCCAGCCGCAAGCGATCATGTCGTCCACGCAGTCCCAGTCGTCGTGTTGTGAGAGCAGGCTACCGTCGGCGAGGCGCGTGCTAGGACACGCTCCAGGCGGATGGGCGGCGTGCGCGCGCAGCGGATGCCGTTCGACATCGCAGCGCATGTGCTCGCGATTCACGCGGCCGCCGCCGTCCACGCAACAAGTTTCGATGTAGAGCAGCGTCGTTTGGTGATCGCGCCCGAACATGGCTGGAACCACGGTTTGCGGGCGAGCGGCTTCACGGGCGGCGCGCCGGCGACCGCGCGCGCCCTCCTCGGCGATCTCGCAGTCTTGTGGATAGGCGCGTACTTTTCCGTCGGAGTTGGCCGCCATGTGGGGTTTGTCGAGCTTGATCCAGGCGCGACCATCGGAACAAATCCGCGTGATCTCGCCATGGCGCTCGACTGCGACATCGTCCTCGGTGCGCAGCACCTTCACACGTTCACCGATTCGGCTGAATGTTCTCATGATGAGCAATCCTCCTGTGAAACGAGAGGCCACAGTCGGGCGCGGTCGGGCCAATCGAGGTACATGGCGATGAGCTCCCGCGCGAACACCCGGCATTGGGGCTGGAGCGCGGGGAGCAGCGCTCGCACCGCGGTGAGTGCCGCCGACTGACCAGTGACATCGGACATCGCGTAGAGGTCCCAGCACCGGCTGACGGCGGAAAGCGCGCGGGCGTCCTGGCCAGTCAGCATCCCGAGCACGCTCTTGCAGCGCGCACACTGCCGGCAGCGCCGCTCGCAGCCCGGAAGCACGGCCGGCGTGTTGGGGTCCTTGGCGCATTCGCGCAGCCAGCGATCCCAGGTGATGTTCACCGTCGCCCCCGTCGCTTGCGCTTCTCGGCGCGCTTGGCATGGAGCTCGGCGATGATGGTGCGCTTGCACACCATGTCTGCCACCGCTGAGAGCGGCAATTCATACACACGTTTGCGGAAACGCGGGCGCACCTTGAAAAAGCCGTCGGGCGTGATGGTCACCTTGCCGGCGCGCAGGCCCCCGGCACCGTCGAGCGTGCCGATCACGCGAAAGTGTCGTGCTTGCTTCACGACTTGTCTCCGAGGTGCAGGCGCTCCTGTCGCAGAAATTCTTGGCGCAGCTGCGCGCGCCGCGCCTGTGCGCCAGCGTAGAGCGCCTGGAGGCGTTTCTGGTTGGAGGCCGTCCCTTTGCCGGGACCGCCGTAGTCGAGCACGGCGAGCGCATCGTGGAGCTTGAGAAGTTCCGTAAAGATCCACTTGCGAAGCTGCGCGGCGCTCGGCTTCCCGCTGAACGAGATACCGAGTTCTGCAGCGATGCTTTCGAGGTCGGACTTAGTTGCCTGTCGGCTCATGAATGCCCTCCGGGGCGGTTGAGTCGGGACGACCCTCCGGGGCCGTCTGTGGTGAGTATACGCGGGGCGCGAAAGAGATCTACCCTCTTTTGGTAGCACAGGGTACCACAGGGGTACTGTAACAGCATTGCGGGGGTAGACTTTCGGCGGGGAGTCCGTACAATGCTCAGTAGCTCGCCCCCGGAGGGGCAGCTCGAACGAACTGGCCCGGAGGCCCTCATGGAAGAGAATACGGAGCTCATCTGTCTCGACAACCTGCGACGATTCGTCGTTCGGGAAAAGCTGCTCAATTGCTGGTACCGTGCGACTACGGTAAGGGCGCCCCACATCGAGCTCACCGTGAAAAGGGAGCGGCGCGGTGTATGGGTGAGCGAAGACGACGGGCGCTTGTTGATTGTGGCGGACTCGTTCGCTGGTGTCGCTGTCGCGACGCATCCGCGACTGTTTTGAAGGAGGGCCCACACATGGATCCGATCATCGAAAGTATCCGAGCGCTGGACAGCAGCGGCGAGCCGGGGGCGAAGCGACACCTGGCGGCATGGATGAATCCGCAGGGGTACGAGCTGCCGATCTATCACCTCATTCGCGGGCTGGCGCAGTACGGCGCAGCCGCGATGACGGCGCACGGCTCGAAGATCGGCGACGATCAGGTTCTCGGTCCGGCGCTGAAGAACATCGCGGACAGCATCCTCACGCTCCTGAATGGTGACATCGGTCGGTTCGACGGGGGCACGCTCGACAAGCTCGTCCGCGCGATCTGTGTCGAGTACGGCGTGGAGCTCGATCCGTGAGTCGAACCACGCAGCCGCCGTGCCTGAACGACTGGCTCGCAACGGCGGTGCTCTGCGTGGGGCTCGGGTGCTTCACGCTGCTCGGCGTGCATATCTACGTGGGTTTGCGCGGCATGATGATGATTCTCGATCGCTATGCGGAGGTGGAACTCCCGCCTGGGGCCTACACGAATCCCGGCCCGTACCCGCACGAGACAGATCCCGAGGGAGCGCAACGCACGTGGGCGGATCTATTCGCGGCGTGCCGGCTCACCGATGCGTGGCTCGGCTCGACGGTGGATGGAGAGCCGGTCTGCTACCCCCTGGCACAGCAGGGGGGCTCGCGATGATGCTCGTCATCTGTGACGCGTGCGGCAACCAGGCGCTCGGGCACTGGTGGCCGTTCAAGGTAGAGGGCAATCGGCGCACGTTCATCATGGGGGCGTGCTGCGAGGACAAACCCTTTCGGGTGCCGGAGCCGCTCAGCGCAACGGTCACCGTGCGTCGACCAGACGGAAAACTCACCGTGTATGAGGTCGCCTGATGTATCCGCCCGGCTGGCCGCGCTGCCACTGCGGCGCCTACGCGCTCGATGGACACCTCACGTGTGGCCGCGTAGAGTGCGACGAATCAGGCAGCCGCGATCGTGCTGCCGAACATCCCGAGCGTCGGCGGGACACCGACGAAGAGGAGGGAACATGGACACCGCTCACGAATTGATGACGGACAGCATGCACAGCGCCTGGCTCGCCAATCTCGTCGAAAAACGCAACGCCTGGATCAGCCGCGCCTCGGGCCGCCGCATCGTAGAAGAGCTCGATCGTGTGCAGCTCTTCGAGCGCGACGCGCTCGTCGCCGAGGTACTCGTCAAGAACGGAAACATCGAAAACGCCAAGGCCGAGGCGCTCACCTACGCGCTGGAGCGCGACCGGCGAGAGGGGATCAGGGCGTGAACCGGTCCTACGACCAGCTAATCCGCATTTGGCCGCCCAGTGTTGCGGGAGGCGCCTGGCGCGCGACGCGTCATGTCCCGCCGGAGTGGGCGACGAGCGGTGTCGGTCTGCCGATTCTTGGCGGCGCAGAAGGCGCGCCGGCGTTCGTCGAAGCGGGCGGCCGAACGCCCGTCGAGGCCGTCAGGGCGCTCTACGCCGAGCTCGGCCGATGCTTCTTGGACTTCGAGGTTTGGCGGTATCGTGAGATTCAGATCGGACAGCGACCGGATCAGATCACGCGCACTTTCGAGGTGACGCTGGAAGAAGCGCAGGCGATCATTGCGACGTTCGTGCAGCCGAACGGCATCGACGTCGACCTCACGGCGAAGCTCGACCCGGAGAAGCTCCCGAGTATCCGGGCGCTCGTGGAGTTTGCGCGGGAAGCCGAGGTTGAGCGAACCGGAAGAAAAGGATGAAAGACCCAAGCATCGATCAGTTAATGGCGTCGGACGCTGATCTCACTGCATGGGCAAAGGCGCACGGTCCCGACTACCTGCGCTTCGCAGCCGAGCGCGGCTATACGATCAAGGCTGGCGTTATGGACACGATTGCGCAGTCGCTTGCTGACGTACTCGACGGGCGAGTCGTGCGGGCTGGAGATCGGCTGATCCAGTGGCGGCCGCGGCGAGAGCCGAGCGAGGCGAGCGTTGCGCGCGGGGCAGCGCTGCTCGTCGCATTCAGTGAGTGGCTGACGGTGGCGCCGTTGCCGGCGCTCGTGCGATTCGAGCCGACTGGTGTCGTGCGTGTCGAGGAGCAGCCCGATCCGTCGCAACTCGACGACACGCTGAAATATACTGGATTCGTCGTCGCAGTGAAGCATCCGGCCACCGCGGAGCGGTTCATCGTCGTGAATTTGGAAGCATGAGGTCATGAAGACTTCAGCCGTCCTTGCCCTTCATGCGCCCAGCCTGGCATGCATTGCCGGTGCCGCAGTGACCGTAGCAGCTGGCGCACACTGGGGATTCTTCGCCGTGTTCCTGCTGCTAGCATTCATCCTGTCGGTCAGCATCGAGATCAAGTGATGGCGAACGTGAGCTGGATCCGACTTCGGTGGCGCCTTCACCGCGCGCTCGCCGCGCTGAACCCCATCCAGGTGTTCCGGGATTGGCAGTACGACGGGTACGGCTACGACGGTGTGAAGGAAACCTGGCGG
>Ga0068993_10000039_pt1 | contig 12743 bp, 10 predicted proteins | sample Browns_ThreeSqC__FD_62347 | JGI IMG/M metagenome (GOLD analysis project Ga0068993, IMG submission 62347) | Wetland microbial communities from the San Francisco Bay, California, USA, that impact long-term carbon sequestration - Browns_ThreeSqC_D1 | ecosystem: Environmental > Aquatic > Marine >... | reverse complement strand
CGCAGACGCTGGATGTTTACCTGCGCACCGCGGTGAGCGTCGACCCGAAGGGCTGGGCGCATTACGACTACGTCAGGATGCCGGACTATCGCTGGGGCATCTTCCTCGCGCCGGCACAGAGCGAGCGCAAGGTGAACTTCGGCGCACACAAGGGAGACGCGGCCTGGCAGGAGGTCCCGGGCGAGTACCGCTCGACCCTGCGCCGCATCATCGTCACGCAGGGCGACACCGAGCCCGCTTCGGTCGAGCAGCAGCGCCATCTCGGCCTCACCTGCCCGTCTCTGTACGACCTGAGGAATCTCTTCCAGGTAAACGTCGAGGAGGGCCGCCACCTGTGGGCCATGGTGTATCTGCTGCATGCCCACTTCGGCCGCGACGGACGCGAGGAAGGCGAGGCGCTGCTCGAGCGACGCTCGGGCGACAGCGACAATCCGCGCATCCTGACCGCGTTCAACGAAAAGACGCCGGACTGGCTGTCGTTCTTCATGTTCACTTTCCTCACCGATCGCGACGGCAAGTTCCAGCTCGCGGCGCTCGCCGAGTCGGCCTTCGACCCGCTCTCGCGCACCTGCCGCTTCATGCTGACAGAGGAGGCGCACCACCTTTTCGTCGGCGAGACCGGCATCAGCCGCATCATTCAGCGCACCTGCGAGGTGATGAACGAGCACAAGACCGATGATCCGGCCAGGCTGCGCGGTCTCGGCGTGATCGACCTGCCAACGCTGCAGAAGTACCTCAACTTCCATTACAGCGTGACCAGCGACCTCTACGGATCGGAGGTCTCGTCGAATGCGGCGTCGTTCTACACCGAGGGGCTGAAGGGCCGCTTCGACGAAACCAGGATCGACGACGACCACCGGCTGCAGAGCACGGAGTACGAGGTGCCGGACGTCGCCGCGGACAGGATCGTCAGCCGGCACGTGCCCGCGCTGACCGCACTGAACGAGCGGCTGCGCGACGACTGGATCGTCGACGTGCAAAAGGGCATCGACCGCTGGAACAGGGTGCCCGAGAAGGCGGGCATCCCGTTCCGCTTCTCGCTGCCGCACAAGGGCTTTCACCGCCGCATCGGCCTGTTCACCGACCTGCACCTGAGCCCGGACGGGAAGATCATTTCCGAAGCCGAGTGGACGCAGCAGCACGCGCGCTGGCTGCCGACCGACGAGGACCGCGCGTTCGTGCACTCGCTCATGGGCCGCGTCGCCGAGCCAGGCAAGTTTGCGAACTGGATCGCTCCGCCCCACCAGGGCATCAACAAGCAGCCGGTGGATTTTGAATACGTACGGTTTAGTTAGGCGCGACGAGGGGGTCAGACCGCTAAGGGGTCAGACCCCCTTTTAGTTAACTAAAGGCCTTCGATCATCTAGAAAGGGGTCTGACCCCGACGATGACCCCAACGATGCCAACGACAGAGCTACTTCGCCAGCACCTGATCGACCCGGAGATCTGCATCCGCTGCAACACCTGCGAGGAGACCTGCCCGCGGGATGCGATCACGCACGACGCGAACAACTACGTCGTGAAGCCGGGGATGTGCGAGAACTGCAACGACTGCATCTCGCCCTGCCCGACTGGCGCGATCGATTCCTGGCGGCAGGTCGCTACGCCATTCACCATCGCGGAGCAATTCGGCTGGGACGCGCTGCCGATCGAGGAAACGCCGGGCGACGAGGCGGTGCATGCGGCCGACATCCCGGAAGAGGTGGCGCGGCTCAGCGCACTCGCCTCCCAGGGGCAGGGCGGCCAGGCGCCGCCGCCCTGGTCGGCGGCGCATCCCTACGTCGGGCTGTACACGCTCGCGCGGCCTGCGCTCGCCACGTGCAGCGGAAACCTGCGCCTCACCGCGCAGGATGCCGAGAGCGACATTCGGCATATCGTGCTCGATTTCGGCCAGACCGCATTTCCGGTGCTCGAGGGGCAATCGCTCGCAGTGATCGTTCCAACCGGCGCCGGCAGGCCGCCGCACGTGCGCATGTACTCGATCGCGAGCCCGCGCAACGGCGAGCGCCCCGGGTACAACAATGTCGCGCTCACCGTGAAGCGCGTCACCGAGGATCGCGGCGGAAAACCGGTGCGCGGCATCGCGTCGAACTTCCTCTGCGACCTGAAGAAAGGCGATCAGCTGTCTGTCGCCGGCCCGTTCGGGACGAGCTTTCTGATGCCTAACCATCCCGGCTCGAGCCTGCTCATGATCTGCACGGGCACCGGATCGGCGCCGATGCGCGCGATGACCGAGCGCCGCCGAAGGAGGCTCGGGCTCAAGGAAGGCGGCGAGCTGCTGCTGTTCTTCGGCGCGCGCAATCCGCAGGAGCTGCCCTACTTCGGGCCGCTGCAGAAGCTGCCGCGCTCGCTGATCGACGTCCAGCTTGCGTTCTCGCGTCTGGCCGACAAACCGAAGGCGTACGTGCAGGACCGCATGCTGGCCTGCGGCGAAAAGCTCGCGCGGCTGCTGGCCGACGAGAACAGCTATGTCTACATCTGCGGCCACAAGCAGATGGAGGACGGCGTCGAAAAAGCGTTCGCGCGGATCGGTAAAGCGCACGGGCTCGACTGGGAGGTGCTGCGCGATAGGTTGCGCGCGAGCGGGCGATATCATGTCGAAACATACTAAGGCGCGATCATGGCGATCATGGGGTCAGACCCCAAAGGAGCAATCGATGAGCATCAGCTATAGCGAGAAAATCCCCAACAACGTCAATCTCGCCAACGAGCGCACGCTGCAGCGCGCGCTCGAGCACTGGCAGCCGCATTTCCTGCAATGGTGGCATGAGATGGGGCCGACCGATTTCGAGAAAGCCGATGTCTACCTGCGCACCGCAACCTCGGTAGACGCCGACGGCTGGGCGCAGTACGGCGCGGTCAAGATGCCGGACTATCGCTGGGGGATTTTTCTTGCCGATCCCGTCGCCGACCGCAGCATCGGCTTCGGCGACGCGATGGGTACGCCCGTCTGGCAGCAGGTACCCGGCGAGTACCGCTCTACGCTGCGCCGCCTGATCGTCACCCAGGGCGACACCGAGCCGGCGTCCGTTGAGCAGCAGCGTCTGCTCGGCCATACCTGCCCGTCGCTCTACGACCTGCGCAACCTGTTTCAGATCAACGTCGAGGAAGGCCGTCACCTCTGGGCGATGGTGTACCTGCTCCACGCCTACTTCGGACGCGACGGGCGCGAGGAGGCCGAAGAACTGCTCGCGCGTCACTCGGGCGATGCGGACAAGCCGCGGATCCTGTCGACCTTCAACGAGCCGATCACCGACTGGCTTTCGCTGTACTGCTTTACCTATTTCACCGATCGCGACGGCAAGTACCAGTTGAAGAGCCTCGCCGAGTCGGCCTTCGATCCCCTGTCGCGCACCTGCCGCTTCATGCTCACCGAGGAGGCGCACCACATGTTCGTCGGCGAGACCGGCATCGGCCGCGTGATCAAGCGCACGCTCGAAGTGATGAAAGAGCTCGGCACCGACGAACCGGCAGCGCTCCGCGCGCACGGCGCGGTCGACCTGCCGCTGCTGCAGAAATACCTCAACTTCTGGTGCTCGTCGTCGCTCGACCTGTTCGGCTCGGAGATCTCGTCGAACGCGGCGTCGAACTTCGCCAACGGCCTCAAGGGCCGGCCGGACGAATTGCAATACGAGGACCACGTTCTGCGCGAGGCGACGTTCGCCATGCAGACGCCCGACGGCCGCGGCGGCGGGCAGACCGAGCAGGTCCCGATGCTGAACGCGCTGAATGAGGTCATGCGGGCGTCGTACCTGAAGGACTGCGAGATCGGACTCAAGCGCTGGAATCGCGCCATCGAGCGTGCCGGACACGCCTTGCGCCTCACCCTGCCCTCGCCGCATTTTCGCCGCAGCATCGGCGCCTGGGTCAACCAGCCGGTCACGCCGGAGGGCAGGACCGTGTCCGCCGAGGAGTACGCAAAGCGCATCGGCGAGTGGATTCCGACCGAGGCGGACAAGGCCTTCGTGCGCTCGCTGATGCAGAAAGTGGTCGAGCCAGGAAACATGGCGGCCTGGATCGCGCCACCCGACCGCGGCATCAACAACCAGCCGCTCGACTACCAGTACGTGAGGCTGCAATAGCCGGCAACACAGGAACCGCGGCGGAATAGAGAGCGGCGGCGACTGTTTCCTGTCAGGACTGCGATGCCCGGGCGACCAAGCCCGGGCATCGGTCGATCACAGGATCCTGGAGCACCCAATATGAAGAAAATCCTCGTCCTCTTCCCGAAGGACTGGGACCTGTACGAGCTGAGCAAGCCCCGGTACCGGGACGCCTACCGCTTTTACTTCGAGGGCTTCGACGTCCACCGCTTCCCGGACAACCTGCGTCTGCTGACCTTCGACGCGCCGCGCTGGATCGACCGGCTGGTCGACAAATACCACGCCATCGGCATCGACGGCGTGGTCTCGAACAACGAGCACTTCGGCGCGCTGATCGCCGCGGTCCTGGCCGATCGCCTGGGACTGCCGGGAACGCAGCCGCGCGCCGTTGCGCTCGCGCAGCACAAGTTCTACGCGCGCCAGGTCCTCTCCCAGCTGGCTCCGGATGCGACGCCGCGTTTCGCGGCGTTTGCCTACGACGTGCGCTCGCCCGCCGCAATCGCGCTTCCATTCCCGATGTACGTCAAGCCGGTCAAAGCCACGTTCTCGGTGCTCGCGCGCGATATCGCCGACTTCGCCGAGCTGCGCCGGCACCTGAGCTTCACGCCGCTGGAAACGCTGATCATCAAGCGGCTGGTGCATCCGTTCAACCAGCTGACCCGGCGCCTGACCGATTTCCGCATCGATGCCCATCACATGATCGGCGAGGAAATCATGAGCGGCATGCAACTCAACGTGGACGGCATCGCCTGCTACGGCCGTGTCGAGCTGCTCGGGGTGGTCGACTGCGTCATGTACCCGGGCACCAACGCATTCCGGCGCTTCGAGTACCCGAGCGCGATCCCGAATTCGCTCAAGTCGCGCATCGAAGCGCTGTCCCGGACGGTGATCGAGGCGATCGGCTTCGATCATGGCGCGTTCAACATCGAGTTCTGCTACGACCCGGAGCGCGACACGCTGCGCGTGATCGAGATGAATCCGCGCCTTGCTTCGCAGCTTGCCGACCTCTATGCGCGGGTCGACGGCACCAACCCGTATTGCCTGCTGCTCGACCTCGCCCTCGGCAGGGAGCCGAAGCTCGAGCGCGGCGCGGGCCGCTTCGCGCAGGCCACCAGTTTCGTGTTCCGCAAGTTCGACGGTCGCGCGCTCGAGCGCGCGCCGAGTGCCGAGCAGATGGCCCGCTTCGCCGCCGAGCAGCCCGATGCAAAGCTGATGCTCTACCTCAAGGGCGGCGCGGCGCTGGCGCGGGAGATGAAATGGCTCGGCAGCTACCGCTACGCGGTGCTGAACATGGGCGGAACGAGCGCAAGCGATCTGGTCGCGCGCTATCGCGCCGCCTGCCGCCAGCTCGCCTTCGATCCGGTCGCCGCCTGAGTGGTCGCGCCGAGCACCTCGTCGATCACCCCGCCAAGCGCGGCGCGCTCGGCGCTTGGCGCAAACCGCGCGCGCCGCGCACGCAGCGCCGCGCGCAGCCGGGAGCGGTAGACTGCGTCGTCCGCGGCGCGTGCAATGCGCCGCGCCAGCGCCCGTGCGTCGCCCAGCGGATATAAGCCGGGATAGCCGCGGCCGAGCATGCCGAGGTTGCCCGAGATGCGCGAAGCGACGACCGGCGTGCCGATGCGCGCCGCCTCGCAGATCACGTTCGCGCCACCCTCCATCAGAGAGCTCACGACCAGCAGGTGGCTGCGCCGTATCCAGCCGAGCGCGGCATCATGCGAGCGTCCGCCGATCCAGCGGTAGCGCGATTCGCGCCGCATCCAGGTGCGCGCCGCGCGCGCCATCGCCGGCGTCATGGCGTCGCCGACCTGCACCACCTCGATGCGCGGTGTCGCCGGCAGCTGCGCGAGCGCCTGCACGGGGCGGAACGGATCCTTTTCTTCGCGCAGGTGGCCTACCACCGCAACGCGGAAGCGATCGCGCGGGGCTGCGGTGCCGGGCCGCGCCTCCGAGGACTGGTAGACAACGCGCGTCTTGCGCCGCAGCGCGGGCACGAGCAGCCGCCTGGCGTCGTCCTGCAGCACCACGATGCGCGTGGCGAGCGCGAGCGAACGCTGCGCCTCGCGCGAGCGCGGCAGGTCGCGGTACAGATCGGTCCCTGTCAGCACCACGATGCGCGGGCGCGCGGGATGCGCGCGCGCAAAAGCCACGATCGATGCATGGCTTCTGCGCGCATGCAGGGCGAGCAGGACATCGGCCGGCCGGCCGTCCCAGTCCACGCAGACCGACACCCGATATCCGAGCGCGCGCAACATCCGGGCCCAGCGCTGCGCCGTGTGACGGTTCCCGGTGCGCGTTCCGGCGCCCGCCGGAGTGACGATCGTGATGCGCGCCGTCGCGCCCCTGCCTCGCGCTTGTTTCACGACGCAACTATAGGCGTTCCGCGGTCGCTGTCAGCTGCAGAGACGAAGCGCGACTGAGGCTACAATCTGCACCCTGCAATCGGAGCCCCCGCCATGTCGGCTGTTCCCGTACTCGAAAAAATCCGTCTCACCGAGTTCAGCCACGGCGGCGGCTGCGGCTGCAAGATCGCGCCCGCCGTGCTGACCGAGATCCTGGCTTCGACCCCGGTGCGCGGCCTGCCCGAAGCGTTGCTGGTCGGCACGGAAACCGCCGACGATGCCGCGGTCTACAAGCTGAACGATACGCAGGCGCTCATCGCGACGACCGACTTCTTCACGCCGATCGTGGACGATCCGTACGATTTCGGCCGCATCGCCGCGACCAATGCCATCTCGGACATCTACGCAATGGGCGGCAAGCCGATCTTCGCGCTCGCGGTGGTCGGCATGCCGCTCGACAAGCTGCCGATCAGCGTGATTGGCAAGATCCTCGAAGGCGGCGAGTCGGTGTGCGCGGCCGCCGGCATTCCGATCGCGGGCGGCCATTCGATCGACGTGCTCGAGCCGATCTACGGCCTCGTTGCCATGGGGCTCGCGCATCCCGACCACATCAAGCGCAACAGCTCGGCACACGCCGGCGACCGGCTGATCCTCGGCAAGCCGATCGGGGTCGGCATCCTGTCGGCGGCGCTCAAGAAGGGCAAGCTGTCGCAGTCCGGCTACGCGACGATGCTCGACTGGACCACGCGGCTGAACACACCGGGGGTGACGCTCGCGACGATGCCCGAAGTGCACGCCATGACCGACGTCACGGGCTTCGGGCTCGCCGGGCATCTGCTCGAGATCTGCCGCGGCTCAAAGCTCGCCGCGCGGCTGCGCTGGGATGCGATCCCGCTGATTGCCGAGGCGCTCGAGTGGGCGAAGCAGGGCGTCGCGACCGGAGCCTCCGAGCGCAACTGGAAAGGCTATGGCCGCGATGTAGAGCTGCCGGCGGGCGCGCCCGAGTGGATGCAGAAGCTCGCCACCGACCCGCAGACGAGCGGCGGACTGCTCGTCGCATGCGCGCCGGCAGCCGAGGCCGCAGTGCTGGCGCGATTCGCGGCGCAAGGCTTTGCCGAGGCGCGCGTGATCGGCGAACTGGGTGCGGGCCCAGCGCGGGTGCACATCAGTTGATCTTCGCCCCGCCCGTCCGCTGTGCGTCTTGCACTGCGGCGCATCATTTGATGCTCATCAAGGACCGTCTCTCCGCTTGCACGTAGGCTTGTTCCTACGATATTGATTGCAAAGGAAGTTGTGTCCGGCACGCAATGTGTTGCGATGCAACAGAAGTTGAGCGGACTCAGCCGAAGAGGGTTTCTGAGCGGCGCCTGGACACCGCAGGGCGGCGTGCCTGATGCCGCTGCCAACGGGACCGTGGCAATCGGCCCGTCCTGCCTCGCGCTGAACCGGGTCGTGTGCCGCAGTTGCGCAGAGCACTGCGAGCGCCACGCGATCCGCTTCCGGCTCGCACCGGGCGGCATCGCGGTGCCTGTGCTGCGCATCGAGCGCTGCGACGGCTGCGGCGCCTGCATTCCGGTCTGTCCGACCTCCGCGATCTCGATGCGGGCGCCGGATCTCGTCAACGAGGAGGCGGCATGAAGGTAGCCAGTCTGGTGGTGCGCACACGGCCCGAGCGGGTCGTTGCGCTGCGGGCCGAGATCGATGCTCTGCCCGGCGCCGAGGTCCATGCGGTGCAGCCGGAAGGGCGGCTGATCGTCACGGTCGATGACAGCGATGGCGCATCGCCCGCGGAGAACATCGTGAACGTTCACAACCTGGGCGGCGTGATCGGCGTCTCCCTGGTCTACGAATACTGTGACGACGACATCGAAACAGAGGAGCGCACGTCATGAACCTGTCGAGGCGGGATTTCATCAAGAGCAATGCGGTCGCGGCAGCTGCGGCCAGCGTCGGCCTGCCGCTCGCGGCGCCAATCGCCAGCGTGGCCGGCCAGCAGATCCGCTGGGACAAGGCGCCGTGCCGCTTCTGCGGCACCGGCTGCAGCGTACTGGTCGGCACCAAGGACGGCCGCATCGTCGCGACGCAGGGTGACCCGGACGCGCCGGTCAACAAGGGCCTGAACTGCATCAAGGGCTACTTCCTGTCGAAGATCGTCTACGGCGACGACCGCCTGAAGACGCCGTTGCTGCGCAAGAAGAACGGCAAGTTCGACAAGAACGGCGAGTTCACTCCGGTCGGCTGGAAGGAAGCCCTCGACCTGATGGAAGAAAAGTGGAAGACCGCCCTGAAGCAGCACGGGCCCGAGTCGATCGGCATGTTCGGCTCCGGCCAGTGGACCGTGTGGGAAGGCGTCGCCGCGGTCAAGCTGATGAAGGCCGGATTCCGTTCCAACAACATCGACCCCAACGCGCGTCACTGCATGGCCTCGGCAGTGGCCGGCTTCATGCGCACCTTCGGCATCGACGAGCCGATGGGCTGCTACGACGATCTCGAGCACGCCGATGCCTTCGTGCTGTGGGGCGCGAACATGGCGGAAATGCATCCGATCCTCTGGTCGCGGCTCACCGACCGGCGCCTGTCGGCGCCGCACGTCAAGGTGGCCGTGCTGTCGACCTTCGAGAACCGCTGCTTCGAGCTCGCCGACCAGCAGATCGTGTTCGCACCGCAGACCGATCTCGCGATCCTCAACTACATCGCGAACTACATCATCCAGAACGGCAAGGTGAACAAGGACTTCGTCGCCAAGCACGTCAAGTTCGCGCTCGGCAACGCCGACATCGGCTACGGCCTGCGGCCGAGCGATCCGCGCGAGCAGAAGGCGAAGAATGCGACCAAGGCCGGCGGCGCGACGAACATGAGCTTCGAGGCGTACGCCAAGTTCGTCGCCGAGTACAACGACGAGAAGGTATCGAAGCTCTCCGGCGTGGCGCCTAAGGACCTGCGCGCACTCGCCGAGCTCTACGCCGATCCGAAGCTCAAAGTCGTTTCGTACTGGACCATGGGCTTCAACCAGCACACGCGCGGGACCTGGGCCAACAACCTCGTGTACAACCTGCATCTGCTGACCGGCAAGATTTCCGAGCCGGGCAACGGCCCGTTCTCGCTCACCGGCCAGCCCTCGGCCTGCGGCACCGCGCGCGAAGTCGGCACTTTTTCGCACCGCCTGCCCGCCGACATGGTGGTCGGCAACGAGAAGCATCGCGAGATCACGGAGAAGCTCTGGCAGCTGCCGCCCGGGCTGCTGAACGGCAAGGTCGGCTTGCACGCCGTGGCGCAAAGCCGCGCCCTGAAGGACGGCCAGCTGAAGTGCTACTGGACTTCGACCACCAACAACATGCAGGCGGGTCCGAACATAAACGACGAGATCTACCCGGGCTGGCGCAATCCGGAGACCTTCGTCGTGGTGTCGGACGCCTATCCTACGGTGAGCGCGCTCGCCGCCGATCTGATCCTGCCCACCGCGATGTGGGTGGAGAAGGAAGGCGCCTACGGCAACGCCGAGCGGCGCACCCAGTTCTGGCGCCAGCAGGTGCAGGCGCCGGGCGAATCGAAATCCGACCTGTGGCAGCTGATGGAGTTCTCCAAGCGCTTCAAGGTCGAGGACGTCTGGCCGGCGGAAGCGATCGCGAAGAAGCCGGAGCTCAAGGGCAAGTCCCTGTACGAAGTGCTGTACGCCAACGGCGTGGTCAACAAGTTCCCGCTGGCCGAGCTGGAGAAGGTGAACGGCAAGGGCTACATGAACGACGAGTCGAAGGACTTCGGCTTCTACGTGCAGAAGGGCCTGTTCGAGGAATACGCCCAGTTCGGCCGCGGCAAGGCGCACGACCTCGCCGAGTTCGACATGTACCACAAGGCGCGCGGGCTGCGCTGGCCGGTGGTCGAGGGCAAGGAGACGCTGTGGCGTTTCCGCGAGGGCTACGATCCCTACGTCAAGCCCGGCGAGGGCGTGAAGTTCTACGGCAAGCCGGACGGCAAGGCGATCGTCTTCGCCCTGCCCTACGAGCCGCCGGCGGAAGTGCCCGACAAGGAGTACGACCTGTGGCTCAGCACCGGCCGCGTGCTCGAGCACTGGCACACCGGTTCGATGACGCGACGCGTGCCGGAGCTGTACCGCGCGTTCCCGGATGCGGTGATGTTCATGCACCCGGACGACGCGCGCGCACGCGGTCTGCAGCGCGGCATGGTGGCGAAGCTGGCCTCGCGGCGCGGCGAGATCCAGCTGCGCGTGGAGACCAGCGGCCGCAACAAGCCGCCGCGCGGACTGGTGTTCGTGCCCTTCTTCGACGGCGGGCGCCTGGTCAACAAGCTGACGCTAGACGCCACCTGTCCGATTTCGCGCGAAACCGACTTCAAGAAGTGCGCGGTCAAGGTGGCGAAGGCATAACCCTCGAGCGCTGCGGCAGCATGCCAGGCCGGTCATGAGCGATCCGGGAACGACTCTGCCCGAAGCAGGCGACGCGCTGCGCGCGAGCGCTGCGCGCCGGCGCTTCCTGGTTCAGGTCGCCGCGGCGGGTGGCGCGGCACTGGTCGGCATTGGACTGGGCGCGTACGCGAGGCAGGCGCGCGCACGACCCGCGTTCGCGGTGCGGCCGCCGGGCGCGCTCGCCGAGCCCGCGTTTCTCGCCGCCTGCGTGCGCTGCGGCCTGTGCGTGCGCGCATGCCCCTACGACACGCTCAAGCTCTCCGCGTTCGGCGACGGCGTCGCGCCGGGAACGCCGTACTTTGAGCCGCGCAGAGTGCCCTGCGAGATGTGCCCGGACATTCCCTGCGTCAAGGCCTGCCCGACGGGCGCGCTCGATCGCGGGCTCGAGGACATCGCCCGGGCGAGCATGGGGCTCGCGGTGCTGATCGACCACGAGACCTGCCTCAATTTCAACGGCCTGCGCTGCGACGTGTGCTACCGCATCTGCCCGCTGATCGACAAGGCGATCACGCTCGACATGCAGCGCAATGCGCGCACCGGCAAGCACGCGATGTTCATTCCGGTGGTGCATTCGGACGCCTGCACCGGCTGCGGCAAGTGCGAGCGCGCTTGCGTCCTCGAGACGGCGGCGATCAAGGTGCTGCCGATCCAGCAGGCCAAGGGAGAGCTCGGCCGTCACTATCGTCTCGGCTGGGAGGAAAAGGCGAAGGCGGGCAAGTCGCTCCTGCCGCAGGAGGTGCTCGAGCTGCCGGTGCGCCGGCCCGGGGGCGGCTCATGACGCGGATTCCCGGACGCGAGGCGATCGGCAAGAAGGGCTGGCTGCGCGCGCACAAGTGGCTGCTGCTGCGGCGCTCGTCGCAGCTCGGCCTGCTGCTCGCGTTCGCGCTCGGCCCCTGGCTCGGCATCTGGATCGTGCGGGGCACGCTCACTTCGAGCCTGACGCTGGACAGGTTGCCGCTCACCGATCCGTTCTTCCTGCTGCAGTCGCTCGCCGCAGGCCACCTGCCGTATCGCGAGGCGCTGATCGGCGCGGGGATCGTGCTCGCGTTCTACCTGCTGGTCGGCGGGCGCGTCTACTGCAGCTGGGTCTGTCCGATGAACATCGTCACCGACACCGCCGCGTGGCTGCGCCGCCGCCTCAATCTGCAGAGCGCTCGCGCGCCCTCGCCGAGCACGCGCTACTGGCTGCTCGGCGCGATCCTCGTGGCCAGTCTTGCGAGCGGCACGCTGGCCTGGGAGTGGATCAATCCGGTGTCGCTGCTGCACCGCGGCCTGCTGTTCGGCCTCGGCGCAGCCTGGGCCATCGTCCTCGGCGTGTTCCTCTACGACCTGCTGATCGCCACCAAGGGCTGGTGCGGACACCTCTGCCCGATGGGCGCGACCTACAGCCTGCTGAACCTGACCGGCGTGCCCAAGGTGAGCGCGCTTCGCCGCGCCGCCTGCGACGACTGCCTCGACTGCTACGCGGTGTGCCCCGAGCCGCAGATCATCCGCCCCGCCCTGAAGGGCGACGGCAGCGCGATCGTCTCGTCGCTCAACTGCACGCACTGCGGGCGCTGCATCGACGTGTGCGCCCAGGACGTATTTCAGATGACGACCCGGTTTCATCACAGGAGAGTTGGCCATGAGCAAGGCACCGACCCGATTGCTGACCGTCTTGACTGCGGCACTGCTCGCCCTGTCCACTAGCCTGCTCGCGCAGGACCGGCCGCAGTCGCTGCGCGGCGCGACGCCGATCACGGAGACGGCGAAGGTCGAGCAGCACCAGCGCGGCCCGGACCAGGGTCCGATTCCGCGCGACTACGTGCAGCAGCCGCCGCTCATCCCGCACAAGATCGAGGGCTACCGCATCGACCTGAACTTCAACAAGTGCATGGA
>Ga0068993_10000034_pt1 | contig 13222 bp, 7 predicted proteins | sample Browns_ThreeSqC__FD_62347 | JGI IMG/M metagenome (GOLD analysis project Ga0068993, IMG submission 62347) | Wetland microbial communities from the San Francisco Bay, California, USA, that impact long-term carbon sequestration - Browns_ThreeSqC_D1 | ecosystem: Environmental > Aquatic > Marine >... | reverse complement strand
CCACGAGCGCCCGCTTGTCGTCTGCGCGACCGACGAGGAAGAGGCCCGGGCGGCGATTCGCGGTCTCTATTCGATCGCCCTCCTGGACGTCGCCGGATACCTGCTCGGAGGCGGTGCGGAGACGCTCGACCTCGTCTCGGTCGAGCAGCTCGACGCGCTCCTCGCGAGCGGCGCCGAGCTCATCGACGTCCGCGAGAAGGACGAGCGGGACACCGGCTACATCGCCGGGAGCCGGAACATCCCGTACCGGCTGCTCACGCTCGGCGAGTCGGACCTCCCGCGCGACAAGCCGATCGTAACCATCTGCGAGACCGGCCCCCGGGCGGCGATCGCCGCGAGCATCCTCGCCGCGCACGGGTTCGACGCGCATGCCGTCGTGGACGGCGGCATCGACACGTGGGTCGCCGAGGGCAAGCCCACGGTCGAGTTCCGCCGCTGCGGCAGCTGAGTCAGCTCGCCGCGGCGAGCAACTTCTCCGCCTCGCGCACATACGCGCTCGCACCGACCTCCCCGTAGAAGGAGAGCGTGGCCGCAAGGTGCTCCGCGGCCTCCGCGCGGCGACCCTCCGCCACACACTTCTCGGCCGCGCGCAAGCGGACCGCGGCGACGAACGTCCGCGCGCCGGTCCGCTCGACGATCTCCGCGGCCAGTGTGAGGTCACCCGCGCCGATCGCGAGCGCCGCCTGGCTCCACGGCGTTGGCGCGGTCGCGCCCGCTTCCAGGTCGGGAGCGGCGCGACCGAGCGCGCGGAGCAGCAGCGCCCACGGGACGACCCAGGAACCGGCAGCACGACTCGGAGTGCCGAGCTCGTCGAGGAGCGCGCCGGCAGACACGAGGTCGCCGCCCGCGTGTGCGACCTCCGCGGCGTTCACGAGCGCCGGGTCGAGCGCCTGCGGGTCGCGGATCGCCCGGGCCTCGCGAAGCGCCGCCTCCATGTCCGAGACGGCTCCGGCACGATCACCTCGCGCTAAACGGATCTTGGCCCGGACGCTACGGGCCACCTGCTGCATGTAGTGCGGCTCTCCCGCGATCTCCTCCTCGGCGATCGCGAGCGCCTCATCCCAGCGGCCGGCCAGGAACGTCATGTCGGCGAGATTGCCGAGGAACCAGCGCACTACCAACGGAATGCCCACCCTGCGAGCGAAGGCGAGCCCCTCCCGGGTCACGGCCTCAGCGCGCGCGACGTCACCGGCCGTGTCCAGGAGGTGCGACCCGAGGTTGAGGTAGGCGCGGCTCGACCGAAACGAGTTCGTCCGCAGCGCGAGCTCGAGACTTCGCTCGGTGTCCTCCTCCCAGCGCGGGTCGCCGACCGACGCGCGCACGACGCCTCGCGTGGCGAGCGCGTCGCCGAGCAGGCCGTCCTCCCCGAGCTCCTCCGCCATCGCGATCGCCTGCTCGACGAGCTCCTCGGCCTCCTCGTAGCGACCGGCCAGCGCGAGGAAGCGTGCCACCTGCGCGACTGCGTACTGCTTGCGAAGCGACAGCGGAGCGCCCTCGGCGAGCTGGCGGGCCCGGTCGAAGTACGCGAACGCGGCCTCCTGGTCACCTCGCTGCCAGACGAACTCGCCGCGCGTGATCGTCGCCTGAGCGGCTGCCGCGGGGTCGGAGTCGGCGAGCGCCTCGGTCGCGCGCTCGAGCTCGACCACACCCTCGCCCTCGAAGCTGCCGGCCAGCGAGAGCGCGAGACCGATGGCCAGCAGGAAGTACGGGTCGTCCTCCACCCTGGGATCGAGCTCACGGAGCCGGCGGTAGTGGCCGAGCGCGGCAGTGAGCGCCCCAATCGCCCATGCTCGCTCGCCGGACTCCCGCAGCGCTTTGGCCGCCCGGGGCACGAGCTCCGCATACTCGAGCCCTGCGGCATGCGAGTACTCGATCGCCTCGAGCAGGTGGTGCGCGAGGATCTCGGCCCGATCGTCGGCGCGGTCGGCCGGAAGCGTGTCGATCCAGTCTGCGACGCGTCGGTGGACGTCGGCTCTCACGGAGCGCGACATCTGGCCGTACGCGCCGTCGCGCACGAGTGCGTGGACGAACGCGAACTGCTTCGAGCCGGCGACTGCCGAGCGGTGCTCCCGCCGCACGAATTCCCTCCGCTCGAGCGCGTGGAGCCGCTCGTCGAGCTCCCACCCGCCGACCCCCGAGAGCGTCGAGAGCGCGTCCGTCCAGAACACCTTGCCCAACACCGCGGCGAGCTGGAGGAACTCCTTCTCGTCGGGCGGGAGCGCATCGATGCGCGCGGCGACGACGCCCTGAAGCGTCTCCGGCGGCGCCGCCTCGGGATCGCTTCCCGCGGCCAGCATCCGTGCGTACTCCTCGGCGAAGAGCGGGTTTCCGCCCGCGCGTTGCAGGAGGGAGGACTGCTGGTCGGCCGGAAGGACCGGAGTCCCGAGGAGGGCCGAGAGGAGCCGCGACGTGTCCTCGTCCGACAGCGGCGCGAGGGAGACCGTCGCAGCGTTTCTCTTCCCTCCGCCCCAACCCGGCCGCCGTTCGAGCAGCTCGGGACGCGCCGAGCAGAGGACGAGCAGCGGGACACCGGTCACGCGATCGACGAGCGAGTCCACGAAGTCGAGCAGGGCGTCGTCGGCCCAGTGGAGATCCTCGAAGACGAGGACGACCGGCTGCCGCTCTGCGAGCCCCTCGAGAAAGCGGCGCCAGGCGGCGAAGAACTCGTCGAGGTCCGCCTGCCCCGCCGAGGCCTGGTGCACGCCGACGAGCGTTCGAAGGTGGCGCTCGACCCACGGACCCTCCATCTCGTCGCTGACGACGTCGCGGACGGCAGCCGTCACCTTCGCCACCGCCTCGTCCGCTCCATCGGTCTCGAGGATCCCGGCCTGAGCCTTCACGATCTCGGCCAGCGCCCAGAACGCCGACCCTTCGCCGTACGGCAGCGAGCGGCCCTGCCGCCAGACGATGAGCTCCGGATCCTCGTCGACGACGTGGAAGAGCTCCCGCACGAGGCGCGACTTGCCGATTCCCGGCACGCCGACGACCGTGACGAGCTGCGGCTCGAGCCGCGTCCGGGCTCGCGCGAGCGCGCCGACCAGGACGTCACGCTCGTCGCCGCGGCCGACGAGCGGCGACCGCGCGTCCAGGAGGTCGATCCCGAAGCTGGCCCGGCGTCCGACGGCGCGCCACACCCGAAGCGACTGTGCCTTCCCCTTCGCTTCGACCGGCCCCTCCTGCTCGTATTCGATCGCGCGCTCGGTCGCCCGGTAGGTGTGCTCACCGACGAGGATCCCGCCGGGCGGCGCTGCCGACTGGAGGCGAGCTCCCGTATTCACGACGTCTCCCGAGACGATCCCCTCTCCCAGCTCGGGGCGAGCATCGAGCGCGACGAGCGCCTCGCCCGTGTTCACCCCGATGCGCACTTCGAGGGCCAGCTCGGGATCGGCCTCGTTCATGTCCGCGATTGTCTCCTGGATCGCGAGGGCCGCCCGCACCGCGCGCTCGGGGTCGTCCTCGTGCGCGACCGGCGCCCCGAAGACCGCGACCACGGCGTCGCCGATGAACTTCTCGACCGTACCACCGTGGCGCTCGAGCTCGTAGCGAAGGCGGGCGTGGTACGGAGCGAGAACTGCGCGGACGTCCTCCGGGTCGAGCCGCTCGGCGCGCTCCGTCGACCCGACCATGTCGGCGAACACGACGGTGACGACCTTGCGCTCCTCCCGCCGGACCGCCGGCTCGGCAGCCGCGAGCGGCGAGCCGCACTCCGAGCAGAACTTCGCGGTCTCGGCGTTCTCCGTGCCACAGGCCGGGCAGGTCCGCATCGGCCGAGTCTATGCAGGCGGCCCCACGCGCTCGACGACGTACCCGGCACCACGGAGGGCCTCGAGCAGCTCCTGGCAGTGCGCCTCGTCGCGGGTCGAAACGACGAGCTCGATCTCCGTCTGCAGCGCGCTCGTAGTCCGCCCTTCGCGATGGTGGTCGACCGAGACGACGTTGCCCCTTCCCTTGGCGACGAGGTCGAGCACGTTGCGGAGCTCCCCCGGCCGGTCGGGGATGAGCATGCGGACGGCGAGGAAGCGTCCGGACTGAGTGAGCCCGTGTCGGAGCACCGAGATGAGCGTCGTCGCGTCGATGTTCCCGCCGGAGAGGACGACCGCGACGGAGCCCGAGCCCCCGATCCTGCCCGCGAGCAGCGCCGCCAGGCCGACGGCGCCGGCGCCCTCGACGAGGAGCTTCGTGCGCTCGACGCAGAGGACGAGCGCCTCGGAGATCTCGTCGTCCGAGACGGACACCTTGTCGTCGAGCGTCCGGTCGAGGATCGTCCCTGCCAGCTCGCCCTTGTACTTGACCGCGATGCCGTCCGCGATCGTGAACCCCGGCTGGCACACGACGCCGACGATGCGGACGTCGGGTCGTCGCTCCCTCAGCACGAGCGAGATGCCGGCCGCAAGCCCGCCACCGCCGATGGGGATGACGACCGTTTGGGCCTCGGGGGCCTGCTCGGCGAGCTCGAGCCCGATCGTGCCCTGCCCGGCGATGACGCGCTCGTCTTCGAACGCATGCACGAGCGTCGCCCCGGTCGCCTCGACGTGAGCCGCGGCCGCCGCCACCGCCTCGTCGAAGCCCTCGCCGGTGAGCACGGTCTCGCCGCCGTAGGAGCGCGTCGCCTCGACCTTCGCCATCGGGGCGTCCTGCGGCATGAAGATCGTCGCCCGAATGCCCGCCTCCCGCGCCGCCCACGCCACGGCCTGACCGTGGTTCCCCGCGCTGGCCGCCACCACACCCGCCACACGCTCGTTCTCGCCCAGCGTCGAGATGGTGTTGAAGGCACCGCGAATCTTGAACGAGCCCGTGCGCTGCAGGTTCTCGGCCTTCAGGAGCACGGGGCGCCCCGAAAGACGGGAGAACGTCTCGGAGGGGTAGAGCGGCGTCTCCCGGGCGACTCCGGCGAGCCGCTCGCGCGCAGCTTCGACGTCAGCGATCGTTGGTCGCATCGAGCGCAAACACCTCCTCCAGAATCTGCCGCACGGCGCTCAGCGGGTCGAGCCGACGTTCCTCGACCGCCGCCAGGACGTGTCGAAGGGCCGGATCGTCGGCGACGGACGTGCGCAGGTGCGCCTCCGCACGGCTCGCCGCGAGCGAGAACACCTCGGCGGCGAGGTTCGACCGTCGCCGCCTCTCGAGCCGCCCGTCTTCCGCGAGCCCCACTCGGTGCTCCTCGAGCGCCTGCCACAGCTCCGGCACGTTCTCGCCGCGAAGCGCCTCGGTCAGCAGAATCTTGGGTCGCCGCTCGGGCTCGGCGAGCGCAACGATCGACCGCACCTCGTTGAGCATCGTCTTCGCGGCCGGATGCTCCATCTTGTTGATCGCGATCACGTCGGGAATCTCCATGATCCCGGCCTTCAGCGCCTGCACGGAGTCGCCCGAGCCCGGCATGAGCACGAGGAGGACGGTGTCGGCGACTCCGGCGACGTCAACCTCGCTCTGCCCGGCGCCGACCGTCTCCACGAAGACGACGTCCTTCCCGGCTGCGTCGAGGAGGAGCACCGCCTGCAGCGTCGCCTCCGCGAGCCCCCCGTGGTGCCCGCGCGTGCCCATCGAGCGGATGTAGACGCCCGGATCGAGGAAGTGATCGGCGAGGCGGATGCGGTCGCCGAGAAGAGCTCCGCGCGAGAACGGGCTCGACGGATCGACGGAGACGACGCCCACTGTCCGACCTAGGCCGCGTACGTGGCCGACGAGCGCCCCGATCAGGCTCGACTTTCCCACCCCCGGAGGGCCGGTGACACCGACGATCGCGGCCTGCCCGGTGGCCGGATAGAGCTCGCGCACCAGCGAATACGAGAGCTCGTCGCCGTCCTCGACGAGCGAGATCGCCCGCGCGAGCGCACGCCGGTCCGCAGTGCGAACCCCCTCGACCAGCTCGTCGAGCGTCCATGTCCTCCTCGTCACGCCCGGACTCTACGCAGCCCGGCGCGACCTCAGCCGCTCCGCCGCGCCTCCACCGCGCGCCGCTCCTCGATCTCCTCGAAGAGGCGGGCGATGCGCTCGAGGCCGCTCGCCGACGGTACGTCGGCGAGCTCCTCGTCGGGCGCGTGGCCGTTCCCGTTCGCGAGCCCAGCCACTGCGGACTCGGCGCTCAGCTCGATCGCCTCCCGCTCCTCGTCGCGCCGCACGGGCAGCCAGCGCGTCATCACGACCGCCACGAGCGCGCCGAAGAGGTAGACGACGCCGGCAGCGATCCAGATGGTCCGCGCGCCGTACCGGTCGGTGAGCACGCCCGCAGCCGCCATCGCGAGACCTGCGACCGCGTAGTTCGTGCTCATGATCGTCGCGAGCGCGCGTCCTCGGTACTGGTCGGGCGCGCCTCGCTGAACCAGGAGGCGGTTGCAGACCGCTGCAGCACCGTTTCCCGCCGCGCCGCCGATCACGAACGGCACGGCGAGCCAGATCGAATCGCTGATCGCCGCAGCCCCCCAGCCGACCCCCATCAGGGCGATGGAGCCGATGTAGTGGCGGCGCAGCCCGACCTTGCCGAGCGCGGGCGCGGCCAGGAAGCTCCCGAGCGCGAGCCCGATGCCGCTCGCGGCGACGAGGACACCGAACCCGACGTTGCCGGCGTCGAGATCCTGCTTCGCGAAGATCACCTCCGCGACGTTCACGGCGGCGGCGCCGATGACTACGACGTTCCAGACGACGACGACCGTCCGGAGTGGGCGCGAGGTGAGCACGAGCCGCACGCCGTCCGCGACATCCCGCCAGTGACCGTTGGTCACGGGCTCCTCCGACTGGAGCCTCGCGGCCGGAATGCGGGCCACGAGCACCGCGGACACGAGGAACGTCACGGCGTTCACCGCGTACGGGACCGACGGCGGCCAGACGGCGAGCATGAGGCCGGCGATGACGGGTCCGACCATGAGCGCAAGCGTCTCGACCGTCTGCAGGAGCGAGTTCGCATTCGTCAGGTCCTCGTCCTCGACGAGATTCGGGAGGCCCGCGTTCGCGGCGGGGTGGAAGAAGCCCGTCGCGACCCCGGAGACCGCCGCAAGCGCGACGATCGCACCCGGCGAGTGGACGAACGGGAGGGCGGCAAACACGCCGCAGCGGACGAGGTCGGAGCCGATCATCAGGCGCCTGCGTGAGAGCCGGTCGACGAGCGGGCCGAGCAGGAGCCCGATGAGGACGATCGGGAGAAAATCCGCGATGAGGAGCGCCGCAACCCAAGTGCCGGACCGGGTCGCGTCGTAGACGCTCACGGTCAGCGCGACCGCCGCGAGATACGTGCCGAAGCTCGACCCCGCAGTGGCCAGGAAGAGGTACCCGAAGGAAGGCGACCGACGAAGGAGACCTAGACGGCTCGAGCTCTCCACGACCGGTGGTGACGCTACCACCTTGTCTCGATTCTCTCTACGGCGCTTCCGGCCCTGTCCGTGAAGGGCATGTCGCGGGAGTTCGCCGCGGCCGCGAGCCTGCCTGCAGGCCCCGCCTCAGGGCTCGTAGGCGAGGTTCTGCCGCAGCCACCGCTCGGCCTCGCCGACCCCGACGCCCTTGCGCGCGGCGTAGTCCGCGACCTGATCGCGTCCGATCCTGCCCACCGAGAAGTAGCGCGCCTGCGGGTGGCCGAAGTACAGGCCGCTGACGCTCGCCGCCGGCATCGTCGCGCACGACTCGGTGAGACCGATGCCTACGCGCTCCGCCTCGAGGAGCTCGACGAGCGTTCCCTTCTCCGAATGGTCTGGGCAGGCCGGATAGCCGAAGGCCGGTCGGATTCCGCGGAACCGCTCGGCGATGAGCTCGTTCCCGGCCAGCGCCTCGTCCGGCGCGTACCAGTCGCGTCGAGCGAGCTCGTGCAACCGCTCGGCAAACGCCTCCGCGAGGCGGTCGGCGAGCGCTCGCACCATGATGGCCCGGTAGTCGTCTCGATCGGCCGTGAAGCGCTCTGCGAGGGCTTCTGCGCCGTGGATGGCGACCGCGAAAGCCCCGAGATGGTCGGTGAGGCCCGTCTCGGCCGGAGCGACGTAGTCCGCGAGCGAGCGGTTCGGGCGCGAGTCGGCGTGGTCTGCCTGCTGGCGGAGCATCGGAAAGCGCACGCCGCTGCCGAGCACGACGTCGTCGCCCTCCGCCCGCGCGGGCCAGAACCCGTAGACGCCACGCGCGTGGAGCGAGCGGTCGGCCGCGATCTCGTCGAGCAGCTCGTTCGCGGCGGCGAAGAGGTCGCGGGCGGCCTCGCCTCGCTTCGGGTCGTCGAGGATCGCCGGGAACCGACCCTTGAGCTCCCAGGCGTGGAAGAAGAACGTCCAGTCCACGTACGACCGGAGCGTCTCGATGCTCTCCTCCGCCGCTCGCGTTCCGAGGAACGCCGGCAGGGCGAGGTCGTCCTCGTGCCAGTCGATCGGGGTTCGACGCTCGCGGGCCTCCCGGAGGGAGAGCAGCGGCTTCGCCCCTCGTGCGGCATGGAGCGCGCGCAGCCGCTCCTGGTCGACCCGGTTCTCGCGGTCGAGGCGAGCACGGCGCTCGCCGTCGAGGAGGTCGGCCACGACGCCGACGACCCGGGACGCGTCGAGGACGTGCACGGTCGGCTTCGCGTACTCGGGTGCAATCCGCACCGCCGTGTGCTGCTTCGAGGTGGTCGCCCCGCCGACGAGCAGGGGTAGCTCGAGGCCTCGCCGCTCCATCTCCTTCGCGACGTGGACCATCTCGTCGAGCGACGGTGTGATGAGCCCGGAGAGGCCGACGATGTCGCAGTCCTGCTCGATCGCGGTGTCGAGAATGCGGTCGGCCGGAGCCATCACCCCGAGGTCGATCACGTCGTACCCGTTGCAGCCGAGGACGACGCCGACGATGTTCTTGCCGATGTCGTGGACGTCGCCCTTCACGGTCGCGAGGACGATGCGCGCTGCGGCGGAGCGCTCCGTCTTCTCCGCCTCCATGAACGGCTCGAGGTAGGCGACTGCCCGCTTCATCGCCCGCGCGCTCTTCACCACCTGCGGCAGGAACATCTTCCCGGCGCCGAAGAGGTCGCCCACGATCTTCATGCCGTCCATGAGCGGCCCCTCGATCACGTCGAGCGGCCGCTCGGTCGCGAGCCGAGCCTCCTCGGTGTCCTCTTCGATGAAGTCGACGACCCCGTGGACGAGCGCGTACGCAAGCCGCTCGCCGACGGGCGCCTCGCGCCACGAGAGGTCGAGCTCGCGCTTCGTCCCCTCCCCGCTCACCGTCGCCGCGTGCTCGACGAGGCGCTCGGTCGCGTCCGGGCGCCGGTCGAAGAGGACATCCTCCACGCGCTCGAGCAGCTCCGGCGCGATGTCCTCGTAGACCGCAAGCTGCCCCGCGTTCACGATCCCCATGTCGAGCCCGGCGCGAATCGCGTGGTAGAGGAAGGAGGCGTGCATCGCCTCGCGGACGACGTCGTTTCCGCGAAACGCGAAGGACAGGTTCGAGATCCCGCCCGAGACGAGCGCACCCGGGCAGCGCTCCTTCAGGAGCGGGATCGCCTCGATGAACGCCTTCGCGAAGCCCGCGTGCTCCTCGATGCCCGTCGCCACGGCGAGCACGTTCGGATCGAGGATCACGTCCTCCGGCGCGAAGCCGGCCTCCTGCGTGAGGAGGTCGTACGCACGCCCGAGGATCTCGACCTTGCGCTCGACGCTCTCAGCCTGGCCACGCTCGTCGAACGCCATGACGACCACCCCTGCTCCGTAGCGGCGAACCGTCCGCGCTTGCACGAGGAAGGGGCCCTCGCCTTCTTTGAGCGAGATGGAGTTGACCACGCCCTTTCCCTGCAGGCACTTGAGGCCGGCCTCGAGGGCCGAGAAGCGCGAGCTGTCGACCATGATCGGCAGCCGCGCGATCTCGGGCTCGGTCGCGAGCAGGTTCAGGAACGTCGTCATCGCCTGCTCCGCGTCGAGCAGGTCGGCGTCCATGTTGACGTCGAGCATGTTCGCGCCGCCCCGGACCTGCTCGAGGGCGACGTCGACCGCTCCCTGGGAGTCGTTTGCCTCGATCAGGCGGCGGAAGCGGGCCGAGCCGGTGACGTTCGTCCGCTCGCCCACGACCACGAAGCCTGTGTCCGGTCTGATGACGAACGGGTCGAGTCCGGAGTACCGCGGCTCGCCCGACGGCTCGGGAACCCGCCGGGGCGGGAGCCCCGCCACGGCACGGGCGATGGCGCGCGTGTGCTCGGGCGTCGTGCCGCAGCAGCCTCCCACGAGGTTGACGAGACCGTCCTCGGCGAACGCGCGCAGGAAGCGGCTCGTGTCGCCGGGCTGCTCGTCGTGCAGCCCGAGCTCGTTCGGAAGGCCGGCGTTCGGATGGCACGAGACGAACGCCGATGCGACCGCGGCGAGGCTCTCGAGGAACGGGCGCATCTCGGTCGCCCCGAGCGAGCAGTTCACCCCTACGATGAACGGCTCGGACTGCTCGACCGAGACCCAGAACGCGTCCGACGTCTGACCCGAGAGGTTCCTCCCACTCCTGTCCACGGCCGTGAACGACAGCCAGAGCGGGAGCTCGGGGGCGACCTCCTTCGCCGCGACGATCGCCGCCTTCGCGTTGAGCGTGTCGAAGATCGTCTCGATGAGGAGGAGGTCGACGCCCCCGTCGCGGAGGGCGACGATCTGCTCCTCGTACGCCTCGCGCACCTGATCGAATGTGACCGCCCGGAACGCGGGATCCTCGACCTTCGGCGAGAGGGACAGAGTGACGTTGAGCGGGCCGACCGAGCCGGCGACGAACCGAGGCCTCTCCGGGGTCCGGGCGGTCCACTCGTCGGCCGCACGCCGGGCGAGTCGCGCGCCCTCGAGGCTCATCTCGGCGGCGGCATCCTCGAGGCCGTAGTCCGCCTGGCCGATCCGGGTCGCCGTGAAGGTGTTCGTGGTGGCGATGTCCGCTCCGGCTTCGAAGTACGCGTCGTGGATCTCCGCGATCAGCTCCGGCTGCGTGAGGTTCAGGAGGTCGGGGTCGCCCTTGACGTCACGCGGGTGTGCGTGGAAGCGGTCGCCCCGGTACTCCTCCTCGGGGAGCTCACGGCGATGGATGAGCACGCCCCACGATCCGTCGAGGACCAGGATCCGCTCGGTGAGAAGGCTCTCGAGGTGTTCGCGGGCGTCTGTCACGAGTTCGGCTCCCGCCTAAAGGGTCGGGAGCCGTGACGGCCCTCGGCTCTTTAGGCGTTTGGTAACCCGGTCGCCAAGCTGCCTGTCAAAGCTCTCCGGGGTGGCGCCAGGGTAGCGGATTCGGCACTGCGCACCGAATGCGCGCCCGAACGAGTCGTCACCAGCACCAGCGGCCGCGAAGCGGACGCCTTCAGCGCTCTTCGCGCGGATCGGAGACCCGCTCGACGGATTCCCGATCCTGCGCTAACCAGTCGTGCGGCCGGAGACCTCGAGCTGGTTCTCGGCGTGCTTGATGCGCTGCTCGAGCTGCCAGCGGTCTGCCCGTGACTCACCGGCGTCGACCTTCTCGAGCTCGGCCTTCGCCGCCTCGAGCTGACCTCTTGCACGCTCGTCGTCGATCTCCTTGACGTTCACCGCGTCGTCGACCAGGGCAAGCGCGCGATCGAGCTCGACCTTGAAGAAGCCCGGCCCCGTTGCGAACTCGACGATCTCGCTGTGGTCGAGGTAGATCCGCGTCGACCCGGCCTTGAGGGTGGCGACGAGCGGGGCGTGCCTCGCGAGGACGCCGATCTCCCCGGCAGCGCCGGGGACGACGATCATCTCGGCCTCGCCGTCGAACACCGCGCCGTCGGGCGTCACGAGAGCGACGTCGAACTTCGGGTGCGCCTCGGCCATGCCTAGGCCGCGACGGCCTCGGCCTGGCGAGCCTTCTCCACCGCATCGTCGATGGTGCCGACCATGTAGAAGGCCGACTCGGGCAGCTCGTCGTGCTGGCCGCCGAGGATCTCACGGAAGCTGCGGATCGTGTCCTCGAGCTTGACGTACTTGCCGGGCGTGCCGGTGAACTGCTCGGCGACGAAGTTCGGCTGCGACAGGAACCGTTCGATACGTCGCGCGCGCGCGACGACGAGCTTGTCCTCGTCCGTCAGCTCGTCCATGCCGAGGATGGCGATGATGTCCTGCAGGTCGGCGTAGCGCTGGAGAATCTGCTGCACCGTCGTCGCGACCTCGTAGTGCTCGTCGGAGACGATCCCTGGCTGGAGGGCGCGCGAGGTCGACTTGAGCGGGTCGACCGCCGGGTAGATCCCCTTCTCCACGATCGCGCGCTCGAGCACCGTCGTCGAGTCGAGGTGCGCGAACGTGTTCGCGGGGGCCGGGTCGGTGAGGTCGTCCGCCGGGACGTAGATCGCCTGCACCGAGGTGACCGAGCCCGTCTGCGTCGAGGTGATCCGCTCCTGCAGTTGCCCCATCTCGGTCGCCAGAGTCGGCTGGTAGCCGACCGCGCTCGGCATGCGGCCGAGGAGCGCGGACACCTCGGACCCCGCCTGCACGAAGCGGAAGATGTTGTCGATGAAGAGGAGCACGTCCTGGCCCTCCTCGCGGAAGTACTCGGCCATCGTCAGCCCGGAGAGGCCGACCCGCAGACGTGCCCCCGGCGGCTCGTTCATCTGGCCGTAGACGAGCGCGACCTTGTCGATCACGCCGGACTCGTTCATCTCGAGCCAGAGGTCGTTGCCCTCGCGCGTGCGCTCCCCGACGCCCGCGAAGACCGACACGCCGCCGTGCTGCATCGCGACGTTGTGGATGAGCTCCTGGATGAGGACGGTCTTGCCGACCCCTGCGCCGCCGAAGAGCCCGATCTTGCCGCCCTTCACATAGGGGGCGATGAGGTCGATGACCTTGATCCCCGTCTCGAAGATCTCGATCTTCGGTGAGAGGTCCTTGAACAACGGCGGGTCGCGGTGGATCGGCCACCGCTCGACGCCCTCGGGCGTGGGCCCCTGCTCGTCGATCGGGTCGCCGGTCACGTTCCAGAGCCGCCCGAGCGTAGGCGCACCGACAGGGACGGAGATCGGGCCGCCCGTGTCGATGCACAGCGAGCCGCGCGAAAGCCCGTCGGTCGAGTCCATCGCGACCGCGCGGACGCGATCGTCACCGAGATGCTGCTGCACCTCGGCGATCAGCGTGCGGGTCGCGCCGTCGTGCACCGGGAAGTCGACGCGCAGGGCTGTGTAGATCTCGGGAAGATGCTCCGGGAACACGGCGTCGATGACGACGCCCTTGATCTCGATGATCCGGCCGGTGTTCCGGTCGTCGTGCTCTGGCCTGTCGGGCATGCGATTCCTTCGAAAGTCGGTTTGAGGGAGCGCCGTCAGCCTTTGGCC
>Ga0068993_10000033_pt1 | contig 13418 bp, 23 predicted proteins | sample Browns_ThreeSqC__FD_62347 | JGI IMG/M metagenome (GOLD analysis project Ga0068993, IMG submission 62347) | Wetland microbial communities from the San Francisco Bay, California, USA, that impact long-term carbon sequestration - Browns_ThreeSqC_D1 | ecosystem: Environmental > Aquatic > Marine >... | reverse complement strand
CGCTTCCGCTTCCATAGTCAGATAATAGCCCTATTAATTGATTATGTGAATAGGGGTAATTAGTCCGCCTCATTACCCTCCAATCTTCCCCCCCTACATATTCAAGGCTAAAAACCTGTTGATCTTTGGCGCCAACGGAACGGGCAAAATAACTGTCAGGAGCAGCCCGGTAACATTTAACATCCGGCATGTCGGCCGTGTAACAAACATCTATTGGATTTGCGGAAACTACGACAATTATTTTCATGTCAATGAAATTGCCCGGTTGAAAAATCCGGATGTTACCACAATACGCCCCCCCGTTTCAAAACGAACCATACAACGAACTATATTAAAAAGATCATTTCCGGAATTAAAATTGAGGATTTCCCCCTTATTTATACCCGAACAAAGCGAAACGCTGTCAATGTATTCAATAGTTGGATTTTCACGCATAGGGGCATATTTAGACACAATCGAATTGATTGTAAAATACCCGTCCCTGTGATAATTTCGCAGTAAAACAATCATTGCCCGCAACCCATAGTCTAATGATGAAAAGACACAAAACCCCCCGTTTTCTCCAATTTGCCCCTTCCATTGATTTGCCGGATTATACCGGATGTTCCCCGGGTTCCGGTTCTTTTCGGCTAACGTCTGCCCGGGCGCCAAAAAATCATTTTCCTTTTCTTTAACAGAAAGGAGCAACGGGATAATTACGGCCGTTAAAATTTCAAAGTTTTTTTCAATCCAACCCATGAAAAAGGTAATTTAACCTTTTCAATAAACCATGTTAACAGGCGCAGCAACGGCATATTTGCCCGGTTCAAAATACCTGTTATCTGAACTTAATCTTTGCCGTTCCTTTAGTTCAACGTGAAACGGATAATCTGGTGCAGAAACCCACCTTGGAACATCTAAAACGGCCGTCCCGGTATATGGCATAATTCCCCCTGCGACTGCGGGGGGCGTCCAATATTGCCGGGGGGGTTGTCCGGTAAGTGTTTGCCAGAATTGCCGCGGGGGTTGTCCTATGGGCGTATAAATGCCAGCAACACCAACGCCCCCGGGGGTGATTTGATAAAGCCTTTGGTCATATTGGCCCGGGTTTACATATCCGTAAATATTGGGCGTTCTTGGTCCTCCCGTTCTTCCGGGGATTTCCCCCGGAATAAAATTTGATTGTTTCCCGGTATTTGGGCTTTTTTTGGTCAACAGGTAAAGAAGTCCCAACCCAATTAATATTTCAGTCGTTCCGATTTTCATAAACGCGATATTTTATATTTAGTCCAATCCGGCCGTATGGATGCAATCCATGGTCAATAAAGTTAACCAACCCCAATTTACCAAGCGTTTCAAACCGGCCGTTTTTCATCCCCCCCCTTATCTCAAATCCTATTTGCCAATTTTTGACGTTACCCGCGATTATTTCAGCCCCGAAAAGCCCCGCATTTTTTTTGCCTATTTCGGAAACATATCCCGTAAACACTTCCAAACCCGACCAATTTTTAACATTATCCCAGCCAATCGAATACAAAACCGTTGCCTTACTCCCTATTAAAAAACCGGATAAAAATGTTTCCTCATATCCAAAACTTGTTTCGGTTGACCGTCCCCCGGTATTTTCCCCGATTGTCCGGTAATGTTCCACAAACACAAAATGTCTTTGCCCCCAACCTAATGAGGGCAAAAACAACATTACACATACAATGTATTTAATGTTATACATCTCTAGCAATCCAATCAAATGTCACCGCGGTACTTACTACGGCAGCTCCGGCCGTATCAAAAAAGCGAACGTCGAACGTAGTGGCGGTTTTGTTGTGTACCGTAACAACATAAGGCGTCGTCCCCGTTGGCGTGACTACCGCCGAAAAAGTAGCGTCCGGCAAATTATGGGTAACGGTAATATCCCCACTCCCGTCTGTCGATGTACTTACATTTCCAGACGTTATTAACTGATCTTCGATAACATTACCGGAACTGTCTACCGAAATGGGATGTACGGGGGTTCCGGTAAAAGTTCCGCTTCCATATTGGTCTAAAGTAGCGGCGCCGGTTCCGTTTAGCGTTAATGCAGCTTGTAGCCCTCCCGCTGAATATTTAGCTTGTATTTGAAAATAGGCGTTTGTTGCGCCGGCCGTAACGTCGTCGGCCACGGCAATTATTTTCGCCGTTGCGAATGCGGTTCCTGCATTATCTTCCGTTTCAAATTGTGCGGCCACTCCCGCGCCATTGGCGCCCACTCCCCCGGAAACCTGTTTGCGCAACACCGTAGATGTTTCCACTGTATTGGTAGACGTGCCATTGATAATGTGAACCGCGGCCGCGGCCCCATTGTCGGAACGGGCTGAAATGCCGAATGAATTTGTAGAAACCGCCGAAACGGCTGAGTTATTTACAGCCGTTGCGCTTACCGCAACCCCTGCGGTTTGATGTTCGGCACGAAATGCGGGAGCCGCATTACTTACCCCCGAATTATTCAGGGCGTGTAACGCATAGTCCGTTGCGCCGGTTCCCTGATTTTCGATTAGTAAAGTGTATCCCGTTGCGGTTCCATCTATCGTCGTATCATGCAGCAATGTTCCACCCAGTTCGACCGTTCCCGCGGGGCTTTCCGTTAACCCGTTTCGATAGGTATAACTTCCCGGGTATGTGGTTTCTATAACGTTTCCGGCAGCGGTAACGGCCAATAACCGGGTAGGCGTTCCGGTTATTGTTCCTGAGCCATAGGCGTTCAATTGTAATTGCCCATTAGCGCCCTTTAAGCGTAATCTTTCGGCCAAAGTTGCACTTCCAAGGGAAATTAATTCAATTAAAAAATCTGATTTTTCTACGGCATTAGTAGCGTCTGAAAGTAAAACCGCTATATTGCCGCAAGCCGTATTTGTTCCGGCTGCATTTTCTATAACATAACGAATGTCAGCCCCTATTCCAGTAGCGCCGGAACTTCCAAATTGAGTTCTTCTAATATCTAAAATCGTTTTTCGCAAGGCAGATGCGGCCCCCGGATATTGCCCTTCCAATAGTGCAACCCCCCCGTCAGCAGATGCTCCGGCCTTTAACACCCTTAGTGTTTGTGCCGAACTAGTTGCCCCTGTAACGCTTAATGCATTTGCTGAAGAACTGGCTCCCGTATTTGTGTTATTTATCAACAGCACACCAGAGGACGAAGAACCGTCTAAATATAATTCAAAGGTAGATGTTGAGATAGTGGTATCTTTAACTAATGTTCCACCTAGTTGGAAATTACCCGCGGGGCTTTCGGATAATCCATTGTTAACGGTATAGACATTAGTAAGATTAATCCACCCTGTATTTCCTACCCCCGATTGTTTAAACCAAAAGTTACCCGTTCCCGAATCATCCCCGTAAAAACTTCCCGGGTTGGCTGTTACCACACCTTCCGGGCTTCCGGTTCCCCAATTAATAGTAAATCCGGAAATAGTTAAAAAATTATCAGTTGTTGGATTTATGGTAATACTTCCGGCTTCTAACAAAAGAGTAAGGAACGCTGTTAAGTCAAACGTATTTGTGGTATCTCCCGTTAATGTAACAGCCTTAGTAATTGGGTCGGGGCTTCCTAATTGAATATCATTACCCACCTTTTCCAATCCTTCCGATGCCGTTATATTACCGGCGCCCGATGTCGAACTTTTTATTCTGATCTTCGGCATAATTATTCATTAAAAGCGGAATACCCCCTAATATTAGGTTGAACTTCTGCAAATTGTACGTATGGGTCCACCCCAACCCCCGCAAATCGTATGTTTATCGTAAAATTTATCACATCATAGGGTTGATCTGCGTCAATTTCCATGCTTTCGCCCGCTGCAAGGCGCCAAACGCCGTTTATTGTGGCGGTATCATCCCCCGCGTTTTGTACGGCAATGGCGCTGCCTTTAATTCGGTATGTTCCGTTAGCCGTTGCCGGTTCCGGAAAGGAAGGGTTTAACTCAAAGACCTTTCTACAATCGCCCATATCAGATATTTTTAAGTAATTCCTTTACCCCTTCCGGGTCACTAGCGAACATTTTAGCCGTTTTGGCTAAATATTCCCTCATTTCGGCCGTACTAGAAAAACTTCCCCTAATCCGGCTAACAAATTCCGTCGCTATTTCATCTTCCCCCAACCCGGCGCCGGTTTCCTCCACTTCCGGGGGGGAAGGGGCGCCCCCCATAATTGGCGCCCCTCCTTTTGCAAAAGCAGATATAAACCCGGAAATAATTGCCTGTAATTGTCCCGTTTCGGCCATGCTTTCTATCATTCGCTCAAAAAATCCCCCTTGGTTAGCGTTTTTAATGTCCTCAATTTCTCGCCTAAGTTCCCAAAGTTCCCGTTCTTTTGCGATCATGTCCAAATAATTCCATGGGGGAACATTCCCCGCCATATATCCAGATATTCCGGCCGCCTGATTATCTTGTTCCCCCCTATGGGGTAGGTATATGGGAACGCCAATATTTTCGGCTTCCGTTCCGATAAATAATTTGCCATATCCCCCCGTTTTTGCTAACCCTAAAAGGGTTGTTTCGAGTATTTGCCAGCTACCACCTAAGTCTAAATCATCTTCGGGTTGTCTTAAAAGCAAATTATTATTTGCCGCTTTACCGGAAGGTAATCCGGCCGTTCCCTTTCCGGTATAAAGAACCCAAACCGGGTTTTGATAATCAAAAAACAGTCTTTTAATGTCCGCAATATCCCGGTAATACAACATAATTATTCTTTTGCCAGAAAGATGAATGTCAATAAATAGTCCTCTGCGGGGGTTGGGACCAATGTAGTGGAAAATTCAATCGTACATTGATCGGGAGTAAGATTTTCGATGTAAAGCGGTTTGACTGCATTTTCAGTATCGGTAATGACAAATGCGGCCAATGGGGTTTTTTCCAATAAAATTTCGTTATTACTGCGAAGGGTAATAAACGAATTTTCATGTAAGTTTTTATTGGCAACGGGGCTTCCATCTTCCGTAATGTCTACCCCGTCCCGGTAATACATTCCCAAAACCGTCTTGTTTCGCAAAACACCGTTATCCGGAAGGTAAACAACCCCCCGGGCATTCGTCGTTGCCCTAATCCGGGTTTCTCTTATTTCGCTTCCGTATTTTGCGGACAATTCCACTAAATAGCTATTACTTGCCATATTAATTCAAATTTAAAACAAGGGGGGGGGAGTCCCCCCCGTTTAGAATGAAACATACTAATCCAAGAAAACTTGCTTTTTACCTAGTCGCCACATAGGCCCGCCCCATGGTATTAGCACCATTTATGATATTAAACCCATAAACATGGATAACAATAACGTTATCCGCTGTGGTGCTTGCCGCGGTAAAGGTTCCCGGGCTTCCGATTGTCAGATTAATATTGTTTTCCATGTTCCCGTCTACAATGAATGAGGGTTCAATCATGAAAATCCCCTTCTTTTCGAGCGACGAACCCCAAAACGGCCCCCCAATGGCAACGGCCGCGGTAACGGGGAATGCATCGGAAGAATACCCGGGATTGTATCGGAATAATTGGCCGTGCATTGGTTTAATACGTTGCCGCGGGGATGTGTCAAAGGTTATAACACCATTATAAACCTGTTCCAATGCGGCCGACTCGCCAACCCCTGCAAACACTTCCGGATTTGGCCAAGTCCAAAGGGCGCTTTGGGCATCTTCGGCGTCCAAATCAGAGGATTTGTAAATACACAACCCGATGCCATTTATGAAAAAGGCATCATTTCGATTTAATTTCAATTCGGTTGGGCGGTCAACGTTTTGCACTTCGTAAAAATTGAATTTATACGAAGTTGCAGCGGTTATCACCTTTTCCAGACGCAATAGTTGGGGCGTAATTTCAAAAGCCCCATACCCTAGCTTGTCTAGGGTTTCACGTGCCGCCAAATAACGCCCCCGGGCGCTGTCATAGGGAATGCTTAATACAAAATCACCGTTCATTTTTTTTCATTTTGTGTTTATCAGCTTGGCATTAATCCGGTATTAATCCGGCATTAACCCGGCGCCTTAATAGGAAACGTGAACTTTTTGCATTGGCCCCGCAACCCCCGGCATTAGGTTAGAGCCGGGCATTAATGATGCCTGTGGGCTTCCGATACCGGAAATAGCCAGAATATTTTTAACCTGTGGCCCCCCGAATTGCGTTGCGGCCGAGTAAACGGCATGAATAGCCAGCCCCCCGGCAATCCCTTTTACAAAATCGCTTTTGCCGCTTTTGGCTAAATATCCCGCTGCAATAACTTCCGCAACGGCAGAAACCAGCGGATTGGATGCTAATAGGGGAACTCTCGAAACAAAAGAACCGGCCGCCATGCCCGCTAATCCAGCGGCGCCAACCGTTACGAGTTTTACAATCCCCGTTTTTCCGTTCAACATAGTATTTGTAGTTTTGCGGCGCTTCCTTCCGACCTTTGCCCGGCCGCGGCGCCCGATTTTAGAACAAGAACAAGCCATAATAATATAATTTACGCCTTTTCGGCCGTTATTAAGCACTAGTACGGCGCCGGATCTTTTTGGCGCCCGTATCAATTACGCACCACTTTTCCCCCTTGTATTGCCGGAAGGTTATCTTCCGGGTTTTGCGCGTTTTCCTGAGTTTTGCGGCCGCGGCCTTTGCTTCCGGCTTTGAATATCCGCAACTAATTTTTTTGGTTTTGGTACGGGCTTTTCGCCTTTTACCAACCGTTGCACGTCTTTTAACTGGCATAACTTTAATTTTTTTTATTCAATCATAAAAAGAAAAAGAAGGACGGCCAACACGCAACAATCCCGAACGTCTGCCCCGTTTTGGCAATTATTAGCCAATTGAACGTTTTCAGGAATTTGGTTAATGCCGCGCAATCGTTGTATTTGGGTATCCATTTTCTTCCAAAATTTTTCTTCTTTGTTGAAAACACTGTGAACCGGATCAAGAATTGTTTTTTTCCGTTCCGCTTCCGTTATTACATAAATATGCCCTTGTTCCGGATTATTTGGGTCATATCTCGCAACCCGGTAACGGTAAGGAAACCCGAGATTTTTAATTAGGGCGCCGCTTAGTAGTGCCATGCTTTTACAGTCTCCGAAACCGTCCGCTAATGTCCGGGCGGGGCTTTTTACCTTTTCAATCCGGCCGTCCTCAATGTAACGCACGTTTTTTCTTACAAACGCCCAGACGTTTTTAAGCGTTTGGGTTTGGCTTTTCCCTTTCAGGCTTTGTGCCAATCGGTAAAAATTAGTGTGGTCTTTTTCCGCATCTTCGGCTAAAATTTCCGCTACAATGTCATTAAATCCCCCGCGGAAATTGGAAACCGTCCGAAATTCAGCCTTTGGAAACTGCATTTATTCGGGTTTTAAAAAATCCCGTTCAAAAGGTATTCTTACATCCCCATACCCTAAAAATCCGCGTATTTTTATGTAAATTCCTTCCGTTAGTTTTCCGGTCACAAAGGCGTAAACAAACAAATCATCATAGTATTTTTTATCGGCTCCGGTTCCGTAGTTTTTGCGCGTGAAAATAAATCCGTCGATTGAAAATGTTACGCCCCCTTGTACCCCTATTTCTATACTTCCCCCGGGGGGAACTACTTTTAACTCCCCTTCCCGGGTTGCTGCCTCAAATTTCCCAACGGCAAATTCCTCTAATCCAGGTACGTAAATTTCTGCGTAAACATATTGGATAGGAACCGGAACGAACGAATTGTTTTTAACCGTCAAATACAAAACCAAATCCGGTTTAGTGCGCTTTGCGGATGTTATCAAATTGCCATATCCTAAACGAACATTTGTTATCTGTAAATTGCCGCCAACATACCCGGCGCCTTTAGTCGCCAGCAAATAGGCGCCCCCCCCTGCTAAAAGAAGGGGCAAAAGATTGTCTTTTTTCGTTGTCCGGCGCCGTTTTTTCCCAATAGGCATTTTCAATAGTTTCAATAAAAAATGAAAGTTAGCGCAATGTATAAAAAAAAGCCCGGAAAAAACAAATTTTCCGAGCTAAAAAAAGTAACGAATTGTAGCTTAATCCTTTTTGTGGCGTTGCTCAAATTTCATCTTTAATTGCATAATAGCGTTTTTTACACTCCCCCCCCGGTTTCCATCCGTCCGAAATTCCGGCAAATCTTTAATTTCTTCCCCCCTTTTGCGCCGGATAAAGCACCGATCTTCTTTTGTTCCCGGTAACACTTGTATTAAATCCCAATTTTCTATTTTCGTTTCATATCCTTCCTGCATAAAAGCCAGTTGAACTAATGGCGCCGCGTCTTTTTTAACAAAGAAAGCGTCAACCCAATAGCCTAAAACATCCCGATAAAACGCCTTTTTTATGGCTTCCATAGTTAAACTAAATCGGTATGTTATGTTATCCCAAAAAATTTCTTCATCACAAATATCTTCCGAAATATCAATTAATTCGCCGTCCCGGTCATACTCAAAAACAATTACCTTTTTTGCTAAAGCCCCGAGAGAAACCAACCGTAATTTTTTACGAACTTTCGTTTCATCTTTCCCTTCTAAATACAGTTCTTCCGTTAAATACCCAAGTTGCTTGGCTACTTCCCAATAACAGCTATTTACGTCAATTTCCACATATCCCGGATAATCGCCAATTTCCAGCCCCCCCACATTACCCCAATAAGTTGTGCCGGTTCCATACGGCCGCAGTCGTTCGGGGCGTTCCAATCCGGCAAAATGCCGCTTTACTTTTTGGATAAAAAGGAGTTCCCTATTAGAAAAACCTTTTAGCACAAATTCAAAACTAAATTTTTCCCAACCCGGCTTGGTGGGGATAAATTTAGTTTTGCTTTTCGTGACAAATTCCTTGTAAGGAATTTTAGCCTTTTGCAATCGGGATTTGTGGCGTTCAATAGAACGTTTCATTTCCTCTGCCCCCTTATCCCCGTCCGGGAAAATCTGCTTTCTTTTTAGTATGTCCATTCCGTTTCAAATTTGCCGTCAAATACTATTCGTGTCCTTCCCTCAATTATTTTCGCTTCGCCGTATAATTTCATGGGGGTTGGGCTTTTTTGTTTGCGTCCGGTTTCCTTTTCAATCCGTCTTAATTCCTTTTCAATTTCCCGCTGCCTATCCCTCCACTCTTTTGTAATATTCATGATCGCCTGTTCTATTGCGCGGCGCCCAATGTAGTAACGCCCGTCGATCATTACCCTAGTATAAAGGCGTTTACGCAATTCATAAGCCTGAAACAGGTAAAAATCTAAAAGACTGGTTAACTCCGAAAGAGAATTAAAGACGGCCATTTCTTCTATTTCGTCACGGTCAATTTCTGCCTTTCGTTCAATGTATTGCGCGTTTTGTATGTAGGCGTCCGGATTGTTTGCAATCAATTTATCTATCCGGCTTTCCCGGTTTTGTTCGTACCTTAAAAACTCGCCCGATAATTGCCAGCCCCGGGCATTTGTGCGGCCGGTTCTTTCCAGATACCGGCGCCGCCAAAATTGCCGGTTTAACTCGTCAAACGCCCTAAAATCCCTGTATGTGTCAATTGTACGCCCTACTGGTGAGTAACGCCGTTTTGCCGCCATAATGAAAAGGGTTAAGGTTACACTAAAAAAAAGGGGGGGGGTAGAAAAGCGAAACTAAAAAAAAGGGGCAAGGTTTTTACTACCCTACCCCATTAAGACGGCAAAACTATTCCTGTTTTTCTTCCGTTTCCTCAATTTCCGGCGCTTCCGAAAATTCGTCGATTTCCTTAACGTCCGGGAAATTGTACGTTTTATCCATTATTTGCCCGGGTTTGCAGCTATCAGCCCGGTAAAGTCCCGCGGGGGGTTCCCAATCTTCCGTTATCCGTTCCCCGACAGAAAAAACGGCCTTAAATACCCTTTTTATCCCCTCTGGTGTGGATATTTGGAAACTATCCGGTTCGACGTTCAACACATATTCCGGAAAATCGCTTTCTTGGTAACTTAAATCAGCGGATAGGTTTTTAAGGCTTTCGACCGAAAAACCATGGAAAAGCACAGACCCAATATTGCCCCCTTTATTGGCAAAGAAAAATTCAACCCAAGGAACGAACCCCCCGTCTTTGCGCTTCTTTCCAAATAAGTCTATCGCCTTAAAAAAGCGATAACCCAAGGGAACGAAAGAAAAACCCTTTTTCGTTATCTCATATTCGTTGCCTAAAAAATAGGCAATTAAGGCGCCGGAAGAACCGTTAAACCGATAGGTTAACGGATGTCCGGGAATGTATCGGTAGGTTTCCGGTTTTTCCGTTGCAGGAACCAAAGACTTTAAAAAATCGCTGTTTTGATTGCTTGACATGATCTTAAAATTTAGTGGTTTTAAATTAATGTAGCTTTAACTCGCCTTCCAAAGAAAAGGGAACCCGACGTTTGGACATTTCCCCCTTCCCTATTTCCATACCAAAAAAAACCATACTGACAAAGGCTTTATTTGCCTTTTGCCAATCCGGTTCTTTGGTTACTGTAAGGTTGTTAACGAGTTTGGAAACATCCAAAACGTTTTTCATTGTCGATTCAAAACGGCATATTTCCCGGGAACAATCCCGGACTTTGCCTTTGCATTCAAACCGGGCGCCGGAAGACTTCCATTGCCAGATATTCACATTAAAAGCTAATGTATCATCCCGCATAATGGCTACAAAGGTCCAATTGTTATTAACAACGGAACGCCAAAAACGGGCAGTTCCTTTGTACCAATCAAGTGTATAAACCACTTCCCCGTCTTTATCCGTCTGCAAAAGGGAAACGGTTTCTTTACTGGTGTTCAATGCTTCCAAATCCTGCAAATCCATGGTCTTGTTTTTTGCGTTCAATAATCCGGTTCTTCTTTATTACTCCGGTTCCCTCTATGTGGATAAAACGAGTTACCCAAGTTAAGACCTCATTTACCCGGGCTTTGTCTGCCTGTAAATAGGCGTCTGTTTCATCTTCAAAAAGGGCAGCATCTTCCAAACCGCCAAAGTCTTTAAACCCGGGCTTTAAAAAGTAATGTTGTGGGTAAGACTTGATTTTAACGTTAACCAAATAGTAAGTCATGATAAAGTGATTTTGTAGGTTAAACGAGTAACTAAAAGATAATCAGCTTTTTCAGGCAATAGTGGGGGGCGTTTAGGAAGTCGTTACTAAGTCATTACCAGTAACGTATTTTTCCCCGCAAAAGGGGCAATAATTAGCCAGTAGGGGCAATTTCTTTTCTTTCTTCACTGGCTTTCCCGATGCGGAATAGGTGTTATAAATTGCCTCAATACAAACCCGATGCGGCGCAGAAAATGTATGTGGCAATATCACATACCCAAATTTAACTTTCTGCGACCTAAGGCGCTTTCTAAGTTCATCGGTAATGTTGTTAATACATTCACACATGATTTTTAAATTTAATGGTTTGCAAATAATGGTATCGGTTTTTATGCCTCAACGAACAAAATAAACGGTTCTTTCTAGCCCCATAGGGTAGGGGGGCGCCGCAATACTTACAGCGCCCCTTGGGGCTTATGTTAAATCCAAATGACCGTTTCTCTCTGATTTTCTCGCCATTTCATTATCAATACTAGCCTGAATAAAATTTAAAATATGTTCAGCCCGTACCAAATTCCCCGTATCTACCTCTCTCAAAATTTCATTAGTGTATTTATCTATAACATCATTAGAAAAACCCGCAGCTTTAGCCCGGGTTCTTTCTACTTTTAGTCGTTTAGTAAAATCCTCAATGTTTAAATCCGGTTCCGTCTTTACAGGTGATAGGGTAGGCACTTCAATTTCTGGCTTCTTAAAATCAATAAATTCCGGTTCTTCAAATTCTTGATCTTCTAACTTGTAAAGAAAATCCCTCAACCGTTTCCGGTTCATATAAAAATCCTTTATCGCGTCCCATGCTTCCGGATTTTCATGTAATTCAAGCTCTGACGCTAGTTTAATTTGTCTATACAACATTATTTCAACCAAAACACCAGCGCCCATTAAAACCGCCGCAGTAATGCCTAAGGCCGGGTTTATCGTTCCGGCATTAATCAAGTAAATGATTTCACCAATGGAAATAAAGCCAAACACAAAGGCGACAATTTCTCCCGTTGCCGAAAAATCGGGGGTAGTGGGGTTGTTTTGCCGGAAAAAAATGATAATTGCCCGGGAAAGCTGAATAGAAAAGCCCATACCAAAGGCAATTAACCCCCGGTTGGGAATATCCCCGAGTAAAGAGAAGATCAACGAAGAATGCAAAAGCCCCGAGACAAAATAAACGCCCCCCCAAGTTAGCCAGCTAACGGCCGGAAGAACGCGACGCATAAGGCGCAAAATTCGTCTAAATTCGCGGTTCTCAACTTTCATAGTTTTAAAATTTAGTGGTTTGAAAATTAATTTTCCTTTGCCCCTTCTTTATCAATAAGGGTTTGGATTTCTCGCCTAATAATTGAAATACTAACCCCGTTTACAATGTTGTTTATCAGACGAAAACATTCAGATGCGGACATTAAATTGCCGTCCCTTAAAAATGCCATTCCAGCCCTAGCTAAATAAGATACCAATAATTCAGTTTCGTTCATTGCGTTATGTGTTTAATGATTTGTAAAATGATCTGAATAAATAACAAACCGGCAATTCCCAAAAGCCCGTACTTAACAACCTTCCGGGAAAATTCGATTTGTTGGCGCCTATGGTTAGTCTGTTTCATCCGAGTAATGTTTTTTGATTTCAAACGAAAAATCAATTAAAAAATCCCAAGCCTCAATATATTCAAGGTGATTAAATTCGACACACTTGTTAAGCCCGTCTAAAAGCCCTTCAAAATATTTGTGCGTTGCCAGTTTCCCCCAATTTTTGCAAAAACGCCGGTAATTTCTGGAAACTTCACTTTTAAAGTAATTAATTAACTCTCGTTTATTCATGTCCGATCATTTTAAGAAGGTTAAAGGTTTGTTTCCGAATAGTCACGGCATCAACGCCGGTATTATAGCGCAATACTTCCGTTTCCTTTTCAGCCTTTGCCCAATGCTTTTGTATTGTTTCATACGGGGGTATCTCTGGAAAACCTTCTAAGGCTTTGTAATTACGAACACAAACTTTCAAATACGGGGAAATGCAATCCGGTAATACTAGAGTTCCAACCGTTATAGTAAAAACCGATTGAAAATTTCTAACTGCTTTTAAACTTAATACCGCTTCCGTTTCCGGTCCATCTAAATCCGGAACGCCTACAAATAATACTCGCCTTTCCATAGTTATAAGATTTAGTTAAAAAATGATTTTCACCCTGTAAGTTAAAATCAATATCCCGTCACAACAAATAAAACCCAATGTTTTTATTTTTCAGGAATATTTGAAAATCACCATGGAAATGTACCGTACAAATACCCTCCATATATCCCTATGGTATTGTGTTACATACGTACCCCCCCGCTGCGCCGGTTTCCGGGAGTAATTCCCGGGAATAGTTTTTGGGTGCAAATTAGGCGCCATGGGTGGCGTTAATTGGTTGGGGTAGGGG
>Ga0068993_10000032_pt1 | contig 13468 bp, 26 predicted proteins | sample Browns_ThreeSqC__FD_62347 | JGI IMG/M metagenome (GOLD analysis project Ga0068993, IMG submission 62347) | Wetland microbial communities from the San Francisco Bay, California, USA, that impact long-term carbon sequestration - Browns_ThreeSqC_D1 | ecosystem: Environmental > Aquatic > Marine >... | reverse complement strand
GGTGTATTAGTTGGCGTGTTTGTGATCGTCGGTGTATTACTCGGCGTAAAGGTTGGTGTGCTGGTTGGAGGCGGCGCATATTCCGCACTCGGTGGCGTGAAATTCGATACCCAACGCGCCGCGCCTTTGCTCACACGTAATTCATCGATCCAACCATTGAGATCGAAGTTTGTCCCGCCTCCGTTTGTATATCTTCCAATGCGCGCGCCTCCTGCAAAATTTGGGATCGTGTCCGTGTCTGTTTGAGTTGTCCCGATCTGCGAACCGTCAACAAACATCATATAACCCGATGTTCCATTTTTGACGATCGCCAGGTGATACCATGTGTTTGTTGCGGGGTCCCAGGCGTTATCGATTACGACCGTATTCGCCGCGCCCGAACGGACTTGAAACTCGAGAAAATTATTATTAAATTGCACGCCCCAAAAGTTGCCAGCGTCAACGAATTGACCGATCAACCCCGCGGGAGTTGTGCCTGGATCGCCATTAAATCGTACGCGGAGATCGATCGTCCATAAATTCGAATTGCTCCCTCCGTCGAGTTGCCAGTCCGCGCTATCGGCGACTGATAAGAAATCCCCTGTCCCGTCGAATAAACCCGACGCTCCGCCGAATACACTTTGCGCCGTGTCGATTTGAGTGTTCCCGTTTGCGGTCCAGGTTTTACCGCTCTCGTCGGTAAATGTTGTCGAGGCGTCCACTCCATTCATATGGAGCAATGACACCGTATACGAATCATCGACATCGGCAGAAACGGAGATCGGCTCAAGTGCGGATAATACCACGGCGAACAAAGCGAACAATGCAAATATCGAAACGACGCGCCGCGCTCTCATTGATCCCTCCCGAATATCTTGATGATCATCACGATCACAAATGCAAGGATTACATAAGTCATCGCTTCCTCCCAAATAACAACACAACAACCGTCACGCCTCCGAGGACGTAAACAGAGATGATTGCACAGATCAACATGACGATCGCGAAATCGCCGTAAGTAATATCTCCCGTCAACATCTCAAACCTCCATGCTCAAATAGATGACCGCGATCAAAACGATCACGGCGTACACCCACGCGATCAATTTGGCAAACGGTCGCCATTGCTCGGCGAAACGATCGAGCGAGCGATAACCAATCACACATCCCAAAGCGATCACGAATATCCCGAGCGCGTTGTTCGATCCCGCGATAACCGATCTTATAAAATCCTGGTACTGTTGCGTCATTTGATCCTCCGTCGAAACGCTCCGCCCATGAATGCGCGATAGAGTTGGACCGCGACGAATGCAACGATGAGCGGATAGATACACAACACGCCACACATTACGGCGTAGGCTTGCCCGCTCGTTGTCATGGCACACGCTCCGCGGTATAGATGCCTTTGTCGCGGTAGATCGTTTTGTTCCCGCGGCCTCCGATGCCTGGGATCATCTCGATCATTCCGTGCCTACTAAGCAGGAGCGCGCATGTGAATACATGATGCTTATTTGTTGCGCCGATTGCCAGCGACAACACCTCGGTTCCCTCGATCTCTTTTCGCTCACTCAATAAACGCAGGATCGCGATCTCGGTGTTTGTCATGCAGGCTCCACAACAATCACGATCTTGCCTGGAAATAACAGAGACGCAAGATCATCATCGCTGATAAAGTTTGCAATGCCCGAGCAGATAGGACAAGTCGAATCGTGATCACGCGCTTCTTGTTCACGTCGCATCACCTCATGATGTTCGCGTCTGGCATACGCCTTGATGTATTCGTCATAGATAAATTTTCCTAGTACACACTTCATCACGCCTCCATGCTTGCAGCAAGTTTCTTGATCCGCTCATCGGCATTGAGTTGACCGTCCACGATCTGCAAAACTTCGGGGAGCATTTGATTGCGGCGCTTCGAATCTTTGAATGCCTGCGAATAAGCATCCATGAAGCGCGCCCGATCCGCTGGTTGATTTTCAGACAGGCACAGATTGAGCCAGCCCAATTGGCGCACCACATTCGCAATCAACGGATGCGAAAATTCAGGGACGCCATAGGAACCTTTGGAGCGGATTTGCTCAAGCACTTGTCCCCATGCTTCCGCGTCGGACGGGATACCCTCCGCCATTGTCTTTAGTTCGGTCGCGGCTTCGCGTATCTCTGCCACAGTGGGAAAGAATTTATAGACGGTTGCACAATGCAGGGTCGCGGCTTTGAGTGTGTCGAAGTCCAGGTCCAACAACAAGCGGCAATAAATTTCCACAGTCGCAATGGGTAACTCGAAACGCGGATAGGCGGCAGACAAAACCATCAATGCTTTTTGGACTTCTGGTTTACTTGCCATTGGTCACTGCCTTTCGGATTCCTTTGAATCCGGCTGGTTCTTTTTTGGAAAGGCGAGGGGGGCTTTTTTTCTTTTGCGCCTGCCCTCTTAATTTAATAGACTCACTCAATACGCCCCCCTCACCGTCTACCTTGTCGTTACCTTTAACGTCATCGTTAACGTCGCGTAAAAGGTAGCCGCCTTTCTTGCCGCTATGTAGCGGCTTCGTTGTATCGCTCCTATGTAGTGTCTTTGTAGTGGGAAGATAGCCGCCTTCGTTTTCCCAATTGAGCGCGAGAATTTTTCCGCCTGGAACATGCGCCCGTACACGGTCGATCCAGTTCTTGGGTGACGGGTAGGATGATTGTCCTGCCCATTGCGAGGAGCGTTGATACTTCCACCATGAATTGATCTGGATCAACTTCCTGCCGGTCCCATTCGTACCGGCTATATAGCGGGTTATCTTGTGCTTATGTTCAAAGTATTTCAGCACCACTTCGACCGATGCCGTTGTGATCTTCTCGTCGTATGGGAATAACATCGAGCGGATGAGCGCCGGATTATCGAGCATACGACCTTGATCATCTGCGATGGATGCAATCATTCCTATCCATGTTGTGAGTGACAGTAAATCTTTCGCAATGATCTCGTCAGTGAATGTGTCTGGCGATATGTATCTCATGAGGTTGCTCTCGCTTTCCTTGCCTTCGATGCACTATTGCACGCACGGATAAATTCATCCATTGCTTTCTTCGTGTGCGTGGCGATCAATGGTTTGCGATTATTCAACACGTAAAGCAATTCATCGCGCGACATATCGATCAGCGTTTTCGCGGGTTGCTTGCGTTCGCGGTAGATGCCAAACGCCTTTTGTAATTCAACGCCCGCGGGTATCCATGAGCCGCGGGCCTTTGCGAATCGGCAGATCGTCCCGTGATTGATCCCAGGCTCGACAACGACATCGGCGGAGATATAACCATGTTGTGAGATGTGACGCCAGGAGATACCACTTTTACGATTCGCCCGTAAAAGCGTTCTAGCGGTCTTTTTGGCTCGGGGGGATAAATTCATCGGCTCGCCTTTCCTCGTTGAAATTTGGGCGTGTAACGAGTTTGTTACACCCCTTCGGGCGGCAGGTCCGCGACCGGCTCAACACTCTCGGCTTTCGGCCTGGGTGTTTTCGATCCAAACGTGACCGGCGCGATCTCTCCAAGAGCGACGATCACATTCCGCTTTCGCTCGTCAACGATGCAGACTTGAGCGTCGCGGCCCTCGTGCATGTAACCGATAAACACGGCGCGCTTTCCTTTGACTTTCACATCTTGATTAAGTTTGAACATGGCGATCACTCCAATGCGCGCAAGCGGACCTCGAGTTGTCCGTCATCGACATTCGACTCGGCGCGTTGTATCCGGTGTAAGTCTTGTAAATATTCGATGATGATCTCGTTTTGTTTGCCGATCTCGTCGAGGGTGTAATTCTCGTCAAAGTCTTGCACGATGCGACGGACGAGGATCAACACAAAAGCGACGATGATGTATCCGCTATACTCGACGGCCATTTCGGGGACCGTGAGGAACAGGTACGAGAGCGTCATCCCGAGTGTGACGATCGTCAAGATCATGTCATATACATTCTCGGCAATCTTGGTGATCGTGAAGCGTGTGAATTTTTTCCAATCTGTCTTGATCTGTTTGGGTGTTGAAATTTGTTTCGTGATAGTTGTTGTCATTGCTTTTCTCCTGGGTGTATATAGGTTGGGTGGCTTGGTTGGATGTTAGATCGCTTGGTTTATAGGGGCCTCCATTCCTGGGGTGGGGGAGGGGAGATATGCCTCGAGAATGGCGCGGCCTCCATCCGGCCCGTCGGTGAGGCGATACCCGTCATTAAGATTCGACGGGTTGATCGGCTCGATCAATTTCTCGCGGCGCATGTATTCCTTGAGCGTCCGAAATCCGCTATCACTGAAAACGCCGCGGCGCGTGGTCCATTCGGGTCGCGAGAATTGCACGCCCTCGACGATCAAGCCTTGCGCCAGTTTGAGCAATTGCTCCGGCGATGCGGGGACGTTGATTAGATTCTTTTGTTTATATGTGTCCCTGGTGTTGATCGTCACAGCGAGATTCGTCGTCGGTGTGCGGACCTTGATCGCCAGGCCCATGGCATAAAGCAAACGATCGATGAGGTCGTCGCTCAAGTGTTTCGCGCTATCGAATAGATATTGCGCGGCTTGCATTTTGCGCTCAAAGATCGCGATCCAGGCGGAGAGGGTCCCGAGGAGTGTGATGATGATTCCGATCAACCACAACACACAACCGAGGGCGAGCCAGTCATCACGCAGGAGGAGCGGCGTACCGATGGCAAAGAATAACGAGGCGATAAAAAAGGATGTGATCTCTTTCATGCGACAACCTCCATCACATAGTTGAGAGCATCTTGCGATGACATGTTGAAACGCGCATTCACGCCATCGATCAACACGTCGAATGTATCCCCGTCTTGCGTGACTTCAACATAGTGATCGTTTTCCTCGAATGCGATCATGCGTTGAATCGGTGAGTTGTGCACGTGGCTTGGATCGTTGCAGATAAGCAATGAGACTTTTACGAGGTTCATATATCCGCCTCGGCGTGCATCTTCTCGAATGCCAGTGACAAGCGCGCCTCGATGCGTTCTTTCATTTCGGGATCGTCGATCTCCTGGGCGATCTCGTGTATCTCGATGCACGCGTCCAACAGTTCGGAAGATGACGCCAGGAGAACCGCGACGTTGAACTCGTGAGCCATCGCGACGACTTCTTGATTCACGTCGAGAATGTCGAAACACCCCTCGGACGGGATCACAAAGTACGGGCCTTGTGTGGACTTCAATGGTTCGGCGTTCATTGTTGATTAATCTCGTTGTTTACAATGGGATTGAGTTCGACGAGTTGATCGAATCTCGCGATACTTTGTCGTATGTGTTTTGAATGTTCATGCAAATAAGTCCGCATGACTTCGATTTCGTCAACAACAATTTCGCGATCTAACATTACTCTCGCCGTGCGGATATAGTGACTGGGAGCCTTCCAGTCATCCGAGTACCAATAACTCAAGGTGACGACTACACCGTCAGGGCGATTACCTTCCGTGTCATCTCCTCCGCCAATACGTTCGTGATAAATAATGTCGGGGGTCATGATTCCACCTCCTCGGGGAACAGCGTTTCGAAATCTTCGTAAATGATCGTGTGATCGATTGGGTTGCGGACGATGCCCTCGCATATATCGCATCCCGCCTCGACGCCATCCACACCGAGGATATAATCCTCGTGGCAATGTGGACAAACGCGCGAAACATAATTGCGGACGAATTGCTCGATGACTTGATCTTGATTCGTTGACATGGTTTCATCTCCTGTTGAATTGGATCGAATGATCACGCCAGTTAATAGCAAGGCGCGCCGATCAATGGACGGGCGCGCTGGTAGGATGACAGTGTTTCGTTTGACGAGTGCGGACTTAACAAGCATGACTAAGCGTCCTGTTGAATTGCCATATGCTCTACTACGCTTCGAGCAATGGACTTAATGACATCGTATGTGTCTCCGCCTTCGACATCTCTCACCATCATTGACATTGCAACGTTGCGCGGCTTGCGTATGTGGACATTGATCACATCGCTATATTCAGCGGCGCGATATCGGTTGCACGCTTGCCCGTCTTTGACTAGGTATTCAAAATGCGCGGGGTCCGTGCCGAACAGATCATCGTAAAAGATGTGTGCGACCTGCTCGCGTTGCGCGGGGGTGAGGAATGAGAACGGGATCATGATTGTGTTTCGAAAATGGCTTGCATTGCATCCATCTCGTGCATTGCGTCAACGCGTTCGTTATGCCGCGCGTCTGCGAATTGCTTTTCCATCTTCTTCAATTTACGGCGAAGGATAGTTGCCTTTGTCTTTTCGCCGCGTCGCTTGCAGATGGCAAATCCCGCACGTACAGTCTCAATATCTTTGATGTCGAGATAGGTGTAGTGACCAAGAGATGACTGCAAATCCTGGACTGATGTACTCACGAGATCGCGCGCGCGTTCGGATGTTGTTCTCTCGCTCATGACTTCACCTCCACAGCGGACTGATCGCTAATAGGTTGCACGCTTTCCTTCCCCATTACATGCGCGGACTTCCTGTTCCCGTTGATGGGGATGGGTTGAGATAAAATCAACTCCGAAAGCCAATGCGTATTGCTCTCGGGAACACCACGCTTTTTGAGCATGGCGACGATGCGCTTCATGTGCGTGTGCGCTTGCGATGTGATCGGGGTTAGTTCTCGGTCAAGTGCTAATGGCATAAGTTTCTCTCCTGAAAATTATACTTTCATGGATGAAATTTACACCTGTGTTTAGTACTTGTCAAGGGTGAAAATGTTACTTTCACCAATGAAAATCACAGGTGATATATTTTGTGTAATGAATGAAAAAGACTTTGTTGACTTCCTTCTGGATGTCATGGAAGACAAGGAAATATCCCCAGCAGACATCACAAAACGAAGCGGGCTTTCACCCTCTCAGGTATCTAAGATATTGAACCGTGAAAGTCCCGCGGGTCAAAAGGCGTTGGACAGTTTCGCCAGGGCGTTGAATTTACCTGTTGACGACCTCTATCGCAGGGCGGGCATACTACCGATGAAACCAAATGACGATGAGACCGTCTCGGAGATCACACACATCTCTCACGCATTGAGTGAAGAGAATCGCCAGGACGTGAGGGATTATGCCCGCCTCCGATTACAAAAACAGGAAAGAGAAAAATCGAAGAATGGAAAGCGTGATTGAACTGCGGGACATTTGTATGCGTTTGAGTGAGCCGAATAAGTTCGCCGTGCTGGTATATGCACGCATGAAGTACGCGTTGCAAATGGCGGAAATGTGCAAGCCATACATGTTCGAACGCCGTAAGTCACACCGCTTGCAATTCCCGTCCGCGCATTGGGTGTATCGTGCGAAGTCGTAATGAGTGGAAACGTAAAGCGCGTCAAGGCGGCATGGGTTGGTTTATCGTGGGGATGTTGATCGTGATTGTTATCCTCAAACAGATATTCTTTCCGTGAACAACGTATGTATGACCCGACAAAAGACTATCCGATCTTGAAGATCGCCGCGGTGTTGTTGTATGCCGTGGGTTTTGTAATCATGATCACGGGGCTGGTGATCAGTATTGCCGCATACCCCGTGATACTCAATGTGTTATTGGCTTTTGTTTCCGATGATGGACCGCGCTACGCGATCATCATGGCTCGGGCGCTGGGTGTGATCGCCGTGGTGTTGGTTGGTTCGTTATGGCTCTGTGCTGGGCTTGCTCCTATTGTTCTAAGTCAGTTGATTGAAGTGTTCCTTGATATTCGCAATGATGTCAGACGCATGACAAATAACTAGAATACATGTTCTAATGATACAATCGCCCTCTATGGGCGATTGTCCATTTCAACCAGGCGAACAGGTTGCGGCATATCTGCGCGATAGTGGGGGGGATGAGCAGGAGCAATCCGTCGCGCAACAAGAGATCGAAATCCGTTCCTATTGCAAAACGCATCGTCTCACTCTCACTGACATCTACACCGACGAAGCCAAAGCCGGAAGCACAACCATCAAGCGGGATGCGTTCTGGCGCATGGTGCATCACTTCCACAATGGGGCAGGGGAGCGCGGCATACTGATCTGGCGCACGAATCGCTTCGGTCGCAACATCAACGACTCGCAATATTACAAGGCTGATCTCCGTCGCCGCGGCTTCATCGTCCATTCACTCAAAGACAACATCCCCGATGGGAGCGCCGGTCAACTCATCGAGTTTGCCCTCGATTGGAAAGATCAAGTTTTCATCGAGCAGTTATCAGAGGATGTGAAGCGGGGACTTCGTCAACTCGTACAGGTTTATGGATGCGTCCCTGGCATTCCCCCGCGTGGCTTCAAGCGCGAGCTGATCCACATCGGCAAACATCGCGATGGCTCCGATCGCGTCGGTCATCGTTGGGTCCCTGATCCTGAAATGGTCCCGCTCGTGCAACGCGCATTCGAGATGCGGTCCAAAGGCGAGACCATCACGCGCATCATCGAAGCGACGGGATTATATAAATCCAATAACTGCTATCCAACATTCTTTGCAAACCATCTCTACATCGGCGAACTCGTGTTCGGCGACATCACCATCTCTGATTACTGCGAGCCGATTATCACGCGTGAAGTATGGGATGAAGTGCAACGCGTCGGGCTTCGCCGGAAGTTGCCGCAACATCCCAAAGATCACCCGCGCCGCATCGTTTCATCCTTCATCCTTTCGGGTGTGTTGTATTGTCAGGAGTGCGGCTCGCCCATGTCGGGATACTCCATCAAGCAATGGGATTATTACGTGTGCTCCGGTCGCAAAGCAAAACATCTATGCAATGCGCGCCGCATTCCGCGCGCACCGCTTGAAACAGCGATACAGGCCCAACTCACTGAGCGTATGCTCTCCCTCGACAATCTACTCCTCGTCCAGGCTGAAATACAAAACGCCTGGTCGTCACACTCACAAGAGAATGACAAAGCCAGGCGCGATCTAAAAAAACGATTGACCAAAACTCAAACCAAGATTCGCAACGTCATCGCGGCGATCTCCGAACATGGCAAGAGTAAAGCCTTACTCACCGAACTTGCCGCGCTTGAATTATTGGAAGGCGATCAACTTTCCGCGCTGGGAAAATTTGATAGCATCGAGCGACCGGTCACATATACCCGTCCACAACTCGCCGAGATTGCCGATGCGGTCCGCGCGGAATTACAGAGCAATGATACAAACAGAACACGCGCCGCAATCCGTAGATTATTAGCGCGTGTTGTAGCCCGTCGAACTGATGACCAAATCCTGGGCGTCATGGAATGCTATAAGGTCATCGCTCAAGTGCCCCCACGGGGACACGAAGCGTTGACCTTATTATACCCCATCACCATTCCGATCCGAAAACACAAAGCGCCGATCCGAGCCTAAATAAAACCGGTTCTGTTTTCGTACCTGTTTTATTGCTTTCCTTGTTGCATTCTCTCCCGCATGGACCTCATCTCTCCCGTTTCGCAGGCGATCGCGATCTTTGCGGGAATGCTCGCGCTCGGTGTGACCGTGATGTTTGTCGCGGTGGCACTCGCTCGAATTAGCGTGGATTTCTTCAAAGCATGAGCGTCGCCGAATGGACCCAATTACAGGAGCAGTTATGGAGCGCGTTCGGGCCGTTGCTCTCCTGGTGGCTTGCGTTCTTTATGGCGGGCCTGGTCGGGTGCGCGGCGTTCCTGTTTGGGATGATGTTTTTCGGCGAATGGATCAACGGCGGATGATGTCACTTTTCAGAAAGGAGAACCGATATGTCGCTTTCCCTGGATTTCACGAACCTCTTGGGACAGGCAGGGCAGATTATTAACGGGCTGTGGCCTGTGTTTATCTTGCCCGTGGGCATCGGTCTCGGGATGGGTCTCTTATCAAAGATCATCTCCGAGATTCGCAAGGCCTTCTAAACATCCTGTTGCCGCCTCTCGGGGATGCTCCGCATCCCCGAGCGCATTTATAGATCACAATGTTTTTTTTGGAGAGTGTGCAATGAGTAAGAGGCTTTTATATATGGCCGCGTTGATCTCGATGTTGGTCAATGTCGTTGCGCCGAAATTGATTGTATACGCCGCGCCCTCGGCTATGCCAGCGTTACAGACGACTTACGATGTAACTGTCACGGACGCATTCGCAATCATTGACAATAATTTCGATCCTGGCGAGATCGTAAGCGCGGAGTATGACGTTCAAGGTAACGGGACTCCGCTTGTCAGGTTTCGAGCGGAGACGGTTCAGACATGCCGGACCGAGATCGATGAGGACAATACGACGATCTTTTGCCCGCATGGAAAAGCGAAGATCACAATCGTAAATGACACAGGCGCACAACGACGCCTCTACTTTTGCGGCCTGGTTTATAAAGACGTGGGCGCGTACGTCCCAGGCGGGACCCTTGGACGAATTGAGGGGACCGCGTTACCAGGAACATATACCGAGATTCCCGCGCTGAGATGCGATTCGTATCTTGTCAATGCAGGCGATCCGTATTTTGTTCAGGGTGACATGACGAAAGACACATTCACCACGGGGATCGAGGGCGTCCCGTATACGATTCATTATGACATCGTGTTGGCGTGGGAGCCGGTCTCGACATGCAGAGACGAATATCTCGAGACCTCAACCGATACATTCGAGATCGATCCAACGATTGAGGACCCGTTAGGTCCCGAGGGCGAACCGGCAGACGATCAAATATTCCCCGTCGTAGAGGGCGAGACGTATCGCGTCTCGACGGACGGCGGACCGTGGAACGATGGAACGACCGATCACACTGACGCGGTTTTTTCGTGGGATGGCGAAACGTGGTATCCCTTCACGAATGCCGATACAAAATGTGTCGAGAGTAACGGGAATAGTGGCGTGACAATTTACATCGTCGCGGCCTCATCGACGTTTTATATTCGCGCGAATGACACGCCGGGAAATTTTGCAGACAACACCGCGGCGATCGCGTTCACGTACACGATTGCAAGCGTCTATCTCCCTTGTGATTCACAATTCACATATGACGAATTTTCGGACCTGGTCGCGACTGCGACGGTCCCGAGCATTCTCGAGACGGGTGTCCCGATCTCCGATCCACTTATCCCCGAGGAGTGGTATGCGATCGTTGTCACAGATGGGACCTGGCTCGATGACGGCGATCCGCCCGATCGAATTGACATGGAGAAAAAAATGATCGGCGATTCGTCGTATCCCCAGGATACCGATTACAGCGACTTGAGCGCGGGGTCCGAGGGTGTCTGGTGTCAATCGTCAAGCGCGGTATATATGCAGGCAAAAAACACTTCGCTCTTTTTGCGCGTGAATGACATCGCGGACGGTTTTCTCGCGAACGAGGGAACGCTCGAGGTCAGCATTTATCATACGACATTTAACCGCGCTCCTGATGAGTGCGAACTTCCGTTCGAGTTGAACGGGGAATTTACATACGGCGAAGTAGGCGCGGACATGAAAAACGGCGCGGTATGGGGTGAGGACCCGAGCGGAGTATATGCGACGAACCCAGGCGGCGCGACGAAGTTGGAGCCTGGGGGGTGGTATGTCCTCGATACACTTGACTCATGGGCGAATTACGATAACCCGTCCGCGGGCCGGTTTTATGATGCCGAAATTTCGGCGAATGACGACGATGGCCCATGGATACCGCTCGAGGAATGGGACCTCCCGACATGCAACGTCGCGATCGATACGCTCGGCCATCGGCGAATCGTGTTTCAAGCGCCCATAGATGGCGCGTTTGTTTGGCGCTTTCGCGCCGCGGATACGGACGGGAACTGGAATAACACCGGTCAGATCGGATGGAATTTATACCAGGCGATAAATACACCGGTCGCGGGAGATACCGATCCCTGGGCGCAATGCGGAGACGATGCGACATGGGAACGTAAAAAAGACACATTCTCATATATACCCGTTCAGGAGGAGAACGGCGTCCTCGTGTTTTATCCGTTGGAGGTTGGATCGGCCGCGTTGTCGGTCGGTGATACGTATAAGATCGTGATCGAGGGCGGGCCGTGGATCGACGATGATGTAGATCGCTATGACGCCGCGCTTTCCTCGGACGATGGCGCGACCTGGTACGAGATGAGCGACGACGCGAATCCCAATGTTGATTGTGTGTCGATCGATCAGCAAGCGCGCTATGTCACCGTAACATTTACGGTCGTGAGCGGTCAATCGTGGCGAATTCGCGTCAACGATGACGAGGGCGATTTTATCGGCAACGGCGGATCGCTTAAGTATGTGATCTGGAAAATGCGGCCCGAGGATACAACGGGGACCGGCGATCTAAACGGGAGTGATCCAACGGGATCAGGCGCATATTTCGCCGTGTGCGCGCAATCGTTTTTCGCTCCGATCTGGATACCTCCGCTTCCGGTTGATCTCGCGCTCTTTTTGATCGACAATCCCGAGCCGGATGTCCCCGAGGGGATAACAGAGATATTAGATTGGATTCCCTGGGTACAGTGGCAAATTCAATACTACATCGAATTTGCGCGGTATGTTTTCTCGACTTCGATGTTCTTATCGTTTACGACATTCGCGACAAACACCGTCAACTATTGGATCAATCTAATTTATCGGTTTTTCTCGATTTGTCCCTCCGATCTCACGGCGATCGGGTTGTTTATCAACAGCATGAGAGGGCGCGAACCGTTCGCAACGTATTTTGAATTACAAGACCTTCTTAAGACTGTGCAAAATGAAATCGGCGGTTATGAATGGGGAGGATACGACGATTCGAGTTTATTCTCTTTGCGTAGCCGATCCGATGTTCAAAACTTTATCAATGATTACATTTTGAAACGCGACGCCACAACCACGGACCCATGGCAGGGTGAGAGCCTGGTTACTTTTGGAGATACTGGCTTGCCCGATTCGTATTATTCGTGCAGTTCGATCTTGACTGATGGCTTGCCTTCGCGTTTGCGGTCCGCGGTGTGTTTTGTGACGGCGTATTTCAAAGAGACGGGCGCGGCGTTCTTTGTGCAATTGCTCGTTATTGATATTCCCGCGATTGGCTTGATCCTTGTCGGTGTGAAAAACACGATCGAGCAGTTGATCATGCTCATTGTGGGCGTGGACATTTTCAAACGTCATCAAAAGATCGATATAGACATTCAAAACTTAAAGAACGGGAGGCGATAATGAGACGCTCGATCACATTGTTCGCGGTCGTTATCCTATCGTCATATATGGCGATGCCAGCTCGCGCCCAAAGCGAAACGCCTTACATCATCCGCGCGACAAAACCGATCTCGGGCGAATTGCGCGAGCGTCTCGATGCCTGGCTCGCAGTTGATCCGCCATCGAATGCGCGTTATTACATCGTGACATATACCCAGGAGCGCGGGAATGAGACGCTCGTCTCGTTGGCCGGTGTTGATCTCGAGACGCCCGAATCGCCGTGGAAATTGGAGGACGATACTACAACTTGGGTCGGGACCGTTGTGGTTGCCGCGAATGGAGATGTGTCCCCTTTTCAATTGGCGCGGGCTTCGCGTGGGTTAGGCGGCTTGTTATCGCTTTCGTTATCGCCTCACTTATCG
>Ga0068993_10000031_pt1 | contig 13717 bp, 13 predicted proteins | sample Browns_ThreeSqC__FD_62347 | JGI IMG/M metagenome (GOLD analysis project Ga0068993, IMG submission 62347) | Wetland microbial communities from the San Francisco Bay, California, USA, that impact long-term carbon sequestration - Browns_ThreeSqC_D1 | ecosystem: Environmental > Aquatic > Marine >... | reverse complement strand
TCGGCGTGCAGCATGCGGTCCCGCGCCGTCCGCCCCGGGCGGTGCTGCTTGTCCATGAAGGGCGTCGCCACCGAGCCGGGGCACACCGCGATCACCCGCACGCCCTGCCGCCGGACCTCGAGCATCAACGCCTTGGAGAAGCCCAGCACCGCGTGTTTCGAGGCGCAGTATGCCGTCCCGCCCTCGATGCCGTTCCGCCCCGCCAGCGACGCCACGTTGACGATGGCGCTCGGCGCGGTCGCGACGAGGTCGGCGAGGAAGGCGCGGGTCACCAGATACAGGGACCGGAGGTTGGTGGCGATGGTGGCGTCCCAGTCGGCGAGCGACAGCTCGGCGAGCGGGGCGAACCGGCCGATCCCGGCGTTGTTCACCACGATGCGCGCCGGGCCCAACTCCCGGCGCACGCGATCGGCGAACGCCGCGACCTGCTCGGGCGACGCCACGTCGCAGGTCGCGCCGATCGCATCGATCCGGTCCGCGCGGAGCGCCGCGACGGTCTCCTCGACGCGGGTTGCCGTGCGGGCACAGACCGCGACGCGCGCCCCGGCGCGGCCGAGCGCGAACGCGATGGCGCGGCCGATCCCCTCGGTGCCGCCGGTGATCACCGCCACGCTTCGCTCGGGATTCATGCGTCCTCCATGGCAAGAGTGCCGCCGCGAATGTACGTTGTCTCCGTACCCACTCGGGAGGCCCCATGCGGCCCACCATCCGGTCGTTGGTCGCCGTGCTCGCCCTTGCGCCCCTCGCCACCGCCGCCGGGCAGGGGAAGGGGCGGATCGAGCTGACCCCGTTCCTCGGCATGTACCTGCCCGTCGCGGACCTCATCACGGAGTCCGACCCGGGGTCCGGGCTGTCGGTGGTGTTCGGTCAGAAGTCCGCGTTCTCCCTGGGCGCGCGCCTGGGCTACGGCCTCAGCGATCGCGCCGCGCTCGAGGGTGCCTTCGGCTACACGTCGAGCGATGTGTCGATCGATGTGGCGGGGCTGGGTGGCACGTCCCTCGGTGGGACGGTCATCCAGGGCAGCGCCCGCGTCGTCTACCGGCTCAATGCGCCCGCGTCCCCGACCGGCTGGCACCTCATCGGAGGACTGGCGATGACCTCGCGGGGTGGGGACATCTGGAGCCAGATCGAGTCGAGCGGCACCAAGGTCAACGGGCGGACCGACTTCGGCGCCGTGATCGGCGGCGGCGTGCGGCTGCCGGTCGGCAAGGGCTTCGCGCTGCGGATCGACGTGGAAGACTACATCAGCCAGGCCAAGTTCACGCTGGACGACGGTGTCCAGGCGGTGGCCAGCGAGTCCCAGCTCCAGAATGACCTGGTCCTCTCGGTGGGCCTCGCCATCCAGCTCGGCGGGCGGTAGCTCAGGCCCCGAGCACGCCCGGGAAGCGCGCCGGGTCCGCCTCCCGGCCGGGGAACACCGGCCGGAGATCCGGCGCGCCGAGGTGGCGCACCAGCAGCTCGCCGAACAGGTCGCGGAAGTCCGTCGTGACCGCGAGGTCACGCCCCTCGAACCGGGCCGCCGGATCGAGCCCGGGCCAGCGGCCCAGCACCTTCCCGCCGCGCACCGGTCCGCCGAGCACCAGCATCGCCGTCGCGTGACCGTGGTCGGTGCCCGCGTTGCCGTTCTCGCGCACGGTGCGGCCGAACTCGGACATCGTCAGGACGACGACGTTCCGCATGCGCTCGCCGAGATCGCGATTGAACGCGGCGAGCGCCCGGCCCAGCTCGTCCAGGCGGGCCGCCAGCGATCCCTGACTCCCGCCCTGGTTCACGTGCGTGTCCCACCCGGTGACGTCGGCGAAGGCGATCTCGAGTCCGACCCCGGCCTTGATGATCTGCGCGACCTGGAGCAGGGAGCGGCCCAACCGGCCAGCGGGGTATTCGGCACCGTCGGCCGGGGCGTAGCGGGCCGGATCTGTCCGCTTGAGCATCTCGATCGCGGCGAAGCCCTCGGCTGCGGACGGCGCCAGCAGGCCCGTGGCGGCGCCTTCGTACAGTGCCTCGAAGGCGGCCGTGAGCTTGTCGCGCGCCGCGGGCTGGCGGACCTGGAGGCCGAACGCCTGGAGGTCGTCGATGGCCAGACTCGGCGCCGACCCGGCGAGGAGGCGCGGGAGCTGTGGCCCGAACGCGACGGCCCGGAACGGCGTGGCGTCGTGCTCGCGCGCGCTGGTGCAGTAGCGGTTGGCCCACCCGTCGGCCGTCGCCTTCACGCCCGGCGTGCCGGTCTCCATGTAGTCCTGCGCGTCGAAATGGCTGCGCGTCGAGTCCGGGGAGCCGACGGCGTGCACCACCGCCAGGGCGCCCGCGTCCCACAGCGGTTTGAGGGGCGCGAGACGCGGGTGGAGGCCGAAATGTCCGTCGAGATCGATCACCTCGGACCGCGGCACGGCGATGCGGGGACGCTCGCGGTAGTAGGTCGCGTCGCCGTGGGGCACGACCATGCTCAGGCCGTCCACCGCCCCGCGCTGGAAGAGGCAGACCAGGATCGGGTGCTCCGAGGCAGCCGCCAGCGGTCGGGGGCCGACGGCGCCGTAGACGGCGCGGGCTAGGAACAGCGGGTCGAGCCCAAGGCTGAACAGGCCGATGCCGCCCGACTTCACGAAGATCCGTCTGGATATGGTCACGGTTCGCACCCACTCCGTTCGCCTTGGTCCGCCTTCGTCAGCCCCTGTCCGTCCCTGTGCGCCCTTGTCCGTCTATTGTCGCTGGAACTCCGGCCCACCGATCGCCAACCCCACCGCCAACGCCCGCGCCTGCGCCGGGTCCGTCACGTCCCGCAGCTGATCGAGGATCACGGCGCGCGTCCGATCGGTCATCGATCCCGCGAGCAGACGCTCGTTGACGAGGTCGACGAACCGTGCATGGTCCACCGCGTTGGGGAGCACGGCCTCGAGATCGGCCGCGGCACCCGGGAGCCGGCCCGCGGCGAGCGCGACGGCGGCGTTCATGCGGGCCAGCAGCGCGCCGGCGTTGACCCAATCGGCCTGCGCTTCGGGCCAGCCGGTGGGGGCCGACTGCAGGTAGAGGGGCTGGCCGAGCCGTCCGACCAACCGGGCGAGCCGCAGGCTCGAGTCCGGCACGGCGCCGGTGGCGCGCACGGCGCTCACCACGAACTCGAGCGGCGACTTGACCTTGGCGCGCCGCGCGGCGGGCGCCCAGAAGTCGGGCGTCCGTACGATGGCGCGCACCACCGCGCGCACATCCCCGTCGGAGGCCCGCCAGGCGGCCACCGCCGCATCGACGCAGCCGTCGGGCGGTTCGTCCGCCACGAGGCGGGCGCAGAGCTTGCGGCTCAGGTGGTGCATCGTGGCCGGATGGCGGGCGAGCATCCGCAGCAGACGGATCCCTTCGTCCATCCCCTGTCCCGGCGGGAACCGCTCGCCCAGCACGACCTTCTCACCACGGTCGTGCGCCCACTCACGGAACGCGAACGCCGCACCCTGACCGGGGCGCTCGATCCCCCAGCCGGTCAGGATCCGCGCCACGTTGACGATGTCGTCCTGGGTGTAGCCGCCGTCCACGCCCAGCGTGTGCAGCTCGAGCAGCTCGCGGGCGTAGTTCTCATTGAGTCCCCGGGGCATCCGCTGCGCGACCATGTCGCGCTGTTCGGCGGTGAGTCCTCGGACGGCCCGCGGCGGGATCGGTGGCCGGGCCCCCGACGCCACGCTCTGCGCGTTGTCCAGGTAGAACAGCATCGCCGGGCTGCGCGCCGTGGCGATCAGCAGGTCCTCGAACCTCCCCAGGGCATTGGGCCGGATGGTCTCCTCGATGTGCGCGGGGAGGAGGTAGCGGTCCGCGCCTTTGGCGTAGAACACGTTGAAGTGGTTGGTCCAGAAGTCGACGAGCACCTCGTAGAGCTGCCGTTCGGAGAGGACGGCGCGCACCACGGCGAGCTGCTGGGTCTCGGCGCCGAGGCGGCGCAACGCGGCCGCCTCGGTCCCCCGCCCGGGCGGCGCCTCGGTGGCGGTGGTGTCGTCGCGCCGGCGGGCCTGCTGGTCCCGGCGCGCCGCGACGAAACGGCGTGCCAGGTCATCGACGTCGAGACGGAGGATCGTGAACGCCCGCTCGCGGGCGCGCAGGGCGTCGTCGGGGATGCGCTCGGGGCTGAGCTGATGCTCGATCCACACCATCACCCCCGCGGCTGCCACGCGGTCGGCCTCGCCCGGACGGGGGCCCCACGCGAGCCGGTTCAGGGCCTGCACCGCGGAGTCCCGCGCGGCACCACCCTGGGCCCCCAGCGGAGCCGGCGCGACGCACCGGAGCGCCACCGCCAGGATCGCTGCGGCGCCCGTGCTGACCGCCCGTCCGACCATCGTCGCTCGCATACGTCTACTCCGACGCCCCGTCCCGTGCGAAGTTAAGGTCACGATGACCGTCCCGCCCGTACTGATCCCGTGGCTCCGCCGCCCCCCGGGCGGGCCGGACGAGAAGCCGCCGACCTGGCGGGAGCGGCTGGCCGCCCTGCGCCACGTCCCGCCGCTCGTACGCCTCGTGTTCGAGACGCACCGGGGATACACCGCCGCGATCCTGGCCCTGCGGGTCGTCCGGGCGTTCATCCCGCTCGCCGTCCTGTGGGTGGGCAAGCTCATCATCGACCAGGTCGTGGCGGCGATGGCGGCGCCCGCGGCGACCGACTGGTGGCGCCTCGGCGGCCTCGTGGGGCTCGAGCTGGGGATCGCGGTCGTCGGCGAGGGGCTCGCGCGCCTCTCCTCGCTGCTCGAGAGCCTGCTGGGGGACCTGTTCTCGAACCGCATCAGCGTGCGGCTGATGCGCCACGCCGCGACGCTGGACCTGGCGCAGTTCGAGGACCCCGAGACCTACGACCATCTCGAGCGCGCGCGCCGTCAGACCGTGAACCGCATCGGTCTCCTCGCCCTGTTGCTCACCACCACGCAGGACCTCATCACGCTGGCGTCGCTGGCGGGTGTGCTGCTGGTGCAGCTCCCGTGGCTGATGCTGCTGCTCGTGGTGGCCGTGGTGCCGGCGTTCCTGGGGGAGGCGCATTTCGCGGCGCTGGGCTACTCCCTGCTGTTCTCGTGGACCCCGGAGCGGCGGCTGCTCGACTACCTCCGCTACATGGGTGCGTCGGACGAGTCGGCGAAGGAAGTGAAGCTCTTCGGGCTGTCGGGCTTTCTGGTGGACCGCTACGCCACGCTGTCGCACCAGTTCTACGAGGCGAACAAGCGCCTCGCGGTGCGCCGCAACGTCGTCTCCACGGCACTGGTGTCGCTCGGCACCATCGGGTACTACGGGGCGTACGCGGTCATCATCTATCTGACGGTCATGGGCCGGTTCACGATCGGCTCCCTCACGTTCCTCGCGGGCTCGTTCCGGCAGAGCCGCGACCTGATCCAGCGCATCCTGCTGTCGCTGTCGCAGATCTACGAGCAGAGTCTCTACCTGCGCGACCTGTTCGGATTCTTCGAGGTCCGGCCGCGCGTGTTGTCCCGGCCCGGCGCGCGCCCGGTCCCGGTGCCGATCGCGCGCGGCTTCGAGTTCCACGACGTGGGGTTCCGCTACCCCGGTTCGGACCGTTGGGCCGTGCGCCATCTGACGTTCACGATCGGGCCCGCCGAGCGGGTGGCCCTGGTGGGGGAGAACGGGGCGGGCAAGACGACCCTGGTCAAGCTGCTGGCGCGGCTGTACGACCCCGACGAGGGCCGGATCCTGCTGGACGGCATCGACCTGCGGGACTACGACCTGGCGAGCCTGTGGAAGAACGTCGGGGTCATCTTCCAGGATTTCGTCCGGTACGACTTCGTGCTGCGGGAGAACATCGGCGTCAGCCAGATCGAGGCGCTCGCCGACGAGGCGCGCATCCTCGAGGCGGCGCGCCGCAGCCTCGCCGAGAGTGTGGCGCGGCGGCTCGCCAAGGGCTACGAGCAGATGCTCGGGCGCCGCTTCGAGGGGGGAGTGGAGCTCTCGGGTGGCGAGTGGCAGAAGATCGCCCTCGGGCGCGCGTACCTGCGGGAGGCGCAGGTGCTGATCCTCGATGAGCCGACGGCGGCGCTCGACGCCCGTGCCGAGTACGAGGTGTTCCTGCGATTCGCCGAGCTGACCAGGGGCAAGATGGCGGTGCTGATCAGCCATCGGTTCTCGACCGTCCGGATGGCCGATCGCATCCTGGTGCTGAAGGACGGGGAGCTGGTGGAGCAGGGGACCCACGAGGAGCTGGTGGGCGCCGGCGGGCTCTACGCGGAGCTGTTCAGCCTCCAGGCGGCGGGGTATCGGTAGGCGCACGCACGGGAAGGGCGCCGCTCCGGCCGGCGGCCGCGCCGGGCTCGGCGGCCGTCGTGGCGCCCTCCCCGATGCGGTGTGCCGCTACTGCCCGCCCTGCATCGACCAGGGTGGCGTGATCCCGTTCATGCGCGCGTAGGCGATCAGCTGGCCGAGGTGCTCGTGCACGTGGACCGTGGCCGTCAGGACGACGTTGCGGTACGTCGTTGGCTGACCGAACAGGGTCGCGGCCTTGTCCAAGTCCGCCGCCGGCATGGCGCGGATCGCGCCGCGCACGGCTTCGATCGACTGCTGGAGCAGTCGCACCACGTCCGCCTTGGCCGTGATCGCATCCAGGTTCTGCGGCAGGCCCGCGGGCCGCTCCATCCCGGCCGATGCCATCACGTAGTAGCCACCGCCTGTCACGTGCATCAGTACCTCGGCCACCGAGCGGACCCCCTCCGCCGGGCGCCAGGCATACTTCTCGGCGGGGATCGCCTCGGCGAGCTGGACGATCTTGCCCGCCGCGTCGTCGAACGAGCTCTGCATCTCGGCCTGGACGCCCGCGGGCGCCTGCTGGGCCTGGGCGGCGCCGGCCCCCACGAGAAGGGCCCAGGCGGCGGCGCGGAACGGCGTGGTTCGCATGCATTACCTCACAGGATTAGGTTGACTCGGATTGACGAACGCTTCCCCGGTCACCCGTGACCGGAATCCGACCGTAAGGTACCCGACCGCAGGCGCGGTCGGCAGCGGGGGAGGAGGCCCGGGACCATGAGCGCTCCGGTGCTCGAGCTGCGAGCCGTCTCCTATGCCCGACCCGGGGTGGGGCGGGAGGCGGTGTCGGGCGTGTCATTCGCCCTCGACGCCGGCGAGACACTCGCCCTCCTCGGGCGAAGCGGCTCCGGCAAGACCACCACGCTCAAGCTCGTCAACCGCCTGCTCGAGCCGACCCGTGGCGAGGTGTGGCTGAACGGGCGCCGCACGGCGGACCTCGAAGTTACGGCGTTGCGGCGCGGCATCGGATACGTCATCCAGGAGATCGGCCTGTTCCCGCATTTCACGGTCAGCGCGAACGTCGGTCTCGTGCCCCGGCTCGAGCACTGGCCGGCCGCACGGGCGCTGGCCCGGGTGCGGGAGCTGCTGACGCTCGTGGGGCTCGATCCCGACACCTTCGCCGGGCGGTATCCGCACCAGCTGTCCGGCGGCCAGCGCCAGCGCGTGGGTGTGGCACGGGCCCTCGCTGCCGACCCGCCGCTGCTACTGCTGGACGAGCCGTTCGGAGCGCTCGATCCCGTGACCCGCGCCGAGCTGCAGCGCGAGTTCCGCGCGCTCGAGGGGAAACTGGGCAAGGCGATGGCGTTCGTGACGCACGACGTGCGCGAGGCGCTGCTCGTGGGCACCCGCATCGGCCTGATGCAGGACGGGCGCCTGGTGTTCCTCGGCACGCCCGACGAATTCCGCGCATCCGCGCATCCGGAATGCCGGGCGTTCCTGGCCGCATGAGGCGCCACGGGCCGTGAACATCATCGAGTTCTACGCGCGGAACGCGCGCGAGGCGATCGGCCTGCTCGGCCAGCATCTCGTGCTCGTGGGAATCTCGACCCTGGTCGCCGCGGCGATCGGGATGCCGCTCGGGGTGGCGCTGACCCGCCGGCCCCGGTGGCGCGGCGCGGTGCTGGGTCTCGCCAACGTCTTCCAGACGATCCCCAGTCTCGCCCTGTTCGGATTCCTGATCCCGCTGCCGTTCATCGGCGGCATCGGGGCGCGGACAGCGATCGTGGCGCTCGTGGTCTACGCCCTGCTTCCCATCATCCGCAACACGTACACGGGCATCACGGGGGTCGACCCCGCGGTGCGCGAGGCCGGTCTGGGAATGGGGATGCGGGACCGGGAGCTCCTGTGGCTGGTGGAGCTGCCGCTCTCCGCGCCGGTGATCCTGGCGGGCGTCCGCATCGCGACCGTGGTCGGTGTAGGGACGGCGACGATCGCGGCCGCGATCGGCGCGGGTGGCCTGGGGGTCTACATCTTTCGCGGCGTCGCCACCGTGAACGACACGCTGATCCTGGCGGGTGCCCTCCCGGCAGCCCTGCTCGCGCTCCTGGCGGATGCGGGGCTGGGGCTCGTGGAACGCCGGCTGCGCCGCACGTGAGAGCCCGAGCCGGTCGCGCAGCCGCGTGGTGGACGATGCCACTCCTCCTCGTCCCGCTGATGGCGGGTTGCGGCCCCCGCGACCGCATCGTCGTCGGCGCCAAGAACTTCACCGAGTCGGACCTGCTCGCCGAGATCGTCGCCCAGCAGATCGAGCGCCGGACGGGCCTCCCGGTCGAGCGCCGCCTGCACCTGGGCGGCACCTTCGTGTGCCACGAAGCGATCGTGTCGGGCAAGATCGACGTCTACGTCGAGTACTCCGGCACGGCGCTCACCGCGGTGCTGGAGCGCGCCCCGCTCCAGGACCCCGACTCGGTCACGCGCCTCGTGCGCGCCGAGTACGCCTCGCGATTCGATCTCGCCTGGGGGATGCCGCTCGGCTTCGACAACACCTTTGCCGTGGCGGTGCGGCGCACCGACGCCGAGCGCGAGGGGTTGCGGACCATCGCCGACCTGGCGCGCGTGGCCCCGCGATGGCGTGCGGGCTTCGGCTACGAGTTCCTCGAGCGGCCGGACGGCTTCACCGGGCTGGCCCGGACCTACGGCCTCAGGTTCTCGGCGCCGCCCGTCGCGATGGACCTCGGCCTCACCTACCGGGCCCTCGCCGAGGGCGGGGTGGACGTGATCGCCGGGAACTCGACTGACGGCCTCATCGCGGCGCTGGACCTGGCGGTGCTGGCGGACGACCGCCGCTACTTCCCGCCCTACCACGCGGCCCCGGTGGTCCGCCGGGCCGTGCTCGAGCGCCATCCCGCCGTCGGTGCGGCGCTAGCCGAGTTGGCCGGGCGGATCACGGACGCCGAAATGCGGCGCCTCAATGCCCAGGCGGACGTGGAGCACCTGGACCTCGCGGTGATCGCGCGCGTGTGGCTCACGGCGAACCTCCCATGACCCCCCGCGCTCGGCTCATCACGGCCTCGGTCCTGTTCTCGACCGGCGGCACGGCGATCAAGGGGGTGGCCCTCGACGGGTGGGAGGTCGTGGCGCTGCGGGCGGCCATCGCGGCCGTGGCGGTGTTCCTCCTGCTGCCCGAGGCGCGTCGCGGGCTCGAGTGGCGTACGTTGCTCGTCGGCAGCGCCTACGGCGCCACCACCACACTGTTCGTGCTGTCCAACAAGCTCACGACGGCCGCGAACGCCGTGTTCCTGCAGAACACGAGCCCGCTCTTCATCCTGCTCCTGGCACCGCTCGCCCTGCGAGAACGGATCTCGCGCGACGACCTCGCGTTCATGGGGGTGCTCGCCGCCGGCATGCTGGTGTTCTTCACGGGCGTCGATGCGCGGTTCGTCACGGCGCCGAACCCGCTGCTCGGCAATGCGCTGGCCGTCTGCAGCGCGGTCACCTGGTCGTTCACGATTGTCGGGTACCGGTGGCTCGCCGCGCGCGGTCTCCCGATCGGCTCGGCCGTCATCACGGGGAACCTGCTGGCCTGTGCGGGCGCCCTGCCCTTCGCCCTCCCGCTCAGCGCCGCGCGGCCGATGGACTGGCTGCTGCTCGGCTACCTCGGGACCGTCCAGCTCGGCGTGGCGTACCGGCTGATCGCGCGCGGCCTGCCGCACGTGCGCGCGCTCGAGGCCGCGCTGATCCTGTTGATGGAGCCGGTGCTCGCGTCGCTGTGGGCCTGGTTCGTGCTGGGGGAAACGCTGGGGCCGGCGGGAGTCGCCGGCGCCGTGATCATCATCGGCGCCACGGTGGTGCACAGCATCCGCTCGCGGCCCCAACCCGAAGCAGTGCCCGAGGCGTGACCTACCGGACGGCTGCGGTGAATGGGACGAGTAACGCCGCCTCGAGCCGCAGCTCCTCGTCGACCGTCGCGGCATCGTAGTCGATGACGATGGACTCCGGGTAGCCGAGCGTTGGGTGGTAGCGCACATCGAGCTCGTGCGCGCCGACCGCGATGGCGTGGTCCACGACGCCGAACAGGCTGTCGATCGTGATGGTGAAGAACCACGCCACGCCGGCGGAGTCGACCGGCTGGCCGAGGGTATCGATGACGGCCGCGACGGCGCCGCCCGCGACCCGGATCTGGACGGGCGCCAGGGCGGCCCGGTCGCAGAAGCAGTATCGCTGGAAGGCGAACTCGTAGTCCGCGGAGCCGCGGGCCCGCCACCGTTCCCGATTGAGAGCGAGGGCGCCGGCGGGGCCCGTCGGCTCGCCGCAGGCGACGAGCGCGACGGCGGCGAGTACCCCTGGCACGGCGTGGAACCGGTTCATCACCGTTCCATACCCCGGCAGGTCGTCCCGCGTCACTGCACGGCGGCCCCGTCAGCGGGGCAGCACGTCGGCCGGGAGAGGGTGGCCCGGCGCTTCGTCGATCCACACGGCGCTGGCGATCCACCAGCGGGTGCCGTCCCAGTACAGCTCGATGCTGTTGACCCCCCTTCCGAAGACCGGACCGTCGGGCGTGGTGCGCATCTCGTAGGTGGAGAGGACGTGCACGATGTCGTTCACGCGGTGGGTGACCCGGTGGATCTCCGTTTCGTAGAACCCCCGGGCCACGAACCCGGAGTCGGTGGCATCCACGAACTGCTGGTGGTCCATGACCGACACGGTGCGGCGGTCCTGCTGGTCGTAGCCCGTTGAGACGAAGCGGACACCGGCGATGTAGAGGGATCGGTCGCGGCTCCACTGGCGGGGCTGCCCCACGGGGCCGCTGATGACGTCGTAGAACGCCGCGATGATCGCGTCGATCGAGATGACATCCTCGGGCCGCGCGGCCACGGTCGGCACGACCACGTGCGCTCGCTCGGGCGTCTGGGATTGGACGGGGCGGGTCGGCATCAGCACCAGCACCAGCACCGGCGCGAGGGCGAGGGCAAACGCGGACGTACGCATGATGATGCTCCGGGTGCGGGACGGGGACGGGGCACTGTCAGGTGCCGCGGAATTTGGGCAGCTCGGCGCGATGGCGCGACAGGAACCCCTCGTAGAGGTGCGAGTCGGTGTAGTCGCGCATCTCGCAGATGCGGTCGCCGCGGAAGCGGATCACCACGCAGGTGCGCTGGTCCATCACGTCGTCCGGCGCGCTCTTGAGCCAGCTCCGCTCGCGGATCTCGACGATGACCCGGTCGTCGGCCTCGTACCACTCGCGCCACACGTCCTCAGATCCCCAATCCGCCGCCCCCAGTCCCGGCTCGCGGTTCCACAGGGCGTCGAGCACGCGCTCGCGGCCGCGCCACTCTCCTCCCAGGGGCGGCGCGCCGGCGACCCAGTACACGATGTCGTCCGTGAAGCGGGCGCCGACCCCGGGCCGCTCGCCGGCGAACAGCGCCCGCTCGTACGCCTTCGCGATCTCGAGACGGCTCATACCGTGGCCTCCTCGGCGGTCTCGCGGACCAGCGGGTTCGCCTTGCGTCCCGCGCGTTCCATCGGCTGCTCGAGCTCCGCCTTGTGGTGATCGAGGATGGTCCAGAAGGCGAGCGCGCGCCCCACCAGCTCGCGCGCGGCGAGGCGCAGGGCCTCGCTCTCCCGCACCTGGCGCACGTTGTTCTGCATGTCCTCCGCGTCCCACCCGCGCGAGTGGGCGATGAACGGGAACGGCGGGAACACGAATCCCAGCTCCGACCAGAACGTGAACAGGCCCCCAGCCACGCCCTGGATGTTGTCCTGGCCGCCGGTGATGATGAACGACGCGACCTTGTGCCTGATGAGCACGCGGTTGTGGATGGTGACCTGGTTCTGCACGCAGTTGAGCCGCTCGGCCATGCGGAAATAGAGGGCCGCAGCCGAGCCCCAGCGGATCGGCGTGGCGAGCAGGACGACGTCCGCCCAGTTGACCAGTCCGTCGTACACGGCCGTGAGCTGGTCTTCCGGATCCCGTTCGGTGATCGCGCACGGCCACGTGCAGGCGTGGGATGCCTTGGAGTAGTTCCCCTCGCACGGCCGGAACCGGAGCTCGCGCAGCTTGACGAGCCGCGTGTCGGCCCCGCAGGCCGCTGCCGCATGCTCCAGCGCATGCATGAGGAGGGCCTCGGACGTCGAGAACCGCGGATTGGCCTCGTCCATCGCCGTGGTGGAGATGCCGAGTACCCGCGGCGGCGCCGTGGCCGGCTTCGGGGTGGGGTGGAGCAGCGGGTGGGGCTCGTGTTTCACCACCCGGCGCGGAGTGACGGGCGGTGTCTGCACGTACACGCCATCTGGCCGCTCCTCGATCGAGTACACCGGGACCTGCTCCGCGTCGAACCCCGGCGGCCCCTTCCCGGTGAGCAGGCTGTACTCCCACGCGTGCCACGGGCACATCACGTACTCGCCGTTCACGTGTCCGTCGGCGAGCGGCCCGCCCTTGTGGTTGCAGCGGGCGCCGATGGCGCGGAACCGGCCGTCGTAATGGAAGATCGCGATCTGATGGCGGTCGAGTTTGACCGCACAGGGAACGCGGGCGAGGAGCTCCTGGGCGGGTCCCAGGAAGTGCCAGGTGCTCATCGAGGCTCCGGGTGAAGTGGTTCCCAATAGTACGCTGGAGCGGGCGGCTCCGCCCGCGCGTGCTAGATTCCCGCCCGTATGTCGAGCCAGCGGTCGCGCCTCCTCGTCATCCTCTTCACGGTCTTCATCGACCTCGTCGGGTTCGGCATCGTGATGCCGATCCTGCCGTTCTACGCGCAGCGGTTCGGGGTGCAGGGGATCGGGTTCGGCGCGCTGGTGAGCGCCTTCTCGCTGATGCAGTTCCTCGCCACGGCGTTCCTCGGTCGCCTCTCGGACCGCGTGGGCCGACGACCGATCCTGCTGGTCACGATGCTCATCAATCTGGCGGGGTACGTGCTGTTCGCCTTCGCGGGCTCCTATGCCCTGCTGCTGCTGTCGCGCATCGTCTGCGGGTTCGCCGGCGGCAACATCTCGGTCGCGCAGGCATACATGGCCGACATCACCTCGCCCTCGGAACGCTCGCGCGGCATGGGCGCGCTCGGCGCGGCGTTCGGGGTGGGGTTCATCGTCGGGCCCGCGCTGGGCGGGCTGGCCCACCACTACGGCGGCCCCGCGGCCCCCGGCCTCGTGGCCGCCACGCTCTCCCTCGCGAACTTCGTGTCGGCCTGGTTCATCCTGTCGGAGTCGCTCGCGCACGAGCATCGCACCCACCGCGAGATGTGGGACTTCGGTCACCTCGGCGCCGCGTTCGTCAACCCGCGCCTGCGCCCGCTGATGATCGTGTGGGGCCTCATCCCGCTCGCGTTCTCGGGCTACACGGTCGCCCTGCCGCTCTACACGAAGGCGACGTTCGGATGGGGGGAGAAGGAGCTCGGCTACTTCTTCGCCGTCGTCGGACTCACGGCCGCCATCGTGCAAGGATATGTGTTCGGGAAGCTCATGCGCCGGCTGGGTGAGCGGACCATGGTGCGGGCCGGCACGGTGGGTATGG
>Ga0068993_10000023_pt1 | contig 14846 bp, 14 predicted proteins | sample Browns_ThreeSqC__FD_62347 | JGI IMG/M metagenome (GOLD analysis project Ga0068993, IMG submission 62347) | Wetland microbial communities from the San Francisco Bay, California, USA, that impact long-term carbon sequestration - Browns_ThreeSqC_D1 | ecosystem: Environmental > Aquatic > Marine >... | reverse complement strand
CGGTGCTCCCGGGCGATGATCCGGCCTTCCCTCACCCGGAAGAGCATGCCGACCGCGTCGTCCCCGTCACGCGCGTAGCCCACGACGTCCGCGTCTCCGGTTCCCATCACCTCCACCGCGCTGGGCGCCTCCAGCTGCTCCAGCCAGCGCAGGGTATCCCGGAGATCCTTGGCCCGCTCGAAGTCGGTCCGCTCGCTGGCTTCGGTCATCATGGCTCGCAGCGTTTCCCGAACGTCCAGCGTCTTCCCTTCCAGGAACGCCAGCACCTCATCGATCATCCGCCGATAGTCCTCGACACCCTGCCACCCCACGCAGGGCGCCTTGCACCGGCCGATGTGATAGTCCAGGCAGGGGCGTTCCCGGCGCTCACGAGGCAGGTCGTCGGTACAGCTCCGAACCGTGAAGATCCGGCGAATGATGCCCAGGGTTCGCCGCAGGAGGGCGACATCGGTGTAGGGACCGAAGTATCGCGCGCCGGGAAGGTTCAGCCGTCGAGTCACCAGCACCCTCGGAAACGGCTCGCCCAGGGTCACCGCGATGGAGGGGTAACTCTTGTCGTCCTTGAGCCGGACGTTGAATCGAGGTTGGTACTCCTTGATCAGGTTGTTCTCGAGAAGAAGCGACTGAGGCTCCCGGGCTACCACGATGGTGTCCACGTCGGCGATGAGGTGCACCAACCGCTCGTGCATCGGGTCGCCCGAGTGGTCGGCGCCAAAGTAGCTCCGCACCCGGCTCTTGAGCCGCTTGGCCTTGCCGACGTACAGCACCTCCCCGCCCGCGCCCTTCCAGATGTAGACGCCTGGCCCGTCGGGGAGCGTGTCCAGCTTACGCTGGAGTGCCTCGGGGAGATCAGCCATGAGTGAAAAATAGGTGGCGGGTCCAGCCCGCCGGGAGGCAACCGTCAGCCGGGGACTCTGGCCAGGCGTCGCGCTTCGGGGTTCCCCAGCAGTGCCCCCGCCACCAGGTAAGCCACGCCGAACACCCCGTAGATCGCCGTCGCCGCCGGAATCGGATGCCAACGGCCGGCCAGGCTCTGCATCCCCAGTCCCGCCAGTGTGGCCACCGTCGAGGCGAGGACAACCTGACCAGCCGCCATCAGCTCGCCGCGCCCCACAATGGTGATGCCCAGCCGCCGGTCGAGTCCGACCACATGAAGGACGGTGTTCAGAAAGGCGGCCAGGGATGAGCCGAAGGCGATGCCCGCCACGCCGAACGGGGTTCGATACATGAAGAAGAGGGAGAGGCCGGTGCCGATGGCCAGCGACGTCGCGGCGACCAGCACAGGGGTGCGGGTATCGCGCAGGGCATAGTAGCCCGAGGCGAAGAGCTTGACTGTGGCAAAGCCCAACAAGCCGACGCCGTAGGCAGCGAGCACCCCGGAAACCACATCGGTTTCGAGAGTCCCGAATCGTCCGGTCTGAAACAACGCCGCGATCAACGGGCGACCCAGCACGATGTAGGCGAGTCCCACCGGAGCGACGAAGAAGAAGATCCGAGAGAACCCCGCGCCCAGCCGGTTTCTCAGCAGCTGACGGCCCGCCTCGTCATCCGCCTCGCGCGAGAGGTCGGGAAGCGACGCGGCGGCCACCGAGACCCCGAAAAGCGAGATGGGCAGCGTCTGGAGCAGCTGGGCGTACCCCAGCGCCGCCACGCCTCCGGGACCCGTGAGCGAGCCGAGCTGGGTATCTACGATCGAGGCGATCTGAGCCACGCCGGCACCGATGACCACCGGGACCCAGGAAAGGAACACCGTCCTCAGGTCCTGGTTCCGGTAGTCGAGCGAAAACGGAAGCCCCTGGAGCAGTCTGGCGCAGGTCGGGAGTTGGATCGCCACCTGCAACAGGCTTCCCGCCAGGGTCCCCCACGCCAGAGCGATGGCGAGGTCCTCAATGGTGGAACCCGGTCGCCACGAGGCCACGCCCCAGAGCGCCGCAATCCCCGCGATGTTCCAGATCGCGGGGGCCGCATAGGGCAGAAAGAACCGCCCGTGGGTGTTGAGAATGCCGAGGCACCACCCCGATACCACCATCAGACCGGTCATCGGGAAGAGAATCCGCACCAGGCGCACCGTCAGGTCTCGGGTCTCGGGAGGGAACCCGAAGGCGACGAAGTCGGTGATGGCGGGGGCCAGCCAGATGCCGAGCAGGGCCGAAACGGCGGTAATGGCGGTCAGGATGCCGAGGGTGGCGCCGGCCAGGGCGCGCGCGGCCCGGGAGTCGTTCCGCTCAGCCGCGCGGGCATAGACCGGAATGAACGAGGCCGAGAGGGTCCCCTCGCCCAGGAGATTGCGTACCAGATTGGGAATCTTGAGCGCGGCGCGAAAGGCATCGGCCGCCGGGGAGTTACCGAAGTAGTGGGCGAAGACTCGTTCCCGGACGAACCCGAGAATCCGGGAAACGAAGATACCGGCGGCCACCATCGCCGCCGGCCGAGCCGGGCGGGCGCGGGCGGTCAGGGTTTCGGCCGCGGAAGATTGGGTCGCGAAGACGATTCCTCGAGCAGGCGCTGATAGAAGGCGCTCTCCTCCTGCAGCGCTTCCACGGAGCGGTGGAGGTCGTCCACCTCGCTCTCCAGCAACTCCACCTTCTTGGCCAGTTCAGCCACGTTCGTGGGCACCGGCTCCGGCCCTTCCAGCCGCCGCGCCAGAGCGCGACCGATGGGAGAATCGATCAGGATGCCCATGATCGGAATGAGCAGGGCGACCAGCAGGATGATCCCGATCAGGTACATGATCCGAGTCTACGAAGGAACCCCGGCCGGTTCAAGAGCGGCCTGGTACCAGCGGAGGATCTCTGAGTGGAGTCCCTCCAGTAGCGAGGTGCCGTAGCGTGCCAGGAACGGTGCGATGGTGAGGATCCGCTCCTGGGGTTTCCCGCCCGGCAGCACGGCGGCGCGCACCCGGGCGATCTGTCCCACCTCGGTGTCCTGCCGCTTCTTCAGGTGTTGCACCAGCCGCTTCTCCACGTCGCGCAGCCCGGCCAGCACCTGGTGCTGGGCGCTCTGCACCGGCCGCTCCATGGTGGGATCGAGATCCCGCGCCACCCGGGCCAACACGCCGTATTCTCGTTCGGTCGCCTCATTCAATCGCGCCAGCGCCTCCAACGCCTCGGCGGGAAGCTGGGTCCGCAACACGCGAGCCTCGAGAGCGGCGCCCGGCTTGAGCAGCTCCTCCACCGTGGCGTTGAACTTTTCCAGGACCCGATCCACGCGGGGCTCGACGATGATCCCGGACCAGCGTGGCAGAGGCAATTGCCGTTCGACCTCGAGGCTCTGATAGAGCGGTGGGGTCAGCTCCAGGTACCGCAGCTCCCCCGGCCCGGCCACATAGGCCACGGTCGGCAAGAGGCTTCGCTCCACGACCGGCCGCAACAGCACGTTGGGCGACAGTCGCTCGGGAGCTTCGCTGGCCATCCGCTTGAGTTGCTCGAAGTCAAACCGCTCCCCGCTTCGCCGAGTGACGAAGCCTTTCCCGTCCCGCACCAACCGGTCACGGCCCAGCTTCCCCTCGACCATCACCAGGGTGGCGCCGTCGGCCATGGCGACGCCGGGATCGCTCCCGCCGCGCGCCAGCTCGACCGCCCGATCACCCAGCTCCTGCTCGAGGCTGGGCGCCAGCTCGAGGGCGCGGAGCAGCCGCGGAGCCATTTCCCGCTTGACGCTCCGCTCGCTGCTGTTGAGGCAGACCACCCCGAACGGCGCGCAGAGCTCGGCGAGTGCGCCGCCGAACGCACCGGCCAGCGTGGCCGCCGGGACATAGTGTCGGTTCAGCCACTCGAGGGTGGAGTCCCGGAACTCGGATGGAGGAAGGTCGGCGGCGAGGGCGCTGAGGATCCCCTCGATCTCGGGCCCCAGTGCTTCCCGGTACATCGGTGTGAGCGCCGCATCGGCCGGACGCTCCCGAAGCGTCCTGGTCACCAGGCTTCCATCACCGCCGAGCCAGGAGACGTGGTTGGCCTCGGCGAAGTCGTGGTCGTCGCCGGCAATCCAGAACACCGGGACCACCGGCCGCTTCCAGCGAGTCTCCAGCACCCGGGCCAGCGCCGCGGCAGAGAGCGCCTTGTAGACGGTGAAGAGGGGTCCGGTGAGCAGGCCCGGCTGCTGGCCGGTCGTCACCACCAACACGCCCGGTTCCTCCAGGCGACGCAGCGACTGTTCAAAGGCCGGCACCGCCGTGGGTGGCCTGTGAATCGCTACGCCCAGGGCCGGCATCTTTCCGTCGCGCGGCTCCGGCCAGTGAAGGGGGGCCCCCAACGGGGTCGACACGAATCGCACGCTCATGCCCGCTGCGCGATCAGAATGGTTCGGGGGCTCCCCTCACCAAGGGGAGTACCGGTGTAGTCGCCAAAGCGATGAGTGACCCGAAGTCCCGCCTGCTGAAACATCCGCTCCAGCTGCGGCCCCCTGAGCAGCCGGACCCGCTCGAGGAACCGTTGCCCATCGGGGGTGACGATCGTCTTCATTACGAAGTGCTCGTCCGTCGTAATCCGGCGTTCGACCCGGACCCGTACCTCTCCCAGGGTAGCGTCTTCCCACGGAACTAGGGAACGGCGCACCGCATCGGCGTTGAGGAAGTCGAGTACGAACCACCCCTCAGGCCGCACCGTATCCGCCATGGCGTTCAGGGCCATGGCGTTCTCGTCGTCGTGCGCAAAGTAGCCGAAGCTGGTGAACAGATTCAGGGTGAGATCCATGGAGGCGGGGCGGACCGGCAACCAGCGCATATCCGCGCGCACCAGCGGCCGATCGGTCACTTCGCGGGCCCTACGGAGCAGGCTCTGGGAAAGATCCACCCCGATGGGACGGGCGCCTAGTCGCGCCAGAACTCGCATGTGGCGCCCCTGCCCGCAGGCGACATCGAGCACTCGCCAGTCCGGCTGCCACGGCAGCGTCCGGTGCACCAGGCCGATCAGCGCTTCCGCGTCCCGCTCGTCCCGATGCGGGTAGAGGTGGAGGTACTCTTCCCCGAACCACTCCTCAAACCATTCGGTCATGAGCGCCAGTGATGGCGGCCGGTGCCGCGATCGGGTCTCACGAGTCGGCGCCCTTGTGGTAGGGCTCGCCCCGGAGAATCGTGAACGCCCGGTACAGCTGCTCGCAGACGACCACCCGGGCCAGCTCGTGCGGAAGGGTAAGCGGGCCCAGGCTCCATCGCTGGTCGCCGGCCGCGAACTGGTCGGGATCGAGACCGTGGGACCCGCCGAGAATGAAGGCGACCGGCCGCCGGCCCTGCCTCCACTGATCGAGCTCGCGCGCCAATTCCCCGCTGCTCCATGGCTCGCCCTGGCGCGTGAGCACCACTCGACGGGACGCCGCGGGAAGCCGAGCCAGGAGCCGGGCCGTTTCCTCTCGCCGCTGAACTGCCGGAGAGCCGGCCCGCGACGCTTCCGGCAGCTGATGCTCCGCAATGGTGGCGTACCGTCCCAGCCGTTTCAGATACTCGTCGCACGCTTCGCGGAAGCTGGACCGGAGCTTCCCCACCGCCAGGATCGCGATCTCCACCGCCTAGCGCCGGACCGGCCGCCCGAGGTCAGGCATACATCCCGCGCAGCCGGTGTACCGCCGCCACCCGCTCGATCGCCAGCATGTAGGCGCCAATCCGGTTATCCAGCCCATGGCGCGTGGCCATGCTGGTGACCTCGTCGAACGAACGCACCATGATCCGTTCGAGGCGCTGATTGACCGTCTCCTCGTCCCAGAAGTAGCCGCCCCGATCCTGCACCCATTCGAAGTAGCTCACCGTCACCCCGCCCGCGTTGGCCAGGATGTCAGGGATGACGAAGATCCCCTTGTCGTTGAGGATCTTGTCGGCGCCGGCCGCGGTGGGCCCGTTGGCCCCTTCACAGATGATCCGGGCCTTGACGTCTCCCGCGTTCTTGTGGGTGATCACGTTCTCGAGGGCGGCCGGGACCAGCACATCGCAATCGAGCGTGAGCAGCTCCTCGTTGTTGACCGGCTTGGCCCCGGGGTAGCCCTTGAGGAACTGATGCTGCTTCACGTGCTGGACCAGGTCCTTCACCCTGAGGCCCTTGGGATTGAAGACGCCGCCCGACTTGTCGCTCACCGCAACGATGGTCATCCCCTGATCTTCCATCAGCTGCGCGGCGATCGAGCCTACGTTCCCGAACCCCTGCACCACCACCCGGGTCCCGGCCACCGGCATGCGCAATTTCTTCAGCGCTTCCCGGGTCACGATCATGCACCCGCGTCCCGTCGCCTCGCGGCGGCCCAGCGACCCGCCCATCTCGATCGGCTTCCCGGTCACCACCGCGGTCACCGTGTGCCGCTTGTGCATCGAGTAGGTGTCCATCACCCAGGCCATCACCCGCTCGTTGGTGTTCATGTCGGGCGCGGGGACGTCCGAGTCGGGGCCCAAACTTTCGATGATTGAGGAGGTGTACCGGCGGGTGAGGCGCTCCAGCTCCGCATTGGACATGGTGCTGGGGTCGCAGACCACGCCACCCTTGGAGCCGCCGAAGGGAATGTTGACTACGGCGCATTTCCAGGTCATCCAGGCGGCCAGCGCCTTCACTTCGTCCAGGGTCACCTGCATATCGAACCGGATCCCGCCCTTGGCCGGCCCTCTCGAGGTGTTGTAGATCACCCGAAAGCCGGTGAACACTTCGATCTCGCCGGTGTCGCGCTGGATGGGCACCGAGACGATCATCTGCCTCTCCGGGTGCCGCAGGATCTTGTAGAGGCCGGGATCCAGGCCACACCGCTTGGCCGCGTAGTCGAAGCGCGACATCATCGCCTCGAAGGGATTCTCCTCTCCAAGGAACCGGTCCTTGTCGGGGCGGATGACGTCCTGGCTGGGACGGGGTTGGGTCGTGGTCATGGCATTTCCTTGGGTCGAAGTCCCGGGGCCGGCCAGCAACGGCTCAGAACCGGTCCACCGGCGTAACTACCGCATCCAGCGCGGTGATGATGTCGGCTTCGCCGGCCTCCCAGATCAGGTCGAGGACGGCCACCAGCGGTTCGGGGGCGTCTCCCGGCCAGCGTTCCCTGAGCTTCACGGCGTCCTTCTCGGTAATCACCACGTGGTCGGCCCGGCGAGCGGCGTGGGCCAGCCACGCGACGTCTTCATCGCGATAAGCATAGTGATCGTGCCAAGTGGCGACCTGGACCGCGGCGCCGGTCGCCTTGGTCTGGGCCACGAACGCCTCGGGATCGGCGATCGCCGAGGCTGCCACCACTCGCCGCCCCAACAGGGCCTCGGGTGGAGTGGGCCGGCCACTAAGCAGCCCCTCGTAGCGGGCCAATCGCAGATGCGCGATTCCCACCGGCCCTCGTACCGCGGCCCGGGCCGCCCGGGCCAGCTCGGCAGCCGATTCCGGCGTGGCGCGTTTCCGGGTGACGATCACGGCATCGGCGCGGGCCAGTGCCGACCAGTCCTCTCGCCAGGGCCCAGCCGGGAGGGGCCAGTGCACGGCCCGGCTCGCCTCCGCGCTGAGCACCACGATGCTGCAGTCAGGGCGCAGGTCCAGCCGCTGGAAGGCATCGTCCAGTACCAGCACCTGCGCGCCTCTGGCGAGGGCCCGTTCCGCTCCGGCCACCCGGTCGGGGTCGGCCACGACCTGGGCGCCAGGCACCGCCCGCTGGTGGACGAGGGTCTCATCGCGGCCGTACCCGCGGAGCAGAATCCCCGGGGTCAATCCCAGCGACGCGTAGTGGCGCGCGATCCAGATCGCGATCGGCGTCTTTCCCGATCCGCCCACCGTCAGGTTCCCGACCGTCACCGCCGGAAGTGGAAGCTCGTGAACTTCCCCCCAGCCGTGGGCGTACCACCACGACCGGACTCCCATGCTCAGGCGCCAGAGGCCCGCCACCGGCAGCAGCGCCAGCCGTACCAGGCGCGCGTCGAGGCGGCGGCTGGTCCACAGCCACCGGATTACCCGGTGTCGGTCTCGTCGGCGTGCAGGCATCCAGCCGCCCTCACCAGTTCATCCAGCGCGGCTTGCGCCCGCGCCATTCCCTTGGCGAACCCCTCGTCTCCCGGTTCCACCGCGAACGGCTCCGCATAAGACACGCGAACCCGCGCAAAGGGCTGCGGAATCATGAAGCGGTCCCAGGACTTGAGCCGCCAGGCTCGGTTGGCAGCGGCGTGGAGCGGAAGGATGATACCGCCTCCCCGCTGGGCCGCTACCACCACCCCCGGCTTGACCTCCCGCAGCGGTCCGCGAGGGCCATCGGGAGTGAAGGCCACGGCGCGCCCGATCTTCAGCTCGCGAACCGCCGCCAACAGCGCCCGCGCTCCCCCCCGCGTGCTGGAACCCTTGATCGCTCCGTAGCCGATCCCGTTGGCGAACTCACGCAGGTATTCCCCGTCCCGCGCCTCACTGACCACGATCACGATGTCCTGGCGCCGGTGCCGCCAGAGCAGCGGGAGCAGCGCCTCGTGCCAGCACATGAAGATGATCGGGCGCTTTGCCTCGTAGAGCGTCCGCCAATATGCTTCCCCGGAAGTCTGGATTCGCCAGGAATGCGCCAGCGCGCTGAGCAGCGGGCGCGCCAGCCGCACCGCGACTTCCGGGGTGACCCGGAGCTTCATCCCTTGAGCAATTCGCCCGCGATGGCCACCACCCGCTCGGCGGCACCCGGGCTTCCCAGCCGCCGGCGCACCTCGGCCAGGCCGGCGCGCTGAGCGATAGTGCGCGGGTCCGCCGGGTCCAACAGCGGCCACACCGCGTCGGCCAGCATCTCGCTCCGCAGCGGAGGGTGCCAGAACTCCGCCACCACTTCCCGCTCGGCGACCAGATTCACCAGGCTGATCCACGGTACCGAGAGCATCCGGCGCCCGATCTCATAGCTCCAGCGATGGGTGAGATAGGCGACCGCCATGGGGGTATCGGCCAGGGCGGCCTCGAGCGTCGTGGTCCCCGATTTCACCAGCGCGGCATCCCCAGCGGACATCACCGCGGGGGAATCGTCGTAGCGAATCTCGATCGGGCCCGCCCCGGAATACTCGCCGAGCGGGACGCCGGCGACGATTACCCGGTCGCACCGCCCCTCTCGCACCAGCCGAAGCCCAGCGTCGCGAAACAACGGCCAGAGTCGGCGAACCTCCTCGACCCGGCTGCCAGGAAAGATAGCGAGAATCCGCTCCCCGGCCGGAAGACCGAGACGGACCCGCGCCTGGTGCCGACTGAGGGCGGGACCCTGGTCCACCAGCGGGTGGCCGACGAACTCGGCCTGCAACCCCACCCTGGCAAAAAAGGCCGGCTCGAAGGGGAGCACCACCGCCAGGCGGTCCACCGCGCGACTGAATCGTCGCGCCCGGCCGGGATACCAGGCCCAGAGCTGAGGCGCGATGTAGTAGAGCACCTTGATCCCGTACTTCCGGGCCGCTTCGGCCACCCTGAGGTGGAAGCCGGGATAGTCGATCAGGATCACCAGGTCGTAGCGCCGCTCGCGAAAGCTGCGACGGAGTTCCCAATAGAGCTGGAGATGAGCGGGGATCTTGTGGACGACTTCGAGAAGGCCGAAGGCGCTCAGGGGCTCGATGGGAAACCGGACTCGAGCGCCTTCGGCGGCCATCCGAGGGCCTCCGACCGCATCAATGGAGGCATCGGGATAGCGACTGAACAGCGCGTGCACCACGCGCGCTCCGTGCAGGTCTCCCGATGGCTCCCCGGCTGAGATCAGCAGCCGCGGTGCCGCCTGGCTCATGAGGCGGGCAGCGACACCGGGGACTGCGCCACCGCCTCGGCTACCTGAAGCGCCAGGGCGAGAGCGGCGCGGCCTTCCCGCCCGGTCACCACCGTGGCCGGTTCCCCGAGCACCGTGCTCACGAAGCTCCGGAGCTCGAGCTCGAGCGCATCCGCCTCCGGCGCCACCAGCGCAATGCGCTCGGCAATCTCTTCGAGCCGGGTCCCCTGACCTGGACGCCAATCGCGCTTGAGCCGGATGAACTCGCCGTGTCCGGCCGCCAGATCGAGGGTCAGATATCCGGTGGGCTGGAAGATGCGGAGCTTCCGGACCCGCTCCCGCGCCATGCGGGAGGCGGTCACGTTGGCCACCGCGCCGTTGGCAAACTCCACCCGCGCGTTGGCCATGTCGAGATGAGGAGACAGCACCGCCACCCCTGAGGCCCGCACCTCCACCGCCTCGGCGCCCCCTGTGAGGTGCAGGATCAGATCGAGATCGTGAATCATCAGGTCGAGGATCACCGCCACGTCGGTGCCGCGAGGCTGGAAAGGAGCCAGGCGGTTGCTTTCGATGTACCGGGGATGATCCAGGTACGGGCTCGCCGCGCGAATCGCCGGATTGAAGCGCTCGATGTGACCGACATGGAGCGGGACGCCCCGCCGCTCTGCCGCCGCGATCAGGCGGTCCGCCTCAGCCACGGTAGCCGCCAAGGGCTTCTCCATCAGGACCGCGATCCCGCGCTCCAGCGCCAACAGCCCGACCTCGGCGTGCGCTGGTGTGGGAACGGCGATGGTGACCGCCTTGACCTTGGAGAGGAGTCGGTCGAGGTCCCGATACGCGGTGGTCCCCACCTGGTTCGCCACCTGGGTCGCCCGGGCGGGAGCCGCGTCGTACACACCCACCAGTTCCACCTCGGCGATGCTCGCCAGGTGCCGCGCGTGATGGATCCCCAGCGCCCCGACGCCGACCACCCCCACCGGGAGCCGGGCGCTCATGCCGGCACTCCCCGGGACGAGGTCTCGAGGAAGTCGGCGAAGCGCGCCACTTCGGGGAGCAGCGGTTGCTCGGCCCGGGTCCGCTCCAGCGCGAGCGTCAGGTTGAGCTCGGAGTTGAAGCAAAGGCGATACGCCCGCTTGAGGGCCGCGATGGTCTCGGCCGCAAACCCGGCTCGTTGCAGACCCACCACGTTCAGGCCATAGAGCCGATTCCCCACCGCCTTGACGTAGGGCGGGATGTCCTGATTGACCCGGCCTACCCCGCCGATGAACGCGTAGCTCCCGATGGTGACGAACTGATGGATGCCGTTGAGGCCGCTGATGGTCGCGTAGTCCTGGACCGTCACGTGACCGGCCAGCTGGGTGGCGTTGGAGATGATGACCCCGTTCCCGATGTGGCAGTCGTGGGCCAGGTGCACGTAGGTCATGATCAGACACCCTTCGCCCACCGTGGTCTTGCCGCTGGCGGAGGTGCCGCGGTTCACGGTCGCGTACTCGCGGATGACGGTGCCGGCTCCGATCTCGACCCAGGTCTCTTCGCCCTGGAACTTGAGGTCCTGCGGGTCGCCGCCGACGATGCTCCCTTCCCCGACCCGGACCCGCGGCCCGATCCGGGTATTGCACACGACGCTGACTCGCGGTCCCAGGCAGACCCCATCCGCCAGCGTAACCCGGGGACCGACGATGGCCCAGGGCCCGATCTCCACCCCATCCCCCAGCTCAGCCGAGGGATCGATCATCGCGCTGGGGTGGATCTTCGCGCTCATCGCTCCATCACGCGTGCCATCATCTCCGCCTCCGCCGCGACCTGTCCATCCACGAAGGCCGTGCCCTTCATGCGGCAGGTCTTCCCCCGGAGCTGCACCATCTCCAGCTCGAAGCGCAATTGATCGCCCGGCACCACCGGGCGACGGAACTTCACGTTATCCAGGGACATGAAGTAGACCACCTTGTTCTCGCGGTCCTCCACCGCGCCCATGAGCAGCATGCCCCCCACCTGGGCCATGGCTTCGATGATCAGTACTCCCGGCATGATCGGATGCCCGGGGAAGTGTCCCTGAAAGAAGGGTTCGTTGATGGTGACGTTCTTGATCCCGACGATTCGTTTGGTGCCCTCCATCGCGACGATGCGGTCCACCAGCAGGAATGGATAGCGGTGGGGGAGCACGTCGAGAATCTGTCCTATGTCCATGGCGAAGCCGCCCTCGCGTTGACCGGTTCGACCGATGGCCCGGGCCAGGGTCACGTTGCCGTCGTGGCTGGGTCGCGTCGCGATGATGTGGGCCTGCACGCGGCCGCCCAGCAGCGCAAGGTCTCCCAGAATGTCTCCCGCCTTGTGTCGGACGAACTCATCGGCCCAGCGCAGCGTGGTGCCCACCACTGCGTCGGGCGACAGCACCACCGCGCTTTCGACGCTGGCCCCCTTGAGCAGCCCCTTCGCCTTCAGCCCCTCGACTTCCGCCAGGAAGCCGAAGGTCCGGGCGGAGGCCAGCTCCGAGGCGAAGCTCTCCTCGCCAATGTCGTAGGTACCGGTTTGCCGGCCGATGCACGGGTGGGCCCATTCGATCATGGTCGTGAGGCGCAGCCCCTTGGCCGGGCTTACGACATAGGTGGCGTCTCCCTGGGTGACCTGGAACGGCGCCTGCACCCGGTAGGTGGCGACCTCCCCCTGCTGTTCCCGGGCGCCGGCACCGCGCAGGAGATCGAAAAAGGGGCGAAAGGATCCGTCCATGATCGGCAGTTCCGGCGCATCCAGGTCGACCATGAGATCGTCCAGCTCGAGCGCCGCCACCGCGGCCATCAGGTGTTCGACCGTATGCACCGCCTGCTCGCCGTGCCCCAGGGCGGTGTGCCGCTCGGTGGCGCCGACCTCGTCGACCCGCGCGGGAATGGTGGGCTGCCCGGAGAGATCGACGCGCCGGAAGACCACACCCTGACCGGACGACCCCGGCCGGACCGTGACGGTGCTGGAGGCGCCGGTGTGCAGTCCGACCCCCTTCAGGCTTCCCTCGCGCTCAATCGTGCGACGTGGCACCGGGCCTCCGTTCCTTCACCATTGCCTCCAGCTCTTCCATGATCGGGGACAGCCGGTAGATCGCGACCTGGCTCCGAAGCCATTCTCGATGGTTCCGGGCGGGATAGCCTCCGACCGTGATCCCGCCGGGCCAGCTGCCGAAGATGCCGCTCCTGGCGGCCACCCGGGACCGATCGCCGATCTGAACATGGTCGGCGATGCCGACGCCGCCCCCGACGATGACCTCGCGGCCCAGTTGAACGCTCCCCGCGATTCCCGAAGTGGCCATGATCAGGCAGCGCTCGCCGATCCGGCAGTTGTGAGCTACCTGGACCAGGTTGTCGATCTTGGTTCCCCGTCCGATCACGGTGTCGTCGACGCTCCCACGATCAACGCAGGTGTGAGACCCGATCTCGACGTCATCCTCCAGGACGCAGCGACCGATATGGGGGATCCGGGTGTGCCCTTCGGAACCCGTGGCGTAGCCGAACCCGATCCCGCCGAACACGGACCCCGCCTTGATGATCACCCGGGAGCCGATCTCCACGCCGCGATAACAGACGACGTACGGGCCGATCCGGCAGTCCTCGCCGACCGTCACTTCGTCTTCGAGAACCACGCCGGGACCCAGCTGGGTTCGGGCGCCGACCCGCACTTTCCGCCCCAGGACGACATGGGGCCCGACATGGACGTCGGGCCCCAACTCGACCCCGGCTCCCAGGCGGGCGGTGGGATCCACGCCGGGCGGCGTCGGCTCGACCGGATACAGCGCCGGCACCACCTGTTGCAGCGCCCGATAGGGCTCGGGCACTACGATCCGGGTAACGGGACCCTCGGGTTCCGTGACGAGGTATTCCGGCAGGAGCACCGCCCCAGCCGAAGAGGCACGAAAATACGGGAGATACTTGCCCGAAACAAGAAATGAGAGGGTCGTCGGCCCTGCCCGATCGAGCGGTCCGACCGAGTCGAGCGCGACCGCCCCGTCGCCTACCAGGCGGCCGCCGACCAGATCGGCCACCGCCTGGGCGGAGAGTCGGTTGCGGGCCACCAGCGCTACGGTGCCGCCTTGAGCTTCTCGAGCACCTTGGGGGTGATGTCGAGGGCCCGGTCGGCGAAGAGGATCCCGCTGTTGGCTGCGCTCACGTCGAGGATCAGGGTATAGCCGGCCTCGGTGCGAATGCCGTCGATCACGCCGTTCACCTTGTTCTGAATGGGGGCCAGCAGCTCCTGCTCCCGCGCCGCCGCCTTCTGCTGCAGCTCGGAGGCGCGCTGTTCCATCCGGGCCTGCCGGGCGTCCAGTTCCTTCTGCTTGGCGGCCCGCGCGCTGGGGCTCATCACGACCGACGACTTCTCGAAATCCTTCTGCGCGGTCACCAGGGAGTCCTGCATCCGGTTCATCTCCACGCGATACCCTTCGACTTCCTTGGTGAAGGTGGATTCCGCCTGGGAGTAGCCGGGCGACTGCTGCAGGACGCTGCGCAGGTCGATTACTGCGACCTTCAAGGGACCCGCCGAGGGAGTCCCGCCCCCACCTGCCTGGGCCGCGGCGACACCCGCCGTCGCCACGCCCGCCGCCGCCAGCACCAACCCCAACCAATGAGCCTTCATCATGCGACTCCTGAGAGAAAGGGCGAAAGAGAGAATCCGGCCTAGAAGAAATTGCCGAGTTTGAAGTGCACTTTCCAGCCGGGCGCCTTTCGCCCGAACTGGTCCACCTTGTCGAAGCCGTAGGCGATGTCGAGCCCCAGGGGCCCCAGCGGCGAAATCAGCGCCAACCCGAAGCCCGCCCCGCGGAACAGCCGGGTCGGATCATACTGAGTCGGCGTCCGGTAGACGTTGCCGGCGTCGAGAAAGGTATTCACGTAAAAGATGCTGCTGATCCGGGCGCCGATTTCGGTGGTGAACGAGGCGTAGGACTTCCCGAACGAATTCGGACTGGCCGCGGCACTCGAGTTGGCGAAGGGGTCGAACCCGTTGGGCGTGATCGAGAACTCGTCGTAGCCCCGGAGGGGTACGCCGTAGTAGGTGCCACCCATGGCGTACAGCTCGGTGAAGAAGGGGCCGGCGTCGCCGAAGATGAACCCCGACCGCGCGGTGAACCCGATCAGGAATCTCACGGTCTTGGAATAGGGATCGGTGCCCAGGGAGCCCAGCGGCGCGAACCACTTCCCCTGCAGATCCAGCTTGCGATA
>Ga0068993_10000022_pt1 | contig 14953 bp, 14 predicted proteins | sample Browns_ThreeSqC__FD_62347 | JGI IMG/M metagenome (GOLD analysis project Ga0068993, IMG submission 62347) | Wetland microbial communities from the San Francisco Bay, California, USA, that impact long-term carbon sequestration - Browns_ThreeSqC_D1 | ecosystem: Environmental > Aquatic > Marine >... | reverse complement strand
GGGAGATTGACTATTCCCGGGGCGGATTCTATTCTTAGTCCCGCAGTTGAAGGTGTACGGCGGGCCGACTGATGTGGGGGAGTTCCCCCACATTTTTTTTCCTAGCTCCCCCCAAGTCCAAGTTGACGTGACGAGGGCGCCAGTCGGCAGCCAACGGCTTGCCTGGCACCCGGCGTCTTTGGTTCCAGGCCACGCAGTGGCCCCTATATGTCATGGAGTGGTGATGTCAGGATCGGCTGATGTACTGGCAGCGATTCGGGAGCTCACGAGCACCAAACAGCTCGAGCGGTCCGACCTGATCGATCTCTTGCGGGACGGGATTCAGGCGGCGCTGATGCGTCGCTATGGTCCCAGCGTGCGGTTCGAGCTCGATTTCGATCCCCTCAAGGGGACCATTCGGGTCGTCCGCCTCCGTCAGGTGGTCGAAACCGTGGAGGACCCCGCCTCCCAGATCTCGCTGGAAGACGCCCGCTACGAGGACCCCGAGTTCTCGGTGGGCGACATGCTCGAAGAGGATGTGCCCTTTGCGGAGTTCGGCCGGCTCGCCGTTCAGGCCGCCAAGCAGCGCATCATCCAGCGGGTGCGGGAAGGGGAGCGGACCCGGATTCGCGAAGAGTTCGCCAACAAGGTGGGCGAGCTGCTCTCCGGGGAGGTTCAGCAGATCGAGCGCGGCAAGATCGTGCTGATGCTGAACAAGTTCCGCGAGGCGGAAGCGATCATCCCCTACCGCGAGCAGAACCACCGCGAGCACTTCCACCAGGGCGACACCGTCCGGGCTGTGCTCAAGCGGCTGGAGGAGACTCCCAAGGGTCCTCGGCTGATTCTCTCCCGTGCCGACCCGTTGTTCGTGAAGGCCCTCTTCAAGCTCGAGGTGCCCGAGATCCAGCAGGGGATCGTGGATCTTCGGGCCTGGGCCCGAGAGGTCGGCAGCCGGACCAAGATCGCGGTGATCTCCCGGGATGACGCCATCGACCCGGTCGGCGCCTGCGTCGGTCTCAAGGGTTCCCGGGTGCAGGCGGTCGTGAACGAGCTGAATGGAGAGCGGATCGATATCGTGCCCTGGTCGCCGGACCCGGAGCGGTTTGCCCGGCTCGCCCTCGCTCCTGCACGCGTGGCCAAGGTCTTCTCGGATCCCGAGACCAAGACCATCCAGGCCGTCGTGGACGAAGACCAGCTCTCGCTGGCCATCGGGCGCAACGGGCAGAACGTCCGGCTGGCCAGCGAGCTCACCGGCTGGAAGATCGACCTTTACTCGAGCCGGGAGTGGCTGGAGCGGGGTGGGGAAGGCCCACTGTTCGCGCCGCTGCCGCCTGAGGAAGAGATGGTTACCCAGGTGCCGCTGACCGAGCTCCAGGGGTTGAGTCCCGAGCTGATCGGGATGCTCAACACGGCGGGGTATAAGACCCTGAACGACGTTCTGGACCTCGAGCGCGAGGAAGTGTCCAAGATTCCGGGTATGACGCCGGAGTCCGCCGACGTCCTGATGACCTTCCTCTCCGAGTTGACCGATGAAACCGGCGCCGAGGAGAGCCCGCCCGCAGCCTGAGCGGGTGCTGGGGCTGCTGGGCCTCGGCCAGCGGGCCCGGGCCCTGGCGGTCGGGGTCGAGCCGGTCAGAGCGGGCCTGCGGTCCGACCGGATTCACTGTCTGGTCGTCGCCGGGGATGCGAGTCCCCGCACCCACGACAAGGTGGTCCGCCTCGCGAATGCGCGCCGGGTGCCGTTGATCCCCGGCCCGTCCGCCGAGGCCATCGGGGCCCGTCTGGGTCGGCCGGCGGTGCAAGTGGTGGGAGTGCTGGACCGCGCATTGGCGGCGGGAATACTGGGTGCCGGAGAGATGGCGCTAACGGAGGATTGAGTGGTCAAGACGAGAGTACACGATTTGGCGGTTGAGTTCGGCATGCCGGCCGAACAGCTGCTCGCGATGCTCAAGGACATGAACATCGTGGTGCGCAGTCACATGTCGGCCCTGGAGAACGACCAGGTTTCCGCGGTCCGGGTTCGCTACGAGCGCGAAAAGCGGAAGCACGCCGCCGAGCCAGAGCCCAAGAAGACTCGCCGCAAGGTGGTCAAGGCCAAAGCGGAGCCTGAGCCGGTGGTCGAAGCCAAGCCGGGCAAGCGCCGCCGCACCGCCGCCGAGGTCGCCGAGTCGGAAGCACTGGCCCAGGCGGACAAGGACGCCGCCGAACTGCTGGCGCTCGAGTTGGAGCGCCCCGTCCCCGAGATCCTCGAGTCGGCGCCGACCTTGAGTCTCGATGAGCGGGCCCGCGCGCTGTTCAAGGACCTTCCCCCCGCTCCTGTCGAACAGGCCGTCGAGTCGGCTCCGTTGCCGCCTCCCACCCGCGCTCCCACGATTCCCAGCCGGATTCCTCGACCAGCGGCCGCTCCCGGTGGGCCGGCCTGGTCAGGGGCGCCAGGACGCGGACCCAAGCCGGTCTTCAGCAGCAGCACACCGCCCGCAGGGCCGCCGCGTCAGCCCGGCGCCGGCGCTGGCGCGAGTACCCAGGAGCGCGGCCGGGTCTTCGGCCCCGACGCCGAAAAGGGTGCCGCGCGGAAGCGCGGAAAGAAGGGGAGGAAGTCGCAGGTCGACCAGGAAGCGGTGCAGGCCAACATCCTCAAGACGCTGCAGGGCCTGCGAGGGGGCGCCCGCAAGGGTCGTGGCCGGCCCGATGAGCCGAGCTTCCGCGAGTTGCAGGCCGGTCTGCAGGCCGAAGAGCGGGAGCGCGAGAAGACCCGGATCCGGGTCAACGAATTCATCTCGGTCTCGGAGCTGGCCACCCTCATGAAGGTGCCGGCTTCGCAGATCGTCCAGCTCGCTTTCAAGGAGCTGGGGCTCATGGTCACGGTGAACCAGCGCCTCGACTTCGACCAGATCGAGCTGATTGCCTCCGAGTTCGGCTTCCAGGCCGTAAAGGAAGAGGAGTACGCGGCCCAGGCCACCGAGCCGGTCGAGACCGAGGCCGCCGAGGAGCTCAAGTCCCGTCCGCCGGTCGTGACCGTGATGGGTCACGTCGATCACGGGAAGACCTCGTTGCTCGACTACATCCGGAAGGCGGCCGTGGTGGCCGGCGAGGCCGGCGGGATTACCCAGCACATCGGTGCCTATCACGTGACCCTGCCCGATGGACGGGCCATCACCTTCCTCGACACCCCCGGCCACCAGGCCTTCACGGCCATGCGGGCCCGCGGGGCGCAGGTCACCGACATCGTGGTGCTGGTGATCGCGGCCGACGACCAGGTCATGCCCCAGACGGTGGAAGCGATCAGCCACGCCAGGAACGCCGGCGTGCCGATGATCGTCGCCATCAACAAGATCGACTTGCCGACCGCCAACGTCGCCAAGGTCAAGCAGGACCTGCTCCAGCAACAGGTGGTGCTGGAGGAGTTCGGCGGCACCGTGCTCTCGACCGCCATTTCGGCCAAGAAGGGCACCAACGTCGACGTTCTGCTCGATCAGATCCTGTTGCAGGCCGAGCTGCTCGATCTGAAGGCCAATCCGTCTCGCGCCGCCGCCGGCACCGTGCTGGAGGCGACCCTCGATCCCGGCAAGGGACCACTGGCCACGATCTTGGTGCAGAAGGGCACCCTCCGGGTGGGCGACAACTTCATCTGCGGCAAGTTCTCCGGCCGGGTACGGGCCCTCTTTGACGAACGGGGCCGTCCGGTCTCCGAGGCGGGGCCCTCCATTCCGGTGCAGGCGCTGGGATTCGAAGGAGTACCCCTGGCCGGCGACAGCTTCACCGTGGTGGCAGACGCGGTGGAGGCGCGCGAGATCGCCCAGAAGCGGCAACGGCTGGAGCGGGAAGCCCAGAATCGCCGCACCACTCGCGGTGGCACGCTCGAGGATCTGAGCCGCCAGATGCAGGAAGGCCAGATCGGCCAGCTCCGGATCATCATCAAGGCGGACCAGGGCGGCCCCGCCGAAGCGCTGGCCGACGCCCTGGCGCAGCTCAGCACCAGCGAAGTCCGGGTGGACGTGATTCACCGCGGCGTCGGGGCCATCACCGAGAGCGACATCCTGCTCGCCAAGGCCTCCGGCGCCATCGTCCTCGGCTTCCACGTGCGCCCCGATACCAACGCCCGTACCGCCGCCGAGAGGGAACAGGTGGATGTGCGGACCTATCGGATCATCTACGAGGCGGTCGAGGACGTGCGCCAGGCCCTCGAAGGAATGCTCAAGCCGGAAGAGAAGGAGACGGTCACCGGCGAGGCAGTGGTTCTCCAGCTCTTCAAGGTCAGCAAGGTCGGCACCATCGCCGGGTGCTCGGTCAGGAGCGGCGTGATTTCCCGTGGGGGCAAAGTGCGGGTCGTGCGGGACGGCGTCCCGATCTACACCGGCGGGCTGGCCAGCCTCCGGCGCTTCAAGGACGATGTGCGGGAAGTCCGGGAAGGGCTCGAATGCGGTATCGGCGTCGAGAACTTCAACGATCTCAAGGTCGGTGACATGATCGAGGCCTTCCGCCTTGAAGAAGTGAAGCGCACCCTGGCGTCCACGGTCGCAGGAGAGAAGGAGTAGGCCGGCACCGCGCGGGCGGGGCGGGATAACGCCATGATCATCGCGGTTCAGACCTGGGACCTGCATCTGCCGGCGTGCCAGTCGCTCAAGGACAAGCGCTCGATCCTGCAATCCCTGAAGCAGGGCCTCCGCCGGTCGCTCAACGTGGCGGTCTCCGAAACCGATCACCAGGACCTCTGGCAACGCACCGAGATCGCGTGCGCGACCGTGGGGAGTGACCGGCGGGTGGCCGAAGAGACCCTGCGGTCGGCCGATCAGCTGGTCGAGGCCGCCGACGGGGTCCGGGTGGTGGATACCCAGGTCTCGTTCCTGTGAAAGGCTCCTCCCGGCGGCAGGAACAGGTGGCGGAGACGGTGCGTCAAGTGGTCGCGGACGCACTGGTCAGCGAGGTGCGCGACCCCCGCGTGGGGTTCGTGACCGTAACCGGGGTTCACGTGAGCAGCGACCTCGGCCACGCCGCGGTCCGGGTCAGCGTCATGGGAGAGGACGCCGACAAGGAGAAGGCGCTCGAGGGACTGGCCAGCGCGGCCGGATTTCTGCGCGCCAAGCTCACCGGGGCCCTGCGCACCCGCACGGTGCCCGAGCTCCACTTCGAGCTCGATCGCGGAATCGAGCACGCCGCACGGATCGAGGAGTTGCTCGCCGACCTGCGGCGGGAGAGCCACGACTGAACGGGGCCCTGCTCATCGACAAGCCGGCCGGCCCCACTTCGCACGATGTGGTGGCGCGGGTTCGGCGCGTCTGCGGTACCCGGGCGGTCGGACACACCGGAACCCTCGACCCCTTCGCCACCGGACTGCTGGTGGTGCTGCTGGGAGCGGCCACCCGGCTCGCCCGCTTCGTCGAACCGCTGCCCAAGACCTACTGGGCCTCAGTGCGACTGGGAGTGCAGACCAGCACCGACGATCCAACCGGAGAGGTGATCGCCGTGCGGGAGGTGGAGGCCGCGTCGGTATCCGAGGCTCGCGTGCGCGCGGCCCTGGAGGAGTTCGTGGGGCGGGGAATGCAGCGTCCCCCCGTCTTCTCGGCCAAGAAGGTGGCCGGGGAACGAAGCTACCGGCGAGCGCGCCGCGGCGAAGCGGTGGCGCTGGCCGAGGTGCCGGTGGTGGTGCACCGGGTGGAGCTGCTGAACCTGGCCCCTCCCGATCTCGAGTTCCGCGCCACGGTGAGCGCCGGGACCTACGTGCGCGCGCTCGCCCGGGACCTGGGCGAACGGCTGGAGACCGGAGCCCACCTGACGGCCCTGCGCCGGGAAGCGATCGGCGGGTTGCGGGTGGAGGCGGCGGTGCCGCTGGATCGCCTGGGGCCCGCGACCCCGCTGCTCTCGCCGCTGACGGTGCTGGAGCATCTTCCCGAGCTCGCGCTCGACGCCGAGGAGCTGCGCGCCGTCCGCCAGGGTCGCATGGTGCGGCGCGGCGAGGGGCCGCCTGGGTCGGTGGCGCTCACCTTCGAGCATGGCCTGGTGGCGGTGGGTGATCGCGAGGCAGAGGGAATCCAGCCGCGGGTAGTACTGGAGGGGGCCTGATGTTTCATTTTCCCCCTCTGGCCAACGGCAGCGTGGTCACGGTCGGCACCTTCGATGGGGTGCACCTGGGACACCTGGCCGTGCTCCGGGAGATCGCCGGGCGCGCCCGATCGGCGGGAAGGAAGAGCGTCCTGGTCACCTTCGAGCCGCATCCGCTCGAGGTGGTGAATCCCCAGGCCGCGCCGCTGCTCCTGACCACGCCGCCGGAGCGCCGGGAGATCCTGGCCCAGACCGAGCTGGACTATGCCGTGTTCCTGCGGTTCGACCAGCAGCTGGCCGGCTACAGTCCCGAGCGCTTCGTGGAAGAGGTGCTGCTCCAGGGCTGTGGCATGAAGGAGTTGGTGATCGGCCACGACCATGGCTTCGGCCGGGGCCGGAGTGGAGATGTCGGCACGCTGCGCCGGTTGGGCGCCTCGCTGGGATTCGCGGTGGACGTGGTGGTTCCGGTGGAGATCGCGGGCCATCCGGTCTCCAGCACCCAGATCCGGCGGGCGGTGGCCGGCGGAGACCTGGGCACGGCGGCGCGATTGCTCGAACGACGCTACTCCGTGAGCGGCCGGGTGACCCGTGGGGAAGGAAGAGGTCGGACGCTGGGGATCCCGACCATCAACCTGGGCGGCCTCTCACCCCGCAAGCTGCTCCCGCCCGACGGCGTCTACGCCGCCTGGGTGGAATGGCGCGGCGGACGAGTCGGCGGCATGCTCAACCAGGGACCCCGGCCCACCTTCGGCGAGCTCCGGCGAACGGTGGAGGTGAACCTGTTCGATTTCTCCGAGGACATTTACGGAGAGTGGGTGAAGGTGGAGTGGGTGGAGCGGATCCGGGACGTGCAGCGATTCGCCTCGCCGGAGGAGCTCGTCAGACAGCTGCAGCGCGATCGGGAGCTGGCCATCGGCATCCTCGAGCGCGCCGCCAACCAGTCGAACCTTGGCCGGGTCGGAAGGGCCTGATCTCTCGCAATGTTCGCAACCGTCAAGTCCCGGATCATCATCATCGCCTTCCTGGTGGTGCTCAGTGTCGCCTCCCTCATCCCCCGCAAGGTCACCATCCGGGAAAAGGGAGCCGACGGCATCATGCGCGACACCGCCATCGTTCGGGTCCCGCTCAAGCTGGGGCTCGATCTTCAGGGCGGCATGCACCTCGGGCTGGAGTTGGACCAGTCCACCCGGGTATCGGCCGATCCCAAGAAGGACATCGAGCTGGCCCTCCAGGTGCTCCGGAAGAGAATCGACGAGTTCGGCGTCACCGAGCCCCTGATCCAGAAGCAGGGCGAATCCCGGATCGTGGTCGAGCTGGCCGGGATCACCGACCCCGGCCGTGCCAAGGCCATCGTCCAGCGCAGCGCCTTCCTCGAGTTCCGGATCACCGACCGGACCGGGGCCCTGGAAAAGGCCCTCCCCGCCATGGACCGAGTGCTCCGGACCGCGGGCATCTCGGCGGATACTGCCAAGACCGCCCAGTCGGCCGTCCAGAAGCTCCTCCAGGGCGATACGACCAAGAAGGGGGCCGACACCACCGCCGCATCCGGTGGCGTGCTCAGCTCGCTGATCCAGACCCAGGGTGCTGCCATGCCGGGGGAATATCTGGTCCCGGTTGGCGCCTTTCCGCGGGTGGACAGCCTGCTCCATCTCCCCGACGTGGCCCGATTGCTTCCCCGTGACCTGGCGCTCCGCTGGTCGGCGGCACCGGTCAGCGTGGGCGTGCAGTCCTACCAGCTGCTCTATGTGCTGGAAGACCGGCCCATGATCACCGGCAGCAGCCTGGTCAACGCCAAGGCAGAGATCGATCCGGTGACCACTGGCGCCATCGTCACCTTCGAGCTGGATCGGGCGGGAGGGCGGAAGTTCGGGGAGGGCACCGGGCGCCACGTCGGCGACTATATGGCGATTCTCCTCGATGACCGGGTCCAGGGTCGGCCGCCGGTGATCCAATCTCGCATCGAGCGGCGAGGGCAGATCACGCTGGGGGGGAAAACGCTTCAGGAGGCTCAGGACCTCGCTCTGACGCTCCGCGCCGGGTCGCTTCCCGTGCCGCTCAAGATCGTCGAGGAGCGCCAGGTCGGCGCCAGCCTCGGGGCCGACTCCATCCGGGACGGGATCCTGGCCGGCCTGGTCGGGACCGCCCTGGTCATCATCATCATGATCGGCTACTACCACCTGAGCGGCGCCCTGGCCGTCGCCGCCCTCGGCTTCTACATCCTCTTCACCCTGGGCGCACTCTCGATGGTGGACGCGACCATCACGCTCCCCGGGGTGGCGGGCATCGTCCTGTCCATCGGCATCGCGGTCGATGCCAACGTCCTGATCTTCGAGCGTATTCGAGAGGAATTGGCCCTCGGCAAGACGGTACGACTCTCCATCGACGAGGGCTTTCGCCACGCCATGAATGCGATCGTAGACTCCAACGTGACTGCGGTGCTGACCGCCGCTTGCCTCTTCGAGTTCGGCACCGGCCCGGTCAAGGGGTTCGCCGTAACCCTGATCTTCGGTATCGTGGCCTCGATGATCACCGCGATCTTCGTGACCCGCACGTTCTACATGATCTGGTTGCAGCGGCAGCCGGCCCTTTCCACCCTGAGTATCTGACGATGCGTCTCTTCGCCAACGCCAACTACGACTTCATCGGGTTCCGCCGTTACGCCTATGGCGTGACCGGCGTCGTGCTTCTGCTGGGGGGAATCGCCCTGGCCACCTTCGGGCTCAACTACAGCATTGAGTTCACCGGTGGCACCTTGATCCAGGTCCGGACCGAGAAGCCGGTGGACCCGGCGGCCCTCCGTAGCGCGTTGGACCGTGAGGGAGTAGTCGGCGCCGAGATCCAGCAGTTCGGTGGCCCTGACGAATTCGTAGTCCGAGCCCGGACCGCCAAGCACGGGACCGACGCCGATAACACCCAGGCCACCGCCACCGCTGTGACTACCGCGCTGGATGCCACCCTGGGTAACGGGCACTACAGCATTCAACGCACCGAAGCGGTCGGTCCCAAGGTGGGTGGCGAGCTCCGGCAGAAGGCCCTCTATGCCATCATGGTCTCCTTCGTCATCGTCCTGATCTACCTGGCCGTTCGCTTCGAATGGCGCTTCGGGCTGGCCGCGGTCATCGCCACTGCCCACGACATCCTCACCACCATGGCGTTCATCAGCGTGATGAAGCTCGAGGTGAGCCTGGTGGTGGTCGGGGCCGTGCTCTCCATGGTCGGCTACTCGCTCAACGACACCATCATCATCTTCGACCGGGTTCGCGAGAACCTCCACAAGTACAAGCGCGATCATTTCGCCGACGTCCTCAACCGCTCGATCAACGAGACCCTTCCGCGCAGCATTCTGACCCACGGGACGTCCCTCGCAACGCTGCTTGCCCTGGCCGTCTTCGGCGGCGAGGTGATTCGTCCCTTTGCGGTGGTGATGTTCTTCGGCGTCTTCACCGGGACCTTCTCCTCGATCTACATCGCGTCGCCCGTGCTGCTCGCCATCGAGAAGCGCTGGCCCGGGGCGGATGCCCGCGGTGCCCGCCAGGTCAAAGCCGCCGGCCAGCGGACTCCGCAGCCAGTCGGGACGCGCTGACGGTCGGGCGGTGTCGGCGGCCTGAAGGTCGTCCCCAATGCTGATCGACACCCACTGCCACCTCGCCGATCCCGCCTTTGATCCGGACCGGGACGAGGTCCTGGCCCGGGCCTGGGCGGCGGGCGTCGGGCACATCGTCGTCATCGGAGAGTCGTGGGCGATGGCGGAGCGGGTGGCGTCCCTGGTCGCTCGGGAATCCCGACTCTCCGGCACTGTGGGCATCCACCCGCACGATGCAAGCGGTTTCGACGCCGCCAGGGCGGAGTGGCAGCGGGACTTCGCGAAACGTCCCGAGGTGGTCGCCATCGGCGAGACCGGACTGGACTACCACTACGATCACTCGCCTCGCCCGGCCCAACGGACCGCGTTCGAGCACCAGCTGGCCCTCGCGGCAGAGCTGGACAAGCCCGCGATCATCCACGCCCGGGAGGCGGATGAAGACGTGGCGGCCATCCTCCGCAACCACCCTCGAACCCGGGCAATTCTTCATTCTTTCAGCAGCGGACCCAGCCTCTTGCGGGCGGCCCTGGACCTGGGCCACTATGTCTCCCTCAGCGGCATGGTGACCTTCAAGAACTGGGCGCTGGATGCCGCCGTCCGTGAGGTGCGCCTCGACCGCCTGCTGGTGGAGACCGATGCGCCATACCTGGCACCGGTGCCGTACCGTGGAAAACGGAATGAGCCCGCCTTCGTGCGGGCCGTAGCCGACCGGGTGGCGGTGGTGCGAGGACTGCCGAGCGAAGAGCTGATTGCCGTCACGGGCGCCAACGCGGCGCGCGTCTTTGGATCGAGAATCGGTGTGCCGGAAAGGAGCATGTCTTGAACACCGTCCCGTCGGACATTGCCATCGCACAAGCCGCCAAGCTCCGCCCCATCGCCGAGGTTGCGGCGGAGATAGGGCTTGGCCCTGAGGAGATTCTCCCCTACGGCCGCTTCAAGGCGAAGATCAGCGCCGAGGCCGTCGCCAAGCGGAAGCCCAAGGGACGCCTCGTCCTGGTCACCGGGATCAATCCCACCCCCGCCGGAGAAGGGAAGTCAACGGTCACCGTCGGGCTCAGTCAGGCGCTCCGGCGGTTGGGCAAGAAGGTGATCCTCTGCATCCGGGAACCCTCGCTGGGGCCGGTGTTCGGTGTGAAGGGTGGTGCGGCCGGTGGCGGCTACGCTCAGGTGGTCCCCATGGACGAGATCAATCTCCATTTCACCGGGGACTTCCACGCCATCACCTCGGCCCACAACCTGCTCTCCGCGATGCTGGACAACCACCTGCATCATGGCAACGCACTGGGCCTGGATACCCGGCGGATCACCTGGCCGCGCACCATTGACATGAACGACCGGGCGCTCCGGCAGATCGTCGTGGGACTGGGTGGTATGAACGGCGGCCCGGCCCGCGAAGAGCGCTTCGTCATCGTTCCGGGCAGCGAGATCATGGCGATCCTCTGCCTGGCCAGCGATCTCAGTGACCTTGAGAAGCGGATCTCGCGGATCATCGTCGGCGTCACCCGCGAGCGGAAGCCGATCACCGCCGGAAACCTCAAGGCCGCCGGCGCCATGACGCTGCTGCTCAAGGACGCCATCCTGCCCAATCTGGTGCAGACGTTGGAGGGCGGCCCGGCCTTGGTCCACGGCGGGCCCTTCGGCAACATCGCCCACGGCTGCAACTCAATCGCGGCCACCAAGCTGGGATTGTCGCTGGCGGACATCACGCTCACGGAGGCCGGCTTCGGGGCTGATCTGGGCGCCGAGAAGTTCTTCGACATCAAATGCCGCTTCGGGGGGCTCAGCCCCGAGGCCGCGGTGGTCGTGGCCACGGTGCGGGCGCTCAAGATGCACGGCGGCGTGAAGAAGGAGAATCTGGCGACGCCGGACCTGGCGGCCCTCGAGCGGGGTCTCGCCAACCTCGAAGGCCACGTCAAGAACGTGCAGAAGTTTGGCGTGCCGGTCGTGGTTGCCCTGAACCGGTTCCTCTCCGATACCCAGGAAGAGCAGCAGATGGTGCTCAAGGCCTGCAAGGGCTGGGGCGCGCGAGCCGCCTTGAGCGATGTCTGGGCCCGGGGTGGCGAAGGGGGGGAAGAGCTGGGCCGGGAGGTCCTGGCTGTGCTCGACGAGAAGAAGGGCGCCTTCAAGCCGCTCTATGATGCGGCGCTCCCGATCAAGCAGAAGATCGAAGCCATCGCGACCGGGATCTACGGCGCGGCGGGGGTCAACTACAGCGCCGCGGCCGAGAAGGCGATCGCCCAGTGCGAAGAGATGGGACTGGGCCAGACTCCGGTCTGCATGGCCAAGACTCAGTACTCGTTCAGCGACGACGCCACCAAGCTCGGACGGCCTCAGGGTTACCGCCTCCAGGTACGGGACGTCTATCCCTCGGCCGGTGCCGGATTCGTGGTGGCGCTCGCCGGAGAGATCATGACCATGCCGGGGCTGAGCAAGACGCCCGCCGCCGAGGCCATCCGGGTCCACCCCGACGGCACCATCGAGGGCCTCTTCTGATGAAACCCGTCGCGACCGATCAGGCGCCCAAGGCGATTGGCCCCTACTGCCAGGCCATCACAGCCCATGGCTTCGTATACACTGCCGGTCAGATTGCCCTCGATCCCGCCACCGGGGAGCTGCTCCGGGGAGGGATCAAGGACCAGACCGCGCGGGTGCTCGCCAACCTGAAGGCGGTGCTCCAGGCCGCGGGTACCGATCTCTCCAAAGTCGTGAAGACGACCGTCTTCCTGGTCGACATGGCCGACTTCAACGCGATGAACGAGGTCTACGCCCAGGCCTTCGGCGACCACAAGCCGGCCCGGAGCACGGTCGCTGTCGCAGCACTCCCCCGTGGGGCGCGTGTCGAGATCGACCTGATCGCGATGGTCTAAGGATGTGGGAGGATAGGTACTCAGTCCTCAGTCCTCAGTCCTCACTACTTTTCCTGTTGGGGGTGGATCGGGCCTGGTGGTCCGGCCGGTCTTCAAAACCGCGACGGAGAAGCCTTCGGCAGCTCCGGTGGGTTCGATTCCCACACGCTCCCGCCACCCTCCCTGCGGCTTGACCAAGACCCTGCTGCTCGTCAACCCGGCCGCCGGGCGCGGTCGCGCCGGCCGATTGAAGGACCGGGTCCTCACCGCCTGTCGCTCCTCGTGGAGCGACGTCACGCTCATGGAAACCACCGCACCCGGCGACGGCGTCGATCGCGCCCGCCACGCCGCCGAGGCTGGAGTGGAGCGCGTCCTCGTGCTGGGAGGGGATGGCGCGGTGCATGAGGCGGCCAACGGAATCCTCACCGCGCGTACCTCGGCGCTTCCCGCCCTGGGCGTCTTCCCGGTCGGCACCGGCAACGACTACGCCAAGCTCACCGGCACCGCCGGGCTCAGGATCGAGCAGGCCGCTTCGCGACTTCACCGGGGCAAGGTCCGGAGCCTCGACGTCGGCTGCATGGCGGGTGAGTACTTCGTCAACGCCGCCGGCGTCGGCTTCGACGCCGAAGTCGCTCGACGAGTCAATGGCATGACTCTCCGCGGCCCGCCGGCCTATCTCATTGCCGTCGCCGGGGCCTTCGGCTCCTTCAAACCCCAGCGGATTCGGCTGGTCGTCGCCAACGAAACGATCGAGGAAGTAGCGCTGGTGGTCGAAATCGGCATCGGGGGAGTGGTGGGCGGTGGCTTTCGCATCAATCCTGGTGCAATCCCAGACGACGGTCTGTTCGATGTCTGCCTGGTTCGGCGCCTCTCGCCATTTGAATTCATCACCCGACTCCCTCTGGTCATGCTGGGGTGGCACACCCGGTTGCCGCAGGTCCGCTGCTTCAAGACGGACCGATTGACCATCGAGTCGTTCGACGGCCCTCTGATGGTCCACCTGGACGGCGAAGTGCGGACTCTGGGCTCCCGCCTCGAAGTCACGCTCGAAGCGGCTCGGCTTCCTGTCCTCTGCGCATGACGGCCATGGATTCGACCTCGGGCACTGCGCCGCGCCGCCACTTCGCCAGCGACAACAACGCCGGTGCCCATCCCGAGATCCTGGCCGCGATCGCCCGTGCCAACCAGGGCCACGTCACCGCCTACGGCGACGATCCCTTCACCGACGCCGCCCGGGGGCGCTTCCGCGAGCACTTCGGTCCCCAAGCCGAGGCCTTCTTCGTCTTCGGCGGGACCGGGGCCAACGTGCTCGGAATCCAGGCCGTGACCCTGCCTCATCAGGCGGTGATCTGCCCGGAAGGCGCCCACATCGACGTGGACGAGTGCGGGGCGCCGGAGCGATTCACCGGGTGCAAGCTTCTCACGGTGCCCACCGCCGACGGCAAGCTCCGGCCGGCCGACATTGAGCGCCACTTGGTCGGGATCGGCTTCGAGCATCACGTGCAGCCCCGAGTGGTCTCGATCAGTCAGACCACGGAGTTGGGCACCGTCTACACCCCGGACGAGGTCCGCACCCTCGCTGCCACAGCCCACCGGCACGACCTCTTGCTCCACATGGACGGGGCCCGATTGGCCAACGCCGCGGCGGCGCTCAATACCGACCTGCGAAGTCTGACCACCGAGCCCGGCGTGGATCTGCTCTCCTTCGGCGGGACCAAGAATGGACTGCTGGGAGCCGAGGCCGTGGTGTTTCTCAACACGCCGGCTCCCGCGCACTTCAAGTACGTGAGGAAGCAGGGAATGCAGCTGGCATCCAAGATGCGTTTCCTCGCCGTCCAATTCGACGCGTTGCTGGGCGGCGACCTCTGGCGCCGGAATGCGGCGCACGCCAACGCCAAGGCTCGCCGCCTGGCGCAGGCGGTGCGGAACCTGCCTGGAGTCCGGGTCACTCAGAAGGTCGAGGCCAATGCCGTCTTTGCGGTGATCCCGCCGCGGGTGATTACGCCACTCCAGCAGCGTTATCATTTCTACGTGTGGAACGAGCGCCTTTCCGAGGTGCGGTGGATGACCGCCTTCGACACTACCGACGAAGACGTAGACGGCTTCGTCGCCGCCCTGCGAGAGCTGCTCGCGTGAGGGCGGCTACGGGCGGGGGGTGGTTGACGCTCGGACTCGCCTTGCTGCCGATCGGCTCCCCGCTCGCCGCGCAGGATTCCGTGGCCACAGCACCCGTGGTCACGACACCGGCCCCCGATTCCACGCAGCCGGCCGCCGCCCCGGCCCCCAGTGCGCCGCGCCCCGACTCGCTGGTGCGTCGCCCGCGACCCAGTCCTCTCGGATCGCTCTGGCGCTCGTTTCTGATACCGGGGTGGGGTCAGGCCAGGCTGGGTCGCAACCTGACTGCGGCGGTGTTCGTTACCACCGAGGGGATCTGCCTGGGGATGACCCTCAAGGCGGAGCAGGAACGGCGCTGGCTCCGCAGCATGAACGACCCGCGGGGAGAGTC
>Ga0068993_10000020_pt1 | contig 15264 bp, 24 predicted proteins | sample Browns_ThreeSqC__FD_62347 | JGI IMG/M metagenome (GOLD analysis project Ga0068993, IMG submission 62347) | Wetland microbial communities from the San Francisco Bay, California, USA, that impact long-term carbon sequestration - Browns_ThreeSqC_D1 | ecosystem: Environmental > Aquatic > Marine >... | reverse complement strand
CCACCGGTCAACGTTTTCGACGTAGGGGATTTGTGTGTTCAGTTGGTAGCGTTTAAACCCCTTGCTGTTTATACGGCGAACGCCTCCATTGATCCCGGCATTGGCCGGCGTGTCTCCGCACGGGCGCCCGAGATAGTAAGAGCCAGACGACACCGATCCACCTATACGCACGTTATCAAAGCTCAACGAGGCATACCCGCCTTGAGGCTCAAGCCAGTACAATTCATTCCCGTTGACGTATGGGCTGCAAATAGGCTTTATGATGAAAGTATATTCATATACTGGTGTTCCAAGAGGTACGGCGTCATAAACCTTGAGTTTATAGTAGGTTACCCCGTCCTCCAACGCCGGCGATAATGAGTAGTTTGCCGGGCCAATGCCCAATAGGTGAGCACCTGCTGAAACCCAATCGTAGGAGAAGCTGGCCAGGAGGCCGCCAGGGCCGTACTCCTCAGTGAGCACGTAAACGCTCCCGCTGCCTGATTTTCTGAAAAACCAGAGCCAGTCCGTTTGATCTGCCGCTACCGTGTTCCGTAGTGGCCGGCTGGAAAGCGCCACAACTTCGCCGGCGTCAAGGCCTGAAAAATCCTCATACCATTGGAAAGCCGCATTAATGGCCGTGCGCGTGCTGCTCGTAGAGGATAGGTTTACAGTGGTGTCGCACGTGTCAGAATCGAATGAGATTTCCCCGTACTTTATGTAAAAATCCACGGTAAACGCCGTGTCTTGCGTGCCAAGGATTTGAACGTCCGGCTGTTGTTTTGTGGTCGCCAGGTACGCCCGTACTTCCCTTGAAATGTCAATTTTCTCAGGCTCTCCGGTGTATTGTATGCGCTCAACGTCGGTGACGGCATTCCCACCTACCCAAACTTGGTACCCCAATATCTTGGTAATTGAGCCGGTGCCGGGATCATCTAGCTCTAGCTCATATTCTATGCAATTCCCCACCGGTACGACTGCATCCGGCTCGGAGATCAAGTTGACGGCCATTAGGTTTGTATTTCGTTATTCAACTTCTTGGTTTTTTCCCGCCTTAGATCAGCTTGGTATATAGCTTCTCCAACGGTAATAGAAACCTCTGCGGCCACTCTCCGGGCGATAATCTCAGCCTGTAGGGCCAAGGACTCCTCAGATAGTGCCACCTGTTGACCACCGGCGGCGCCAGCGAAGGCGTTTGGATTGACCAGGGTAGGGGTGACCAGGCCGCCCGTCGGAAAGCCGGGCACGCCGAGCCGGCGCCAGACGTCGCGCCCAAACATCCACTCAGCGAGGTTCTGCTGTTTTCGGTTGAGAATCATTTCCCCTGTGCGGACAGTGGCCAGCACGTTGTCACCGTGCCGGGTTGCCGGTATGTTGGGGCGTGACCGTATGACGCCAGCGGCAAGGGCCGGGAGCACTTCACCGCCGAAAGCGAAGTTTTGAATCTGGCTTTTCACCGCCGCAAATATGCCTTTTATCAAGCCGGCGAGGAGGGCGCCCTTCGCCAGGCCGGCGGCGCCGAACGTGGCCACTGACTCAGGGCTGGCCAGCGAAGCCGCTTGCGCTTGTGCAATGGAAAGGAGGACTTGTTTCTCGAAAAATTCAAGGGCGATGACGATTAGCTGTTTTAGGAAGTCTTTGAAGGTGTTCTCCGTGTCATTGATGAAAGAACCAAACAGGGCGCCGGCACTCTCCACCGCGTCGGCGGTTATTTCCTGTTGAGCCTTGAGAAATTCCTGCTCATCCTCAACGCCCTTTTCCAGGGCTTGCCGGCGCTGCTCTTGGATTTTCTCGATGCCGTCACGCTGAATACCCTGTAGTATCTCCTGCACATCCTGCTCGTTCTCAATTCGTGCCCGGTTTTCGAGGTCAAGGGTTGAAATGATAACCTGTAGGCGCTGCCTCGTGGCTTCTTCCTGCTGCGCTTCTGCCAGGCCGCCAATATTTGCCGCAGAGGGTAGGGTGCTCAATACGCTGTTAATACCTCCTTGCGCGTCCCGGATCCTCTGCACTTTTGCCGCCGCTTGGGTGATTTTCAACTCAATGGCGTCAATCTGGTCAGCTATTTTGGCGGCCGCCTCCGGTGACGCGGCGCTGTCAAAGTCCTTCTTTAACCCCTGTAGCTCTGTCCGCATCTTGGCGATGCCGGTTTCCGCTGCTTTCCCGGCGGCGTTGGAAATGTTGTTCAACTGGTCAGTGACCTTTTTGGTCGTTTTACCAAGATCCTCTTGGGATTTTTCCAGATTTTTGGTTTGCTTGTCTGCCTCAATGACGTCCTGGGCGATAATCTCAGCCGGCGTCACTGCGACAAACTTGCGGTTGAATATGTTTCGTATCGTAGCGGCAATGGCCCGGAGCTTTATGATGCCGTCGGTTAATGTCTCGATGAGGGCCGTTTTTATTCGCGTGCCAAGGGTGGAGAATTGCCGGCCGGCGCCGTCAAGAGATCGGGCCAGATCGACTTGCGCCTCTGTATAGGCCTTGTTGACCCGCAACTGCTCTACCTGGCGCTGCGAAAGCTCAGACGTGTTTTCTGACATCCTGGCCAGAGCGTCACTTGAAAGGTCAATCGTTTTAATGAATTGAATACCCGCATCCTCGCCGGCGCCGCCGAATATGTCTGCCAGGGCGACACCAACCTCCGGGCTGTCGTCCTTTAGTTGTTTTAGCCGTTCCTGAACGACTTGAAACGCCTGGCCTACGCCTTCCTCAGTGATTACCTTTTGCAGCTTTTTGCTGTCAATTCCGATTGTCGTCAGGGCGTCGGCCGTCGATTTGGGCAATTCCCGAATCCTCAGATTGAACTCCTTCAAAAGGTCTGGCGCCTTGTCGCTGAAAACACCCTCCTTGACGCCTTGGGAAATGACCGAAATGAACTGCTCACCTGATAACTTCATTTCCCGGAAAAACGCCGGGTACTCCCGGACGCTATCAAAAAACTCGCCGTTTGCATTGGCGCCGTTGAGTAGTCCCTGCTCAATAAGGTTAAAGCTCTCCTCGAAATTTCCGGTGAGTTGTTTGGTCAGGGCGTTGGCAGCGATCAACACCTCGTTGTAATCGGTGTCAAAGGTTTCAGCAATGGCCAGCACCCGGGAAGAAATATCATCGGCCGCCGTGCCCGTCTCCCCGGTAAGCTGTTGAACCTGTAGCCGTACCTCGTTGACCTTGGTTATCATTTCGTCAAGGGCCGCCACGGCTTCGCCGGTCAAATCAAGTATCGCCCCAATGGCGCCGCCGGCGCCGAGGCCAGTTATGAGGGCGGTTACATTACCTTCAAGACCTGCCCCTACCTTCTCAAAGGCGCCTGTCACCGCTTCCTCATACCGGCCGATATTTTCCTTAAAGCTGCCTGTTGATTTGGCCAGGTCATTGATTTTCCTGGAAAGCTCACCCGCCTCTCGTGCCCGTTCTTCAAAACGTGGGTCAGTGGTGGAGAGTTGGTTTATGTCCCGGATGAGGGCGCGGTATTGCTGGCGAAGGCCCACTAAGGAGTCTTTGGGGAATTTCTGCGACTTAAATTCGTCATTGGTTTGCTTTACTTCCCGGCGAAGTTCGGCAGCGGTGTTTTGGAGTTTTATCTGCTCCTCTCTGAGATCACGGTAAACGCCTTGCTTGCCCGTGCGCTTTGCATCCGCGATTTCTTTGTTGATCCTGTTAAGCTCAAGCTCAACCTTTGCCAGTTGGTCAATCGCCCCACGAGCGTCAACGTCGTACCTTATACCGATGCGCTTTTCCATGTAGTTTCATAGTGTGCCTCAAAATTAGGCTTTATCTGCAATAATTCAATGAATTACAAATAATTCCGGTAATGACTTTGGCAGTATTCGCAAAGGTAAGAGGTTGTCAGGTGAAATAATTACAAAAAAAATTTGAAAAAAACGTGTCATGACTTGACAGGTAACCAAAAGGTTATTATCTTTACGACATGAAACAACAACAAAACCTTTTAGCGATGACACTTGAAGACTTAAAAAAAACCACCGCCGCCGGCAATTGGGATAGACCGCACCCGGCCGCCCACCTTTACCGGGCACTAGATGAACTGAGGACGGCTAAGGGCGCCGGCAATTGGGATGAGGCCGGCAAACTTGAAGATGTAGTAACCAATTTAGTTAACAATAAAAACCTTTTAGCGATGAAAAACATGAGCATTGAGAACCTGATCCAAGACCTGGCCGACCGTGGCTGGAAAGTTTCCGAAATTAAGGCCGCCAAGAAAAGCAAGGTACCCGAAGGGTGGGCTGACCTTGACACCTGGACGGTAGAGGACGGCACGAAATTTTGGCTGGTAGGCAATGCCAAGACCGGCGCCGCACGCCTTTACACCAAATACGCTGACGATGCCGACACGGGGAACTCCGAAATGTATACGGTTGTGAATCCGGTAGGAGAGGACGTTTACCCGGTTGAGGATTTTGAAGATGAGGAGCAATTTACGGCCGATGTTGAAAACATGCTTGAGGTTGCGTACCTGATGGATGCGGTTAAGGAAAAGCACACCGAGCAACCTGCCGCGAAGCCGGCCAAAAAGGCCAGCAAAAAGGGCACGCCGAAGGGCACCACGGTAAACGGCCCGAAAGTGTACGCCCTGACCGAGGACGGCACTGTTGAGGAATACAAGCCCGAGACGGCCACTGAGGCGCCCGCAGAGGAAAGCAAGCCCGAAAGCAACCCCAAGGGCCGCCAGAGCAAGAAAGCCGCTGAGAAAGCCGCTGAGGCGCCCGTGGCTGGCGACCTGGCACCGGTTTCCGGTTGCGAATCCTGGGAGTGTCTGGAGAGTGGCCTGGCCAAGGTTGCCGAGGCTGGCGTTACCCTGATGAACACCCGCACGGGAAAGCAAGCCGTGAAATTTGAAAAGACCTTTATTACGACCGTGCGGTATACCGCCGAAGGCGCCGCCAAATATACCAACGTGCGCTTTGACAAAGTTTCCGACCGCTTTGGTTTTGTTGACACTGACGGCGAACCCGCTGAGAAGTACAACGCCGAGCTTGACCGCCTTGACTGCTGGTACTACGGCGCTTTTGCGGAGACGCTTGAGAACGCTTTTGCCGCCGGTTGCCGGATGATCGAAAAGAAAACCGGCGCCGAAGTTACGGCCGACCAATTTACCCGCGTGCCCGATTGCGTTACCGTTACCCATGACGACGACACCACTACGGTAGTGGTGATCGACAAATTTACCCGCTGGTACGGACTGACAAAGTAGGGCTGAGGGAATGCGATGTTACCGGCAAGGGGCGCCTTGGAAACGAGGTGCCCCAATTTTTTGTCATTGTTCACCCCCTTGTTCACCGGTGAACTCACCCGGTTAATTTTTGTCTGGCTAAGGCTTAAAAACCAGGAGGCCCGACCTGTAACGCCGAGCCTCCGGTTGATGCCTAACGGTGATTAAAAAACCAAAGTTTCACCCTGCAAAGATACTTCCCTTTTCTATTTGTTGCAAAAATTCCTACCCTACCATGATAGTGGGGTGGTAACTCATTGGTTCCCGCCCGCCGGCGCCTCGCCTATTTAACATAACATAAATTATAAGAAAAACGGAAAAACCAGGTTTGAAGATCGTGAACTCACCACCTTCAAATTTGGAGTTGGTGAACTCACCACCTTCAAACGGTTTGGAGTTGGTGAACTCACCATCTCCATTAATGGAAACAGAGATTACTATTAATACAGAGATTATTTACAATTATTCACTGCGTGAATAATTGGCTGGCGCCGTCTGCTGCGCTCAGGGCGGTTTTCTCCGGCCGGCCGGCCTTACTACCTTAAAGACGTACACGCCGCGTCAAAAGCCTTTAAAAGGGCGCGGCGCCGGCTGACAAAAAAATCGCAATGATTACAAAAAAAAATTGTACCAGACTTGTTTGGTAACTAAATAGGTACTACCTTTAAGGCATTGTTAAACCAAATACTTTACGCGATGAGAAATGATTTTCATGAGCGCCGCGAACGCCGGCGCGAACGCCTTGAGGAACTGGCCAATAAAAACCAGGCCGCATCTAAGGCCGGATTTGACGCCGCCTTCGGTGAGATTGAATACATCCCGCCGGGCCAGCCGATCCTTGTAGGGCACCACTCTGAGCGTGGGCACCGCCGCGCCCTTGAGCGCCATGACAACAAGATGCGGGCCGCCTTTGCCGCTGAGAAGAAAGCCGCCTATTACCGTGACCGCCTGGCGTCTATGGACAATGACCGGGTGATTTCCAGCGATGACCCGGACGCAATCGAGAAGCTGCTGGCCAGGTTGGAAGACCTTGAGGCGTACCAACAACTGATGAAGGACGCCAACAAGATAATCCGGTCAAAGAAGCTCTCCGACGCCGAAAAGGTGACCCGTCTGCAGGACGACCTTGGATTTTCCGAGGCCCGCGCCATGAAACGGATGTCTCCGAACTGTTTTGGTGCCCTTGGATTTGACGGCTATGAGCTGACCAATAACGGCGCCAACATCCGCAGAATCCGCGAACGCATTGAGACGCTTGAGCGCCGGTTTGGCCAGGAGAGCACCGAGGTAGAAATCAATGACGTAAAGATTCTCAAGAACGTGGAAGGTAACCGGGTGCAAGTGTTTTTCCCTGGCAAGCCTGACGCAGACGTCCGCACCAAGTTGAAGCGTGCCGGTTTCCGGTGGGCACCTACTGAGGGCGCCTGGCAAAAGAACCTCTCTGATTGGGCGTTTCAACAGGCCAAGGATATAGTCGAAAAACTTTAACCAATAACCGGCCGGCGCCCCACTCCATGGACGGCGCCGGCACAACCTTTTAGCGATGGAAAGGAAATCAGGATATGTAGACGTAAACGGGTTGCTCCTTGATATTGAGAAATTTCTACGGGCATGGGCCGAGACGCACGGCGCCCGCCTCATTGAGGAAACGACAAAGCGCGATACGCGCTACTGGAATGACGGCCCGACAGCCTATCATCCTACAGTGGCGCTTCGCGTTGAAACCCGTTCCGGGTTCGACCGTGGTGTTTTTCAAATCTGGCGCCGGAATGACGGGTTTGGAGTAGACTATGAATATTTCACCACTCCTGAGTGGGAGGCCTACAACCCCTCTGACGAGGCGCCAGACGCAATAAAACGCGAAATAGGCCTTTGCAAGGATTATCAACGAGGCATTTAATAACCGGCCGGCGTGTCCGTAGACCAGGGGCGCCGGCACAACCTTTTTAGCGATGAAAGAGAATCCATTTGTTAAAAATTTCCTGTATGTGTCGCATGAGTTTGAACGTGTTGAACGTATCGGATTTGGCATGTACCGGATAACTCACCGGGGCATTGTCATTGAGTATGACGCCGCCCGTTGCCGGTATTGGGACGTCACCAGGCAGAGGCCTGGCCATGCGTCGCACCAGACCATTTTTAACCTGTTCAAACCGGAGAGCCACTTCAACGCCCGCTATGACCTGGCATTTCTATTCCGCATGACCGGCCTGAGAAAAAACTGGTATGTGCGCCGGCATGAATCCGAAATGGGAAGCGTGCTTTGTTTTGGTCTTTGGTATAGGCGCCGGCACAAACCAGACGGCAAACAGTGGTCACCATTTTGGTGCACTTCTCCACGTTTCCAGCTTGACCAATACGAGGACGGCACCTGGCTTGCAACTGACAATTCAGCCGACTACGACGATGACACCGGCACCCACATTGAGCGTGAGCTTGGCACGTTTCCCACCGTCATTGACGCCATGTTTGCGGTGCTCAAATACGAACTGGAAAACGAAAAGAGCGCCCGCGCTGAAATGATTCACGAACGCCGCTTAAACCTTTAGTCATGGTAACTGAAAAGCAAGTAACAAAAGACGGTGTTTGGATATTGCTGTCTCGTGAGATACCGGTAATTGGCGTAACACCCCCTCCTCTCTCGATTTGGCGGGGTATACCTAAACAAACGGTAAAGCGCCATGAACACGTCATTGAGTACGCCCACATCCCGCCTGAGTGGGCCTCTGATAAGGAGGAGTATGAGTATATGACAGAGGAGTTGCAATACCTTGAAATATTCACCCCGCACGGCGTAATGACCATCGCCCCGCACGAGTGCACCGTTATTGATATTGACGTATATTTGAACCACATAGGGCCGGATGGGTACAAAATTGAGTACATTACTGGCGCCGCACAAAAAACTTTCAACGAGAGGATCTTCTACCTACAGCAACGAGGCCTCAAGAAGCATGAGGCAATACGGTTGATGGGTGGTGACAACCTCAAAAGCCGGCACCTGTTTTACCTGCTTTCCACTCCTGGCGCCCTCGGTTATTTTGGATTTGACTGGAAGGAGTGGTCAGATACATACTACAAGGATGTATCTTACTGGTTATCGTCGTAAACCCTTAATTTATGAATACCTTTGAACAATTCCCTACCACCGCCCTCCTTAGAGACAAGGAAGGCCTCACTGAGCACGGGCGTTATCTCCTCAACCTGTTGACGGCGCCCGACATAAAAATCCTGGAAATGTATGTTGACGGGTGCGACATTCACGCAATCGAATTTGAGATTGCCAGGAAGCCGGTCTTTGTGGTTCACTTTGAGGACAAAGGCCAGGACTGTCTTGGGTGGGTTGTCGATGGAGAAAGCGGAGTGATATGCCAGGCTTTCCCGTTTCAAAACTCAATTTGGGCAGGCCTGGTCGTTGATCTGGAAAGCCTGGAAACGGGCCTTTGCCCTATTGTGAACATCGACGGCGATATGAGGGAATTGGATTTTGTCATTCAAGAAACAATCACTGAAAACATACCAACATGAGCACGCAATCAAAAAAACAAATCAGCAAAATTGAGGCATACCTGCAACCAAGATTCGTTCTTGAATGCGCTATATGTGGCGAGGAGTCAGAAGTTGAGCGAGACGCCTTTGATGAAGAAGACCTCGAAGGTGTTTCAGAGGAGTTTTACGATGAAGGCTGGCGCGAAGGTTCAAGCGAAACGTACCAATGTATCGGGGTGTTCTGCCCCGATTGCCTGACAGAGCCAAGCAACAAGATAACATTGCGTTGAACGTTTTCGATCAAAAATTTGTATTTATTACGAATTGACCGTAAATTTGAGGTCATTACCATTTGCCTATCATTTGGTAACATCGCTAAAAGTGTTTGGAGGGAGGGCCGCATCTGCGGCCTTCCCTGTTTTTTTCACCACCTTTGCCCTTGTCTATTTCTCCTCTCCCCTATCAGTACTTCATACGGAATTTTGCCCGCTTTGTTCCCTCTCCTGTTTTGAATTATTACAAAAAAAAATTGAAAAAAAACACCTCATGACTTGCATGGTAACCTAAAAGGTACTATCTTAGTGATGTGATTGAGGGACAGAGGATTAGATAACTTTTAACCTTTTAGCGATGAGAATGTTGAGCCTTAGCCTGAGCGCCGGGAAAGTAGCCGCCAAAGAGGTGGATTGGAAAGAAGCCCGCTTGGTTGAGTTTTTGAAAGACTATCCAGGTGAGCCGGTTTTCCAGCATGGAGGCGAGAACTGGCAATATTGCTGGTGCACATATCCAAACGGCCGCACTGACGTTGGTGTTTACCGCTTCTATGAGGACGTGTGCTATGGGTACACGCACTTCCAGAGGGATTGGTTGGGGCTGATTTAATAACCGGCCGGCGCCAGACGCCGGCACCACATCTTTTAGCGATGAAGGAATATCGTTACCACCTTTTGCGCCGGCCTATGAGCATCGGCACGCAACCCACCGAAGGCCTTCTCCGGCTCGATGACGAAGGCCCACGATACGGCACCCTGGTCTATGACCGTCCGCTGAGTATCGACGAGGTACGCCGCTTTGAACTCGGCCCGGTGCTCCCGGACGAGTGGGTTGGAAAAACCTTCAATGAGCGTTTCGGCCATGAGGTTTTGACCTGCAAAATTACGTCGGTGAACTCCCGGCTGCCTGGCGCCATGACATACCTCGTTGAGGATTTCAAAGAGCAGGAAACAATCGGGTTTTATAGATTTGTTGAGCGCCTACAGGCCGGCATGTACTTTGACCTGACGGTCTGCCTGGCTGACGTTGTGGCGCCGAAATAATTACAAAAAAATCGAAAAATTTTTGCACTCTGACTTGACAGGTAACCAAAAGGTTATTATCTTTATGACATGAAAGAGCAAAACCTTTTAGCGATGAATACGACCACCAACCTGATTACCAACACCAACGAGGGCGCCGGCCTATTTTACTTTGGTTTGCGCTTGCCGGTTGACCAAAACACTGAACTTAGAAGCGCCGGCACGTATGGCGCCTACGGTTTTAGCGTTGAGGTTACCTTTACCAATGGAGATACAGCGTATTACGCCAACGTCTCCGAGGTGCACGCCAATTACAAGCCGGGAATGATAGCCATTGAGAGCAACTACCACTCTACCGGAGTAACCTGGAACCTTGACCGTGTTTTCCGGTTGAACATACACCTTGATTCCAGACACTGGTCTGAGTTTGACCTTGGCAGAGGATAGGGTGATTTTTTAACCTGCCGGCCTGAGCGCCGGCGCAAACCTTTAGCGATGAATTTCACGAAGGACTTCTCCAAAAAGACGATTAGCGCCCTTGCCACCAAGGGAGTATACATTTACGGAACCACCTGGATACCTGATGCATCCGGGAGTTGCGCCAATGGCGAGACTGCATACCAGGTTGACGATAACAGCACGAGCCGGGTGCTGCGCTTCTCCGAAGTGCTGGCACTGGCTGAGAGTACCGACCGCACTGACCCCGAAGCCGTGGCGCCCCACATCCCGATGACCAGCGAGGACGCCCCATTCCACCCCGAACAATTCTGGTGCGAGTGCAAGGACGTTACCCCTGATGAGTGGCGCTATGTCGATGACGGCGCCCGGAATGATTGCCGTGGACATCATTGGCGGTGCACACGTTGCGACCACGTTCTGCAGATTGGATAAAGATTTCACACTACCCCTGTTTGATCCCTGGCTTCCACGAGGCCAGGGATTTTTTTTTTGAATTCATTGCAAAAAATACCTGTAAAGACTTGCGAGGTAACCTAAAAGGTACTATCTTTATGACATAATTGATAACAAACCTTTTAGCGATGAAACACCAGATTAAAGAAAAAACCTACCAGAGCGACCTGAGCGAGAGCCAGGTGCGCGACATTGTGGCCCGGTTTAACCGTGACGTTTTTGCCGGGAGCGATTTTAACCTGTGGGCCGAAGATACCGGCTTCCCGGTTGCCGAGGTTGAAGAAGAACCGGAAACCAAAAAGGTATACACCAGAATTGAGGGCGCCACCATGAGCGCCCGCGCCGCTGAACCGATGACCGCCCGCGCCGCGAACCTCCTTGAGCAGGTGGTTGTCTCCGGCGGCCAATTGCACGTGACAGTCGGGAGATACGCCACGGCGCCGGCCACGGTCGAGGCGCTGGCGAGGGCTGGCTACATTGAGATTAAACGCAAATCTGCCGGCTTGTGGTTTGTGGTGCTGATAGCTGAGATTATTGAGGCTACCTTGCTCCCTGGCGACAATGTTGGAGTGACCAGCGTTGACAACCCTACCGAGCCGGCGGTAGTCATTGAGCCGGCCGAATACCTGCCAGCCGGTTGGTGGAGAGTACAATTCTCCGACGGCGGCCGCCTGGTGTGCCATGAGGAGAGAATTAACCTGCAAAAACCTTGAGCCATGTTGATTACCAACCTGATTATCGAAATATCCAATGACCGCGACCTGTTCAAGGCCGGCCAGATCTCCGAGGAGGAGTACCACCGTCGCAAGGACGAGCACCGCGCCGCCTTCCGCGAGAAGGAGGAGGAGCAATACCAGGGGCAAGTCTCCGAGATTGTTGAGCAGGTGCGCCACTATAACGCCGGCCCTGATTTCCAAGGCGTCGGCCCTGAACCCGATGACGAATTTTAAACCAAACACCAATAGCGATGAAAAAAGGATTGAAACGTTTCGGCCTTAGATTTTACTTTGAGGGCCACGAGAGCCACCCTCTCAATGGGTGCACAATGGAAAGCGCCGGCGCCGCCTTGAAAAGGGACGGAAACCAGGTGCTTATTGACGGCACCTTCTGCAGGACGGAAATAGGCACCTTCGTTGACAATGAGCACAACCGGACGGCACGGCCTGGCTACCTTGGTGACACCTTTAAGATCACCGCTGAGGACTTCGGCGGGGCGCCGGTAAAGGTGAAATATTGGGCGTGCGGGCAAGTCGAGGAGGTGTTTTACCTGGTACCTGAAAATTACGAACCATGAAATACAACCTAAAAAAGCCGTGCGGGCAATGCCCTTTTAGGCGAAGCAGTCCGAGCCCCTGGCTGACACGTGGGCGCGTTGAGGAAATCACCCGTGATTGCGTCATGGGTGACAGCACCTTTACCTGTCACAAAACGACCGACACGCCCACTGAGCAGCATTGCGCCGGCGCCTTGATAATGGAAGAAAAGCTCAACCCTGGCGGCAATCGGATGACCAGGATCGCCCGAATGTACGGCATGTTTGGCGGGTATGAGGAGTTGAAGGACAAGGAGGATATTTTCGACTCAATTGAGGAAATGATCGATCACCATACAAAAGGAAACAAGTATGAACAATGAACAAAAGGCCCGATACACTTGGGCCGCAATCGGGGCCGGCGTCGCTGTTGTGGTGCTGGTGCTCCTTGGTATATGGCTTCTCTGGAAGCTTTTCCCGACCATCAATTTTTAGTCAGCTGGGATGACGGAACGGCTCGGTGTCGTGGGACGCCGGCCGTTCTTTCTGCCCTACTTCATTCCTTCGTTCTTCACAAGTTCCTCCAGGTCAACTTTCCTCAAGGTAAGCACGTCAACCAGGGCAAGCCATTGATTTTCGTTCGGCAATTCATCATTCAGGTAAATCCTCACCAGTTCATTGGTGGTCATTTCATCGTAGTACCGATAAAGCCTCAGGTACTCCTCATTCCTTTCCTGTTCTGCCATCGCTAAAAGTGTTTGGTTAAACAATACCTTAAAGGTAAGTAACTTTTTGGTAACTAGCAAGTCGCACCACTGGAAATAATTACAAATTATTCAAAAAATAATTGTAAAAAAACTTGCTTGGTAACTAAAAAGGTACTACCTTAGTGATATTATTAACAAACACTTTTAGCGATGAGTACCGACAAGCAAACCGTGGTTTTTTCCAGCTATGATTACCAACGCGCACACGGAAAGCGACCGACCAGCCGCACGAGTGGCCGTTGGGCCTTTTCGGTAAAGGGGCGCAACCCTAAGACGGGCACCCTGGTAGATGCCACCTATTACGAGGGCGGCACCTTGGCGCAAGCCAAGGCGGCACTGAAAGCCAAGCTGCCTGAAACCGGCACCTATTATGCCGACTTGCTTGGATAAACCACCACACAAACCAGGCCGGCCTCCGGGCCGGCCTACAACCTTTTAGCGATGACCACACAAACCACCACCACCACCACCACCACCACCGCGAACGCCGCCGCCGCCGCCGCCGCCGCTGATAAAAATTATTGGGAGAGCGTTGCCGCTTACAAACTTGCTTGCCGGCGTGGCGAGTGGGATGAGGCCGACGTGATCCTTGACGAGATAATGACCATGCTTGAGGACAATGACAACACGCCCTTTATAAAGCCCCGTGAGCACGAGGACTTTGAAGATTGGGCGTAATGCCACCCGTGCGGAGAACGCCCCGCACGGGCCGCCTCTGCAAGCCTGGAACGATTTTTCAACCAAACAACATAGCGATGATAAAAGTCAAATTTGACAATCTGGTGAAGGGCCAAGCCTACACCATTTTTACGGTTGACGGGCGAATGTACGTAGGGATTCTCAAGGAGGAGAAGCCGGCCAATTATTTCGACCCACAACTCCACGGACGATCAAGGCGTGCCGATTGGGACGGCCACACCTTTGACGCTATATCCAAAGAACTCGGCTGGTTTATTATACACCGGCACCGGTTTGACTATGCCGTGCCGGTAGACGAGCACCGATCAAGCCGGATTTCTCCACCTTCAAAAACCAAGAAATGAACCACAAGGATCTACGCGCCGGCGACCCTATTTGGGTAGGGTGTCCCGGAGAGCCGACAATGATAATGAGGGTATGGGCAAACAGGCACAAAGATCGTGATGACTATTTTTCCGGGCCTGGCTCAGAGACAGCCACCTTTATCCTCGGCGTTGAACTCGTGCGCCACAAAGGCCAGTGGGTAACGCCCTTTGAATACTTCCGGGACATTGGCACCGGATTTACCCGACTTGCCGGCACCTTGGCCGTCACTGACTCCTGGTTCGCATTGCGAAAACGACAGTGGCACCTTTGGGATGACGGCAAGGTGATCATTGATAATCAACAAACGCTTTTTTAAACGCTTTTCTAATGAAAAAAGACAAAACGTATAAAACATATCGGGGATATATAATTCAGTGGAACGGCCTGAATGGCTGGAAACGCGGGTACAACATCCTCAACGCTGACGGCAAATATCTTGCCGGTGAAGAACCGAGCATTGAGGCCGCCAGGAATGACATTGACCACATCATCCGGCTGGCTATTCAGGATAATATCGGGAGAACCGGCCGGCTGGAAACCGTGGCCATTTTCCAGCCTACTCAAGAGGCGCTCAATGGATGTGTCGCTGAGGTTGTCGATGTGACGCAAGCGGGCCGGTATATTGCGCGGGTATACGTCAGCCGGGAATGGCACCGGCTGGAAATTGATCCAACTGAGCTTATATTTGTATAATTACTATTTTTTCACAAAAACCTTTTACCATGTCTATTACAATTCAAAAACTAGAGATCGCCGCAAAGCTTACTGAGCTTGAACTTTTAATCCAAAGCGGAGAAAAAGAAAAGCAAATCAAACTATTAAATGAACTGGCTGATATAAAATATCAAAACGCATTGGCCGTATCTCCTGAGCTTCGCAATCGAATTGAGGAGGTAATAAGAAAACAGTCAACGAAGTAACTCTTAATCGCTAAGGGGTTTAATGGCGGGGCGCTTTCGGGCGCCTCGTCTTTTTTACAAATTTTACAAAAAAAAATTGCATCAGACTTGACAAGTAACCAAAAAGGTACTACCTTAGTGACATAATTAAACACACACCTTTTAGCGATGGAAAAAGAACTGATTAACAAAGCAATTGAGGCCAGCAAAAACATGAGATTGATTGACGGCCAGAGCAAAACCACTTTCGGCCTTTCCGGCACGAAGGTGTATGTTTTTGAAAAGCTTTCCAGAATGGCCCGGCATAGCGATGAGGCGCCCGAGGAAATTAGAGAGCAGCTTGAGAGCGCCTTGCACGCCTATGAGGACGCGATGTATG
>Ga0068993_10000008_pt1 | contig 20136 bp, 27 predicted proteins | sample Browns_ThreeSqC__FD_62347 | JGI IMG/M metagenome (GOLD analysis project Ga0068993, IMG submission 62347) | Wetland microbial communities from the San Francisco Bay, California, USA, that impact long-term carbon sequestration - Browns_ThreeSqC_D1 | ecosystem: Environmental > Aquatic > Marine >... | reverse complement strand
AGGACACGGGATCGCCTTGTCGTCTAAGCGCAGATAGTAGAGGATCTGACCGTCTTTGGTGCCGCACGGGACGTACGTTGGAGCCCGAGCGGTTGCAATGACTAGTACCGGTCCGTCTCGATGGGGTACAACGCTAAACCGAGGAACCGGCGATAGGTAAGGCAGGATCGGGGCAACACAATCACTCGCCCAGTTCTCGGCCGACTTGCCTCCAGGCGGGAAGAACCCATTGACCGTTCGCGGAACTTCGGTGACGCCGTAGACAAGGAAGCCACCTTCACTGTTCGCAAACGCACTCAGATCCTGCCGAACGTCCTGACCAAGCGCCTTTGTGCCCTTTTCTGCGGAACGCCCGCTCTTGAAATCGTGATAGAGCCCCTCTTTTGCGTGATCCGCAATCAGTTGATCCAAGTCGGTCTCAGTCAACTGAACGCCGGCCAGAAGATCGGTCAGGTATTCGAAAGTGGTTTGCGGCATTCGCTGGTGTTCCTCGCGCGTCCAATCAAATTGGACTTCACGGGGGGCATGAAAGCAAATGGTCGGCCACCTCGAAGTGGCGCCTGGCCTTGGAGCGCTACCTGCCTAGGTCAGGACTTCTTGCGGGGCTTGGTCCCCTTGCCCCCTTCCGCCTCCAGCTCTGCGAGCCCGCGAAGCATGGCCAGACGCAGCACCGAGGCGCGCGTCACTCGCCCGATCGCCTGGAACTCGGGCTTGCTCGCGACGAACGGGACGAGGGCATCCGCTCGCGTCAGGATATCTGCGTCCAGTCGAATTTGTGTGGGCTTGTCGAACCTGTCAGCCATGGGTTCCTCCAGCGCTTCGGCGTCCGGGTCGCTCGATAGAAAGGCGGCCGTGCGTCCGGCCAGATCGGGTCGAAGGGCCAAGGCTTCGGCGATGGTTTGCTCCGCGGCGAGGACACGTGCCATGTCGACGGGGCGGGACATCAGGCGGCCAGCTCGGCCGCGAGCAGGTCGCGCACTGTCTTAGCGTGCCAGTGACCGCCGGAGCGGGGCAACATCCCGCGCGCCTCGAGACGTGCACCGACCTTGCGAAGGGATAGGCCTGCGGCCTTGAGCGCCAGCCCAGCCACCAAAACGGCTTGCTCGGTATCGCAGGGCTCCAGGTTTACGCCGTCCACGGCGAGCTGCCAGCCGTAGGGGACAAGCCCGCCTGTGTACTCGCGTCGGCCGCGCTTGTATGCCATCGCGGCAGAGGTCCGCTCTCCAGTGGCTTCGCGCTCCCACTGTGCGACGCTCGTGAGAACGTTGAGGACCAATCGGCCGGCTGCAGACCGTGTATCAACCTGCTCGGCAACGGACATCAGGGCGAAGCGTCCGGGTGCGAAGAATCGCTCGATCAGCGTGCCCAGGTCTTTTACTGAGCGGGTCAACCGATCGAGCTTCACGACCAACAGCGCGTCGGCCTTTCCAGTCTTGAGCAGTGCAAGGGCCCGATTGAGCGCCGGCCGCTCCAGCGTCTTGGCACTTGCGCCAGCGTCCACCTCGATAGACACCAACTCGAGGTCATACAGCGACGCGTACGCCTCGACCTTGGCCCGCTGCGCGTCGAGGCTACAGCCGGTGTCGACCTGCTTCTCGGTGCTCACTCTAAGGTAGGCAATCGTTCGTGTCCGCGTGTCCATCGCGTCACCTCCGCGCGCTACCGGATGAGATAGGCGCGCCGTAGTGCAAAGTCAATACGGAAACACTACGAAAGTGTTACCGAGGGGTCCCGTGGTAACAAGAATCGTTGCCTTGCTGCGGGTTCCTGGTGGCTCGCTCCGCATGCTGGGCGGCAGAATTCTGGCGGGTGGGACGTGCGCGGCCTGAGACAATCAGAGATCGTCCCGCGGAACGAAGCCGATGAGCAGGTGCCGATAAGCGCTAGACTGGTGACCAGCAAAACCGTGAGCGCGCAGCCTTGGCGTTCGACTCTGAAGGGTTCCCTAAGGGGAGCTGAATTCAGCTCGTGCAAACGCTTTAGATTCAGTCGATTGTAGGACAGCAGTTCAGGGCGCGGGGCGTTGGCTCGAAAGCAAGGCCGGCCTACTGCCGCCGCAAAAAATGGCCTTGGGAGCCCTGGTTGCAGGGGGCCCCGTGAACGCAAAAAAACCGGCCGTCTCGTTGCGACAGGAATTGCTCTCGAAATTCTCATGGCCGGCCAAGAAAAATTTCCGGCGGGCGATTCTCATGAAAAACTGTCAGTCTAGCTTCTGCACTTGAAGCCGCCGTCGATTGCAGCCCGCGTTGGCTCGCCCCCTTGCGCGGACCCCCAGCACCCCACGGACACCGGCTCGTGCTCTGCGACCCGTTCGTGTTTCGCTCTTGCCCCGAGTGCGGTGAGGAGGCGGTGCTTACCTGCTGGCGCTGCGACGGCGCTGGGCTGCTCAAGGCGGAGGACCGCGACGAGGGGCCCTTCGTCGTGGTGCATCGATGCGAGGAGCGGCCGCGGTTGTTCGTGGGACGGCTGGAGGTGCTGTGACCGGCAACGAACTGCTGCGGGCCGGCTTGATTGGCGTCGTCGGAAGCATGCATCCTGTGCACCACCGCAACCAACCGGCGGAAAGAGACAGGTTGGCACGCCGGATGCTAAAGTATTTCGTGAACAGAACGGAGGGGCACTTTTAGGCCCCCCTTGCGATTGTCGAAAACCAAGGACATCACTGTCCTGTTCTAGGACGGCGAGCCAGAGGGACGAAGGCCGATCACGCGCCGCAATTGTGCGACGAGCCGTCGGTATGCAGCCTTCAGGCACTCGCCGACACCCACGTCGATAGCCTTGAATGCGAGCCAGCGCAGGAACGTAACGATCCCGACCAGAACCCAACTCATCGTCGTCATGGATCTCTCCGGCCTGGGAGCAGCCTCGGGGCCAACCTAGACGCTCCCTTGTTCGGACACTCAAGGCGTTGTGCGTTGTGCACAACGCCTTGTTTGTCTCGCTGCGTGTCGACTTATGAGCAAGGCCAATGCCAATCTGGCTTGTCCCCTCGTGTGGGCATTGTGTAGCATTGTAATCTGTTGAAAATGAAACAGAATCTGGTTTCGTCGCTCAGACTGGACACGGCCAGCGGCATCCGTTTTCGCCGCTCCGGATAGGCTTGGGCCCCCGAGAATATCGGAGCGATCGGCCCGGGAATGGGTTGAGGTCGGGCCATGGTGGCGTTCTCGCTAATCGAACGAGCTAGATTGGCTTGCCATCGGAAACGGCGGCCATCCTGCGCGCCCGCTCTCCTCAGCCGTACGGACGAATGAGTGTACGTTGAGGACGACATGCCACTGTCCTCAGATTTCACTTTCACCTCATACTGCGCGCTGTTGCGATCTGTACCATTCGCTGTCGCGTACGGGCGACGGCGCCGCGGATCGATATCGCCCCGGAGATCGACCAGCATCGCCAATCGGGGCCGACCATCGAGGACATCACGCCGTCTGCACGCCTTCATCCGTGGGGGCCAGCTCGAGGTCCTGTGGTGAGCGACGCGCGCGGCCGCGAGCGAAACGCTCCCTCAGTCGACGGTGAAAACAGGAACGGCCCCGGGCCTTCGGCTTTTCGCCTATAGGAGTCTCGGCCGATTGTTCATTTGTACCAATCAAATACGCCGACGTTGCTACCCAATCAATGGCAGTGATTGTTAGAACACAGTGGATTTCGGTGATCTTGCAGCGCTAGATTGCCAAACGGTCAGTCGCCTACATGGGGAGTCAGAAATGAGCGAAGCAGGGAAGCCAGACGTTCTCCACGCTCCGCTTTCTCCGCAGGTGGTGAAGCCAATTCAAGCGCAGCTTGAGCTGCCAACTCGCGATGTGGTGCCGTACCAAAAAGTCGATCTGGTAAGGCTTGGCAGGCTTGGCGATGATATCGCAATAGCCTTTTTTCAGCTGAACTACCTTCACATGATCGACATGATCGAAAAGGTGAGTTCGTCCAGTGATGCAGCACCGATTGTCCAGACCTGGCCGATACCGCAAGCAAAGGTTGTCATGAGCCGGGCCGGGTTTGAGGAATTTGTCCAAAAGGTCAACGAACTGGCGAAGGCACTCCAATGACCCATCTGGCCTATACCAGAGACGCGATTTTCAGCACGTTCGGGCGACTTTCGGATACTCGGGGTGACGGTGCTCTTCGGGTCCTTCGGGCTGCTTCTGGCGAAGGGGAACTCGTGATCTCAATGATCCCCTCGCATATCGACATCCAGGCGGAATCGACACCGCGCTCGGTCCTGCTGAACAACGCCGAATTCGATACTTACTTTCTCCGACCAGGGGAGTTTGAATTCTGGACTGCAGCCGGCAGAGATGGCGCTGAGTGGCTCATTCAGCGTTCCACACAGGAGCACACCATCGAGGTGCTCGACGCAATCTCAGACCGCCTCGGGGCGATTGGCGTAGAGGCCGCAAAATCGATCCTGGATGCACTTGAGCAGCCTGGTTCGCTCAAGCAAGTGGCAACACTCTTGACGGCCCTGAGTTGGTTCCGCCATCCGGTATCCGAGGCACTATCTCGGCGCGCTGAGACCATCCTCGACCGACTATTCACGCATGCCACGCGGGAGATACGCTCGATCGCGTTTTCTGCCACTAAGGCGTTGCCCCCTAATCGTGCTATCGAGATGCTGCGAAATGCACTGGACGCCGAGCAGGATCCGGGACTGCGGGCCGACATTGAGGAAGAATTGTCGGAGATCGCTGCTGAATAGGTGGCGTGATGTGGCTGCTGCGGGTTGTCCGTCTTGTTGCCGAGTGGACCGGCAAGAGTCCTGACAGCGACGATGACGTGATAACTGCGGCACAGGAACTCATTCCGCGTGCGGATAGAGACGACAGGGTTTCCGTTTACCTAGTGAGTACGGAAGCCGATGGTCGAACCGCGGCACTCATCCATTCGTGCACATCCCCAGTCGGCCGGCCACACCCAGGCAAAGTTTCATACGCGATGCTGCCTGAGGCCTGCTTTCTGGAGCGACAGATTGCTCCAGCCCGAGTTGATGAAGGAAGCAGCTCGTTTCTAAGGGAACGGCATTTTGAGTTACCCCTGCTCACCCTAGAGTCTGCCTGTAGCGTCGTGCGCGCAGCATGGGGGCATGAACTTTATCGCCCGGTCGAGATCCCGAAGCGCGACGTCAAGCAGGAACTGCGTCGCCTGTGTGCAATACATTCCGATCTGTACCGCCTCATGCCCCCTGATTGGCAGAGCTGGGTCGGCCGACCTGCCATTGATCCCTAGTAGCTGATCTTGCCTTCGATTCTCTAGCCGCTCCTCGACGCGCGAGGAAGCGTCCCTTTGGAGATTTCCCTCGCGAGGAAGCGGCGCCCTACTAGACTTTTCTCGCGCGCCGCGGTTAGAGATCCCTGTTGAAGACGTTCTTTTGTAACGCCAGACGTGTCTCTTGTTGACAAGTTGCGATCTGTTATGATCAAGTTTGATCGGTTTGGTGCGATGAAGGCCGAGGGAGGTTCGGACATGGACAGACGACATTGGACGTTGCTAGTCCTGGCGGCGGCCGATGGACAGCCGTTGGAGCCAGTACAGCTCCAAAAGGCCTTGTTCCTGATTGGCAAGGAACTTGATGTTGGCAAGCCGGAGAATTTTTACGACTTTGCCCCATTCCATTATGGCCCGTATGACCGGCAGGTCTACGTTGACGCTGAATTGCTAGCCAAGGATGGTTTGGCAGTCGTTGACCGGCCCCCCGGACAGAGCTGGCGCACGTATAGGGCTACGAAGGAAGGCATCGCGGCGGCGACGAACGTTGCCCAAGCGATCCCTTCTAGGGCGCGCGTGTATGTCGACCAGGTGGTCCGCTGGGTCAAGTCTCTGAATTTCGAGCAAATTGTCAAAGCGATCTACAGGGCCTACCCGGATACCGCTGTGAATAGCGTTTTTCGCGGATAGTGCATGACCCTTATCATCGGAATTCGGTGCCGTGATGGGGTCGTAGTAGGGGCGGATGGCGCCGCCACGCTGGGCACGCTCGGACAGCATACCGTCCGACAGTCTGTTCGGAAGCTGAGCATCGTCAAGGAGCGTTGCATCATTGGGGTATCCGGCCCGGTCGGGCTGTCCCAGGCATTGACGAGCGAACTGGAAGCGTTGTGGGCGAAGCCCCCGGGCACCTTCCCAAGCCAGGATGTTGCCTCCGCCAAGTCTCAGATGACCACGGCGTTCTGGGACAAGCACCTGCAGCGCGAGTTGAAGGCAGGCGCAATCTCGACCGGTGTTTTGGGTAACTCATTGGCCGCGCAGTCCGTGCTTTGCTCTTCAATTGTGGCGATGCCAGTCCATCGAAAGACACACCTCTTTCAATTCAATCACCAAGCTTCCTGTGAAGAGGCATTGGATGACCTCCCATTTGTCGCCATTGGAAGCGGTCAAGGCATCGCCGATCCGATCCTCGCGTTTCTGAGGCGCATCTTCTGGCCCAACACTCTGCCTACGCTTGCCGACGGTTTGCTTGCGACTGTGTGGACTCTGCACCATGCAATTGACTCATCGCCGGGTGGAGTTGCGGCGCCGATGCAAATCATGGTCCTCGACGAGGCCACGACTAAGGCGCGCGAACTCTCAGAGAAGGATCTTCAGGAGCACATGCAGAGCGTAGGCCGTGCTGAAAAGACACTGGCCAACTTCCGAGCGGCTATCTTCACCGACGGTGCCGCCGGAGAAACCGAGCCTCCACCAAAGCCATCATCGGGTCCCTGAACGCGTGCGACGAATATGCCTCGAAGCCCGGTCAGTTACGGGTGCGCCTACTCCGAATTCGCGATCCGCACGCACGGCGAGCAGGCAGGGACTCGACTCCCGAGCCGCTTGAGCTCGTGCAGGTGCTCGAGACTCTCCCATGCGTACGCAACGTCGCCGAGATACTCCCGCAGAGGCTGGTGTTAGTGCGCTGTCGGCGGATGTGCTGCTCGTCCATCGTCAGAGAACTCCTGGATCTGAGTCTGGATTCGCAGGGCCCTTCTCAAGGTCGGATTCGCGAATCCAGGACACCTTCGATAAACCGCCGCTTGTCACCCACTGGACCAGACATACTTGGTCTTTTTCGCCAACGAGCGGCGACCATTCGGCGTTGCCTTCGTCCCCGGCGGCCTGGACAATCGTCCCGATCTCCTTCTTGGAACCGGCAGTTCCTGAACGCACCCAGACTTTGTCACCCTTCTGAAAACTCACGCTCACCTTCCTCTTCGTCCTCGTCCCCGGTCGGAACGCCGACTGGGCCAAGTCAAAAACTGGTAGTTTCACGACCACTCCTCACAGTGACGTTCAGTCCGAGCCGGTCCACGACTCGGCGAGAATCCTACCCGGATCACGCTGACAGTGGAAGCTGACTTTCTAGCCGGGTCCGCAGCGAATCAGGCGGAGACCGGCATGGGCGCGATCGGCGTCCACGAAGGGGACGTCGCGCAGGGGTTCGTTCCCCACACTGTGCCTCCGATATTTCAATCGGACGCTTCGGCATCGGCCTGCCGCAGCGCCGCTGCGGCGACCTTGAGCCTAACCACTCGTTCAAGCAACTCCACAACGTGCGCGAGCGTTTGCGGATCCTCGATGCAAGGCAGGGGACCCCCACAATGAGGACACGGCCGTTCCTGCTGAAGGGCCAGGGCCACAAGCCCAGTCGCGGTTCTCAGTTCGTCCTCGGCATGATTCATGGGGAGCAGGGTAAGTCTCTCGAGGAGGGGAGCCAGCCGCGCTTGGAGCTGTAGCGGAATGCGCCTGCTATACCGGCCGTGCTTGATGCTGACGAGCGCTGGGTCGTGCTTCTCGCCTTCCAGCACCCTTCGCCGATAGCCAGCGCCGTGCACGGGGCAAACGGTCGCGCCGACCACCGCCCATTTCTTGCATCGCCCGCCGGAGGCCGCCTTGGCGTGACAGCGCTGCTTCTGCCGGTTACCTCGAAATCTCGGAACCAGGTGCCGGCCACAGTACTCGTAGCCCGGATACGCGTAGAATCGGCATTGTCTGACTTGCCCCTCCTGACCGACCACCTTTTCGGCACAGTGCTCGCGAGGCATCCGCCGCACGTCGAACGGAACGAAGCTGGTCAGCTTGCCGTTTTGAAGCGGTGGTAGTAGCGGCTTGGCCCGCCTTCTGCCCTTGCGCCGGGTAATGCGAGGCACGCGGCGATCCTCCAAAAAAGACGGTTTTTTGGGGCTGCGACGCACACGCGCATGCTCGCCCGTCTTCGGATGTAGCCCCAAGGATGGTCGAGTCGGGGACTTCTTTCCCTCTTGCTCGCTGGGTCGAACCAATTGATTCCATTGATTCCCGAAGCGGGCTAGAGTCAGTCGGGGATTTCGTCGACAATCTCCATCCCGAAGTCTTTCAAAGGCAGCTTCCTGAGCATCGCCCGCGTTCCGCGGAACCTCAGCGTTCCGCTCAAGTCGATGCTGTCCAAGTTTCGTTGAGCAATGAAGAAGTGCCGCGGCTGCTGAGCGCCGCGACGGCCCTCCCACGCCTCCACGAGGTAGCCGCCGTGGATGAGTGACTCGAGAACCTGACGCAACTGCCGGCCGCCAACCTTTCCGCCGAGGCGCTGACGCAATGTGCACCAGGTCCATTGACCATTAGGACAGCGCAGGCTCGGGGTTCGCATCAGTTCGAACACGCGCAACGTCAGGTCTAGGTGCCGAGGCCTCTTGAGAGGCGCGCTCTCGGTGAAGGCGATGCCCGGGGTTGGTCGGGGATTGGCAAAGGCTTGGACAGTCCCATACGAAGCGGGCGTGTCAAGTTTCGATTCGAGACTCATGGACTCCTCCCATTCTGAGACCCGGTCCTTGTATCCCTCGTATTGCGAGACTACTCATTGAACAGTCTCCGGGTCGGTCTCCGGGGCGCCGTCGAGTGACCGCGCTTTGCTCTCGCGCGACCCGTCAGGTGTCGCCCGCGCAGACGGGTCGTCCAGGTAGGCAGACCCGACCCCGGACCCCACCTCGCCATCCGGCCGTCGAGCCAACGCCCCGAACATCCCGAACACATCGCGTTTCGCCTTACTCTCCAAAGGCCGATGAATAGGCAATCCAGACTCGTCCATCTCGCTGTTCACCGTCGCTGGGGACCTGTGAACACGGTGTACGTCCTTTTCCAGTTCGCCTTGTTCGATCTGTTCGCTGTGTTCACATCGTACCGTGTGTTCTTGTTGTTCGTGGTGTTCTTCGTTGCGGGGGAGGGCGTAAACTTTGCCAGTTCGGCGGAGGACGTTTCCCTCGACCATTCGGAGCAGCCGGAGACGTACCGCGTTTTGGGTAAGGTCGTGACCTTCCTCCACAAGAGCGTCTCGGATCTCTCGCAGGGTCAACGCGCGGCCGGCAGTAGCGATCGTCCGGCGAACAGCACCTTGCTCCTCGGTTAGGCGGTACTCTTTGGCGTCTCCGACAGCGCTCCACGCCGCTGTTCTGGCGTCCCACTGCAACGCAAGCTCCTGCTCGCGCTCGATGTCCCGTCCGGTCACGTGGAGCACGGCGTCGGCTCGCCCGCGTTCGCGCTTGAGGACCAAGACCCCGTCTACTCCACCCGTCAAGCCGTGGCTTCCGGAGACCTGGTCTATGGGGTCGTCGGCGCTGGCCTTGCGCAAGTGATGCACGACCACAAGAGCCACTTGGTAGCGGTCTGCTAAGTCCTTGAGTCCCTGAACAGCGGCGTAATCCTCATCATAGAGGTTGCCGTTGGGCCGTCGCGGCGGCCGGATCTTGGCCAGGGTATCCACGACAACGAGCCGCGCAGCCGAGTGCGCCTTGAGCCAGTCTTCGACAACCAGAAGCCCGCCGTCCGAGACTCGCGGGCAGGCGGTACTATAGTCGAGCCGTTCGACGTTGACAGGCCTGGGCTCCGCACAGAGCACCTTCCTTAAGCGGGACTGGAGCCGGCGCAGGTTATCCTCGAGCGCCAAGTAAAGAGCGTCCCCCTGCTCGACGCGGAACTTCCCTAGCGCGACCCCGCCGGTTGCGGTGGCTATGCACAGTCCAAGGGCGAGCCAGGATTTTCCGATTTTCGGGCTCCCGCAGAGCAGGCACAATCCTTCGGACAGAAGGTCTGGTACGACCCAGCGCACGGGCGGGAAGTCGCGGGCGAGCAAGTCTGCTGCGCTGGCTATTTCGACGGGCGGGGCCGCGCTCCTCGGTGGCGTCCGATCCCGACCGAAGACGTCACTCTCGCCAAGCAGTTCCAGGACGGGCCTCTTTCCGTTGCGGCCTGGGGGCGTCATCGACACCGTGTCTGCTTCTGGATCCTGTTTCAGGGTCCCGGCCTTGAGCCTGTCGTTGTCGTCCGGTGCTTTCTTGCCCACAACGTCAGCCCTCCGGCCTTCGGGGACGCTGCAAGATGCAGCGCCCGGTCAGGGTTTCCGCGATTCGATCCGCGTATCTATCTCCCGCCTCGTCGGCGTGGGTTCGGATCACAACCCTCGATCCGTCGGGCACGCGCGCGGCAATCTCTGGGGTCCAACTTCCCGCGACTACCCCAATCACCGCCCGCGCCTCCTCATCGGCATCACTGAAATGCGTCGCCCAGGTCAAGAAGTCCGCCTCTCCCTCAGCGACGACGATGCGCAACGGGCCATGCCACCAACTCGGGGCCGCCCCGTCTTGGAGGACCAGCCGCGCGAGAGGGTCCGCCATGCAGAGCCCCGCAACAGCGAAACCCGCGGGGGCGGCGGCCTTTTCGCCCGGTGGGCAGTCTAAAAAGATGTTTCGCGCGCGGAGACTCTCGGGACATCCCGTCGGCCCGAACATGGAGACCACAAGCCGATGCCCCGTCTCTGACCATGGGCGGCCCTGGAAGCGGCACCAACTCGGAAGCTCCGCACTCGGCGGGAGCGCCCGCGCGAGGTCGCGGTCGACAATCCATCCACTCCGCCGCGCAGTCAGCGCGCGGCTCTGGAGCCAAGCCGCGACCGCTGGATCCTTGTCAACCGAACTGGCGGCCCCCCACAATGCGCGCACCTCCTGCGCAGGCGGCCGGACATGAGGCGCGAGCCCCTTGCGCCTGGGAGTTGGACGCACCAAACAACGGAACGGCGGGGCGGCCCCGACCGCTGGAGTGCACAGCCCACGGTCAGCGCACCAGTCGCGCACGTACCGCCAGCCGTCCCGATCGAGCGTCTTGGGGTCCCGATCTGTCGCAATCCAACAGGCAAAGGCCACGCAATCGCCGCCGGCTCCGCAGTTCGGCCTGAAGCAGCGCCAGCCCTGACCGTCGGGGCTGATGCCCACGGGCCCCTTGCGGTCGGCGTGGCCCCGGTGCTTGGCGCCGCAAGCCGGACACGGCCAGATGTCCCGCCCCGAGCGGCTGACGCTCACTCCGCCGAGGGCCGCCAGGTTGACGAGCCCGTGGGCCTTGACTTCGGCGACCCACCCGTCAGTCGATAGCGCACGCGTCACGGGTTCCTTGCCGCGTTCCCACCAAAGGGCTCTGATGCCGCATTGCGTCGCTGCAGCCGGGCCTGCGACGTGGACGTTCCCGAAATCCTAGTCAGCCACTCGTCCAGGTCGGCACGGTAGTAAAAGACTCGCCCACCGCCGGGCTTGACGAAGCGGGGCCCGCTTCCGTCGCAGCGCCGCATTGCCAATGTCTTGACACTGAGGCCTACGTACGCCGCCGCAGCGATTGAGGTCATCCGGCCATCGGGAAGGACGTCGATGTGAGCCACTGCTACCTCACTTTGATGTATGCGTTTGTCTTACGATGAAGAATAATACGGATGGAATCGGTTTGCAAGAGAATGAAACAGTGGTAGAAGTCAAAAGCACTCGGTGGAACAGCCTAGAAGGAGGACGCCGTGGCGCGAAAAAAAGCCAGAGGCAAGCAGCCCAAGTCGGAGATTGTGACCGTCCGACTCGATCCCAAGCTCAGGTTCATCGCGGAGTTGGCGGCACGGATGCAGCGCCGAACGCTCTCAAGCTTCATCGAGTGGGCTATTGAGACGGCCCTCGAAGGCTACCGTCCGGAGGAGAAGATGCCGACGGCTCGAGAGACGGGCGATTTGATTTGGGACGTCGACGACGCTGACAGGTTCGTCAAGCTCGCTGTTCACGGGTCTTCTCTTCTCACGCACAGCGAGCAAGTTCTTTGGAAGGCCATCCAGGAGTTGGCGCTAAGCCTCGGGATCAAGCCTGTGAATTGGTTGGTGCTGCCTTCGGACCATCCGCTTTTGTCGCGATTTAGGGCGCTCCTTCGAAAGAACTGGACCTCATTTGAACGAGGGATGGACGAGGAGATGTCAGTGGACCAGATTCTCGATGCCGTGGAGCCCGTGGTAGCAGAATTGAGACTCCAAAAGCACCCCAAGCTGTCACCAAAGCCACCGACCACTGACGCAAGTGAAAAGCGAAAGGCCCGCACGAGAAGTTCTGCGGAGAGTATCGCCTAGATCGGATGGAGAGATCATGGTCGCAAGATTCACCCGTTTGACCCGCCCCGCAATGCGCAAACTTGCTCCTGGTCGGCGCCTCCACCAGCACGGCATCGCGTATGAGAAGCTCCCAAACGGAGACGGGAGATTCCTCGTCAACGTGATGGTCGACGGCCAGCGAGTCCACCGAGTCGTTGGCCTCGAGTCCGCTGGCGTCACGCGTGAGAAGGCCGAGCAACTCATCGAGCAGTTCCGGACCGAGGCCCGCCACGAGCGCCTGAACCTGCCAAAGGGACGCAAGCTGGCGCTCGGGTTCAAGGACGCCGCGAACCGGTACCTCGGAAAGCTCGTTGAGGAGGGCGGCCGCGACATGAAGATGAAACGATCCCACCTCGACAGGCACCTTGTCCCGTTCTTCCAGGAGACGCCGCTCGACAAGCTATCGAGCTTCGATGTCGAGCGCTTCAAGAAGGCGCAGGCGACCGCGGGCGCGTCCGCGGGCTCCACAAACCGCCGCCTTGCGGTCCTGAGCCACCTCTACGCCAAGGCCATCGAGTGGAAATGGATCGCGCACCGTCCATTCAGAATCAAGCGCCTTCGCGAGGGGAACGGGCGCATCGTCTACCTTACGCAGGGCCAGATTGCTCGACTTCTCGAGGCCGCGCGGTTAAGTGGCAGCGCGCAGCTCTATCTCTTCGTGCTCATCGGCCTCGAGACCTCGATGCGACTGTCCGAGATTCTCTCCATCCGCGTCGAGAACATCGACCCGGACCGCAAGACAATCTTCGTTCCGAAGGCCAAGGCGGGCGCCAGGTCGCAGCCGATGACCTCGCACCTCGCCAGGGTTCTGCGCGGGCACATCGAAACGCTCCAGCCGGGTCAGGTGTGGCTCTTCCCGTCCAAGAGTTCAGCGTCCGGTCACACACAGGAAATTAAGAAGTCCTTCCGGAGCGCTGTCCTCGCGGCCGGGCTCGACCCGCGGGAGGTCATCCGACACACCCTTCGCCACACCGCTATCTCTCACGCCGTGCAGGCCGGCGTCGACCTTCCGACGGTTCAGCGCGTCTCGGGGCACAAGACTCTCTCGATGGTCGCGAGATACGCGCACCAAAACGGCGCTCACATCGAGGCCGCCATGGACAAGCTCGAAGCTCGCATCGCTGCGGCGACGGTGGAAAGCGTTCCGCACAATTACACAGGAATTACACAGACCAAACAAAAAAGACCTGCGCGGAATCGGCGCAAGTCCTTGATTTCTTAGTATGGGCTGTGAAGGAGTCGAACCTTCGACCCGCTGATTAAGAGTCACAGGCCCCGGAATTCCCGCGCGTTCTCCTTTCTTCCCGGATCGGCGCTGAATCGGCCGCGGCGGCGAATGGGAGCTCGGAGCGATGTTGCCGATTCTTCCCCACAAATCCCGTGTTTTCTTGGCGCACTTACACAGGAATTACACAGACAACCTCCGGTGCTGCCACGATCGAGAACCTTTGGGTGCTGACGAGCCTGCCAGCAGTCGTCAGTTCGAGGCGGTACCTCCCGAGCGGCCAGCCGTTTGGTCGGACGGCTCAGCTGGAATGTTACTTGGTTCTCCTGCGAGCCGAGCGTCACGTCGGCGGCCTCCTCGATGACGGTCTCTGGGGGCGCGGCTTTGCCCACATCCTCGGCGATCCAGGTGCCGCTGACGGACTGGCCGGAGCTATCGCCATTGGCCGCGTACTTGAAGCCCAGCGCCTCGGTGTCTGCCGAGATCCTGTCGGTCAGTTGCGGATAAGCCTTGCCCTCGATCTCGAAGCCGAGCGGCTTGAGGCTAGGCGCGCCCGATGACCCAGGTTGGTCGGAATCTTAGCTTTCCCTGGAGTCGATGTAGTTCCCATCGGAGTACTCGCCGATGATGTGCGATCCGTCGTCCGTCCTCGGCCCGTCATAGAACACGATCACGAAGTATTTGCCGCCCTCGGCGTACTCCCCACGGAGTTCGTCACCCCACTCCCGGATCTCCTGGGGCGTAGCGTCTGGCTTTACCCGAACCCAGAGAGTGACCTGTCTCGGCCCGAAAGCCTTTTCCAAGATTGTGTACGCGCCGCGCGACGTCCGGAGATGCGCGCTGCTCGCTGTCCGGTAAGGCCTCCGCGTCAGCGAGGTCTGTTCCAACACCGAGAATAGAGCGGTCAACAAGGAGAGCGCGATCGCGCCGAGGCCAAGCCGAACTGCGAGTGACTTTGGTTTCGCCGGAGGACCCGAAGGCTTGGTTCGGGCACACCTCGGGCAGCCAGGCGCTTTGTCGCTGTAGCGAGTTTGGCAGGCCGGGCAAACCTTCAGTGGCATTTCTAACTCGGGTTTCTGTCGCAGTGGCCGCAATCGGCGGGAGCGTTCGAGGTGGACTGGGACCAGCGTCTCGCACATTGGCTCGAGGTGCCGACGGGGCAGGGCGGATGTCAACGGACTTGGACGGAAGATAGCATCAATCTCAAAAGTCCTTGGCGATCGCTTGAGCTTCCTTTTGCTCCTTCTTAAGGTCGTCTTCGCGCTTTTTGAGGACCATGGGAATGCTCTGAAACAATGCGGTTGCGCGCGCTCCACCGCCATGCTTCTTGTACGAGAGTACGACGAGGTTGCCTTTCCATTCACAGTCAGAGTCTGGACCTTGACAGACGGGAAAGCCGTATGTCTGAACAATCGCCCGATAAAACGCATTGCTTTCAGTCTTTGTCTTGGTACCGATCGCAACAGCTATTAGCTTGTCGTTGTAGAACCCGTAGGAGATGCCAGAAAGTGAAGCCTCACCTATCACTAACCGGTCGATTTCCTTGAATACCATTTGATACCGGATTTGGATTCCTCCACCAACCGAAGCCCGTCAATCAACTCAAGTTGCGTACCAAATTTAAGATCGCGGAAACCGTTCTTATTGTCCAGATCCTCCAGTTTGCCAGCAAGGCATGGCGTGAAAGCCAGCAGCATCAAGGCAAGCACTATTAGACGCATATTGCCTCTCCTGGCGCAAACGAAGTCAGCACACCACATCCGACCGCCCCGCTAACATGAAGGGTAGAAAGAGTGCTGCAGCAGAAACCATCAAGCACAAGGCAAAGCGCGGAGCTATCAGGGAATCCATGTTTGGATCTTCTGAGAACGGCAGTCCGACGGAACACGTAGGACTCGGACTTCTTGAGTCGAGTCGATTGGGCGCGCAACTCCGATCCGAGTGCGATAGCTCGCGCAGCAAGTCCAGGGTCTCGCCAGTCCTGCGCGACGCTGTGAACCGCCGCAACTCCCCGAGACTCCCGGACTGTGAACCTAGGCTCGTGTGCGGGGTTCTTGGAAAACCGGCCGCCTTTCGAGTTGAGCCGTTGTGCCTTCGAGAACGTTGGTCTTGCCGGAAAGCATTCATCTGAGCAGTATCCCAATGATACGCGGCGCACGAGCAAGCGGAACAAATGTTAGCTACGTTAGCACATCCGGCGGAATACCCGGGGGATCAAGAGCGTTCCGCCAGGAGTCCGGTCAAGTTGCGGTGGATCCTCGCCATTGGTCGCTCGAGCAGCGGAGGCGCAGCCGATGCACGTTGCTGAGTTCATCGCGAAGTGGCGCAAGTCGACGCTGACCGAACGCGCGGCCTCGCAGTCTCATTTCCTCGACCTTTGCGATGTGCTGGGGCATCCGAAGCCCAGCGACATCGACCCAGCGGGCGAATCCTTCGCCTTTGAGCGAGGCGCCGACAAACAAGGCGGGGGGCATGGCTGGGCGGATGTGTGGAAACGTGGCTTCTTCGGCTGGGAGTACAAGGGCAAGCACAAAGATCTGAACGCGGCGTATGACCAACTTCTCAAGTATCGCGAAGCCCTCGAGAACCCGCCCTTGCTCGTCGTCTCCGATATGGAACGGATCATCATCCGGACCAACTTCACGGGCACGGTGACCAAACGTCACGAGCTTCACTTGGAGGAACTCCTCGATCCTCAGAACCTCCAGCTCCTTCGCGATGTATTCCACACACCCGAGCGCCTGAAACCGGGCGAGACCAGCGAGGGAATCACTACTGCAGCGGCAGAGAAGGTAGCGGACATCGCTCAGCGGCTTCGGAGCCGGGGCCTCGACCCGAAGGACGTCGCTCGTTTCCTGGATCGCATGGTGTTCTGTCTCTTCGCCGAGGACATCCGTCTGCTTCCCGTGCCCCTGTTCACCAAGATTGCGACAGAGAGTCACGGCAACCCGAAGCGCTTCACCAAGTTGGTCAGCGACCTCTTTGAAAAGATGGCCAGCGGCGGCGATTTCGGATTCGACGAGATCCGTCACTTCAACGGGGATCTGTTCACGAAGAGCGCAGCGCTCGAGTTGACCGAGGAAGAAATCAAGATTCTGAGCGATGCGGCCAAGCTCGACTGGTCTGCTGTGGACCCCTCCATCTTCGGGACACTGTTCGAACGCGGCATGGACCCGGGGAAGCGCTCACAGCTCGGGGCGCACTACACCAGCCGTCAGGACATCGAAACAGTGATCGAGCCAGTGATCATGGCGCCCCTTCGACGTGACTGGGAGAGCACCCGTGACGAGGTTGCTCGCCTCCTTGCAGGAACCAAGAAGCGGTTCACGGAGAAGGGCGTCCTTTCGAAGCCCGTCAGCCGCGCCCTAGCACTGCTTCAAAATTTCCAAGAGCGGCTTTCTACAGTCAAAATCCTTGACCCGGCCTGCGGCTCCGGCAACTTCTTGTACGTGACTCTCCAGAAGCTCAAAGACCTCGAAAAGGAAGTCATCGTATTCCGCGGCAACGAAGGGCTTGGATCCTCGTTCCCGCTGGTAGGACCGTGGCAGGTCTACGGGATCGAGAGGAACGAATACGCCCACGAGCTGGCCCAAATGGTCGTGTGGATCGGCTATTTGCAGTGGCAGCACGCAAATGGGTTCGAGAAGGGGATCGATGATCCGATCTTGAAGCCGATGAACAACTTCGAGTGTAAGGACGCAATCCTCGATTTGACCGACCCGCGGCACCCGTCAGAGGCACACTGGCCAGACGCGGACTTCATCGTAGGGAATCCGCCGTTCCTCGGTGGCAAGCGGATGCGCGCGGAACTCGGGGATGATTACGTCAATGCGCTGTTCAAGATCTACGACGGCCGCGTGCCACGCGAAGCAGACCTCGTCGCCTACTGGTTCGAAAAGGCGCGCGCAGAGATTGCGCGGGAGAAGTCAATCCGCGCCGGTCTGTTGGCCACCCAATCCATTCGGGCCGGTGCCAACCGCAAGATACTGGCCCACATCAAGGAAACTGGCGACATCTTCATGGCGTGGAGCGACGAACCCTGGGTACTGGACGGTGCCGATGTTCGCGTTTCAATGGTTGGCTTCGACGGCAGACTTGAATCGCGTCGGACGCTGGATGGCTCTGACGTCGTGTCAATCAACCCCAACCTGACGACGGGCGTAGATCTAACAAAGGCACGGCGACTCGCCGAAAACGCCAACCTCTGCTTTATGGGGGACACAAAGGGCGGCCCATTCGACATCCCTGCGACGGTCGCAGCCGCGATGGTGTCTGCTCCGATCAATCCAAACGGATGTCACAATTCTGCAGTTGTCCGAGCTTGGGTGAACGGACTCGACGTTACTGGCCGCCCTCGGAACACGTGGATCGTGGACTTCGGAACAGAGATGCTCGAGCGCGACGCGGCGCTCTACGAGCTCCCGTTCGAGCACGTGCGTAGAACCGTTCTACCCATCCGCGCGACGAACAACCGCGCAAGCTACCGTGACCGCTGGTGGATCCACGTCGAGCCGCGACCTGCGATGCGCAAGGCCCTGGGGCCCCATCCTCGTTACATCGTCACTCCACGGGTCGCCAAGCATCGCCTATTCTCGTGGGTCCCAAGTGGCACGCTTCCAGACAGTCGTCTCTACGTGTTCCCACGCCACGATGACTACTTTTTTGGCCTACTGAATTCGCGGGTTCACGAAACATGGGCTCTCGCCACATCCTCCCGCCATGGCGTCGGAAACGATCCGACGTACAACAACACGACGTGCTTTGAGACCTTCCCGTTTCCGTGGCCGCCGGGCCAGGAGCCCATGGACGATCCCCGGGTGATAACGATCGGCTCAGAGGCCAAGCACCTTAACGAGCTGCGCGAGGCCTGGCGGAACCCGCCTGGCGCCTCCGAGTCGGAGCTGAGGAAACGGACGCTGACGAATCTATACAACCAGCGTCCGACTTGGCTCGACATGGCGCACCGCAAGCTCGACGACGCTGTCTTCTTGGCCTACGGTTGGCCTTCCGATCTTCCCGATGAAGAAATCCTGCAGAGGCTCCTGCACCTCAACCTCGCCCGAGCCCTTGAAGAGCCTTGATCAGCAGGCGTGCCAGAAGAAGCGCGAACACGGACCAAGTTCAGCCTTCCACCGACCCCTGGAGGCGAAATTTCCGCACGATAGCGGGCAAACCGGGCCTCGACAGAGTTTACCGGGGTCCGTTCGATGCCGCGCGGTTTGCGTTTTGGCCAAAGCGTTTTGAGTCTTTAAGTTCGCAGAAATGCTCGGGATTCCAGAGTGTTCTGATTCAGCGACTTGGACCGGGGCCGTTCGTTTTTTATGGGGGTTCCGGCGGTTCTTAGGAAAATCCTCGATTGATTACGGGGGGATTTGCGGTTGAACTGTGAACTTGGGTCCGTTTTCGTACCTCTTCCTACAGCGAGGAATATCGCGGAAGCGGAAGGGCGTACCTGATGCACGGATTACGAGCTTGGCCGCTCACACCCAAGGCAGGCTGCACCTGCACTAATGAAATCTCGGAATCCGCGCGCTGTGGATTCGGTTGAAGCGACGGAGCGGCCGGCTATACTGGGACAGAGTCGTCGGTCTCAACGAGGGGCAACACGGTGCCGGGTATCACGGCCATTAGAGAGGCGGACTACGATTTCGCCGCGTCGTACGGACACGACGAGTGGGTAACCTTGGAGTTTCGCACGCATGATGAAGCGGCGAGAAGTCAATTCGCGGACGTTTGGCTCAAGCTCTATACCGCGATTCGAAACCAGTATAAGCTAGCCAACAGCGGCCCTCCGCCAGATTGGTCAAAGTGGAGCCCCCACGACTGGTGCCAACAGAAGACTGGGTACGAAAACCGGCAAAAGTACGCCGCATGGGCGGGCAATCGATTGGCCGGATTTCTCAATTTATGGGCCGGCTTTCCGTCCCAGTTCGACGCCGGCGCGCAGGTCCTATACGTCGAACACATGGCAGCAGCGCCCGGCAATCTCGACTCCCACATCTGGGCGCGCCGACTCGGCCACGTCGGCAAGGCGCTCATGGCGTTCGTCGCCTTCCAGAGCATTGCCCAGGGTTTTGACGGGCGCTTCGGTCTGCACGTCGACGGAGGAGGCGCACTTGACTGGTACCGTAAGGTAGATTCTGAGATGAATGGAACGTTGTTCCATCCTGATGGGAACGAGGTGCTTGGCCCGACGCCCCATGGCGCGGCGGACAAGAACCGCGTCTACCTTGAAGCGACTGCCGTCGGGGCGCGTGAGTGGCTTGAGGCATATCGTCGTGAGTGACTTACGCTTTACCAACTTTCGACCGCGGTGGACGCGGGGGTTGTCAGAGGAAAACCTCGCTGCCAGACTAGATTACGAACCCTTCGTAGGCGCGGATCTTGGACCCATGCCTAGAATTCGAACGCGAATTTTGCCGTCCGGACGATCCGGCCTTTCTGCCAAAAGTCTGACCGAGGCAATCAAGGCCACACAAGAACTAGTGTCTTTTGCCGGGAATGATGCAATTCGCGGATT
>Ga0068993_10000001_pt1 | contig 40433 bp, 36 predicted proteins | sample Browns_ThreeSqC__FD_62347 | JGI IMG/M metagenome (GOLD analysis project Ga0068993, IMG submission 62347) | Wetland microbial communities from the San Francisco Bay, California, USA, that impact long-term carbon sequestration - Browns_ThreeSqC_D1 | ecosystem: Environmental > Aquatic > Marine >... | reverse complement strand
GGGTCGGCTCCACGCTTGCGGTCTGATTCTTCAGGGAAGACCGCCGCGCCCGAAATGGCAAGGCAAGGATAGCGGGGGCGGGACTCGAACCCGCGACCGCCGGGGTATGAACCCAGCAATCTGCCCCTGATATACCCCGCATCGCAAAGGTGCCCTCCGTGGACGTGCCGAATTAGGGGGAGGGCCATCCAGCACGTCCGCTCGGGGCGTAAGGTCATGGGAACTCGAATCGCTTCGACGGGAGCTTGGCAAGCTGCCCTTCCGCGTCATCAGCCGCCTCATACGTGGCCCTGAAGATGGCATCCTTGCACGGGTAGTACTCGCCAGCAATCCCGCAGATCACCCAGTCCGAAGGGGATACTTTCATCAAGCCCTCCAAGGTATTGATGAACAACTCGCTGGTGCGACCACGCACCGATGCAGCCAGACCGGCGAAATGAGCGATCTCATCCGCATTGGCGCCGTTGTACTGGACGGCTTCGATTACAACTGGTTTCTTCCTGAATCGCCCGCTCACCCCGCCGCCCCCACAGCCGCCGCCTTCTTGCCTTCCAGCAGCTCCAGCATCTCCCCGAGCTGCCAGGCGTCCATCTTCTCGAAGTAACCCTTGACCTGCTTGTTGATCTGCTGAACATCGGCGAGTCCGAGCCAGGATTCTTGGCCGTCCAGGATGAGTTCCCGGATCTTCACGTAGCGCGAGAGCACCACATCCAAGTTGCTGAGAATCCGCTCCTCTTCGTTCGAGACTGCGCTCAGCGTCGCCCGGTTGCAGACTTGGCGGAGCGATTCGACGAGCGTCCCCCGCAGGTAGAGCGCCTGAACCCGCTGATCGAGTTCCATCGCGTAGGACGACAGCTTCCGGTTCTCGACGTTCGCGACCGGCTCCTGGAGCGCTGTCTGCGGGTTCACCGTCAGGACTGGTTGGGCTCCGGACTGCTTTCCGAGGAGCTGCTCTGCGGTTGCGGCGGCTGCTCGTCCATCCGCAGTGAACGATGATGTCCCGCTTTCCACGGGTCCTCCCCCGTCAGATCCCCGTAGATCGTCCGAAGGATCATCAGATTGCTTGCCAGATCCACCAACAGCATCGCCAACTCCGGCTGCTGGCGCAGATCCGCTTCCGTCTGGCGCTCGATCGCCAGGTACAGTTGTTCGATCACCATTCTGATCCTCGACACCAGCGGGCGTCTCCGAAGCTCCATCCTGTTCCTCCTCTGCCTTCCAGGTTTTCGCCATCTCAATGAGCGGCCCCGGGTCCGTCTCGAGGATCTTGGCCAACTCGATGATGACTGCATCCGGAGGCGGCCCATCTTTCCCCAACTCCATGCGGCTCAGCGCCCGCGGCTTGCCGAACAGCTTCCGGGAGATCTCCATCTGAGGCTTGGTGCCTCGGAGTTGCTTGACCAACTCGCCGAACGTCGTCGGAGGCGGAGGCGGTGCCGCGACCAGCTTGAACATCTGGCCAGGCTTCTCCGATCCGAACCGGAGGATCTCCTCGGATGGGATGTCGAGGTAGGCACCGACCGCGAGCGCTCCATCCTTGTGGATGCGCATCGACGGCCACACACCGTCCATGATCTCCCGCTTCGACAGGCCCCGCGTTTCGCCGGCCATCAGAAACCTGCCCACGAGTGCCTGAGCATTCCCGGTCCAGGAGTCCACCTCGATGATCTTGAATTCCTTGTTCTCGTCCTCCAGCCGCACCGGTCCATGATCCTCGACCCAGGCGTCGAGGTTGTCTCGGAGTGACTTGCGCGCGATGTCGAGCTGAAACAGATACCGCAGTCGCTGCTCCGCGGTCTCTTGGTTCGGGATGATCGGCAGCGTTCCGTCCGTCTTGTCCTTCGCCATCTGCAGGGCGACCTTCGTGATCGGGCAGTGTGTGTTGATCCAGTAGCAGCTTGAGCAGTACCGATTCTGTTTCGCGCGGTACTTAGTGACGTCGAAGTTCTCGACTTCGAGCCGCGCTGGTCGTGCGGCATTCACGATCGTATCCGCGGACTTCATCTGTTCTTCCAGGAACGGCAGCACCCACTGGAGATCCTCGCGCGTCACGGTCTCTGCCTTGCTGAACGAGCGCCGAAGAAACGTGAGCCTGAGCTTCAGGTACTTCAGATCCGGCCGGAGCTTGAACGCGAGGCCTCCGTAAACGTGAAGCTGCGTGAAGTCAAGGTCGACGATCCCGGTCTTGTAGTCCTCGATCTCCATGCCGCTATCTGGGAGCGGCACCACGCGATCCATCACCATCCGGAATCGGGCGTCCTTGTGCTCGAAGTCGACCTTGTTCCAATCCTTGTCGAACGCGAGCTTGATCTCCGCGTGACCCTCGGTATTGAACTCGTAGACCGAATGCAGCTTCTGGAAGTACGTGAGGACCATCTCCAGGGCATCCTCGCCCGCTGCTGGCTCAGCCAGGTTGACGGAATGCTTTCGAAGCGCGTCGAACAAGGTCTTCCGAGCGGTCGGTTCCTCGACGTTCGTCTCGCGTGCCTGTTTGATGACCTTGAACGCCTCTTCCATCAACGAGTGTGCGATCGTCCCGACGAGCGCTTCGCGGGAGCCGGGCGGAGGCGCCCCGAACGTCCAGGTCCAGAGTAGGTCCATGACTCCGCGTAGTGTGCAGGCGACCATCGACCTGATGCGTGAGAAGCTATAGCTCTGAACGAAACCCATTGGCGTCCCTCCAATCAATCCGGGAACAGGCTGTTGGCCTTGGCGATCGCTTCCTCGATGGTCGGGCCGGTCGGCTTGGGCGGCTCGACCGTAGCGATGGGAGCAGCCGCTGCGGCTGGCGCGGAAGCGGCTGCCGGGGGCTCAGGTGATGATGCGGGAACCGGTTGTGCGGCCTGAGCCTCCGGAGCCATCGCTTCCACGGTCATCGACTTCGCAGCCTGCGCAGTCACTTCGCCGCGAGTCATGTTCTCTGGCTGGAACTCCTCCGCGACGCACTTGATCTGCAGAAGCTGCGACTCCATCGCGCGACGAGCCTGCTGCTGGACGATCTCTCGCGCCTTGAGCATGCTCGGGCCGAAGGTCTGCATGAGTTGCACGCGCTCTCGGGCGACATCGAACAGCCGGTCTGTGTTGCCGACGAACTCGACGTGCACGACCCAGGCATCCTCCATCTTGTTGTCTTTGGTCCGGACCTTCTTCTTGGTGAGCACGAGGTCGAACGGGACCATGGAAAGCGGGATGCCGAGACCCATGATCTGCATGAGCGACCCGCGCAGAGCCCGGATGCCGTTCTTTGATGTGGTGCGGTAGGCGTAGACCCCGCCGATTCGCCCTGCAGCTTCAAGCATGAACGTGAGAATCGCATGCGGCTTGCAGGTCCCAGCCGTGTACCATTCGCAAGTGCAGTCCATCTCGACGTAATGCTGCGTCTGCAGATTCAGTCGCTGAGCCTTGATGCCATTGCCGAAGCACAGCTTCTGCGTCTTGTTGTAGGCCGCAAGCCAGTCGAAGTAGTTGCCTTCGAGTGTGTCGAATGCAAAGTAGATGCGAAGGCGTCTCGGCTTGTCGTCTCCGAGGGCCTTGTGCACGGTCATGTCGGGGATCGGCAGGCCCTTGTCGTCCCTCCCCATGATGATCTTGAAGTGGTCGTACTTCAGCGGTGGATAGTACGTCCCGCCGCCTTTGCTCTGCTTCGGGTTGGCGTAGTCGAGAGCCCCAATCTTGACCTGGCCGATCTCCCTGAAGCGCGGTTCGAGTTCTGGAAGGTTCTGGATCATCTGGCGTAGTCCTCGGTGCTGCGGTTGCGAAATGGCAAGATCGAAGTTACCATACCGGGAAGAAATGTCAACCAGAGGTCCAATGAAACCTATGCCAAGCAATGCTACGGCACGGCAGCACTTCGCCGAGGCATTCAAGGCCGCCAGGAAGGCCGCCAAGCTCAGCGGAACGGGGCTCTGTGCCCGGATCAAGAAGCCACAGAACTACATCTGGCGAGTTGAGGCTGGGCAGTTTGTGCCGACTGGCGACGTGATGATCGAAATCCTCTCCAACCTTGACGCCCGTGGCAAGAAATACACCACGCTCGTCGAGGCTTGGCTTGCGATTGAGGACAAGAGACGTGTACGATCGGACTTGTGACACATCCGCAACCACGAAGGAGAGCGCCATGGCGAACTACCCTGGTCCAATCCCGCCCAATGAGCCGCCCGTCGATGACATGCCGGGTTATCTGCCGAGCTTTTCCGGGCCCAACATCCCGAGCATGGCGAATGTCCAGTCGGAGAGTCCGATGCCAAATCCTGGCGCTGACCTGGTTCCGGGCGTAGCCAACGTCGGCATGAGCGATTGGCAAGCGAGCCCACCGACGTATCCGCCCGGTGTCGCGATCGGCGGGAAGAACGACTGATCTTGCCCTGCTTCGTCGAGCTGGACGGTCCTGCCGGGTCGATAGTAATCAAGGCGGCGTGGTCCTCGGGTCCAGCAAAAGCCGGGACTACCTAAGCGGGGCATCAGTGGCCTCCGGTTGAAGACGTTGAAGGCCACAAAAAGGGGGCACTGTACCGAATGCAGTGCCCCCTTCCTTTTTTGGTGCCTGGCCTCTCAACCCGGCTGGACGCTTTCCCGCTTGCGCGGTACCTGCAGCGTCTGATGCGTCTACCCCGTCGCCTCTTGTGCCTCAGCTCCCTGGTTCTTCGGCTTGGCCCGGCTTGGCCGAACTCGAGGCTTTGCCGGAGCCTTCACGGCCTTCGCCGGAGCCTTCGCCTTCGGCGCGGGCTTGTTGCGGGCGGTTCGCGCGACAGCCCGCAATGGCTTGGGGGCATCGGCTGGCGCCACTGCCGCCCTTCCCTTGTCGGTCAGTTCGATGAGCCCATCGGCGTTCTTCTGGACGTAGCCAGCGCCAACGAAGACCCGGTAAGACCCGAGCAACTGGCCTCGGCTCAAACCTCGTGACGCAGCGAGCGCGTTGAAGGTCAGCGGCCCATCGACAAGCTGCGAGAAAAGCGCCTTGTCATTGTCCTTCAGTGCGTACGAGGCGAAGGTCGGATGTGCCTTGCCTCGTTCGACAAAGCCACCATCGCGCTTGATGAGAATGACTTTCTTGCCATCAGCGAGCTTCGCCACATACCGAGGCTGGCCGCCCTTGGTAGCTTCAGTGACCACCTTGACCATAGGGGCCACGCTACCGTCGGAGAGCTTCACATCGAATACATCCTTCGGAGCCAGCGTTGCTAGCGCAGTCTCGGTGATTGGAACAGCCGGAATCTCAGCCTTGATGCCGTGCTTTTCCAGGAGCGACAGGATGCCATCCATGAACAGTCCCTGAGCAACAATCCTAGAATCACTCATAATAGACACCTCCAGTGTCGTGAGCATAAGCCCGGCTGGATGGTGTGTCAAGCAATCGAAACGACGGTCGCAGATTCAGGCGAGGTAGTGGACAGCCCGAACATGATCTTCTTATCGATGTAGAGCGTCACGCGCCTGAGACGCTGTGCAACCAAGGAACCATCGGCAACGGTCATGACATCGTACTTGTCTTCCGGCCAGTCGATCCTGAGTTGCTCAAGCGGCATTTCATAGAACGCGCTGCCTTGCGGAGTATGCCGCTCAATGGAGCTGATTGCTTCGACGATCGGCCATGCATCCTGGCGCTGAGCCTTCTCGTAGACGATTCTCATACGTTCTTGATTCCGATGACCATGAAGTTGGCGCGGCCGTAGAAGACCGGCCTGTTCCCATCGTCGGTATCCACGGTGACAAGGCAGTGGGCGCGGCGGCCCTCACTGTAGCAGTCGTACGTGATCTGGGTATTGGGCACGATCGCGAATGAGATATAGGCCGGGCTCACCATGAAACGGCATTCTTCCTCGATAAACCCATCTGGGACGGGCATGAGCCCGCCGAGCCCATTCGGCGAGCCACCTGAGACGCTCCCGGAGAGGCATGCAAAACGAGACGTAGCCCCAGTTCGAAGGACCGCATCCATCGATAGGTTCCCCTTCTCATCGAGAAGATTCCCGAGGAACTGGATGAATAGATCTTCGATAGCGTCGCGCACTGACTCGTCGATGATGTTGCCATTTTCATCGACGATGAGATCGAGCCGATCCGAGAGTTGAGGAAGTGTTCCGCGTGCTGTGACAATCTCTTTCGCGATCTCGGAGAGCGTGAGCCCCTGGCCGGGCACGTAGTCTGGGCCGACGATGTTCGGGTCCAGGTGATGCGACTTCACCGAACCCGGGGGATGGTCGAGAACTGCGGCGCTCCTGTGCTCACCGACCGTGCAGGGCTCGTAGGAGATGTTCTCGACCGTGAAGCTTCCGTCTGCCTTGAGATGAACGATCCCGACTGGCGTTGACCAAGGGCCAACAAAGACCTGGTTAGAGCTGTTCGCCTGAAGCCAATCCACCCTGGCCTTGACCGTGCTTGACACAGCGACGCTGCGGGTTTCCGGGACTGGTCGTCCTTGGGCGTCATAGAGCGGATTGCCGAGACTGTCCGCCTTCAGGAATTGGACCTGTTGCTGCGGGTCATTTTCGCTCATCGGGCTCGCAACAATAAGATCATCCCGCGTCACTCCAATAGCGCCCGGCGGTCGATCCATAAAAACGTCACTGAGAAGTTGGCCGTACGACACCGCAGTGAATTGAGTTGTTGAGTCTGGAGGGTCAACGGACCGCATGAAGACGCCTTTGGTCACCTTGACCCTGGCTCCGTCCTGAGAGGCGATCAGCCCGCCACCGAACTTCGCCGTGGCACCATTGGTCATGATCACGAGCAATGTTCCAAAGGTGTGTCTTGCGTTGATCTCAACCTGCTGGAAGTCTGAAGTCCTGACCCTTTGGCGCTCTTGGAGATTGACCAGCCTGAGAGGATTCGGATTGTGTGTTTTGAGGTCAGCCACGCTTCACCCCCACAGCCGTGCAGAACGCGTACATCGGCACATTGGAATAGATGATAATATCCCCCTGTGCATCTGGCTCTGGTAATGTGCCTGAGTCTGGGTCATTTGTTCCTGAATTCACGATTTGAGCGCCGACGTTCGCTGTGTTTCTGCTTCTTGTTTGGACAACCACCCTGCCCATTCCTGAGTACTCGCAAATAAGCTCTAGACCTATGAACGTGCTAATCTCATTCAAGCTTGTCAACTGAAGAGATGTCAGAACCCATCTTTGTGGAGAAATGAATGTGAACGTCTGGTTCTCTTCATATCCCCCAAGCCCCACCTTTGGTCTCTGGAAAACATCCTTATCCTTCTCAAGGATAAGCCAGTGCTCATTACCATCATGATCTACAAATGATCTACCAAACGTATCACCGCTCTGGATGACGATAGGTCCGCCCACCCGCACATCAGGCACTGCCTTTGACTTGACGATAGCCTGTGGATTGAGTTCAACGCCATTGTCTGTGTAGATGGCTGGAGTAGGAAATTCATCCTCGTTGTGCTTCTTTGTAAGAAGCTTCTTGACAATCCTGTCCCACACCGCAGTGAACAGGTTGTGCCCGACATAGCTTGGGAGCGGGACTGGTTGCAGCATGGGAGGCGGCGCAGTCTCGATTGGCGGCAGAGTCGGAGGCAGATCGGGCGGGGGTCCGGCTCCTGTGCCACCGAGGAATACACCTGGGTACGGCAGTGAAGCGATGCTCTTACGCCAGAGTCCGAGGCTCGTAGAAATGTAGAGATAGACGTTGTCGACCTGGATCGTTGGGAACCGGCCAGGGACAGTGATCAGGCCGTAGCTGAATTTCGACTGTGGGTCGGAGTAGCTTGTGCCAGAGATCCAGCCGATCTCGCTGGTCGTGTCGTCAAGTCCAAAGCAAAAGAAGAGCCATTTTTTCTGTGGGTCCGGAGTCCCGCCTCCATGATCTGGCGGTCCATCGCCGATGATTGCCGCTTCGATTGGTAGGCTCTGGTCCGAGGAGACTCCAGCTTCTGGCTGTGGCAATGCTTCTGTGACGGATCTCGGCGCAAACGTATCTGGCGGTCCATCGCCTGGGCCACCAGGGCCTCCAGGGCCTCCTGGCCCGCCGCCTCCGCCTCCAGAGATTCCGTGCGTGATTGGCTTCGCAGGCAGGCCGCGATCGACATCATTGAGGAGCACGACTTTCGGGAATTCAGCAGGCCCGGCGGGCATGACTGAGTTCACGGGCTGTACCGGGACGGGATGCTGGATCCGATTGTTGAGCCAGCATTGACCGTTGGGAAGCATTCTCCCGAAATTCCACGGCTGGAACATGACGACGTGCTCGCGGCCGTCCGGAGTGAGCGAGAATGAGCCCTTGCTTTCCGATCCGCCAGAAGGCACGTCGTATGTCGCGACAGTCGTGAAGTTCGCGGTGGCGAGCGTTGCGAGGGGAGCCTTGACTACAACCTGCCCAGAAGCGCCTTTGCGGAAGCAAATGAAAAGCTCGGTCTCAGTGGCTCGGCATTCGATTTCCCACGTTCCACCGAATCCTTCGATCTTGCGCGTATGCCAGGTATTGCCGATGAGCCAGAAGAGCCATGTCCCGGTCAGGGCAGTCACGTCATGCGGAGGCTCCAGCCCGTCGCTGATGGCGCGCGTCGCCACGATGTATGGGTTCCCGGCATGGTCATGCGTGAAGTCGAAGTACTCCCACGATCCGCGCATCGTCTCGGTTGTGACGGCATGGATGATCTCTACATCATCGACCCAGAGACTCCGGTTGTTCGCGCGGAGCGTCTGCCCACGGTCAGCCTGGGCGTATGTGTAGGCAGGAGACTGCCCGGACATCGGGTAGGTCTTGTCGGACGTCCTGGTTCCATCTGTGAACTTCTGGACGTTGATCTGGCCCGAGGTCGTTTTGAATGCGACCGTCGCGAACGTCTGCTCCTGAGCAGTTCGATTGATGGACAGCGAATTGCGCGAGTCGCGATGGGACCATGTGGCGATTCGGTCTGCATCCGGGATAGCCGGAGGCGTAACCACGGGGACCTGGATTGCAACTCCGATCGGTGTCTTTCGCCACTGGCCATCCGGCGTGATGACTCTTTTGATACGATCGTCGAACGAAGACATCTTGCCAGCGGCGTTGTACCATTGGTCCAGGCACTGCTTGAACGTGAGTTCCGGCTGTTCTTTCCCGACCCAGTCCTGGGACATCCGATCGAATCGAACGCTTCCGGGCGGGTGGTCGAACGAAAAGAGCCGGTGGAGCGGGAGTGTGCTGACTTGATGCAGCCGCTCGGCCCAGGCGATGACTTGGCCAAGCGCGTCGAAGTAAACGAGCCCGATCGACACGGTATCAGCCGAGACAGGCGGCCATGAATCACTGAAGGGCACAGTCTCGGCGCTCACGACCGGGAGCCGCTCGATGTAGGGGGAGCTAGCGTTTTGGTAGACTCGGATAGCCGGGCCGTTTGCGAGGTCGTCGGAGATGAAGTCTCTGTTCTCTGGAGGAACCCCCAAACCGGGTTTCAGCAGCAGAAAGACGTGCACCACTCGCACCGGATTCAGCTTCCTGAAGAGAGACAAGTCCGCTTCGAACGGGTCGACAGGCGAGGGGTAGAACAGATCTCTTGGTGGCGGGAGTGGCTTCGGGCGAGTATGCGTGCGCTGGATCAGCGGCTGAGTCAGTGAGGCCGGGAAGACGATGCTTGAGCGCGCCCTGTTCAGTTTGATGCTATTCCCGATGAATGTGCCGGCAAGCCCACCAGCCGTGGTGCCAGATTGGCTGTATGAGTTCATCTGCCCTGCTGGAGAAAAGTCCTGCTGGGCAATGAGCACATCGTCACCGAGCACCGCGATGCCTCTGCTGATCCTGGCTACTCCATTCAGAACATCGAAGTAGAATCCATAGACGACCCTGTCTAGACCAGGAGCCAAAAGCTCCCGGAAGGCATCTCGCGTAATCACAGATCGATCTATCAAGCCTTCAAGCGCTGGGATTATATCCGGATAGGCCAGCTTAGGATCCTGGTATTGGAACTGCGGTATGCTGAGCAGTCTCATGGCCGAAGCACCTGGATCGTGACGTATGGAGCAGTCATCTCAATTTGGTTGCCTTCTGGTTCATCAATCAAAATGAGATCTTCGGATACTCGCGTAATGTCAGAAGACAAAGAAGAAATAGTCTTTATTCCATTATTTTCTTCATTCAAGAATCCTGAAATAATTATTGACTGCCCTACGACCCAGCCTTCTGGGAAGTTGCCAACGCTTAACACATATCGCGTTGATTCCACTCTAATATTACTTGATGTTATTTTATAACAAGATTCCTGAAATATGTTAGGATCATTAACTACTGCTATACTGTCTAGCGTTCTTGATAATGCTGTTTTTTCTCCGTTATTCTCACCGTTGCCGAATCCAAAAACTGATATGATTTCACCAGGCCATATTACAGGGAACCCAGATGCAGAATCGCTATAACTACCATTAGATAATGCGCTGATAGTCCCAGAAGAATAAATTAAAGATGGTGGTAGATATTCAGCGCGAGGAAGATTGGTTGGAGGTGGAGGGGGAGGCCCAATCTGGGCCAGCGGGAGTTTGACTTCGGCAATGATACCATCGCCTATGTACTGATCCAGGATGATGCCTATCTCCTGACTATTGACCATCTGTGGAGATATTCTGGCGATGATCCTGCACACCTCGGATGATTGCGCCTTCCAGATCGTTGTCCAGTAACTTCTATCCGGAACTACCTGCGGATTAGTCTTCTTCCAAAAGTGATCAATGAAACTGAATCCACCGTAGATCCGGCTAGTCCAGTCCTCGCGAAATGATTCAACCGTGGCGGCGGAATCGACGAATCGCAGTGCTTGTCTGATGGCTGTCCTGCCGCCTCGTGGTCGCGAGAAGAAGTGCCTGGCTCGGCTTCGGATATCCGCCCAGGTTCTTGGCGCGTCTGCCGGATTGGTTGGCTGAGTCGTGCGCCAGCCGCTGTCCTCGATCGCCGCCTTCAGGTAGTCCGGAGTACGCACTGAGACGATCTTGAATGGTTCTGTCGCGCCCACTCCGACCTGTCCCATCAAAACCCAGACTGAATCGGGAGCGTCCTTCGAAGCGAGCTGGTAGAGTCCCGGCCCGTCGTACACGGCGCGGGGGAGGAGGACCACTTGCCCAGTGCTCGACTTGTACGAAAGCCCCACATCCCCGGAGCTGGCTCGGTAGAGCGTGTAGACGAGAGGAGCCACACTCCGATCGATATGCAGAATGCGCCACGGGCCGCGAAGCTGCTGCTCAAGGTATGCCGGAGTGGCGACCGACCATTCGGCAGAGCTGTAAAATCGCTGGCGCACCAGACGCTGGAGGACTACGCGAAGTGACTCAAGTGTGCCAGCGAAAGCGTTGATCAGCGCGCGGCGCAGTGGAGCTTCGCGTTCAAACCACGACGGGTATGTCGACCAGAATTTGTCCTGGAAGACGCTCACGACTTCACCACAGTGACATTGCCAGTCAACGGCAACTCATCGGCTTCGATCGCGATACCCGTCGAGTCGACTGGGCCACTGTCGATTGTCTCAGTCGCGGACGATGCCAGGATGGTCGAGATGTCCACCAGCACATCGACATAGCTTGTGCCGTCTGAGCTGAATAGACGCACTTGGCCGCTCGCTGTGAAGAATCTGCGCGGCCCATTGTCGAAGGAAAAGCTTCGCTCCGTGGCGACGTATCGCAGATTTGCGGATCGACCGACCGGCAGTTTGAATGCGGCGATGGTCACCCCAGTCAGGATTTGCAGGCCATGCGTTGCTGTCATGCTCACGCTGTCAATGCTCTGGATGCCTTCAATGGCCTGGGCTCCAGGCAGAAGATCCGATGGAGCGAGCCGCTGGCCCGGCTTGAGCCTGGATATCTGGAGTGAGGCGCTCGCCCGAAGCTTCGCCGCGATAGCTGGCAGGTTAGCCTCCTGCGTCACCTTGGCTTGATACACGATGTCGAAAACGAGCCTTCGTGGCGGAACGAAGAAGTAGAAGACTCCATAAGTCCCAACGCCATCGATGTTCAACGACGCATCGCCGAGAACAGCCAACCTGGCCGAGTCGAGCATCTGCTGAGTCAGACCGCCAGTCGCGTCGCTCATCACAATCGTGCTGTCGCCTCGGTTCGGGCGGCCACTGATCGTCTCAACTCTCGTCACGCCCGGGACCGCGAGCAAGGCTCCACGGATCGCCGCTCGCGTGCCTCCCCGCTTCCGTTCCGGGTTGAGCGCAATGCGCTCGCGTAGGCTCTCGTCGGACTCAACCGGGTCGCCTCCGGCTGTTCGATTCGGATTGAAGATCTCGAACACTTTGGAGTTCGGGACTACCAACTCGGTGATGAGCCCGGGATCCACGTTCCCGTCCGGCCCAGCCTTTTGAGCCGTGATGTTGCCGACGCCCTCCTGCGACTGGCCGATTGCCACGGGCTGCTGCAGGATGAAGACCTGCGAGCCTACGAACTGGGTCGCCCTGGAGCGAACTTGCATCCCGACAGCTAGATTCGTTCCGCTTGCCGCGTGGATTACCAACTTCCCAGTGGCTCGCTGAGCAGCCTTGCGCGGAGGCACGCCGCTGTCGGACGCTTCCAGATCGAGCTGATCGCCAGTCCGCAGGCTGCTTCTGTTCTGCTGGAGCTGGAGCGTCGCTTCCGCTTCGATCTCAGAGGCGAGTCGTCCGACCGCCCGGCCGAGATTGTACGTCTCTGAGCCCACCGCGGTGTCATTCACCTGATCCTGCTCCGAGAGGAACCGGTTCAGAAACTCGACCATGACCTCAGTGGCTGTGCGGGGATTGGCCATCAGAGGGGCACCTCCAACCCAGAGATCTGTTCTCCATCTGCGGTCCTGGCTCGGAAACGCATCGTCGTGACACCAGCACTGTACCGCGTCGAGATAGAATCTGGCGATTGCAAGCGACCATCGAACGTGATCATGCGCGCGAGGTGGAAGTAGAAGAGATCGAGCAACGAGTCGCTGATGAAGTCTCCGATGCCTTGGCCACTCCTGAGCCAGACAGCGCCCCAATCCGGAGCTTCCTCGTAGAAGCCGCCGACGGTGTTGCACTGCCCGGTCAGCGACTGCACGATGTTGGCCGGACCCGAGATTCGACTGAGGAATCCATGCCCGAGGCTCACGAGGTCTGTGCCCTTGTCTCGCAAGATGTCGATGCCAATGTTGCCGCCATTGCGGTCGGGCTCTGACGTGGTTGGCCTGGTCTCCAGAATCTTTGTCGGAGTTTTGATGTTGCTCTCGCCAGGGACCAAGACGCCTGGTGCAGCCGTCATCGAGGTGTAGGGCCAGCGCAGGTTGTTCAGGTCGACGAGTTCCGCCCATGTGATGCCAGCGCCTGCAGCGACGCTGTGCAAGTCCTCGTCGGCGCCGAACGGTCGCAGGCTCACAAGCTGGCCTCTGAACGTCTCGGCCTGCGTCTCGAAGAGAGACCGGAACCGAACGAGCATCCCAACCCGAGCGAACGCCTGAAGCGTGGAGAGTCTGGCGCTCGTGTTGAATCGTCTCTCGCCAGTTTTTGCGTCGGTGGCTGTCGGGACGATGTCCGCGTCATTCACCATAGCGCGTAGGTCGAAATACAGGTTCCGTAGGTCGGAGTACTGATAGGATATCTTCCCCTGCCGATTCTTCGCCTTCCACGACCGCATCGCGCTATCCAGCTCACGCAAACGCTTCAGAACCAGCCCGTTATCGACGACTCGGATCATCTGGCCGACCAACTCGGCGTACTGCGGACCGCCGACTCCGCGACTCGGCGCGGTCGATGCGAGAACATCGTTCGTCACGGTGAGCGCTTTGGCAGGCAGCACCTCAGAGACCGGATCGGCCCGGCCAGCCGCCTTGTCGTGGCCAAGGCTCCAGAGTGCCTCGATCTCGGAAATGCTGACGACCTCGGATGCTTCGATCATGGTCCCTCCAGCAGCCCGATGAGGTCTAGGCTGAGAGGGTCGTCCAGGAATTCAAGGAGGTTGTCGATCACAGCGTCATCCGTCAGGTAGCGCAGGAGCGGGTCGCTCGATTCCAGACGCACCGCATTATCTCGATGGATGGCCACGAACGCCATTGCGTATGAGTAGGACATCGCGTTCGGGATGCTCTGGCTGACGCGGATGATCTCCCCCGTGGAGATGATGGTGTAGAGGTTGTGCCAATACTGATCGAGCGCTTTCGGTGCGCCCCAGTTGAGCCAGTCGATGCGGATGGCGTCGAACGGAATGCGCTCGATGACGTTCGCGTCGTTCACGATGGCGACGAGGTCCGTATCCGGGATCCGCAGGCCGCCGTTCGCGAGGTAGAACGTCTCCTGCATGTCGAGGATGTGAGAGGCTCCGTCGATCCGGATTCCTGGCGCAATCTCGACTGCCTCCCGGCCGGTGGTCCCCTTGATCGAGACGTTGAAGTAGCCGATGCCGTACCGATTCACGAACGGGGATCGCTGCGTCCACTGGATGGAGTCCCTGGAGACCGGCGCAATTTCGAAGGACTGCGGGGCATAGCGAAGCGTGTGTGTCTTGACGATCCGCTCGCCGTCGCGAATGTCGACGACGAAGAACGACATCGAGCGCGCCTTGAAACCGCGTCCGTCGACTGTTCTCCCTAAGAGGTCTGTTCTGGCTCTATAGACCATGCTAGCTCACCAAGAATTGAGAGCTTCCGGTTTGAATGGTCCCAACCGCTGGACCCGATGCTGTCTGGACCTGAACGACATCGCCAACTCGGGCGACCGGCCTTGGCGTCTTGCCGTGGATCATTCTCCCTTCCATTGTGATCGTGTTGGCCGACAGTTCCAGGCTGGCTCTGGCCTTGATGCCGATGATAGCAGCTTCAATGGCGATTGTCTGGATGATCTTAACCAGGAAATCCCGACCGAAGAGTAGGAGCTTCTTGGCGGCGGAAACCACTACGTTTTCGTCGCTGCCAATCAAGACCTGCTCAGATCCGGTCACGACTGTGTCACGACCCCTGATATCAACAGTATCGCCCTGCACGCTGAATCTCTCGGCTATGAGTTCCATCAAAACAGACCCGTTCACACGGAAGCCTGTTGCTCCGTCGATGTAGAATCCATGCTTGCTACTCAAGTTGAAATTCAGGACACCGGACGGGGTGTGCATGCTGATACGGAAGACGTTTTCTCCATCCGGAGAGTCGTTGAACTGATCCACCGCAAAGAGAGTAATCTCGCCTTGCCGGTTTGTGGTCAGCGTGACTGTATTCTTGGCGCTCAAATTGGTAGCCTGTCTATGATCTTACCTACGATGTCAATGATCACGTTCACATTGATCAGCTTCGACACAGCGGCGCCGATGTACTTCCCGTACTTGCCCTGCTTGTCGAGCAGGTTTCTCAGTGGGGCCATGATGTAGAGCCCGGCTCGTTTCCTGAGTTCATTCTGAACGAGAAGTTTGAGCGAGGTCTTGTCGAGCCGCGGAGTATGGATCTCGTGCAAGAGTTCCGCGCGCCGCTGCGGCAAAAGCGCCATCCGAAAGACCGCCCCGGCTCCGCCAGCGATCCGGTTCACGATCGAGGTCACGGTCGCGTCGATCTGGACTCTGCCATGCAGCTCCTTCGGGAGGCCAGCCGGGATGAGCACCGCGACCGGTGCCGCCACCTTGCGGGCGAAGATGAGACTTGCGGTGCGAATGGCCGTCTCGAGGAGCCCGTTGATCTCATTCCGGAAGATCGGGATGAGCGTCTCGGTGATGAGCGTTGGGTCGATCAGTTGCGGCGGGAGTGGACCGCTCGATTGGGCTGTCGATTGAGCGCCTGCGAAGCTCATGGATACACTCCAGTGGCGAAGAGCACCCCTTCTTTGGCGCGTCGAGCAACGAGGTCCGGGTTGACCTTCCCGTCCGAGATCCGGATGTGAGTCATGCCTTCCGGCACGTCCGCGTCTCGGTGCTCGGCTAGCGCCTCCAGCATATCCGATTGTTGAGTAAACGCACTCGGCGCGTTGTAAGCCAGTGAGATCAAAGCGTCTTTCTGGTGTTGGGCAAGTGTGGATAAGTCACGGCCGATGCTGGCTCCGGCAGAAGCGACGATGCTTTCGGCTTTCGCCACATCCTGGACCAGGAACGCATCCTGTCTGGGTACGTCGATCTCATCGCCAAGGGCGAGTTGATCCTCTGGCAGAACCTGATGCCCGTACCCAACCGCAAGTTTGCCGGCATCCGGATAGACCTTGAGCTTGCTGCCTTCGAAGATTTTGAGCATGTGCAAACCGAATTCGGACAGCTTGATGCCGCCTGTAGCCTGCTCGACGGAAGGATCAACATCCTCGACCAGCGTTTCATTGCTGTTCTTCGCAATGGACATCTTCGTCCCGTCGCAAGCCGTCCTATCCATCGCTCCGGACTGGTGATAGTCCCGCTTCTCGCCTGGCAGCGTAGGCGAAGCGTTGTCGCCATCGAATGCGCCAAAACCAAAGATGAATGGTGAGCAGGCTCGGTTTTCCTTGAACCAGACGAGGCATGGCAGGCCGGGGGCAATCGAAGAGCTACTGAACGGATCCGCGCCGTAGACCGGGACTCTCGAATGGACTCCCTGGCCGACCCCAGAGACCTGCGTTTGGACGTCAACGGTAAGAATCGGGAATGGATTCTTCGGGTCATCCTTCGGATACACGGCGATGATCGTTGCGTCGACTGGTCCCGGCCTCGCCCGAGCTGCCGGCCTCGTGGCTTGAGGCATGCCAAGCCCGGCTTGCATTCTTGTCCCGTCTGGGCGTTGGTGTATGTCCATCAGACCTTCGCTCCTGTCGGTACAGCCAAGATCGGACGTTTCGCGATGCCAGCCTTTGCACACGCTACGGCGCCGATGAACGCATCCGGCCTGAATGGAGCAGGGGTCACTTTCTCAGGTTTGTAGACAAGCGACAGATCAAGGTACCCGGGCGTGAATCTGTCTCCGGCCAGTTGCCTGAATCGGCCCCAATCAATCATCCGAGTCACGCCAGTTGAGGTTGTAGCGCTCGGCTGATCTTCCAACTGGATGTTGTGCGTCACGGACTCGATATAGCCTTCCTGGTTCGTCTCATTGAGCAGCAGCGGACGACCGATACGATGATCTGTGTCGATGTGCCCAGTGATTGTGCCAGACTCGAAGATGTGGTTTGCGAAGTACCAGTCCCAAGCCCGGATTGTCAGGGTCGCCATATCCTGAGCGATCTGCGACAGAGACGTCCCAATCGAGAGTTGGAGGTAATCGCTGCGAAGCCCGAGACGGCGTAGGCCCATCCCGAGATCCTCAGCTTTTCTCTTCTCATAGATCGGGAAACTGAGATTATGCCCGTAGTAGGAGCCGTTCTCTTGGTGGTTGGCAGACATGAACTGCTGTTGCTCTATGCCACCAAGGTTGAGGTATGAACTCTCTACCATCCAATAGGTGTAACTATCCTGATCTGTTCTGCCGAGTTGTATTGAGGTGTCTTCGTCTATTTGAAGTTTGATAAGACTGAAGTCAACGCTTTTTTTCAAGACAGACCAATTGTCGCTCTCATTTCCGTACGCAAATTCCTCGGCCATGCTCCAGAATGGTTTTGGCCTGAATACTATGTATCCTCTAGGCGGTTGTCCATTTGAAGAGAACGTATCAAAAAATAGTTCATTGAACCCTGGATCTGACATTGATTGCATCAAACTCCATGTAGGCCCCATGTTTGATGCGATTCCAGCTCCTTCTATGATTCTCTTGGGGAAGTCTGCGGCGAATGTGTTCAACTCCCTTCCGAGTTCGCCCAGATCGCGAATATCATCAAGCCTACGAAGATCCGCAATGCTCTTTGTTTGTTGGCCTGAGTTCTGGATGAAGTTGAAGATGAATTCATTCTGCACTGGATCGTCAGATGAAGGCGGTATCCCGGTCGTCTCTGGTGGAATATCTACAGTCTCTCCGGCCACTCCCTGGGTTACTACCAGTTCTTCGATGGGATTCTCATAGAACCTGATCCATCCAGGTGTGATTGCACGACCATCTTGGATTGTGGCAAGCGGAACATTGTTACCAAGTATGTGATGCCCGAGCTTGCTCATCCGAAGAGCGAACCAAGCCGTCAGCATCTTCGAGGCAGTGCCTTGCAGTGGGAGCAGGAGCAGCGAAAGGATCGGCTTCAATGCCTCACTCACGACATACGGGTTGAAGAAAACCTCGTTCTTCGTGAGGTAGTAGTTCGCATCACCGCCGGTCAGCATTTCACGGCGTTGTGGTTTCAGCCCGCCGGACCTCGTTGCGCTGGGACGAATGATTGGACCTGCTGTGACAAGGCGGAATCCACGCGGCCGACCATCGAGTCCCAGCCTTCCATCGTCGACATGGATCTCGACGAAATCGAGTTCATCAAAGTCGCTGGCTCTGTACTGGCCTGGCCTGAACACGACCTGCCAGTCACCGAGGCCGCCTCCGAGGTTTTTCGTCGTCTGTACAGCGGTCAGGTATTGGCTCAGGTCAATCGGTTTCTTGCCTGTGCCGAGGTCGGCGTGGCGGTAGACCAACACCTTGGCTCTGACTGTGCGTCTGCGGGTCTGCGCCACTTAGTCACTGCTCCTGCTGCAAGGCCGGATTTGAATATGGATTCATGAATTGCGAGAGAGGTGCCATGAGAGTATCAAACCAATTGCCTTGCTTGCTCATGCTTTCAGCGTTCTCGCCAAGCTTCAGAAAGATGTCCGCCAGATGGTTCGCTGCAGGCCCAAGCCGAGCGCCGAGGGCATATTCCAGGTCTCCTCTGCGCTCCTCGTACCCAGCTCGCTCGCCACCCGGAGTCCCCATGGCCTGCCGGGCGATTCGGATCATCTCCTGCTGATCAGCTCCGCCACCAGCGATGTCTGCCGGCTTCAGGTTCATGAACGCTTCGCGCTGTGTTGGGTTGAACCCCATCTCGTTCAGGACTGTCCCGAGAAACCGCTGGTTGCCGCCAGTGGCTTGGCGCAACCCACCCTGGAGCAGCTCGAGGTTTTCAGCCGAGAACGGATTGCGCATCGCATCCTGAATCTGGAGGTAATCCCAGGTCGGATGCCTCTTGCGTAGGGCGTCGAACAAGACAAGCCGTCCGACCGGCTGATGCATGCTCTGCTGGATCTGCTGCATGAACTGAGCGCCCATTGCGCCCTCTCCGGCCCCGGTTGCCTGGACTCCAGTCATCATCCTGACGATCTGCAATTGCTCTTGCTGAGTCGTCGCTGGACCCATAGCCTGGGCGTACATCCCGAACGCTGATTGCATCGCGCCCATGTACGCCTGCGGAGCATGAGTCATCCCGCCAGGCTTGAGCCCGGCTGCGATCATCCCAGGCAGAGTCATCCCGCCGCCATGCCGCGCTCCGACCATTGGCCCGAGACCGCCGAAGAACTGAGCGCCCTCCTCCATCGAGATCCGCATCATCCTGGAGAACGCGGCAGTGTCGCCACCAAGCCCAGCGAATCCGCCTCTGGACAGCGCCGCGTTGGCTTGCTGTCTTTCTGCCGGAGTGAATCCGAATCCTTTGCCTTGGCCAAGCAGTTCTTGATTCGAACGTATAAGCGCAGCCGTAGTACCGCCTACGTTCGTTGCAACGGTGAGCGTGCTCTTCTCGATCTGACGCCAGTAATCGACTGATTCTTTCGTGAAGCTGACCATCTTGTAGGCGGCTGTTACTGCTGCAGTGATACCAGCTCCTTTGATGCCATATCCGATTGCAGTAAGCGCACCGCCTCCATCATCATCACCTCCTCCACCTCCATATAGTAATCCGCGCATAAAACCTGACATGATCGAAGTGCTTCTGAAGAACCGGCTCATGCCAAACGAGCGCCCTCCCCATCCTCCCCGACCTCTTCGACCACCGGATGCGCCCTCTTCATCCTCCCAACCGCCTAGTGCCGCGAGATTCTGCATCCCGCCACCCCATCTTGCGAGAACACCCTTCAATTCGTTCTGGGCGCTCAGTGCCTCTGCATCAGTGAGCCCCATGCTTGCTCTGGCTGTTCTGCTCTCTAACTCTCGGAATAGATTCAGCCCAGCGCCCCTTGCTCCAGCTCCAGCTTGAGCCAGGCTTTTTATTTCGGCCATTCCAGACTTTATCGATTGCCTCAAACTGTCGTACGTTTTCTTGTCTTGCTCATTAAGTGATACTGACGTTCTTTTAAGTTGATTTATGCTCCTCATGTTGTTGAGGAGCGTGGCATACAGATTCTCTACCTTTTGCAGCTCTGAAGAGTTGGTCTCTGCCCCAATCCTGGCCCTGATGTCAATGACTGCCTGGCTATCTGCCATGACGCACCCTCTTTCTCAAAGCCTCGACTGCAAGATCCTGCTCACTCGAAGCGCCCATGCCATCAGCGGCGTCAGCCTTCTGTGTGATCTCGTTGATATGCCCCATATCCGGAGGCGGAGCCAGTGCAGTCAAGTCTTCCATGCTCATCTCGCCACCATCGACCCTGGTAGCCAGTTCTTCAAGGCTGTAGATGTCCTCACCAAACATCGGGAAGTGGTGCCCGCATCGACCGCAGTACGCGTCCTTGCGGGATGCTGGAGCGCCGCACGTCCGGACGGGGCACTCCTTGCCAAACCAGTCAGTGCCGCACTTGCTGCAGAAGCGCGTGTAGCCGGGCGCATCGCACTTCTCGCAGACATGCAGGCCTTCGTCGATGCCACGCTGGAGCGCAATCCACTCAACCTGGTGTCGGCTGAATTCCTCCAGATCCCACAGGTCCAGTGGCTTGGCTCCCATCGCTTTCCACGCCGTTCTCTCGAATGGGAGCTGGGCCACCTCCAAGATCTGCTCTGAACGGATCGAATCGAAAAAACGTCCGAAAGGCGCGTACCTCTCTGACGGCTCGAGTCCAGGCGCTCTCATGACGCAAGAGCGGGCCTGGCTCGTTTGGCTTGAGTGACAGTCCGCGTAGCTCTGGATAGTCCTGCAGCTCGTCCGCGTTGAGTGCCCCGCGCCCGGTTCCGTTTGACACGCGCCATGGAACGATTCGGCCGGTCACCTGAGTGAAGCTCTCCGGATGCTCGGTGAGGCACACATCGAGCGTCGCGACGGAGACCGACAGATCCTCCATGAAGAAGCCAGCGAGCGGATCGGTCGTGTAGACGTCCGAGTGCACAGAATCGAGTCTTGCCCGAAGCGCGTTGATGCGCATGTCGTCGCGGCAGCTTGGGAACTTGATGGCGTACTGCTCGCCAGCATGTTCCCAGCGCCACATGCCATCCGTCGCGAGCGGGCTGGCCGCCGCTTGGACCTTTGGGTCGACTGACATCGTCTAGATCTCGTTTGCTTCGATGTTCTCCTGGCCCTGGCCGGAGAAGTCGTATCCGAGCGTGCTCTGCGTGCCAATCTTCCAGCGGACGGTGTCGATCATGAAGCGCCTGGCAAGGAGCAGCGGCTTGTTCTTCACCTCGATGGGTCCGGCCTGCGGAACGAACACCATGTCCCAGGCTTGCCAGCCGATGAGCCCGTTGGTTCCGGGGATGAGCCCAAGCTCGTTCAGGGTCTTGCGGACGACCCAGAGTTGGCTGGCCTGGATGGAGCCGATGAGCCCGTGCATCACGGATTCGACGATCTTCGGAGAGCCGATCGCCCGCTCGTGCGTGACGTTGTAGTTGTTCCCCGGGCTCACATCCTGCAGCACAGCAAGGAGCTTCGGGCCAGACGGAACCAGGATGTATCCGAATAGCGCAGAGCTAGAAAGCAACTGGTTTGGCTGCGGCACTTGAGTGCCTCCTTGCTATTGGAGATTCGCCGATGCGACGCTCTCGATGGTTTGGTAGTCGACCTGCCCGAGAATCTCGATGTGATCGTTCTCGCCGCCGATGTGGCCGGACCAGGGGACCTGCGTGATGCCTGCATTCGTGGAGATCGTGCCAATCTGGTACGGCCTGCTATTCGGGTCGCTCGGATTCGCCACGAACCTCTGATTCGGCTCCTTCGCCCAGAAGTCGAGTTCATCGTTCGCGGCAATGCGAGCCTTGGCCTGGAAGTTCGCATCGGCCCACTGCCCGGTGAAGTCAGCCTCCAACCGAGCCTCGAGCCGATTATCCACCTCATCGATGAAGTCACGCTCGGAGACCAGCTTGTCCATCCGATTGGTGGTCGCGGTCGATGTGGTGACGACGAGGTTGCTCTGCCAGCCGCCGCCCGGGCGGTCTTGCCAGTAGGGCGTGATGCCGCCCGCGAGGATATAGCGATTGCGCAGGGTCTTGTCGAGCTTCCTGGCAACGCCGTTCTCGCGCGTGCCGAGCACTTTGATGGCCTTACGCGTGAGTGGAACAACCAACCCAGAACCAGCGTCCATCCCACACAACTCCGCCGCATGGAACATGGCGCTGTAGACCGGCTGGCCCAGGTAGTCGAGGCCTCGGATCCCGATGCAAGTACAGGACGTGTGGATGTGGTTGATCTGGAGAAGCTGAGTGATTCGTTCGTCGTCAGTCGCCTCGTCGCCTACCGTTCCTTCATTGACAGCGGTCCACAGGCGCCATCGCTTCCCTTCCTGGCGCTGTTGGTCGATCCAAGTCTGTGCGATGAGTTGCACCGCGATCGTCTGATCCTCGATGAACAACTTGCCGCCCATGCGATTCTGGTTTGCCAGATAGTCGAGAGCATCCTGAACAGTAGTTGCAGAGACTGTATCCGAGATGCCGCCCGTTCCTCCGGAGAGGTTCTTCCAGCCGATTGCGTCCGGAGCCAACTTTGCCGCGGCGACTCTTTGGAAGATGACGTAAGGATCGGAGCGAGTCGCATGGACGATAGATCCAAGCTTTGCGTCGACTTCAATGAGCGCCGTCTTGATGTCAAGCGCTGTGACGGATTCAGTGCCGTACGGGTCCAGATACTTCGTCGGGAGATTCGGATCCCCGCTGATATGCACGTTCGCCGTGTAGTTCGGCAGTGCATCGATGAAGGACGCGAGGGCGGAGATCGTCGGGAAGTCAGCGAGGACGATAGAGAGGTTGTCCGCCGTTGCTCCAGTGCAGGCCGTCGTAAGCGTGATCGCCTCGTCGCTCGCGTTCCTTGTGATCGTCATCGTCGCCGGAGTTCCACTGCCGACATAGTGGATCTGGAGTGCGCGACCGAGTTCCATGTAGGCGATGGGTTTGCCGCCCTTGAAGGACGTGTAGACGTCTTTCATGCCACTGACTGCCGTGACGACTCTGACCATCACCTTGTTGGCTTCGGCGCCATACTCCACCGAGGAAGCAGTGAGCACGGAAGCTGCAGCGTTGAGCAGGGTATAGATTGCCTGCGTCGGAGGCGTGTTCGCGGTGACATCGAGGCGGATGAAGTCGATGATGTTCGCCTCGCGGATGTTCGGGTCCGGCGAGCCGTCCCACATCTTCTCCATGAGATTCACGATCGGACAGACGCCGAGCACGCGCCTGGCAATGCGTGGGTCGTCGAAGCTCGTGATGCCAGACCCGTCATCGAGTTGCGGCTTGCCGAAGAGACTCCGGCCGATGACCGCGATCGGCATGGTATGGATGGCCTGAGCCTTGGAGCTTTCGTTGGTCTCCGTGACCGAAACAGCGCCAGGCTCTGGGTCGTTGATGCCGTAAGGATTGATGTAGTCGAGACCTGACATCCGCGCGCTCCTGGCTGGCTGTGACAAACAAAAAGGGGCAAGCAGACTGTGCTGCTCGCCCCTTCGTCTGGGCCTATTCGATTGTTAGGAGGACTCCTACTTCTGGGCGCCCGACATCAAGACGTCGAGCCTTCTCTGCCAATCCTCATAAGTCAAACGATCATACGAGTTTTTCGTCAAAGTCCGCAAGACACGCTGGGCACCGGGCCGGATCTCTGGATGCGTCGCGAAGAACTCGTCGATCGTGAACCGTTCCACCGAGGCGCCCGTCTGCATATCAGGCCTTCCGGTTTTCGGTGTCGATGGTGAGTTGGCGGCCATACTGGCTCACAGTCCTCCTGTCGCGACGGGCATTGATCTTGAACGGAAGCATGATCTGCGCCTTGTCGATGTGGCGCCTGTCGTAGGCCCCGGAGACTGGCATGTTGTCGAGGTTCCTGATCTCCAGTGGGTCCACAATCCCGCAAGTGTCCATGTGCTTCGTCAGATCAAGTTGCGTGACGCGAACACTCATTCCGCGCACGAAGCCCGGAAGCCCGATGTCGATCGGGTGGACGCCACGCATGTTCAGGAGCTGCGTGACCAGGAACTCGATGGCTCTGTTCGGACAGCCTGCGAGCACGGGAATGTCGTTCAGCACGCCGTAGACGTAGCCGCCGTAGACGTCGAGGTAAGTCAGGATCATGACTTTCTGCGGGACCGGCAGGGTCGGCTCTGCGTCCACGACCGGAGCAAGTCCGGAGGTGTCTGACCTTACCCCAAGCCCAACATCCGATTGCTTGCTAACGCTCTGGGCCTGCTGCGCGAAGATTTTCGGGCTCGAAACCAATCGCGATGTCTCGATCCTGAACCAGATTCGTTTGTTGGTCTTCTGGTTGGTGGCAAGCAGGCTGAGATTCGTTCGAAGACCGATTTGCGACGATGTTGAGCCGCCAAACGTGGCAGTCGCAATACCTTCGAAGCTCGCCCAACCCCGCGCATTACTCGCGGGAGAGAACTCGATCGTGAATGAGCCGTAGTCCGGGACCTTGAACGTGCAAGTCTCAGCATCGAGCGTATCGAACGCAGTCACGATGCCGAGTCTGTAGTTCACCTGATACTGACCCGTGGTCGTCATCGTCGAACCGAACGGAGTCTCATCAGTCATCACGGTCGATGCGATGGCTGGAGTGAAGGATGAATCACCCAAGCGCCCAAGCCCGTCGCCTTCGGCATTCAGAATGTAGAGAGCCGGACGATGATAGCGATCCAAGATCTGGGTGGAATTTCCGCCAGCCGGGATCGCGAAACTTTCATCGAGCGGTTCTGTCCTTGAAAAGACGTTCACTTCCCTCGGCTGGCCGTACTGGGCGATGCTTTGGAGGTAGTCGACCTGGATGGCATCAGCCTCTCCGACGCTTCGCGCCTCGGCCCCCTGGAGTTGCATCCGGATGAGCCCATTCGCCGGTAGCGTGTTCCGACGCCTGACGCGAATTCCGCGCGGATCGTTGAATGCGAAAATGCGTCTGATACGGATGCCTTCCTCGATGCCCGAAAAGCTCCATGGGCGGAAGAAGAGCTTCACGAGCATCACAGCCCCGAGCGTGAGAGGCCAGGAGATCACTGTCGAAACTGTAGCGTGATTGAAGAACACTCGGCGGCGGCGGATGACTCCGGTAGTAGGAGATGTGACGGAGCTTCCCGCTCCAATCTCGAAGAACTGGCCGTCTGGCTCAAGCGACATCCCCTCTATGCTATCAGGCTGCCCGTATGGTATTTCGACATAGTCAACCTGCTCGAATGTCTCTGTCATTCGTGACAAGAAATAGATGATTGGTCCTATGTATGTTGCAGATCCAAGCGTATAGATATATGTCCCATCTGATGCAATCCCATAGAATTGATTTTGCAGAGGGCTGATCTCATTGCCGTAATTGTCAAAAAGTCCAGTACTCCTTGACTCTAACAACGTCATAGAGCTTGAATCGTATTTTCTCCAGAATGGAGTTTCCCACGCTTGTGCTATGTACAGCGCTGAATTTCGATAGAATATTGGAACCCATCCATTTGATAATATTCCACCTACAACGCTACTCACAATGACAGTTATGGATGGACCAGTTAACGCATCAGATAGCTTTACAACATCAATATGTCCGGTGGCTTGATTGCCATTCTTGATGCCTATGGCCCATACTGATGTGCCGTCGCTGGCGACGCCAGACATCACGCTATATGTTGCAGTTCCATTGTAGCTAGCCTCTTCTGCCAAGGCAGTGCTATACTTCCTGACGTATGCATCTGTTGATGCGTACACATGATACAGACTATCTCCGGCCAACTTGACTATTGTTATGCCATTTCCGTGCGGCGAGCTTCCAACCGTAAATTCAGTCCTGGCCGCATACGCAATTGCACCAGTTGTTGGAGTCAAGCTGAATTTGGCGACCCAGTGCTGTATTACATCTCCAGGGGTTCTGGACATTACAAGAGCGTATATCTCATTCGCCTCTGGATGCTTGACAGTCTGGCTGTATCCAATTGGTGTGCTTCCGGCAGGCCATCCAGTAGGCACATCATCGAATGTCATGCCTTCATGAATGTGTTCCTCATAAAAACTCCTGCCTTCAGTGGTGACTGGGTTGACTCTCTCGCCGGCCTGGTAGTCGTACGCCTGACCATCGAACGATACACCGACCTCGCCATTTAAATTCAGGGCCAAGATAGCTGACACATCCATGTTCTGAGCAATCGCCGTATTGAACACAGCCTTGTAGAACATGAATCGTTCGGTCTTGGCAAAGTAAAAAGCGCGTGATGGGGCGTCAGTGGAACCGTTCGTCATCTCGACGAATTGCGTTCCAGCCTTCCAACCGAATGAGCTAAGGCTCGATAGAGCAATCGGCGTCCATGTCCGCCCGAGCGCATCGTTGCTGCCCCAGATGCTGACTCCGTCCTGCGTCTCTGCAGTCGAGTAGGCCAAGCAGATTGCATCGACTGGCCTTGGCGTGGTGACTCCCTCGCGCAAGTCGCCGACTTGGATCCCGATGGCGATCTGGAATTCTCCGGCCAGAAAAGAAACGGCCGCAGTTGGCCCATAATCCGGCGGCTCCTGGACCAAGGCTGTCACACTGGTCCCAAGCACAGCCGTTGCTGGCTGTCCTCTCGTGTCTTTGCCCCATAGCCCCGCCAGCGCGTTGACTCGATGCCACATGGTCGGATTCGCCGGATTCGTCGCACGATTGAACTCCACGGCCGCCGCGATGAGTCTGTACGGAGCTGTGAAGTCTGCGGAGAGCCTGACGCTCGAAGCCTGCGACAAAGTCCCTTCATTGATCACGAGGTCAAGCGCCGAACCTTCTTCCCTCAGAGCGTCGCGCACGTTCTCTGGAACCGGATCCGCACCTCCAGCCGCGTCAGTCGACCCGTCATCCAAGATCGGGATGTCGAGCGCGTCGTGAGACAGGATGTCGAGCGGAATCGGGATCCCGCTCTGCGGGTCGTACGGCCAGTCGATGACCGTGTTGATGGGTCGGTTGTGGCTCATCTTGGCCTCAAGGTGCTTCGATGTCCGAGCTATTGCCAGCGAAGAGCATGCTTGCAATGAGCACAGCGCCACGCTCACGATTATCAGTGTAGATCTCTTGATTACCGCGTACATACAGGTTCTTTGTCCCTCCTGCCAGTGTGTCGCCAGTGAGAGTCACCTCGGTCGGTGCCTTCACATACGAACTGCCGTCAGCCGAGATCTCGGTTGCCCAAGATCCCTCGTCGGCATAACTGTATGTAATACTCTCTGCGCCACTTGTCGCGGTAAAAATCGTGATCGTGCCTGCTGCATGATTTACACGGAACTCTCCGCCAGCATCAGGAGTGTCTGCAACCTCTGTAACAAGCGCTGCTCCGTTGGCATTCCTTGCGAATGATTCATCCCCAAGCGCACCCTGTGCAGTCTTTGCTGCATTCAGCACGATCTTGATGTTCGTGATGCGCCTGCTCGTATCAGCCAGTGTAAGCGTCGTTGTGAGGCCAGCCCCGAACGTCTGAGTCACTGTGTGATACACGAGCGGAATCTTGGCCTTGATGCTCTTCGCCAAGTCTTGGCTGTTGTTGAGGATCTCCAGGATCTCGCCATCCCCTGCGTCTGCCACTTCGCCCGGGAGCCCGCCAGCCAGTCGCATGACCAGCTTCTTGCCATTCGTCCCAAATGCCACGTTGTCGGCTCGATTGAAGACCTCCAGATGCGAGATCGTGATCTCGGCATCGCGACCAGCCCTTGCGGTCCATGGATTCACGTCCACCTGAATGATTCTGGCGTTCACGCTGCTTCGTCCGATGGCCTTGGCCTCGTCAAGGGTCAAGGTCGGCAGGGCAACTCCGTCAGAGACCGGCGTCGTCGTGGAGGTCTGGGCCGTCACCGATGACTGCGTGATTGGGCCAACCGATGCGCTTGCCGAGAAAGCACTCGTCGAAGTCGAGGCTGTCGATGGTGTGCCGCCAGAAACTGCCTGGCCAAAAAGCCTGAGAGTCTCGAGATCGGACGCCGTCGGGTCGCGGCCAATGAGCCGAGCGATCGTGTCAAATTCAGTCGCGGTAAGTGGATCTGTCTTGCCGACCAAATTTCTGAGTGTCGCAAGATCGTCGTTCGTCAGCGTCCCAGCCCTCGTCCTGGCGAGCTGGACCAACTCGGACGAGGTCGCTGTCCCAGACAGCAGAGTTCGACCTGGCGTTGACTCAACCTGTGGATTCGAGAACCGGACAACCGTCTGATCGACGGTGTTCTCATCGGAGAGGTCTGTCGTGAAGTTCACGAGATCGGCAGACGCGATGACGTCGCAGCATCGATTCAGAGCGAGAACTTCGCGCAGGTTCCACGGAGTCGACGGAGTCGCTAGGAGGACCGCTTTCACGTAGTTCGCGACGACTGGCTTATTGAACAGAATGACCCGCGCTTCCGAGGTCGCGACGTTCCTGAACTGCGTGAGCCCGTAGTACTTCTCGCCGCTCTGCCAGCCATTCCCGCTGAGCGTTGACTTCGTAGCCTCGACCCATGAGCGGCCGTTTTGGCTCGTGAACAGGCGCCAGCCAGTCAATTGGCCAATGCCGGTCCCTACGATGCAGATGGCATCAACGACGCGCGGGTAGTTGAACGTCTTGTCCTGGCCGCCGACTTTCGCGCCGATGTGCACGTTCCCATCTACGATGCTCGAAATCGCGTTGGTGGCGTAGTCGCCATTCGTCAGGGCGGCCACAGCATCGAGCGTAATGTCGCTTGCAATCGACGTCTGATTCTGAGGCCCCACCTTGTAGAGCCCGGCCACCTCTGGAAGATGATGGTACCACTCCGGATTCGTGCGATCGTCGAAGCCGACAGCCTGGAATAGGGCTGCCGCGAAGATGGCGTACACGTCAACGAGGTCCGCTTCATACTTGAGACGCGTGAATGCCGATCCCCCGACTCCGGCATCGCCCACCAGGTACGTGGCGCTTGGCGTCTCGCTGACGAGATTCGCAAGCTGTGGAGATGTCGCCGCGACCGGAGTCGATCCGCGGTCTGTCGCGGTGACGCCCAGCACGTCCGGCCCGAGGATGTTGATCGGCAGTTGCGTGAGCGCAAAGGCTCCAGTACCTGGAAAGCTGTTCATGGCCCGCGCCTCCTATGGGAGAGTTTCATCCTCGGGGAAATAGATTGCCTGCACGTTCTCGATCTGTTCGAGCGTGCCAGTGTCCTGCTCGTCCTTGAAGAACTTGCTATACGTGCATGGAATCATCATCATCCGACCTCGGACGGTCGAACCGTCACCCTTGGCGCTGAGCCATTCCAGATCCTTGGTCTGGATCCCTGAAATGCCCCTGACACCTCGGTCTTCGAGCTTCGCCTTTCCGCCGATTAGGATTCTCAGGATGATCTGATGCATCCAGCCAGGCTCGAGATTCCCGTAGCCTTGGATCGAGCACATCACCTGGCCTGAGAACTCCGAGCCGTACGTGTAGACGAGCCCGCCCAGCTCGCTGTTCTCCTCGTCGACAATGGCTCCAGCGAAGCCTTTCTCGCTGTCCTCTGCCCAATGGATGACCATACGAGGGAAATCACCAAAGATGGTCGGATCGCCCACGTCGACATTGAATTCGAGTTTGTCGAACCAGTCGCGCACGTCCGTGTAGGATGGTGAATCGGTGAGCGGGAGTGAATACTCGAAGATGCTCTTGATGGTCCTGTCCGGCGACTCCGCGAAAATCTCGGCAAGCCGTGTCCGGATGAACTTGCAGATCTCGTATTCTGGCTGGACCCAGACTTCTACGCTCATGACGCCCCCCACAGACGAACGCCCTGCCAGTGCCGTTCGGCCAGCGCCAGCATTCGCGGGTCGTCAGCCTCGAAATTGACGTTCGTTCGGTAGCCGTGCCGGAACAACTCCATGCCAAACGCGACCCATCCGAGTGCTGGCCGATTGCTCTCAACACAGAAGGTCTCGTAAGCCTGATGCATGGCAACGAGAGGCGTGCTGGCCTCGCAGTTCTCCATGCACGCAGCAACGAAGTCGAGCATGGACGACTCGGCTATGGCGACGTCAATCACTTCTGCAGTTCCACGGTCGGACCACGACAGGCTGGATGCCGATCCAGGAAGTCATGCAAGAGCTTCTTGACCTTCTCCCGAGCCAGAGCCAGCTTCTTGCGCTTTTCTTCGTCCCTCTCGACGAGCATGGCACTGTCGATGATGGCAAGCGCCCGGTTGTAGCGGATCTTCGGAACGCATTCATTCGGGCTGCGCTGCTCCTTGCGTCGCTCGTAGTGACCCTTGACCTGCTGGATGCCACGAGCTGTATTGCGAGTATACCCCTGGACGTAGGCTTGGGTCAGGATGACGCGCTTTGGCACCGAGCTTACCCTCCGAGCTTCTGGATCTCGTGTTTTAGGGTCCAGATCGACTCGCCCGTGTTATCACCTATCTGACGAAGCAGAGCGTTCTGATCGATTGCACTCAGATCATTCCACACCTTGAGAAATTCGTCTACCCCACCGAGGCGTTCTGAGATCTCTTGGACGGCCGTGCTTTCGTGGTGGTCCGGGTAGATCGGGACCAACGAAAGCTGCTGAGCCTTCACAGGCAGGATCCGCGTCCGATAGGTCACGATGCCGCCAGGGTAGTCCTTGTTGTCGTGATGCGCGATGATGCCGGGCGGCAAGTCCTCATCGGGATCGTCCACCCCATAGCGGAAGACTTCGTCGGGGCCGGCGCCATTCTGGGTGAGCCACTTGTCCCAAGCCTCATAGTGCGGATGGCCCGGGTCAATGTCTTGCGTGCCGTCTCCAATCACACCAGGCGCTTCCATGCGTGATTGGACGCGAAGGGCGCCGTTGTGGAGACGGAGAGGATTCATGACATCGGCCTCCAATAATGCAGGTACTCATCTCCCCATGTCGCACTAGGAACCACCACCGAACCAGCTTTCTCTTCTGGAGTCATGGAGACGGGCCTCTCATGCGGGGTGACCTCGATCTGGCCTTTTTTCCTAGCATCTAGAATCACCCGATCAAACGCGGCCTTGTCCGGGGTTCCCCCGACAGCCTTGACCTTGTTTGAATAATTCTTCCATGTAACATGCATCGGCATCGATGTCAGGCCATTACGCGACGGCAGATCCTCATGGTACAGATCAGTCAGATGCTTGATCGTAAGCGGCTGCGGCTTCCCGGGCTGCTTTGCCCCGGATTGGACGGCTCCGAGTTCGGCAGTATCAGGCTTGCTTTTGATAGTCTTAGCAGGCTTGGAACCCAAAACATTGTTTTTCATCCAATCAACCATCTCATCGCCGAATTGTGATCTGGCATGCTTTTCATTCTGTACTGTATAGCCGAAGCAGTCGGCAAACGCCTCCTGCATCGCGGCGCTTGCTGTCTCCTGCACTCCTCCATCGGAAATCGTTTTCACATACGGCCTCATCTTCGATTTATCTGCATTGTTGTATGCAGACATGAAACCATGATGCCGTTCAGTTATGGAAGTCACCACGCCTGAGTCGCCAATAATAAAGCTTTTGCCGACTGCATGACCGAATTCGTGCGTTGCTGCGTTGTCTTGACCTCCGTAACCAATCAGCATCTTCCTAGCGTCTGGGATGTAAGCACCGGCTGCCTTATCCCAACCTTCTCCTGGCTTAAATCCCCTTGGAGAGGATGTAAGATATTTCTGTGCATCATCTAACTTCATTACGCTTTCATGTCCAATATAAATCTCATGTCCACCCATAATGCGATCAAACAACTCGCTTGGAATCATATTTAGATGCCTAAGCGATGCATGCACATCCTGGCTTTTAAAGCTTGTTGAATAGAAGTCGTCTGTGTGTATCTTGTTTTTATGCTTTTCGTAGTTTGTCCCAACAAACCCAGCGTCTATGTTCTTCTTTCTATCCTCCCTGGCTCCCTGTTCGAACTGGTCCATCCTTCTTTTATGCAGCTCGGTTCCCCACCTATCAAGCTCAATTTCTATGTCTTGCTTGGTTGTCTTGCTTCTGCTGCTTTTGAACTTCTTGCCCAGTTCGTTAATCTTGTCTTGTATGTCTTTGTCGCTAGATTCAGAGATATCCTTGTCGCCAGACGCCTCGAATTTAGGTTTCTTGGTTTTCGCCGCAGGAGGCGGCGGAGGAGGCGGTGCCTCCGCCACCTTCTTCGCCTCTCGCGCTTCTATTGCCTTCGCCCGAGCGACCTGCTTCCTCTCCCGGTCCTTCTTGCGACGCGCCTCGACCTTTTGCTCGAACGCGCTCATCCCGTGCAGCGTCTGCTGCATTCCGTGGTGCTGCACTGCGTCCGTATGTTGCTTGGCTTGGTCGGTGTGGTGCACGGCGTCAGCATCGCGCTTGAGCTTCAGCGCCTGCTTGGCCAGACCTTGATGGACAAGCACAGCATTGGCGTGGTCCTCTGGTTTGAAGTCATTGTGGTTGCCACGCTCGGAAAACGACGCATGCAGAGCCTTACCGCTCGGCAAGTCCTGTAAGTGCCCGCTTTTTTTGTGCAGACCAGACGCCTTCTCTTCAGGTGTAAGCTTGCCACGATAGTCGACTCCGTGCTGGTTGATCTCGGAGATCTTGTGCTTGAGTTGATGCTTCAAGTTCGCGACAGCCTCAGTCGGGTCAACTCCCTTCAGGTGCGTCTTGATGAATCCTTGGTCCCCGCCTTCGATGGCTCGAATTGAATCAGCGATTTCGCGGGCGTACTTCACCAACTCCTGATGCTTCTCCCGGGCTGCATCACCGCCAGTGCCGACCCGTGCCTTCCGCCGAACAGAGATCGGCTCCTGCTTCTTGGAGCGCTTGTCGTAGTATGCCTTGACCTGGATGAGACCCTTCGGCCCCCTTCGGGTATGCGCCCGGATCCAGGACTTCACCAAAAGCCAGACTGACATCTAACTGTCCCTCAGAACGGAACCATTTCTTCCTGCGGCCTGCCCACATCCCCGAAGTCGCCAGCCTTCGTTTCTGGCGTCTTGACGCCCCAGATCTCTTCTCTCTTCCGGCTCAGGTGATCCAGCAATTCACTGGCCGTACGACCATCATCAGACTCGTGGAAGTCGGGGTCTTTGAGTTGGTATCGGAGCGCCATGATCTTGCGGCTGACATCAACGAGGTCGTCAAACCCGTCTCGCCAGTTGTCCAAGTACTTCTGTTGCTCAGTGGCACTGTGCTGGATGCTCTCCACCGCCGCCTTCGACCACTCGGCATCTCCGAAGTGATGCTCGATCCGGGGGTCATTGAACATCGGCAGGTCGACGTCCTTCCCGTTGTGGTCAATCACCGCCACCGGTAGCGTAATGTCTGAGGTCACCGGAGTCGTGCTTTTATCTCTCAGCGCCGCAATGGCCTGCACCTTGATGCAGTTCTCGATGAACTCAGGAGTCCATGGATCGCCGCCAACTCTCTCCTGAACAGCTCGGCGCTCGGCGCTTTGCTGTTCTCTGGACGAGAGCTTCAAGAGATCCACATAGTCCTGGCCCATGACTCGTTTGACGATTGGCCGGGTAGCCGGGTCCTCGACCATCCCCTTGGCCCAGGTGACGAATGGATCTGAATCCACCGACCCGACGTCGCCCATCCCCCTGTTCCGGAATTCCTCGTTGATCTGGTTGATGTACTGCTTCGCCAGTTTGTTCACATCAGTGCGCTTGAGCCTGGCGACCTGCTGCCCGTTCACGAGTTGCTTGAACTTGTTCTCCGCATCCATCAGATCGCGCCGTGTCGCGTCGAGCGTGAAGCGCATCAGGATCGAGTCCTGCACCTCTTCTGGCGAAAGCAGTTCGCTCACCGCCATCTTCTCAACGCGCTTCTCGTGCTCACCAAATCGCCCAGGATCCTGTTTCTTCAGTGTTTGCGCGACCTCAGAGGCCTCCGCTGGATCTTGCTTCAAGGCCTTGTCCCAGTCCTCCAGCCCCATCTCGAACAGCTTCGACACACGCTGCTGCAGTTCGTCCTTTTGGACCATCTCGTCTTCGTTCGTCCCGTTCGTCTCCAGGAACTGACGCTCGATTTCGGAGGCGCCGAACTCGTTCCCGCCGGCCCGAAGTTGCTCCGCGTGTTTGATGGACTCGGCCGCTCGGTTGCCGTACAGCCACTTGACGGTGTCCTTGAGCTTGTCCATCGTGCCGCCAGCGGCCTTGCTGTAGCCGCGCTTGGCGAGAGCCATGATCGCCTCGGACGGCTTGGCGAATTCATGCTCGGCAGCGACGCCGTTCTCGTCGAAGATCTGAGTCTTGTAGGTGCCGTCTTCCTTCACGATCTTCGCGTGCATCGTGCCGTTGGAGAACTCCATCCCGTGGAGCTTCCCGCCCGACGTGCGGATCTGCTCAACGATCTTCTTGGCTCCAGCGGTCGTCTTCGCCTCGCCTCTGGCCTGCCCTTCTTCCATGGTCAGCGCGTCGGCTCGGTCGATTCGGTGCTGATGCAGCTTGATGACAGCCGCGCCGAGTTGTTGACGCAGGATCCGCTTGACGCTTCGTGTGGAGTACTTCCCGAGGTCGATTCCGTGCTCGGGATTCTTCACGGTATGCAGCACCTTCGAGTACTGAGCAATGCGGTCCTTCAAGTCCTCATGCTTTCGCGCCATCTGCGGCTCGGACTGCTTCGTCGCCGCCTGCTTGCGGCGCTTTGGTGGAGGCTCTGGCTGCTTCGTCCGTTTGTCCCAGTGGGAGCCCACGAACGTGCGCTCGCCGGTCTTCTTGTTCATCCGTGAGTAGGCGCGGTTCCAGCCTTTCTGGACCAATTCCTCGCGCGGCGAGAGGTCAAGGAGGAGCGGGACGCCGATGCCCCACATCTCGAGCTGCGTCACCCGGAACGAACCCACTGGGCAGGCTTGGTAGTAAATCTCGCCAGGCCGGAGGTAGGCGACCGCCGAGTGAGGCCGATAGCTCCAGGCGTCCTGGTAGTACTCGGACTCCGAGACGATGCCTCGGATCATCGTCTCGCGCTGGATGCTGAGGAAGAGCTGCTGAAACGCATCCTCCGGTCTCACCTCCGCGAACGCGACTCGTTGGTCAGCGTGCTCGAAATAGGACATCTCGCCAGTCAGTTCGGCATCGAATGCGCCGTGCTCGGCGACGGCGATCCTGCACGCCTCCTCGAACTCGTCGAAGCGATTGCCAGGGAGAGCGCCCTGATACCAGACCGTGATGTGCGGCGTTGTCTCGTCCTCGTCCTTCTCGGGGAATTGGACGGCGATCTCCCTCGGGAGTGTCGCGACGAGGACGATCGATTCGAGGTCGGTATTGATGCTCAGGCCCACGGGAACCCCCGCGTCTCCGGAGCCAACCCCATGTCGATGGCGACTCCGTACCGCACACGCTCCTTGAGTTTCTCCCGGTTCCGGTCGACGATGAGCGCACGAACCGGCCGAGCAGCCCTTGCCGGGTACCACCAAGACTCAGCCGGGCTCTTATCTGACACGCGGCGCCAGGTCATGTACTGAGTGTGAACGCCCTTACCCTTCGGTCTCACCACGCGAACCATCTCGTTGTAGAGCCCCGTCTTCCAGGTATAGGTCGCGTAGCCCTGTTTGCTCCGCGGATTCGGAGCAGTCGTGCCGTGCATCGCCGTGCTGACACCGGGCGGGATCCTGAACTGCGTGCGCTGGCCCCACTCGGCTGTGTCCCTGCCTGCCCCAATGCCAGGCGGCTTCAGCCTCTCTCCGCGAGGCTTCGCACCAGGCCCAAACACGCCACCGCCAGTGTATGGATTGAGTTTCTTGGCCGCCTTATGGATCTCCCTTGGCATCGGAGCCCCGATCCGTCCAGTCGTTCCGGGCGTCCCGTGCCGAAATGGAACATTCACCCAGCGGCGAGTCTCTTTTGAGAAATGGATCTCACCGCAGTACCCGCAGCGCTCGCCGTTGGGACCGCTCGTGTGGACTGCCTGGCCTTCGAGGAATCCGGGCTTCATGTCCCAAGCCTTCGACCCGTTCTCGACGCCGCCCGCGATCTTCCCACCGATACAAGCCGCCTGCAGCGGGTCACCGCCGTACGGGAAGATGACGGGGACCGATTCAAGCTCCTGAGCGTACGGCTCGTTTCCGAGTGTGCCTCGGACGTAGTCGATCCAGTCCTGGCGGATCTCCTCCATCCCAAGAACAAGCTGACTGACTCCGTTCGGGAAGCCAGCCATCTGAGCCCGCGCGAGCCGATCCCGGAAATGCACGAGGTCAGTGATGTCGACGACGATCTCGATCATGTCGCTACTGCCAGGTGGTCGAGCCGGTAGGCCCGGATGAATGGAGGGAGCGGCCCCTCCTTCGCACGGCGATACCGTGGCTCGATCTCTCTCACGATGAACTCTGGGTTCGTGAGATACCGGATGCTGTACTGTGACGCAGCGTCCGGAGCCGCGCCAATCCATGAGAGCTTGCGCAGGTCTCCGCGCGAGTCTGGAATTACCTCCACGTCGATGCCAACCTGGTACTCGATCACGGAGGACCGATCGGATGAGAGAGCGACGACCCTCAACAGTTCGACGATTTTCCGGAAGCGAGACACTTCGAGCGACATGCCCGTCTTCGTGAGCTTGCCCTTGATGAGCACCTCGTCGGAGATGCACACCAACTCATTCGCCAGCGTGAGCCGGTCTCCGTCTGCCGGATAGGACGGCTCGCCGATCGACTCTTCCTTGGTCGTTTTGTCGGTGCGGTAGTTTGGAAGCGTGAACGCCGCTGTGCCGGTCGTCGCTGGATAGCCCATCATGAAGTTCTTCGCCCAGTCCTGATTCGTGACGATGATCTGGACCGGCTGCTTCGGGAAGTACAGACGCCCGTAGTTCAGCCTGCAAAGATCATGGCTCGGGTCCGGAGACCGCGTGACGAGGTCGACGCAGGGACACCGGATGGATTGCTCCCAGTCGACCAGCGTCCCCTTGTCCTGGACGAACTGATGCAGATCCGCCTGACGCAACTCCACGCGACCTGGGCGTATTCTTGCTGTGGTCTTGGATGACATGCACTACCCGCCAAGGAATGCGATCGTGATCGGTCTGTATCTCGCGGAGAACATCTTGAACCAGGTTGCCTTTCTGTCCTTGGCTGACTGGAGCTTCGTTGCCAGAATCCCATTGACTCCTGATGCAGTCCTGCCAAGAGATGCTGACACACCATCCATGGAGATAGACGAGTTTGAGATGCCAAGATTGAGCGCATCGCCCCAGTCTGTAGCTATCCTGATGGTCACATAGATCTCGATGGCCTCAAGAAAGTCGGCCGGGAATGGCTCGATCGTCTCATCCCATCCACTCTTATACTCCACGTACCAACCGTCAGAGATCCTGCCTCTCCATGACATCATCTGAACTAGGAACAGATTCGATGGACTCGAAACGACTGGATTTGCGAAATACAAAAGCCTGATATGCCCGTACTTCACCCTCAGATTGATCCATTCTTTCGGAATGTCGATGATCAGTTCTGAGCCATAGTACAGCTTGAGGCTGCTGACAGAACTCACATACGTATCTCTCAGCTTGATCGGGCTGCTTCCAAAGTGGTCTCTCTTGTACGTGACTGGATCTCTCAGTAGATCGTAGCCGGTTGGATTCGGGCTCCCGAGGCCTTTTGTCTTGATGCTCTTGGGATATAGCCAAAACCCCATGTCCCTTTCAATGCCAGCTATCGCTTGAGCAATACCTCTCCTGATCAATGCCTCGTCGAGCGGCTCGTCGTTGGCATCGACGAACGGGATGCCTGGGAAGACCGTGTTGAGCACCATCCACACCGTCGTCAGGGCAACTTTGAAGATGAGGGCGGTCCCGGTGTTGATGCTCGGAGACCCGTCGATCTCAGCGTAGAGGTAGTATCTGCCGTCTCCGTCCCCAGCAGACCCAAGCTCAAGCCCCTTGGTCGTCAGGAGTGAGCTTGTCTCCTCTTCGAATGCATCGTCGAGAGCCAATTCAGCATCAGCCGGGATGCTGTCGAACTCGTGGCGTCGCTGCATCGGGCCCATGGCTCCCTGGACAATCGAGTCATCGGAGACTTTCCGGATCGACACGAGCACGACGACGCCCGAGGCGCCGCCGGAATCCGTGACTACCGCAACTGAGTAGGGAAGCGGTTCGCCGATGGCGATCGAGCTTGGGTTGTCCGGGTTGAGCTTTTCGCTCTCGATGGTCAGCGACGTGATGGCCAAGGTGCACCTCGAAAAGCAACAGGGACCGGGCCGGCATCACCGGGGTCCGGTCCCTGTGTGGGGAGGGCTCTGACTGGAGGCTATCGGAGCAGGATCTCGTTCAGGTCTTGCTGAGCAGGCTGAGGATGCACAACCTGGTAGGCCACGCACAGAAGCATTGTCGAGAGGATGACGCCCGAACTCACCTTGTTGATCTGGAGCTTCAGCTTGTCATCTCGATCGATGATCCTTTCGACTCCGGCGAGCGTGAACGCCAACTGGTCCATCGCAGGCGCATTGTTGCCGCTTGAGAAGTCGAAGTTTGCAAGCTCGGTTGTTCCGGCCGACCCTGACAGCACATTGAGTTCGAAGTAGTTCGTCGCCTGGCCTGTGATCGTCACACCCGGATACATGCTGATAGAGAACGCCGTGGCTTCAAAGCCGGGCCTGTAGAGGAGATGCACATCCTTCGTCGCATCAGCCGCGGCAGTGGTCGACGCCAGAAGCTGGAGATACTCCGTTCCGGGCGCTGGAATCGCGGCCAACTCATAATCGACGACGACCAGCATCGGCGGAAGCGCGACGCCAGTGCTGACTTCCTCGATCTCCAGCTTGATCGGTCGATCGAGCGCAGCGCTCAGGCCAACCAACCCGAATCCCTTGGCAATGCCCTTCGCCAGGTTGCTCCCGGTAATCAGGTCATAGTGAGCAAGTTCGACCGGGTTCGCGCCGGCCGTGTCGTACTGGATCACGTTCAGGTTCTTGGTCGTGCCGGTGACGCCGGTCACGGCCGCGCCTGGAATGACTCTGACGCTGATCGCTCCCATCGCGACCGGCGCCGCGAAGATCGGGTATTGGGTCGTTGCGTCCGCAGCGGCCTGCGGAGGAACCACCAAGAGCGATCGGCGCTGTTTCACAGGCCGCGTTTTCTTCGGAGAGTAGGTGATGATGACTTCGATATCATCGGTGAAGGCAACACCGTTTCCGACCTTCTCCAACTCGATGCCGAGAACATCGCCAGCCTTCATCGAGCTGCTGGACAGAGACATGAAGTACGGCACGTCCGCCGTGAGGTCGCTCGTGGTGATGAGATCGTAGTTGCCGATCTCAACCGCAACTCCGGACTTGCCGAGGTTGACGATGTTGATGTTGTTGCCATTCGAGGTGTTGCCGGTGACTCCAGCGCCTGAGAGCAGGGAGATCGCCAAGCCTTCGAGGTCGCACGGGGCCACGAACACCGGATACGTCGCGGTCGCTGCTGCGGCCGGCTTGGGCGGAAGAAGGGTGCGCTCGGTAACGCGGACTCGTTGCCGAAGCTGCTTGACTACCTTGTTGAAGCCGTCGATCAGGGCGGCGACTTCTCCGGATGGGTCACTCTTCGGAGGTCGCGTCAGTCTGGTTCTGGCTGCTGCAGCGCTCATTGTTTCGTCTCCTCACGCCTTGAGTGGCATGGTGTTGAGCGGTTACTCGGGGGAGGTGCCTCCGACTTGACCGAGGCGCTGAGTCAGCATCGCGAGGACGTTTTTCCTCGGAGTCGATCTCGCGCGCTCCAGGGCTTCCATCCTCATGATGACGCTCGTGTCGCCAGTGTCGTTGATGATGCCCTCCGCCTGCTTGGCATCGAGCTTGGAGATGTCCACGACGACCGCTTCCGGAGTGACCAGAGCAACCTTGACAGCGGTGGCGCCGGAAGACTCCTCCGTTTCGATCGCCGGGAGCTTGCTGTCCGGAGCCAGAGCCTGCGGCTTCTTGGCTTCCTCCTTCGGATCCTTGATGCCCATCTGAGCCTTGACGAGCGCCTTCTGGGCGTCCTCCATCTTGCGGATGAGGTCAGTCTGCGAGAGCTTGGGTACCGGATTCTTCTTGACGCTTTCCTGATCGAGATTGTCCGAGACCAGTCCAGCCTCGGGCGGCAGGAGTATCCGCCCCGGCTTGAGCTTGGGCTCCTTCTTCTCGAATGGTTCCCTGCCGTACTCCTTCTCCCGCTTCAGGAAAAAAGCGGCCGTCTCCTCATCGAGGTCGGCGACGCCCTGGCCAGACTCTGGATCGCGCTTGAACTGAATGATGCGATCGTAGTGCTGAATCTTTGTCGGGGCGTGAGTGAAAACTTTGACCAAAGTGTCTTGCATTTCCCAATCTCCAGACTCAAGGGGGCCACGGAGGCCCCCCAGAAGTCAAGCATCAAGCCGCCTGAAGCGACTCGAGGTACTGATCGCTCTGCGTCCCGATGTTGCGGTAGACCACGAATTTTCGCGCGTTCTTGACCGCAAGATCGCCGAACAGGACAATCGCGAACGCATTGCCGAGACCGAAGAACGGCAGGTTGAAGCGCATGAGCGGCCCCA